>CAJIAX010000030.1_pt1 | contig 85085 bp, 74 predicted proteins | sample 9199251 | NCBI WGS metagenome assembly CAJIAX01 (sample SAMEA7708287, study PRJEB35096) | sediment metagenome | biome: marine neritic benthic zone biome [ENVO:01000025]; feature: sediment [ENVO:00002007]; material: shallow marine sediment [ENVO:03000034] sea grass bed [ENVO_01000059] ... | reverse complement strand
TAGAACTACTATGCATAAGACTACAAGGGGTACTACGCCCCTGTCTACGATTTGGTTTCGGAGTTCCAACAACCGTGTGCCGGTGAGCATCCAACCCTGCAAACACACGACAGGAGCCTCGGAGGCAGAAGATGCTCGACAACGCGATCACACGAGTGACCGGCGTTCGCTCAGCCGTCGCACTCGCGGCCGCCCTGACCACCGCCCTGGTTGCGCCTCCGGCTGCGGCCCAGGACGTGGAGGGCACATGGGAGGGACGATTCCGCGACGACGGTGAACCACACGCCCGCGTCCAGCTCTCCGCCGATTGGGGCCGGAACGGATACAACAACATCACGCTGCAGCTCTCCTCGACCGAGGAGGGGCAGCTGGTCGACGTGGCCCTGGACGGAGACGGCTTCCCAGAGTGGTCCATCACTCGGGACGCGGGCACGATCCGGTTGGAAGGCCGCATTCGGAACGGCCGCGGCACCGGGCTGTTCACGTTCCAGGAGGACCCCGGGTTCGCTGACCAGATGGCCGACCTGGGATTCAGGGGCATGGACTCCGAAGAGATCTTCTCCGCCGCCGTGCTCGACGTGGGACCGGACCGGGTCGCGGAGCTTCAATCCATGGGATTCGGAAGACTGTCGCTGGACGACGTGTTCGCGGCGGCCATCTTCTAGGTCGATCCGGAATTCCAGGCCGAGATAGACGAGGTGGGGTTCGGGGACATGGACATGGACGACCTGGTGGCGTTTCGGGTTCACGGGATCGACGGCGACTACGTCGAGACCGCCCGCTCCATGGGGTTCGGCAGGCTGGACCAGAACGACCTGATGGCCATGAAGATCCATGGTGTCGACGGGGACGCCGTCGTGGCCATGGAGGAGATGGGCTTCGAGGTGAACAGCCTCGACGACGCGCTGGCTTTCCAGATCCACGGCGTGGACGCGGCGTTCGCCGAGGAAGCCCGTAGCATGGGTCTGGGGAATCTCGATGCCGACGACCTTGTGGCCATGAAGATCCACGGCGTGGACCGGGGCACCCTGGCCGCTGCCGAGGCCATGGGCTACACGGACGTGGATCTGGACGACCTGTTGAGCATGCAGATCCACGACGTCGATCGATCGTTCCTGACCGAGATGGCGGACCTGGGATACCCGCCCGCGGATCTGGACGAGGCGGTGGCGTTCCGCATCCACGGGGTGACGCCGGAGTGGGTCCAGGAGCTCGAGGATATGGGCTTCGAGGACCTGACCGGCGAGGACCTGTTGAGCATCAAGATCCACGGACTGGACCGGGTGATGCGTAAGCGGCGGGTTCCCCGCTGACGTCCGGAGTCTTCTCGCGCCGTGATTCCCGAAACGGCCCGGCCCCTGCGGGGCTGGGCCGATTCTTGCGGTTGGTTGCGGACCTGACGCATACGGGCTTGTTTCCCAGGCCGTGACGCATTCTCGGGCAACCAACATGAGGAATCGATGCAACGGAGTGTGGGGATTCTGGGCGCCGTCCTGTTCTGCGTGTCCGGACCCGTGGACGCCCAGGAATCGCCGGACGAGCTACAGGCGGCGCTGGAAGCGGCCGATCGGGTCGAGGGCGTACGATTCGACCCCGAGCGCCTGGTCGTCCAGCTGGGTGACACGCTCTCGGTCCAGGGCGTCGCGGTGGACTCACTGGGCCAGGACGTGCCCGAGGCCCTGTGGGGCGCCACCGACGGCGCCACGTTCCAGATCCAGCCCGTCCAGGACTCCGCCGTCGCGCAGGCATTTCTTCTCTGGGGCCAGGAACCGGGCACCGGTGAAATGGGCCTCTTCGTCGCCACGGCCGACTCGGAAGGCCAACCCCGGTGGAACCGGATCGGCGGCGTGGAGGTCACCGTCCTCGACTATCCGGTCAGCGAGATCCAGATCGACCCGATGGCCTACCGTCCATACGTCGGTACGGAGTTCGGGCTCTCGGCACAGGTCCTGACGACGCAGGGCACGGTCCACCAGGGCCAGACCGCGCGCTGGACGAGCTCGGATACCAGCGTCGTCCACGTCGATCCGGAGGGGCAGGCGCGTTTCCTTCGTACCGGAGCTGTGGACCTGGTGGCCCGGGCGGACTCGGTCGACGCTGTCTTGACCGTCACCGTCGTCGAAAATCCGGTGGCGAACCTGACCCTTCCGGTGCCCCCGTCCCGGGTCCGCACCGGGGACGTGCTGCAGTTGGCGGCCCATGCAACCGATTCCGACGGGGCTGCCGTTTCCGAAGCGGCTACGTCGTACCGGGTGTCACGGCTCGACGACGCCGGCACCGAAAAGCCCACTGAAGAACCAGGCGAAGACAGCGTCTCGGAAGGACCGTCGGCCGGCGCGGATCCGGCTGCCGAAGATGCCCTCGAGACTTCCCGGCCCGGAGCCCACGTCGACGAAGACGGGGCCTTCGTGGCCGAGGGCGCGGGCCGATATCGGGTCATGGCCACCTCCGGGGACGCCTCGGTCTCTACCGACGTGGTGGTGTTTCCACGGGACGTGGGCCAGGACGCCTCTTTCGTCGCCCATGTGCCCACGGTACGAGCCACCGACCTCTGGGTGTTCGAGGGCCTGGACGGTCGGGACTACGCCTACACGGGCACGCTGAACGCCGCGACGATGTACGCCATCGACGTGACGGACCCGGCGAATCCCACCAAGACCGACTCCGTCACGGTGGACGGCCGCCGGGTGAACGACGTGAAGATCAACGACGACCGCACCCTGGCGATCATCACCAGCGAGAACGCCTCCAACCGGCAGAACGGGATCACCCTGCTCGGGATCGAAGACCCGTCGCACCCGGTCATCCTCAGTCACTACACCACCAACCTGACCGGAGGCGTCCACAACGTCTGGTTCGTGGGCGATCTGGTCTACGCCGTCAACGACGGTACGCTGGACGTGCACATCATCGACGTCTCCGATCCAGCGGAGCCGGTGGAGGTCGGACGCTGGGGCCTGGATCGCAGGAACAAGTACCTCCACGACGTCAGCGTCGTGGATGGACTCGCCTACCTGTCCTACTGGAACGACGGCGTGGTCATCCTGGATGTGGGCGCCGGGATCGCCGGGGGGACTCCGGTCCAACCCGAGCTCGTGTCGTCGTACAAGTACGCCTACGACGTCAACGGCGAGACCTACGGGAATACCCACCACGCGATCCGGTACGGTGACTATCTGTTCCTCGGCGACGAGATCTTCGGCTGCCCCGGGTGCCAGGGTCCTCGGGGCTACGTGCACGTGTTGGATGTCAGCGACATCCGAAACCCGGTCGAGGTGGCGCGCTACGAGGTGCCCGAGGCCGGGAGCCACAACCTCTGGGTCGAAGACGACAGGATGTACATCGGCTACTACCAGGGGGGACTTCGGGTCGTGGACGTGTCCGGTGAGCTGCGGGGAGACCTCCTGGCCCAGGGTCGCGAGATCGCCCACTTCGACACGTCGGAGGGCACCGGCACCATGTCCTGGGGACCCCAGCCCTATAAGGGACACGTCTTCGTCTCGGACATGAACTCGGGACTGTGGATCGTTCGGATCGAGCCCCGGGACGTGCTGCCCTAGAAGCGGCCCCACGAGCTCCGAGAGCGCGAGTCCGGCGCCGCGCAGCTCCTTGCACGCAAGAGGCGCGGAGCGAACCCGTCGCTCCACGCCTGCTCACACCTGCTCTACTTCCGGCCCCGGAGGACCGACCGCCTCGTGCCCTAGAGCCCCCCCCCGTCCATGTCCGTGACCGTGCGCTGGAGGCGCTCCAGGTCCTCGATCAGGTCGTCTAACTGCTCCCGCAACTGGATGAACCGGGCCTGTGCGTCGGCCCCCGGCTCCTGATCGGCCGTGGTGATCATGCTGTACAGGTAGCGGATCTGGTTGAGCAGCATCCGGGGCGGATAGCTCGCGCCCTCGATCGCCATGCGTTCCTGAAGCGCGGTCAGCTCCGTCCAGGCTTCGCTGTCCTCGCCACCGGCGGTGTTGCCCAGCCTCTCCAGCGACTCGTCGATGTCGCCTTCGGTCATGTACGCGTCGGTGAGCATGTCCCGGGTGTTCATGGCCAGCTGGAACTGGGTCTCGAGCTCGGCCTGGGTCACGCCGTCCTGGGCCACCCGCGGGTCCATCACCACCGTCAGCGGCTGGGTCATGGTCTGCGCGCCGGCGGTGAGCCGGACCTGATAGTCACCGGGCACCACCACCGGGCCGGCACCCCGCTCGCCATCGGGTCCCATGGGGCCCGGGTACCGGAGGTTCCAGTAGAACCGGTGCATGCCCGCGCTCGTGGCCACGGACGGCTGGCCCGTCATGGCGCGCCACGGCGCCCGCATGCCCTGACCGCTGACCTCGGTCTGTCCCTCTCCACCGGACGTGTACGTGTTCACCACGTTCCCGCTGCTGTCCAGGAACTCGAGGGTGACATCTCCGCTCTGATCGCCGGCGAAGTAATAGTCCACGATGGCCGGACGGGTCATGCGCCCGAATCCCGACATGGCCACCGCGTACTGGGGATCCGCCGGACTCGGACCGTCCCGCATCCCGTCCATGGTGTACCGGGTCCGGGGAAGGCTCCTGGGCTCGAACAGGTGGGCGTCGGCCATCATCCCGTCCAGCTGATGCAGGCGATCCACGCTGTCCATGATCCAGAAGGAACGACCCATCGTCGATACGACCAGATCGCCCTGGACACGCTTGATGTCGGTGATTGGGGTCACGGGCAGGTTGAGCTGGAACGGCTGCCAGTTGGCTCCGTCGTCGAACGAGATGAACATGCCGAACTCGGTGCCCAGATAGAGCAGGCCTTCCTGCTCCGGATCCTCGCGGATCGCCCGGGTCGGCCAGTCGGCGGGAACACCGTTGCTACCGGTGGTCATCCGCGTCCACGTGGCGCCGTAGTCGGTGGTCTTGTAGGCGTACGGTTCGAAGTCCCCCAGCAGGTACCGGTACCCGGCGAAGTACATCTTGCCGGGTGTGTGGGGCGAAACGTCGATGGTCTGGATCCTGCCCTCGGGCGGCATGTCCGGAGGCGTGATGTCGGTCCAGGACGTGCCCCCGTCCCGGGTGACGTGCACGGGGCCGTCATTGGCGCCCGTGTAGATCACGCCCGGCTCCACCGGCGACTCCTCGATGACATACAGCACGCTGTAGTGCTCTTCGCCCGTGATGTCCCGGGTGATCGGCCAGCCGCTGTAGACCTGACGCTCCGGCAGGAACGCCGTCAGATCCGGGCTGATCTGTTCCCAGTTCTTGCCGCCGTCCGTGGTGGCGTGCACGAACTGTGAGCCGTGGTAGACCTTGTTGGGATCGTGGGGGCTGATCTCGATGGGGACGACCCGCTGGAACCGGAACTCCAGGTCCTTGGGGTTGGCCCCGTACATGTCCATGGCGCCCACGTAGTACTGCTGCTCCATCCCCGTGATATGGCTGTATCGACCAAACCGGCCCTTGCAGTTCGAAAACACCACGTCCGGGTTGCCGGGCTGGGGCACTGCGGGACCGGTCTCGCATCCGCCGATGGCCCTCCAGGATCCCGTGAACCCCGCCGGGGACCCGTCTTCCGGGGGTGCGCTCGGCACCATGATCGTGGTGTTGTCCTGCTGACCGGCGTAGAGCCAGTACGGATACCGATCATCCACGTTGACCTGGTAGAGCTCGGCGGTGGGCTGGTTCAGCTGGGTCGACCAGGTCTGGCCCCCGTCCAGCGTCACGTTGGCCCCGCCGTCGTTCGACTGAACGAACAGGTCCGAGTTGTCCGGGTTGATCCACATGTCGTGGTTGTCCCCGTGGGGCGTGCGCACCCGCTCGAAGTCCTCACCGGCGTTCGTGGACTTGTAGAACCCTTCGTTGTTCACGTAGACCACGTTGGCGTCGGTCGGGTCGGCGTCGACGTTGGTGTAGTAGAAGGGCCGGTTCATGAGGCCGCGCTGGTTGGTGACCAGGCGCCAGCTCGTGCCCCGGTCGTCCGAGCGATAGAGGCCTTCATCCTCGTCGATCGTCTCGACCAGCGCGTAGACCCGGTTCGGATCGTCGGCGCTGACCGCCAGATCGATCTTGCCGATCAGGCCCTGGGGCAGCCCCTGGGTCATCTTCTCCCAGGTGTCCCCGCCGTCCGTCGTCCGGTAGATCCCGCCCACGCCGTCGGCGCCGGAGATGATGCTCCACGGCTTGCGCTCGGCCCGCCACATGGCGGCGTAGATCGTGTTGGCGTCGTCGGGAGCGAAGTCGAGATCGACGGCTCCCACGCTGTCCGCCACGAAGAGCACGTTCTCCCACGTGGTGCCCCCGTCGAGGGTGCGGTAGACGCCCCGGTCGGGGGTGGGCTTGAACGGGTCGCCGATGGCGGCCGCAAACACCCGGTCCGGGTTGCTCGGGTCGATCTCCAGAGATCCGATCTGGCCCATCTCGACCAGCCCGATCGACCTCCAGGTCTCGCCGGCGTCATCCGATCGATAGACGCCCTTGCCAATAATCACGTTGCTACGAATGCCGTCCGAACCGGTGCCGACGTAGACGGTGTTGGGCGAAGACTCCGCAACGCGGATCGAGCCGATCGATCCGGTGGCGAAGTACCCGTCGCTGATCGGATGCCACGTGTGGCCGTAGTCCTGGGTCTTCCAGACGCCGCCGCCCGTTGCGCCCATGTAGAAGGTTCCCGGATGACTCCGGTGACCCGCAACGGCCGTGACCCGGCCACCCCGGGAAGGACCGACGTTACGATACTCCAGATCGGCGAACATGCCCTCGTCGACCGCCTGGGCGCTCAGGTCGCCGGCGACCGTCAATACGGCCAGCGCGAGAGCGGACAGAACGGAGAAGAAACGACGAGCGGGGCGATTCGGTAGAACGGCAGAAGACATCACAAGAACTCCGTGTTATGGGCGGCCGCCCGTCGGCGAGCCGCGCAGGCCCTGCGAAAAGCGAACCGTCAGAGTGGGTTGCCGGGGGGATCCGGTCAAGACTCCGAGGCCCCCCGACCGGGGTCCAACGGGCCCATCGCGGCCACCGTAGCTGGCGGGTCGAATTCGGCGCCAGGTCAATCGGAAGGGGCGGCCGCAAGACGCCGGGCCGCTTTGGCGATCCCGTCACGGATCCTACGGGTTAGGTCGCCGGACTCGCCATGCCGCGCGCGGAGTAGATCTGCAGCGCTCACCACCGCGCCCGGATCGAAGCGCCGGTCCGAGCCTGCACGCGCGTAGAACCGGTTGATCGTCTCCGTGGCGCTTCCCATGTCCGCGTCCACGAACAGGACCATGTGGGCCAGCACGTAGCCGTCCGGGCGATGAGACGGCGGCAAACCACCGCGCCAGCGCTGGGACGTGCCGGCGATCTTCCGCCCATCGCCCACCAGGTTGAACCGCCCGTCGCAGAACGAACCCTCGACTTCGCCGTACCCGGTCTCGACCCCCAGCTCCGCCAGGGCAACCCGGACGGGCTCGCACAGGGCGGCGTAGATCGCTTCCAGGGCGTGCGCCGGAAGCCGGTCCAGCGGGAGCGCCAGCGATACCTCGAGGATGCCCGGGCCGTGGGGCACGGCCGTGCCCCCGCTGTCCCGCAGGACCACGGGCCACCCGTCGGCCGCCAGGGCCGCGCTCGCCACGTCGAACGTGGGCAACCGGGACTCCCGTGCAGTGACGACCAGGGCCCGTGGGTTCTCCCAGATTCGCAGGGATGGGGGACGGCCCCCCTGGCCCACCTCTCTGCCGATCACCGAATCCGCCTCGACGCCGGCGTGGGGCGACAGGGGCGTTCCGTCGTCGAACACGGACAGGTCGGCGAGGACCGGACGGAGCGTGGAGAGGGAGATCATGGCCCCCGTGTACCCGCCGCTCGGGGACGCAGATCCGGTGGCTCTGGACCTGAGCCCCACGACCGCCCTATGTCATGGCTGCGGGGTGGAGTTCTTCCGAGGCTCACCCGCTCGCCAATCCAAACGGTCGAACCGCCCAACCGCGAAGACGTCCAACCGCCGAACGAACGCCATGCCCCTCATTCCACGCTATCAGTTACACGCCGAGGACCAGGAGCTGAACGTGGAGGTCGAAGCGGCCGGCTCGGACGCGGAGGGTCCCTTCGCCCGGGTCTCCGACAGCATCCTCTTTCCCGGGGGTGGTGGCCAGCCCGAGGACCATGGAACCCTTGGGGACGTCCGGGTCCTCGGCGTCGAGCGCGGGGACGGCGGATTCCTGCTACGCCTGGCAGAGCCGGTCGCGCCCGGCACCGCCCGCATGGTCATCGACTGGGAACGGCGCTTCGATCACATGCAGCAGCACACCGCTCAGCACCTTCTGACCGCGGTGGCGTCCGACCGCTTCGGCTGGAATACCACGTCGTTCCACCTGGGGTCGGAGGCGTGCGATATCGAGCTGGACACGCCGTCGATCGCTCCGACCGACCTGTCCAAGCTGGAGGACGCAGTGATGGAGCGAGTGCGGGCTGCGGTGTCGGTGCACTCGAAGCACGTGTCGCCGGACGAATACCTGGCCCTCGACGTCCGCAGTCGTGGATTGCCGGCCGACCACACGGGAGACGTACGGCTCGTCGAGATCGAGGGCGTGGACGTCACGACCTGCGGCGGCACCCATCTGAGCCGGACGAGCGAGATCGAGTCCATCGCGCTGCTGTCCGTAGAAGGCATGCGCGGGGGAACGCGGCTGCACTGGGTGGCGGGTCGACGGGTGCGCCGGCGTCTGCGACGCTCCGAGGAGCGAAACCAGGAGCTCCGTCGGGTCCTGGGCGCGGCGGACGACGATCTCGTCGATGCGGCAGCCTCCCGATCGGATCAGCTCAAGGAAGTCCTGAAGACCGTGCGCAGGTTGGAATCCGACCTGGCTTCCGCCCGAGCCCGGGATGCCGCAGGCTCCGGAAGACCGCTGGTCCACGTGCACCTGGAGCCGGGCTCCTCCGGGGCGGCGCAGGCAACGGCCAGGGCCTTCGTGCCCCTGGCGGGGCGGCGGGTGGGCGTCTTCACGTGCGACACGCCGAAGGGGCCGTTCCTGGTGGTCGCCGCCGGTGAGGACTTCCGGGGCGACGTTCAGGCCCTGGGCGCCCGGATCAGCGGGGAGCTCGGAGGGGGCGGGGGAGGCTCCGGGTCCGTCTTCCAGGGCCGCGCGGGATCTCTCGACGCCCTGGATTCGGTCCTCGAGACCGTGGAGCGGACGCTTGAATCCGGCACGGACTCCGGAGACGAATGAGCGACCTGCTGAGCGTCGTCGGGCTCGCGCTGACGGGATTCGTGGCCACGAGCTTCGACAACTTCATGATCCTGCTGGGTTTCCTCGGCGACGACGAGTATCCTCGCCGCCGGGTCGTTACCGGCTACCTGACAGCCGTCGTGGTGGTCGTCCTCGCCGCCTTCGCGCTTGCCCAGGCCGTCGAGCTGGCTCCATCGGGCTACCTCGGGTACCTGGGGCTCGTGCCGCTGACCCTCGGCCTCGTCGGTATCTACCGACTGGTCCGCATCGCCGGCCCCATCGCACCCGCCGCCCGGCCCACCCGGAGCAAGGGATACCTTCCGGTGCTGTTCGTGATGCTGGCCAACAGCGGGGACTCCCTGAGCGTCTTCGTGTCCGTGTTCGCCGACACCAGCGACGCTATCGAGATCCCCATCTTGGTCACGGTGGTAGTGTGCGCCCTGGCCTACGCGGCCTTGGCGCGATGGCTGGTGACCCGGAGCGCGTTCGCCGGGATCCTTCAGCGCGTCGCCCGGGTCGTGCTGCCGTTCCTGCTGGTGGGCATCGGCGCCTACATCCTCTTGAACACCGGCACCGACGTCGTACCCTGACGACCTGCCCCGTGGCATGGGATGATCCAATATGTTATCATGGTACCATGATAACATATTGAGGAGGGTCGTATGAGCGCACCGTCTGAGCTCCGTGCTCGAACCAACCGAAGCGGATCCCGGCTGATTCCGTCGCGACCTGGGGACGTGTTCCCGCTGCTCACACCGGAAGGCGAACGGGAGTGGGTGGATGGCTGGGCACCCCGCTATCCGGCGCTGGCCGAACCGGAGGATGCACCCGGGACGGCTTTCACGACGAGTCATCACGGGCACGAGGCGGTGTGGCTCATTGCCGAGAAGGACGACACCCGCTGCGCCGCCGCCTACGCGTACGTGATCCCCGGCGTGCGGGCCACGCTGGTCCGGGTCTCCTGTGTCGAGGAATCGGGGCAGACCCGTGCCACGATCGCCTATAGCGTGACCGCCCTGTCGGCGGAGCACGACGCCCAGGTCCAGGCCTTCGACACGGGCTTCGAGGACATGCTCGACCACTGGCAGGAGACGTTGACCACGGTTGTGGCCGGGAGCTGACTCAGCGGCCGGGCGTGTACTCCCGTTCGATATGGCCGTCCAGCTCGTCCCGGTAGAAGTAGACGGGGCGCAGGTCCCCCGTGCTATACCGGTCCGCCTGGTCCTTGAAGTGGGGCGAAGCGGGGTCGCCGGATTGGCCGCCGGCCGTGATCGCCCGCGCCCGAACCCGGTCTCCGAATTCAACCACGGCCACGAAGCTGTTGCCACTCGTGCCGTACAGCTTCTTGGAGCCCCCGTGACGCCGGGCTCCGTAGGAGGCCAGGGATCCCCACCGAGCCGAGGTGAACCCCACCGGGATGCTGGGTTGGGCGTCGTCGAACGGGTGCACGATGTCGCCCGTGAGTCGCTGGAAGCGGTTGATCTCGCCCCAGGGAGTCCGCCACGAACCGAAGTCCGCCTCGAGCCGGTCCGACGCGGCTACCAGTGCCGATACCCTATCCTCTGGCGAGGTCCGCTCGGCCATGTAGGTGTAGACGTTGACCCCCTCGCGGCGAGCGTCCGCCCGTGATCTCGCCATGAGCTCCTCGCCCCAGAACACCGCCACGGACGTGGGCACCGAGGAGACGTCCCAGCGCCGATCCCAATCCCGCAGCGCCTGGATCTGATCGGCCGAGGCCGCCTTGAGCTCGTGGGACTCGGGTAGCCCGTCCCACGCGGCGAACAGCGACGGCAGGAGGTCGTCGAACGCGGGAAGCTCGCTGTCGTAGGCCGCGTCGATGAGGGAACCGAGCGTGAAGTCGGTCTTGTCTTGGAGGACGCGGATCGCGTGCACGCCCCGTGGGTTCTCGCCCCCCCGCTGCATGTACGCGGGGAAGTCCCCCGGGTCGGGGCTCGTGGGCCCGGACACCGAGTAGGGCCAGTTGTTCGTGTTCTGGATCCACCCGTTGCTCGGGTTGAGCGAACCTACGGTCTCTTCCAGGCTGTGCACGCCCTGCCAGTCCGTGGCCGGATCGCTGCCGTCCACGGGCTGGGTCCAGTCGAAGCCCTGGTCCCGGACCGGAATGAAGTTGGAGTGGAAGTAGGCGATGTTGCCTTCGGCGTCGGCGAACACGGTGTTGTTGGAGGAGTTCGTGTGTAGCCGCATCGTCTCCACGTACTCGTCGTAGTTGGCCGCCTTGGTACGGCTGTAGGACTGGATCAGGGCGTTCATGGGCTCTTCCATGAGCTGGACGCTGACCCAACGTCCGTCCAACTCCCGGACGACCGGTCCGTGGTGCGTCCGGTACACGGTGAAATCCCGCTCGGCCATGCCCGCGTCCGTTCGATAGCGGATCGTGACCGCCCGGCTCTCCATCGGCCGGTCCTCGTCGCCGTGCCGATAGTAGAACTGGCCGTCCCGCTCCGAGACCGTCTCGAGATACTCGTCGATGTTGTCCACCCCGCTGGACGTGTGCATCCAGCCTGCCGTCTCGTTGAAGCCCTGGTAGACGAAGAACTGACCCCATGTCACGGCACCGTAGGCATTGAGACCCTCCTCGCTCACCGCGTGTACCTCGGCCCTGAAGTAGAACGACGTGTGGGGGTTGATGAGCAGGAGCGCGTTGCCGTCCGCGGTATTGGACGGTGCGATGGCGAATCCGTTGGACCCGGCCGGTTCCTCGTCCAGACCCCGAGCCTCGGCCAGCGCGGCGACGGGCCGAATGCCGGACGCGAGCGCCGGGTGCGAGGCGCCGGATGCCAGTCGCTCAGGCACGTCGGACGTGGACGGTGGCTCCCCGCCGTCCGGCACCGACGTCGGATCGCCTTGGCCGCCCGCCGTGCGGCCGGACCGGCTCCCGTAGAACGCCTCCAGCTCGTCGAGGTCCACCCGCTCGATGTCGCCTCCGATGCTGCCTTCGCTGAAGGTCAGCGCCATCCAGGGCTCGAATCGAGTCAGGACCCGGGGCGTCACCTCGGGATGTGTGTGGAGGTAGTAGTTCAATCCATCGGCCCAGGCGTCCATGAGGGCCTGCAGCCACTCGGGACTGGCCGCATACTGGGCCTTCATGTCCTCGGGATCGATGAACAGTCGCATGCGAAGGTCGCGGAAGATCTCCGCTTCGCCTTCGGCCTCGGCCAGGCGTCCCTGGCTGTTGAGGAAGTTCACCTCGATGCGGTTGAAGTCGTCCTCGGCCTGAGCATACATCAGCCCGAACACTGCGTCGGCGTCGGTCTCGCCATACACGTGGGGAATCCCCCAGTCGTCGCGCACGATGGTCACCCGCTCCGCCCGTTCCGCCCAACCCGCAACCTCGGGATCCGGGGCCGCCTGCGGGCTGCAGGCCACGCAGGTCAAAACGAGTGCGCATAGAACCTTCTTCATGGTCGAACGCTCGTGCCGAGAATGGTGTGGGATCGGGCCGTCGCCCGACGGGCCGGTGAAGCTACGGGCGAGGGCGCGACCGAACCAGCCGGAGCGGATCGCTGCCTCCGCTGCACGAAGACACCGGGCGTCGTACCTTGCCAGATCTTGATCTCGATCCCCGGCCGGAGCACCTCGGCACATGCTTCCCACCCCACCCTTGCTCACGTTCGGCGCTGCGCTGCTCCTGGGCGCCATCGGCCCGAGCGCTCCGGTCCAGGAGGCGCTGTGCGCCGAGGCCCACGCCCTATTGGTGTCCGAAATGGACATGGCCGCAGTGACCGAGCCCGACACCGTCGACGACTGGCGGACGAACGCGGTCACCCCGGGCTGCAGGATCACCGCGGCCGGCATTACCCGAGTCTCGATGCGGCAGCAGGCCGCCTCGTTTTTCGACGACCTCAGGGCCGCCGGGTGGAGCCGCACCCCCGAGCCCCGTGATGCTCCCAACGAGGCGTCCCTCCGGTTCCGGAAGGGCGGAGCCGATTGCCTGTTCAGCTTCTACTCCGGCGGATTGCTGGGCACCGAGGCCGAGGCCCGGGTCGATGACGATCGCGTGCCCGAATCCGGAGAACGACGCTACAACTACCTGGTCCAGTGCGTGCCAGCCGCCGAGGCCGCGCCGCGGGGGTAAGCCGCTGGCCCGGGGGCCCACTGCGCTGCGACTTTCGAAGAAGGGCAAATCCAAGCCGGGTACGCGACCTCCCCTTCTCAGGGTGCGGTCCCGGGCCCGACCAGGGTCACCCGGAAGATCCCCCAATCACCCGGCACGGACGTGTCCCCACTGGGCCCCTGCAACGCGTAGCCGAACTCCACCAGACCCGGGGCCCGGTCCATGCGAGTCTCGCCCCAGACTTCGTGCAGGCCCACGCGCCGGGCCAGCTCGAGCCGAGCGCCTATGAGCCTCCCCGCGAAGCCGAGCCGGCGACAATCGGGCCGAACCACCAACCGGCTGCCCACTCCGACCGGGAAATGCATGCGGTCGAAATAGGATTCGTACCCACTCACGTCGGGGACCTCCCCCACGTCCTCCGCGATCACCAGTCTTGCGCCCGCAGCGACACCGGACGAATCCTCCACCACGATGTGATACGCTCGCAGGTCCGCCGGCTCCAACCCGAATCGGGCCGCTGCCGCCTGGGCCCCGATCACCGGACCCCAGGCGGCCTGACGAAGCTCGGCAATCTGGTGCGCCATGTCCGGTTCCTCCGATAGGCGGAACGTACGAACGGGAATCACGACCACAAGCGCAGCCGCCCGTCGTCGAACACGCTGATGAACGAGCCGAAAGCCAGGCGATCTTTCGAATCCGCCACTGCATGGAAGTTGCGGGAGTTCAGGACGACGATCTGACCGGGCCGTACGGCCAACTCCAGCCGGGGCAGCCCGGCCACCACCTCTTCGGTGTACCAGTAGGACTCGGGAGCCTGGTGGACGTCGTGCTCCGGCCGCCACTGCTTGTCCCAGACCAGCAGCTCACCGCCCGCATCCGGAACCCGGAGGTAGAGATTCCAGGCCAATTGGCCCACACTCTCCCCGATGGTCCACCCCTGGGAGTCCTGGGGCGCGAAGTCTACGTGAATCGGACTGAAGCCGTTTCGGAGCTTGCCCGTGCCGGCCCAATAGGGACCGAACCCGGGTTCCTCCATGACCGCCGTGTCGAACCCGACGTTGCGCAGCGCGCCGACGAACCGCTCCACGGGCGAGAAGCTCCGCGCGAAGATCCCCTCGAATGCCGGGGCGATGCGAACTGCCGTGTCGAAGTACTCCGACTTGGACCCACGGAGTCCCTGTTGATACTGACTGATCCCCAGGCGTGTGACCTCGGAGATGCTGCGGGTCCGTACCGAGTGCTCCGTCAGCTCCCGACCGAGCTCAGCCACTTCGTTCGGCGTCGCGAAGTCGTCGATCCGGACCGCGGGCACCCGGTTGTCGATGAGCTGGAGAACGGAGTCCCTCGTCAACGGCGGAACGTCAGTCGTGGTCCACATGGGGTCACCCTGGAAGTCGTTGCTGAGACGATTCCCCTCGCACCCCGAAGTGAGTAGGGGTACCCAAGGCTGACAAGCCCTTCAGTCCAGGTCAGACCGAGAGTCGAGCGCTGATTGGAGCTCCGCCACCACCTCCGGATGCTCCTCCCGTTCCAGGTGACGGGCCACGGCAACCAGCGATTCTGAGGATCCGACCCGGCCCAGGGCCCACGCGGCATGGGCTCGAACCAGGGGCGCCGTGTCCTCCAATGCTCGGACGAGCACAGGAACGGCTTCCTCCGAACCCCAGTTGCCCAGGGCGACGCACAGGTTGCGAAGCATGCCTTTTCGCCGCGGGCGCTCGAGTGGAGAGTCGGCGTAGTCCCGCTGATACTGCTTTTCGGACATGCCGAGGAGGCGTCGGGCGAAGGGCAACAACGACGGCCCGTCCAGCTCCCCCCGCGCACGGTACCCGGGTTCTGCGGAAGGCACGGAGAAGCGCTCGTTCCAGGGGCACACCTCCTGACAGATGTCGCACCCGAACACCCGGTTGCCGAGGAGCGGACGGAGATGCCGGGGGATCGCGCCCCGTAGCTCGATGGTCAGGTACGAGATGCAGCGGCGAGCGTCCATGACCGGCGCGCCGGTGTCGTCATATCCCAACAAGGCCCCGGTCGGACACGCCTCGAGGCAGCGGCGGCACGATCCGCAGTGATCGGTGGCGAACGGCTCGTCGGGCTCGATCGCGATGTCCAGCAGGACGACGCCCAGGAAGAAGTACGATCCTCGACGGGGGTGGATGAGCAACGTGTTCTTTCCGAACCAGCCCAGCCCGGCCCGGGCTCCGAGGGCCCGCTCCAGCACGGGCCCGGTGTCGACGTAGGCGCGGCCGCTCACGGGTTCCGGACATGTGTCCACGACCCAGTCCAGGAGTTCCGCCAGTTTGCCCCCCAAAACCCCATGGTAGTCTCGGCCCCGGGCGTACCGTGCGATCACGCCCCGGGACGGGTCGTCCGGAACGCCCTCCGGGTCCGGTTGATCGTAGTGTTGGGCCACCACCAGGACCGACCGCACCGATGCCAGGGTCAACGCAAGGTCACCCCGTCTCGCCACCGCATCGGGGCGCTCCAGGTAGCCCATGAGACCGTGGTAGCCCTTTCCCAGCCACGACCGATACAGGCCCAGGTGGTCGATCGGATCCGCCCCCGCCACCCCGACTCCTTCGAACCCCAGGCCCCGGGCGCGAGTCAGGAGGTCGTCCCGGAGCGTGGTCTCGCTCATGCCCCTCCCCCGGAAGGCTCGATCCGGTACTCCCGGTCCTTCCACCGGATCCTGGACCCCCGCATCCAGCTGCGGAGATAGATGAGCCCCGCCAAGCCAGCCCCAATCGGGTAGAGCACGCCATAGAGGCGAGAGATGCCCATTCGACCGGTCGCCAGGGTCCAGAAGAGGAGCCCGGCGCCAGTGGCCAGGGCCGCCCAGATCAGTATCGCGCTCGGTTCGGACCCGGATACGAGGGTCTGCATCCCGACCACCGCGAGAACCAACGGTGGGACCAGCCACAACACGGCACCCACGACCATGGACAGGGGCGCGATGACAGGCCGCAACCATCCGGGCACGGTCTGCTGGGAGGCCGTATAGAGGTTTTTGCCCCACCCTGCGACGATGTCGGGAAGAGTCTGGTACATCCGGGTCTCCAGGCCATCCTCCGCCGCACGGACGGTCAGCCGTGTGCCGGCCCGCACCAGCTCCTGGGCCAACCGCATGTCCTCGACGACTTCCCCGGCCACGGCCCTGTGGCCGCCCAGGCGGTCGTACGCTTCCCTGGCGATCAGGATGTACTGGCCGTTGGCGATCGCGGAACGCCAACGTCGACGAGGCGTCGGCCAGAGCAGATTCGGGAACCGCAGCACCAGCAGCACGAAGAACTGGGGCTGAAGGAGCTTCTCCCAGAAGGACTCCATCGCCTGCCGACCGGCGACGGTCAGGGCCCCGGCACGGTCCTCATACAACCCGAGGACGGCCCGTTCCAGCAGGTCGGGAGCGTGCACGGTGTCCGCGTCCGTGAAGAGCAGAAGGGTCCCTTCCGCCTCGCGAGCTCCCTGGAGGCAGGCCCAGGGCTTTCCAAACCAGCCCGGGGGCAGCTCCTCGCCGTCGATCACCCGATATCGCCTGGCGCGAGTGGGCCTCAGGCCCCGGGCGATCTCGCCGGTGGCGTCCGTGCTCCGGTCGTCCACGACCAAGATCTCGAAGTCCGGGTAGGTCGAAGCGCCCAGGGACGCGACGCAGGCCACCACGTTGTGGGCTTCGTTTCGGGCGGGCACGATGACCGACACGGCAGGCCATTCCAGGTCGGGCCTGATCTCGCGAAGCCTGGCAGCAGGTTTGGGCAGGGGACGGGGAAGACGCACCCGCAAGACCACGTACCCGAAGAACAGGATCCACGGAGTCAGGGAGAGGGCCAGGGTCACCGATACGTTGGGTGAGAGTCCGGAGGTCGACGACGGTCGGTACTGCGGCTCGGCAGGCCGACGCCACCCAATCTGACGTGCTCGTGCGCGCGATGTCGATGGCCGCCCCGCATGTCATCGGTCCGGAGCTCCGTCCGCTGGCGTCCTCCGCGGGTCCGACCTACCCTCCCCCGGCCCACCCGGACCGCGAGACGGTTCGCTTCCGCCCCTTCCTCGACCCGACCATGAGCGACCCCTGGCAGCGGGACCAGTTTCCCATACTCCGGAACAAGACGTACCTCAACTCCTGTTCCCTCGGGGCCCTGTCCCTTCGGTCCGAGGAGTACCTGCGAGAGTTCCTGGATCGATGGCATTCGATGGGCGCCTCCGCGTGGTATCGTCATTGGCTGGGCCGGATCGAGGACCTGCGGGGGCGTGTCGCGGCCGTGCACGGGGCCCCGGCGGCGCAGATGGCCCTGCTCCCGTCGACGTCGGTCGCGCTCTCGGCCGTCGCCGAGGCCGTGCCCACCTCCGGTCGGAACCGGGTGATCTGCACCGAGTTGGACTTCCCAACGCTGGTGTACCAGTGGCGGACCCGGCCCGAGATCGAGCTCGTGGTGCTGCCCAGTCCCGACGGCGTTCGGATCGACCTCGAGCAGTTCGCGGACGCCGTGGACGAGCGTACCCTGTTCGTCGCCACCAGCCATGTATACTTCGCCACGGGGTACATCCAGGACCTGGAGGGCTTGGCCCGGATCGCCCGAGACGCGGGCGCGTACTGCTTGATCGACGGATACCAGGGAGCGGGCCAGGTCGAGTTGGACCTTCCGGCTACCGGGGTCGATTTCTACACCTCCGGCCCGCTCAAGTGGCTCCTCGGCGGTCCCGGCCTCGCCTACCTGTACGTGCGGGACGAGTGGGTCCGATCCCTGGAGCCCCGACTGGTGAGCTGGTTCGCCCACCGGCGACAGTTCGACTTCGACGTCTCCACCTTCGAGCCCCACGAGGACGCGCGCAGATTCGAAATGGGGACCCCGGCCCTGCCCACGGTCCACACCGCACTCGGCGGCCAGGAGATCGTGGACCAGCTGGGCATCCCAGCCATCGTGAAGCGAAACCGCGAGCTCACCGACCGCCTGGTGGAACGCGTGCTCGAGGAGGGCATGACCCTGAGCATCGCCCCCTCGGACCACCGATCATCGATCGTGATGATCCAGCACCCCGACCCCTCCGCCGCGGTGAGAAGTCTGGCCGATCGCGACATCATCGTGGACTACCGGCCCGGACACGTGAGGGTGAGTCCCCATTTCTACAACACCGAGGACGATGTCGAGCGGTTCGTGGCGGGCATGACCGGGTAGAAGGGGTCTGTCGAGTCGCCGGCGGTGGCGTCAGGCTCCGTCGGTCTCCTTCCGCTTCCAGCGGTCGCCGTCCCGAACGCGGTACTTCTCCAGCACCCGTTCCAGCGCCTCTTCCAGGTCGATTCCCTGCTGGTTGGCCATGCAGATCAGCACGAAGAGCACGTCCGCCATCTCGATGGCCAGGTCCTGCTCCGGTTCGTCCGGCCGTTTGGGCTTCGTTCCGAATTGGTGGTTGATCTCGCGGGCCAACTCGCCGACCTCTTCCATAAGACGGGCCAGGTTGGCCAGGGGAGGCCAGTAGCCCTCCTCGAACTGTGAGATCCACGCGTCGACCTGTCGCTGGGCGTCTTTGATTTCCATGCCGGGGAACCAACGGCGAGTGGCGTTGGTCTGTCAACAGGGCCCGGAGGGAGGCCGTTTGCACGGGGAACGTTTCGGTGGAGGGGAATCGGTCATGTCCGGGACAAGAATGAAGGCGGCGGCCCTCGGATGGGCCCTCGGGGCACTGCTGTGCGTCACGGGCTGCGCTGCTGAGTCCGATCCGACGAATCCGGGCCAGGACCCCGTCACGCCCGACCCCCCTCCGGGCGACCCGCCCCCGGCGGTGAGTCTGGCCGCGGAGCCCCGGTTCGGCGGCCTACAGTCGCCGGTGCTCCTAACCCACGCGCCTGGCGATCCCCGCATGTTCATCGTCGAGCAGCCCGGCCGGATCCGGGTGGTGTCGGCCTCGGGACAGCTCTCGAATGATCCCTATCTGGACATCACGAACCTGGTCGGCTTCGGCGGCGAGCGGGGCCTGCTATCCGCCGCCTTTCATCCCGACTTCACCGACAACGGGCGTGTCTTCGTCTCATACACGGACCAGTCGGGAACCTCGAGGGTGGTCCGGTACACGGAGGCGGCAGACGGCCAGTCGTTGACTCCGAGCTCCGCGGTGGAGGTCCTGTCGCAGACCCAGCCCTTCGGGAATCACAACGGGGGTCACCTGGCATTCGGCCCCGACGGCTTCCTCTATTTCGCCCTCGGGGACGGCGGCTCCGGAGGCGATCCCCTGGACAGCGGGCAGGACACACGCACCTGGCTGGGCTCGATTCTGCGTGTCGACGTCGACCGGGCCGGACCCGGCTACGATGTGCCGAGTGACAATCCGTTCGTGGGCGACCCCGACGGAGCCGACGAAATCTGGGCCTACGGCCTTCGGAACCCTTGGCGCTTCTCCTTCGACCCCGGCGACGACCGGATCTACATCGGTGACGTGGGTCAGAACGCCCGGGAAGAAGTGTCCGCCGTCCCGGTGGAACCCGTGGGATACAACTTCGGGTGGCGCCTCAAGGAGGGCGACTCGTGCTTCGCCTCGAGCCCCTGCGACGACCCGGGCCTGACCGACCCGGTCCTGGACTACGCCAACCCCGGCCAGGGCTGCTCGGTGACCGGTGGGCAGGTGTACCGTGGCCAAGCGATCCCCGAGCTGACCGGCACCTACCTCTACTCCGACTTCTGCGCGGGTTGGATCAAGGGCTTCCGCCTCGTCGACGCGCAGCCGACGGAGCGGACCACGTGGATCGACGACGTGGGCAACGTCACGTCGTTCGGGGTGGACGCCGAAGGCGAGCTGTACGTGACCACGAGCGGTGGAGACGTGCTGCAGATCGTGGCCCGGTAGAGCACCCCTAGTCGGGTCGGAGCGCCATGTTCGGGTCCACCCGTGTCGCCCGCAGGGCGGGCACCAGCGTAGCGATCAGACCGGTGAGTCCCAGGGTCAGGATGATCGCTGCGAAGACGGATGGATCCCCGGTCTCGACGCCGAACGTGACCGCCCGTAGCGGGATCCCCATCCCCACGCCAATCGCCAAGCCCAGGACCAGGCCCAGGGCCAGCTGTCCGGCCCCGCGGCGCAGGACCAGGCGCAAGATGTCCCGTGCGTCAGCGCCGAGCGCCATGCGCACCCCCATTTCCTGCCGTCGTCGGGCCACGGAGAACGCCATCACTCCGTAGAGTCCGACCGACGCCAGGAACAGGGCCACCCCTCCAAAGACCGAGAAGAGAGACCCGAACAGGCTGAAGGCCCAGGTGCCTTGAGCGATCGCCTCCTCCTGTGTCATCACGTTGTACAGGGGCAGGTTGGGATCCATCGACGACACGACGCCCCGAGCCGTCGGCGCGAACGAAGTGGGGTTGCCCTGGGTTTTCAGGATCAGGGACAGGAAGCGCAGGTCGAAGCTCCCCGTGTTCGCGTACATCGTCTCGGGTGGGGTCTGGTCGCTTCCCAGGCCGCCCACTCCGCCTCCGACGTGGAGGTCGGGCACAACCCCGATCACGGTCCACCAGGGATTCTCTCCGTCTGGAGGCCCGAGCCTGATCCGACGTCCCAACGGGTCCTGCCCCGGCAGGATCTTCCTGGCGAAGCTCTCGTTGACGACCGCCACGGGGTCCGAGCCGGAGAATGCCTCGTCCCACCGGAAGTCCCGGCCGGATCGGATCTCGACGCCATAGGTCTCGAAGAAGTCCCCACCCACGAACACGCCGTTGGTGCGGGGCTGGTCGGCGCGCGTTTCGTACGTCTCTCCCTCGACGGCGATCCGCCAGCCACCCGCGCCCATGCCGGGGATCACCGTGGCGAGGGCTACGCTTTCTATGCCGGGCTCCGCCTGTAGCCTGCGGGCCACCTCACGGAAGAATTGGTCCCGCTCCTCTTCGGTGGCGTAGTCCGACTCGTTCAGTCCCACCCGGGCGGTGAGGACGTCTTCGGTCTCGAACCCCAGGTCGAGGGTCTTAAGGTTCACGACGCTCTTCACCATCATGCCGGCGGCGATCAGGAGCCCACACGACACGGCCAGCTCGGTGACCACGAGGGCCGTGCTGAACTTTCCGAGCCGCAGGCTCGACGACCCCCGGCTCTCGTCTCGCAGCAGGGGTGCGATCCCCGTGCCGGATGCCCGGATGGCCGGCAGCGTCCCGGCCACCACCGCCGCAATCAGCGTCGCGACGATCGTGCACAACAGGGCGGGTCCGTCCAACTGGACGTCGATCCAATAGGGCTTCTGGATGTCGATGATTGCGGCGTTGAACACGATCACGCCCACCCAGGCCATGACCAGTCCCACCGCGCCTCCGACCAGACCCAGGATCAGCGACTCGGCCAGCAGCTGACGCACCACGCGTCCCCGACTCGCTCCCATCGCGGTCCGTATGGCGACTTCCCGACCCCGCACGGTGGCCCTGGCCAACAAGAGGTTCGCCACGTTCGCGCAGGCGATCAGGAGCACGCCCAGCGTCGCCGCGAACATCAGGTACATGACCGCCGTGATCTGTGGCGGCATGAATCGATCTTCGTAGGGAATCACGTACGCCCCGACGCCCTCGTTCGCCTCCGGATAGACCTCCTCGATGCGACGGGCGATGGCACCGACCTCGGCGGTGGCGGACTCCAGGGTCTCTCCCTCCGCCAGCCGACCGAACACCGAGAAGTACATCCCGTCGCGCCGGGCCGTGGCGTCGGGATCCTGCCGATGCGGGACCCATAGGTCCTCGTCGAAGGGAAACCGGAATCCATCCGGCATGACACCGACGATCTCGGTGGCGACGCCGTTGGTGCGGACGGTCTTCCCGACGATGTCGGGATCTCCGCCGAAACGATTCCTCCAGACGTCGTAGCCCAGCACCATTACCGGCGAAGCCCCCGGAAGGTCTTCCCCGTCCCGGAATGTCCGGCCGAGCATGGGCGGCACCCCCAGGTCCGAGAGCGCGTTGTCGCTCATGAAGCCGCCCTGATAACGCTCGGGGGGACCCTCTTCGCCCGCCAGATTGACCGTGCCCTGGTAGAAGCCGGCCAGGAATTCGAACGACGTGGCTTGCGCCCGGAAGTCCAGCAAGTCGTGGATCGGCACGTCGGTTTGTTGGATGTTCCGGGCCGGAATGGTCTCGTTGACGACGACCAGCCGGTCGGCGCCCTCGACCGCGAGCCCCCGGCCCACCGAACCGTACACGGTGCTGAACGTGTGAGTGGTCAGGCCCACCCCGAGGGCGATCGTCAGCACCGCGATGAGCGAGAGCATGGGGGTGCGAACCAGCATCCGCAGCCCGTACCGCAGATCCGACATGAGCGTCGCCATGTATTCCTCCCTCGGTTTCGATACCGATCCCGTCCGGGATCCCCTTCCCCGCCCACCCGCATGGGAGCGGACCCGTCTGCTCGTTATGTCTGCCCAGAGGTAGCGACCTCCGAGCCCCAGGGCCTGCGCCCAGTACCACAGCCGGCAGCTGCCGCCCCGCTCCGCGCACCGTTCGTCGTATTCCTGGCGCAGGTCGCCCAGGATCGTCCGTCCCACGACGCCTGCCGGCAGCGTAACGGACAGGAAGGCCCGGGCCAGACGGGGGGGCTCCCCCGTCCCGGGCGGAGGACGATCGGAGCGGGAGGTGTCGGTCACGACTGCACCAGGATCTCGTCCAGGCCGCGTGACAGGCGCTCCAGGGCCTCCCGGGAGCGTCTCAGCTGTGCCAGGCCTTCGTCGGTGACCTCGAAGTGCCGCTGGGGCATGCCGCCCCTCCAACTGCCGTCCACCGGTTTCGAGGTCCACCGCAGGTAGCCTTTGGTCTCGAGGCGATCCAGTGTGGTGTAGAAGGCCCCCCTCGACACGGTTCGGCCCGTGGCATCTTCCAGCTCCCGCCTGACCTCCACGCCGTATGCGTTGTCGCCGGCCTGGAGGATGGCGAGCAGCAGCATCTGTTCGAACTCGCCGAGAAAGCTCTTCGGTGGCATTGGCCGTCCTGTGGGCTCGGGTCGGACATCCGACCGGTCGACGAGCGCCTCTCGGGAAAGACGTCGGCGGCCGGCATCGACCGGTGTCTGGGACCGGGTCGGACATGTCCACATTGTAGACTACCGGGTCTACATTGTCGACTACGGGGTCACCGGGTCAAGGGTTTCAGCGAGGGCTCGCGCCGGGCTCTACCACCAGCTTCCCGAACACGCCCCCCTGCTCCAGGCGCTCGTGCCCGGAACTCACGCCGTCCAGGTCCAGGACGTCGGCGACGACCGGCTCCAAGGCCCCCGCGAAGACCCGTTCCATCACGGCCACGAACTCCGCTCGATTGCCCATTGTCGTGCCCAGGATCGAGAGCTGCTTCCAGAACACCCGGCGGATGTCCTGCTGGCTTTCCGGACCCGAGGTCGCCCCGTAGGTCACCAGGCGGCCGCCCGCGGCCAGTGCCCGGACGCAAGGGGTCCACATGGGACCGCCCACCGAATCCAGCACCACGTCGACGCCCGCCTTGTCCGTGTCCGCGTGGAGCGCCCGGGACCAGTCCGTCGTGAGTCGGTCGTAGACCCGGTCCGCGCCCAGGGCGGCCACCCTGGCCACGTTGTCCGGTCCGCTGGTCACGGCGAAGACCGTGGCCCCGACGAGTCGGGCGATCTGGATCGCCGCCGTTGAGACCCCGCCGGACGCACCTGTCACCAGCACCCGGTCGCCCGCCTGCACCCCGCCCCGGCTGATCAAGCCTCGCCATGCGGTCACGTAGGCGAGTCCGGCCGCTGCCGCGGTCCGATACGAAACGGCTTCGGGAAGGGCCACGAGGTTGTCCGAGGGCACGATGGCGTAGTCGGCGTGCCCCCCTTGCGTGTGCTCGCCGATGACACCGAACCGGGGAAGCGCCCGCTGGTCCTTCGCCTGAGCCTCGTACCACGAAAAGTTCAGGGACGGGTCCACGACGACCCTGTCTGCGAGCAGGGCGCGCGCCACGCCTTCGCCCACCGCATCCACCTCGCCCGCGATGTCGGACCCGCCGATGTGGGGCATGGGCACGCCCGGGAGCCCTTTCCGCGCCCAGAGGTCGAGGTGGTTCAGGGAGGACGCACCGACCCGGATCCTCACCTCGCCGGGGCCCGGAGCCGGTGTGTCCACCGACTCGGTACGGATGACCTCCGGGCCCCCGTTCTCGTGGAAGATCGCTGCTTTCATCTGACGTTCCCTCGAGTGGCGTTGCCGGGATTCGACAGCGGCTCCAGGCCGCGCGGGTGGCAACCATACCACGCAGGATGACAGCACGCACAGGCCGTCGACCCCTACGCCGGCTCGCGGACGGCCGCGCCTCAGGCTGGCCCAGCGCCACCCCAGCCCCCCCGGGACGCGCGGCCCGGCGGTTCTACCTTTCGGTCGTCCGCGCGTCTACCTTTCAAGCTCCCCACACGCATGCGCTCATGGAGCCCCCTCTGGACGACATCCACGCAGTACCGGACGCCACGCTCGGGGGCTATATCGCCGAGCACAATCGTCCCCCGGCCTTCGAGGGCGTGGACGGCATGCCGTATACCGTCTCGATCGAAGCCGAACGGCACGGGAGCCTGCGACAGCCCTGGTCCGGGTATCTCGTCTTTCCCCGCTGGGCAGACACCGGACTCGGGATCGTGGGCCACGTCGAGACGGAGGTTCTGGCGAACGGTCGGACCGAGGACGAAATCCGCGCCACCTTGGGAAACCTGAATCTGGACCGGGTGAAGTCCCTGCTGGACGGCGCCATCCAAGCCCGCGCCGAAGCCGGAGTGGAAGATCCGGACCGCGGGCCCCTCGAATGAGCGACTTTCTCCGGATCACCGAGATCTTCCACTCGGTGCAGGGCGAATCCACCTGGGCGGGGCTCCCTTGCACGTTCGTGCGGCTCACCGGCTGCCCACTGCGGTGCGTCTGGTGCGATACGGAATACGCCTTCCACGGCGGAACCCGCATGAGCCTGGACGAGATCGTCGACCGCGTCGCGGAGATCGGCACGCCGCTGGTGGAGGTGACGGGCGGGGAGCCCCTCGCCCACCGTGGCGCCTTCGAGTTGGTGCGGCGCCTTCTGGAGTTGGACTACACGGTGTTGGTCGAGACGTCCGGCGCCTTCGACGTGGCACCCCTCGACCCCCGGGCGCACAAGATCATGGACCTGAAGTGTCCTGGCTCGGGCGAAGAGGAGCGGAATCTCTGGTCCAACCTCGACCACCTCACCGAACAGGACGAGGTGAAGTTCGTGGTGAAGGACCGGGTCGACTACGAGTGGGTACGGGATGTGATCCGGGAGCGTGGTCTGGACGTGTCGGTGGCAGAGAGACGCCTGAATGCGCTGCTGATCTCGCCTGTTTGGGGCGAGATTGACCTGGAAGCCCTGGCCGGCTGGATCCTGGAGGACGGCTTGCCGGTTCGGCTTCAGGTACAGCTACACAAATTGATCTGGGGTGCGGAGGCCACGGGCGTCTAACTGAAAGCCCGGGCACCGGATCCCGTACCCATGAGGGCCAGGTCCACCGAACGAACCCGTTCGGTTCGTGGCCAGCGGTCCCTTCCCAGGAGCACATGTGAAGTACACCACCCGGCGCTCACTCGCGCTGGCCACAGTCTCCTTGGCAGGGCTCGCCGCCTGCAGCGAGGACGATGGTCTCGGACCGGAGCCCATCGACGAGGTCGTCGATCTGGAGTACGGTGGCGGTACCTTCCGCCAGACCCTGGACTCCGGAGGCATGGCCCGCTCCTACACGGTCGTCGTGCCGCCCGCCGCGTCGGCCAGCACGCCCGCTCCCCTGCTTCTGGTCTACCACGACACTGACCAGGACATCGAGTCCATGCGGGCGCTCAGCGACTTCGACGAGGCCGTGGCCTCGCTCGGCTGGATCGTCGCGTACCTGGCCGCTGACCAGGGAAGCTGGGCAATCACCGACAGGGTGCCACCGGGCTCCAGCGGGTTGGACGACGTCGCGTTCTCCGGTACCGTGGCGGATCGAATCGCCCAGGACCTCGCCATCGATCCCGATCGGATCCACACCGTCGGGTTCGGGGAAGGCGGTCTCATGGCCCAGGCGGTCGTCTGTGCGTTGTCGGAGCGTGTCGGGTCCGTTGCCGCCATCGGCACCAGCGCGAGCCTCGAGGTAGCATCGGACTGCGTATTCGACCGGGAAGTGGCGGCGCTGTTCGTGGCCGGCACCGAGGATCCCATCCACCGGTACGCGGGAGGGCGTCCACAGGGTACGTACGGCCTCTTCACGGCGGACGGCGCGGCGGACTGGTGGGCCGGTCGCCAGGGATGTGGCCCCATCGTGGAGATCACCACCCTGCCCAACGCCACGGCCGACGGCACTACGGTCGAACGCTTTCGATTCCCGTTCTGCAACGGGGGCGTCGAAGTCCGCCTGTACACGGTGTTCGGCGGCGGTCACACCTGGCCTGGATCGGTGGTGGACCTGCCGACCACTCTCGGGCTGAAAAGCCTGGACGTGGACGCCACCGACTTGGTGCTGGAGTTCTTCCAGTCCAACGCTCGGGAGTAGGGCTTCCGTCGAACCCGGAGGGGCCCAAAGGGGTAGTGTGGGCATGTCCTCCTACCCCATCGATGCCCGGTTCGCGTCGCTCAAGTCGCGGCTCTCCGCCCCGCTTCCCAGCGATCCGACCGTGCCCGAAGGTCACGCCCAGGCAGCGGTGTCCCTGGTGCTCAGAAGCCGCGACGAGTTGGAGCTACTCCTGATCAAACGGGCCGAGTCTCCCTCGGACCCATGGTCCGGGCACATGGCTCTTCCGGGTGGGAAGCGTGAGCACTCGGACGAGTCCCTGCTCCACACGGCGGTACGAGAGACCCTGGAGGAGACCGGACTGGCTCTGGGCGGCAACGGAGAGCACCTCGGCCGGCTCACGCGACTTGACCCCAGCACCCGCCGACTGCCGCCGCTGACCATCACGCCCTACGTGTTCGGGGTCTCCGGCGACGCCGAAGCCCACGCCGAGAGCTTCGAGGTCGACGCCGTCTTCTGGGTCCCGCTCCCGACCCTGCGCGATCCGGCCTCCGCCGGCGTGTTCAGGTACCGGGCGGGCGACCTGATCCGCAGGTTCCCCTCGTTCACCGTAGAAGGCCAGGCGGTATGGGGCCTGACCTATCGGGTCCTCGAGGAGTTCCTCCAGCGAATCGGCTGAGCCCTCAGGGGCGGTCCACCCAGTCCGCGATGAACACGTTGGTCTCCGCCTCCAGCTCGTTGTTCCGGTTGGAGCCCCAGACCAACTGGGTCCCGTCCGGGCTGAATACCGGGAAACCGTCGAAATCCGGCGTGAACGTCACCTGCTCCAGCCCGGTGCCGTCGACGGTGACCATCCAGAGATCGAACTCCCGGCCCGACGGGTCCCCCATGTTGGAAGAGAACAGGATCTTCTCGCCGCTGGGGTGCCAGTAGGGCCCGAAGTTGGCGGCGCCGTTGTCCGTGACCTGCACCACGTTCGAGCCGTCCGCGTCCGAGATGTACAACTCCAGAGCGGAAGGTCGGATGAGTCCCTGGGCCAGCAACCGGAGGTAGTCCTCCCTCTCGGCCTCCGTTTCCGGGTACATGGCCCTCCAGACGATCTTGGTCCCGTCGGGCGAGAAGAACGCCCCGCCGTCGTACCCGAGGCGATCCGTGAGCTGGCGCACGTCGCTGCCGTCCGGGTTCATGGAGTACAGGTCCAGGTCGCCATTGCGCATGCTCGTGAACACCACCCGGTCACCCTGCGGAGAGAACGTCGCTTCTGCGTCGTAGCCCCAGCTCGAGGTGAGCTGCTCGAGGTTGGTTCCATCCGGATCGGCGACGAAGATGTCGAACGTCGGATAGACCGCCCACACGTACCCCTGCGAGAAGTCGGGCTCGGCCGGACACGCCTGGTCGAAGTGGTGCGTGGAGGAATACAGGACCCTGTCCCCTGCGGGGTAGTAGTAGCTGCAGGTGGTCCGGCCGTGGCCGGTGCTCACCAACTGGCTGGCGCCCGTTGCGAGATCCAGCGTGTAGATCTGGTCGCACCCACCGTCTCGGGGCGTGGATTGGTAGGTCAGACCCGTACCGTCGAACGAGAAATACGCCTCCGCGTTCTGCCCACCGAAGGTCAACTGGCGTATGTTAGTAAGATGGGTTTCGCGCGCGTCGGCGAGATCCTGAGCCCCCACCTCGAAGGCGGGCGCCCAGAGCATCGTCACCGCCACAATCGGTCCCACAGCGATCTTCAGAGAACGAACCATCGTTTCAACTCGGTCGAGTGCAATGTCAAATGATATCACGGTGATGCGAATCGCCTTGGCGACGATTCTCCTGGTGGCCTTCCCAGGGTCGGCCTGGGGCCAGGATCGATGCCCGGACCCCGGCGTGCTGCTCGCCGGCATGGAGCCTCCCATCGCCGACATCCGGTACCTGGCGGACGATGCCCTGGCCGGCCGCGAAGTCGGCACCGACGGAGCCGCCTGTGCCGCAGCGTATCTGGCCGACCGGTTTCAGGCCGCCGGGCTGCGACCCGCCGGACCCGATGGAAGCTTTTACCAGCCTTTTAGCGTAACGGTCGGAGCCGAGCTCGGCGAGTCCAATCACCTGACCGTCGCCGGCCAGAGCTACACCTTCGGCGAGGACTGGATCCCGTACGGCTTTTCGGGCACGGACGACGTCAGCGGTGAGCTGCTGTTCGGAGGATTCGGGATGAGCGGGACGATCCTGGTCATGGAAGCCCCGGATCCGCATTCGCCGGAGGCCCAGTCCATGGAGAGCGACCCTCACTTCCTGGCTTCGGCAGCCGGCCGCCACGGCACCGTCGCGGTCGTGGTGGTGCTTCGGCCAGGCATGGATCTGCCGGATCCGGCTCGGGAATCCCGACCGGCCGTCCCGATTCCCGTCGTCGCCGTGACGAACGAGGTCGGGGCCTCCATCCTCGAGGCCGCCGAGGACCTGGTCGAGGCCGAGGTCACCACTGAGGTCCGCCCAGCGCAGCGGGATGCCCGGAACGTGGTAGGGCTCCTGCCCGGCTCCGACGCCCGACTTCGCGACGAGGTCGTGATCGTCGGCGCCCACTTCGACCACCTGGGCCTCGGTGGAGACGGATCGTTGGCGCCGGATGCCACCGGCACCGTCCACAACGGCGCCGACGACAATGCCTCCGGCACCGCGGCCCTGCTCGAGGTCGCGACGCGTCTCGCGTCGGATCCGACACCCCCGGCCCGCTCTGTCCTGTTCCTCGCCTTCTCGGGCGAAGAGAAAGGGCTCTGGGGATCCGCCGAGTACGTGAAGGCGCCCGTCGTTCCGCTGGAGAACAGCGTCGCCATGATCAACATGGACATGGTCGGACGGCTGGACGAGGGCGTGCTCACGATCTTCGGCGTCGCCACGGCGGAGGAGTGGGACGCGACCGTCACGGACGCGAACGCAGCACTGACGGCTCCCCTCGAGCTGTCGCTCCTGCCGGACGGCTATGGGCCCTCGGACCACAGCTCGTTCTACGGCGAGGGCATTCCCGTTCTCCACTTCTTCACGAACGCCCACGAGGACTACCATCGGCCCTCGGACGACTGGGACAAGATCGACGCAGAGGGGCTGCTGGAGGTGGTGGACCTGGTCGCAGCAGTCACACGTCGCGTGGCCGGCACGGGGTCCACGGCCCTGGCCATGACCCCGGTCGAAGGAGCCGGCACTCCACATGGCGGCGCTCCCGCTCCTTCGGGCGACGAAGATCAGGCCAACTCGGGCGGATACGGGCCCTATCTCGGGACGATCCCGGACATGACGCCCCAGGACACGGGCGTTCGCCTGACGGGCGTACGGGAGGGGAGTCCGGCCCAGGTCGCGGGGATCCAGGCAGGAGACGTCATCGTCGAATTCGCGGGACGGGAGGTCGGTGACCTGTACGCGTACACCTACGCGCTCCGGGACCATCGGCCCGGCGACGAAGTGACCATCGTCGTGCTACGGGAGGGCGAAAGGGTCGAAGTCCAGGCGGTCCTGGGTCAGCGGCGCTGACGGGTCCTGGTACGGCAACACACTAGAGGGGCTCGTCCGTGTGTTGGATCATCACGCCCTGGCTCGCGAGCTCCGCGATGTAGTCGTCCACCGGCACGCACTCGTCCGGCGTATAGGCCCCTGGTCTGATCCGGCCGTCGGCCTGCATGAGCCCGGTCGCAGCCAGTGAGTAGCCCGTGGAGCGCATCATGGCCGTGATGTCGTTGGCCGTGTCGTATCGGTCCAGAAGCTCGTAGCGGATCTTCCGCGCGTCCCCGTCCCTCCTGCCGGTGACCTCGACCGTCATGGCAACCAGGTCCCGTGAGCCCGGTTTCCTCAGGCGCGGGGACACGATCTCGATGAACGCCTCGCGGGGCGAGACGTCGCAGCCACCAACCTTCACGGGCTCGGTATCCAGCAAGCCCATCTCCCGGATCGCCAGCATGATCTCGGCATGGCCGGGGTAGCGTAGCGTCTTGTAGTCCATCTCCCGGACCCGACCCTGGTACCGCAACGGCAAGGTCGAAACGCCACCCGCGGTGAAGAACGCCTCGAGGGTACCGACCGGCTCGGGGAACGGACAGGACTCCAGGCCGGTCAGGGCTTCCTTCCACACAGGCTCGAATTCCCGCAGCACCAGCACTGGTGTGGTCATGTAGTCGATGACGCCGTGCATCGAATACACGATCTGATAGTTCAGGGGTGGCTCGGGGTCCTGAGGGAGTCCTCCGACACGGATCTTGACCGTCTCCACCTCGTCCAGAGCCGAGATCCCGGCCTCGGCCAGGATATTGACCATGCCCGGCGCCAAGCCGCAGTCCGGGACGATACTCACACCCTTTGTCCGGGCTTCCTCGGCCAGGCTCTTCTGTTGCTCCACGATCTCGGTGTTGCCTCCGAGATCGCAGAAGCTGCAGCCCGCCTGTAGGGCCAGGCGGGTCATCGCCAGGTTGAAGTAGTACGGAAGCGCGCAGACGACGGCGTCCATCCCGTCCATGGCCCCGAGGACCTGGCGCTCGTCCGTCGCGTCGACACGCCGCAGCTCCAACCGGCTCCCGACGAACGGCTCGAGGAACGAGCGTACCGCGTCGACCGACACGTCAGCGATGACCACGCGATCCACGGTGTCCTTGTGGAGCAGATGGAATGCGGCTGCGGAGCCCTGGGCACCGCCGCCCAGCACCAGAATCTTCATGGAAGCCCGTGGTTCGTGTGCGGAAGAAACCCCCCACGGACCGTGGCCGGGGCGCGGCTGTGGCCCGGATTGACCCGGGCCCCTGGCCTGCACGCACCTGCCGCCCGCGAGGGGTCGATCACCCGTCCGACGACGACGGGCGAATCAATCTGCCAAGGTCGGGCTAGCCAAGCAAATCCAGCTGACCCTTGCCGGGCTCGGTTTCAGCGGGCCCCTCGCCGTCGGGGCTCGCGCCGTTGGCTTCTGCCGGGCCCACTTCCACCGGGGAGCCCGGCGTGGCGGTACCGGCGGACATGGGCGCTTCCGCTCCGCCGGCGTGTTCCGGCCCCGAGCCCTCGCCTTCGGGTGGTGAGGCCGGCCCAGACAGGCTCGGACGTTCTTCCTGGCCCTGGGTCCGGGTGACCTCGACGACCCGGGCGCCGGGTTTCAAGGCCAGCAGCCGTCCCCCGCGGGTGCGCCGACCCTGAACCGGGATGTCGATCGCCGCGATGCGTTCCACCTCGCCGCCGGACGCCACGATCATCACCGAGTCCCCTTCGAGGACCTCCATCGCGGCGACCAGTGCGCCCGCTTCGCCCCCCGATGGGAGCGCCAGGTTGCCCAGTCCGCCACGCTTCTGGAGCGGGAACTCGGCAACCGGCGTCCGTTTTCCCATCCCGTCCACGGTGACCGTGAGCACGGCCGCTTCTCTCCGGATCAGGAGCATGCCGACCACCCGATCGCCGGCGCGCAGATCCATCCCCTTCACGCCCTGGGCGGTCCGACCCATGGACGAAACGTCCGTCTCGGGGAACCGGATCGCCCGGCCCTGGCTGCTGAGCAACATGATCTCGGCGTCTCCGTCCGAGAGCACTACCTCTGCCAGCTGGTCTCCGGGTTTGAGTCCCGATGCGATGACGCCGCCGGAGCGGGGGTTGGAGAAATCGGAGAGCGCCGTCCGCTTCATCACGCCGCCTCGAGACAGGAAGATCAGGAAACGATTCGTCTCCTTGAGGTCGTCGATGGGCACCAGGGACACTACGGGGTCACTCCGATCAGCCCTCAACAAGGCGTAGATGGACTGGCCTCGAGATGCCCGGCTCCCTTCCGGCACGTCCAGCACCGGCAGGAAGTGACAGTGCCCCCCGGCCGTGAACGCGAGCAGCCACCCCCGGGTCCTGGCCTTGAACAATCGTTCGAGGTAGTCCTCGTCGTACTTCTCCATCCCAGCCAGGGCCTTCCCGCTCTTGACCCGCCGGCGGTAGAGGTGCAGAGGAATCCGCTTCACGAACCCTTCGTGGCTCACCGTGACGATCACGTCCTCGTCGGCGAGGGCCTTCTCCACGTGCACGACTTCCTGGCCGTCTTCTTCCAGGATCACCGTGCGCCTACCGTCGCCGTGTCGCTCCACCACGCCCCCGAGCTCCTCCAGCAGGACCTCGAGCTGGCGGGCTTCGCTGCCCAGGAGGGCGCGCAGCCGGCCGATCAGCTCCTGGAGAGCCCCGAGCTTCTCCCGGAGCTCCTCGTGCTCCAGGGCCGTGAGCCGCCCCAGGCGCATGTTGAGGATGGCGTCGGCCTGCACCTCGCTCAGCGCCAGGTGCTCCTGGAGCCGACGTGACGCCTCCGGACGATCCCGGGACTCCCGGATGATCGAGATCACGAGGTCGATGTTGTCGAGGGCGGTCAGGAGCCCCTCGGTGATGTGATAATCCGCCTCGGCCTTCTCGAGCTCGTACCGGGAGCGACGCTGAATCACCTCGAGGCGGTGATCCCTGTAGTGCTCGAGGATCTCCTTGAGGGAGAGCTCCTTGGGTTGACCATGATCGAGCGCCAGGAGAATGGCGCCGAAGGTCGTCTGGAGATTGGTGCGCTTGTACAGGTCGGCCAGAATCTTGGCCGCACCGGCGCCCCGCTTGAGCTCGATGACCAGGCGCATCCCGTCTCGGTCCGACTCGTCGCGCAACTCCGTGATGTTCTCGAGCCGTCCCTTCCGGACTTGATCCGCGATCCGACTGATCAGCTTGGACTTCGACACCGCGTATGGCAGCTCGGTGACAACCAGCTGCTCCTTGCCCCCCCGGAGGGCCTCTTTCACGATCCGCCCCCGGACCCGTAGCCGGCCGCGACCGGTCTCGTACATGGACCGGATCCCTTCGGTGCCGACGATGAATCCGCCGGTGGGGAAGTCCGGACCGGGGATGTGCGCCATCAGTCCTTGTACATCGATGTCGGGATCTTCGATCAGGGCCCGCACGCCTGCCGCGACCTCGCGCAGGTTGTGGGGCGGCACGTTCGTGCTCATCCCCACCGCGATACCCGCGCTTCCGTTCACGAGCAGGTTCGGGATCCGACTCGGGAGCACCTCCGGCTCTTCGAGGCGGTTGTCGAAGTTGGGAAGCCAGTCGACGGTGTCCTTCTCGATTTCGGCCAGCAGCTCCATGGCCACCGCCGCCAGCCGTGCCTCTGTGTATCGATACGCCGCCGCGGCATCACCGTCGATCGACCCGAAGTTGCCCTGACCGTCCACCAACGGGTATCGGAGCGCGAAGTCCTGGACCATGCGCACCAGGGCATCGTACACCGCCGAATCGCCATGGGGATGGTATTTGCCCAGCACGTCACCCACGACAGTGGCGCTCTTCTTGTACGGTCGGGTAGGAAGCAGACCCAGCTCGTGCATCGCGTAGAGGATGCGACGGTGCACCGGTTTGAGTCCGTCCCGCACGTCGGGGAGTGCCCGCTGGACGATGACGCTCATGGAGTAGTCGAGGAAAGACTCCCGGATCTCGTCCTCGATGTAGCGCCGTACGATCCGTTCCCGGGTCTCGGCCATGATCAGCGTGTCTCCCTGCTACCTGAAGTGCGTTTGGGATCGGCGCCAGACCTGGGCCTTGGGCTCACCGTCCCCGGGGGGTTCGAGTGCTCCACGTCGCGCAGCCGGCCTGTCGGACGGATCCCTGCGCGAGGGGTTCGGTGAATCTTCGGATGTTGGGAGAGGCAAAGCAAGCGGTGCCCGCGCTGATTCGCGCGGACAGGGGCGGGACCGCCCGGATTCAGGGGCGGTGAGGGGGTGAAGGGTGGGTCAGCCTACGTCCAGTCCTTCGCTCCGAAGGGTTTCGAGCACCCGGCTCTTCAGGTCGTCGGAGGCCTCGGCATCTTCGCTGACGCCCTGGACCGCGCTCAGAAACGAGCGCTCGAACTGCAGGTGGGGATAACATCGCTGGCACACGCGGAAATGCGCCTCCACCTGGCCCTCTTCCGTCGGGACCAGCTCGCCGTCGAGGTACTCGTACAGCCGCTCCAGCGCCTCCTGACAGGTCACCATCTCAGGGGCGGGGCCGGAGGAGCCGTTGCCCTCGGCGCCGTTCCCGCCGGACCCGGTGTGTTCGCCGGTACCGCCGCCAAAAAGTCTCTTCCACCAGTTCATCTTGCCTACCGCGTGCGAGTCGAGCCGAGTGCCGCTACGGCCTCACCGCTCCTGTATGTATCCTTCCGAAACCGCATACTCGTAGAGCAGCTTCTGGAGTTGGCGGCGGCCGCGGAAGAGCCGGCTCTTCACCGTCCCTACCGGCACATCCATCATGTCCGCCACTTCCTGGTAGCTGAAGCCTTCGAGGTCGGAGAGGACCACTGCCATTCGGTACTCCTCGGGAAGCCCATCGATCGCCTCGAGGATCTCACCATCCACGAGCGAACCGAAGAATTCCCCTTCCGGGTCCCGGCCCATTGTGGTATTCCACAGTGGATTGACCGCGGGAACCCCTTGTCGAGCGACGTTCTCCTGGACGATCTCGTCGTGACGCTGCGTCCGCTCGCGCTGCCGCAGAAAGACATTCCGACAGATCGTGAACAGCCAGCTCTTGCACTGCGTCCCGGGGGTGTACTGGTCCCACGCCCGGTACGCCCTGAAGAACGTGTCCTGGACCAGGTCCTCGGCTTTGTCCCGGGACCCGGTCAGGCGCAGCGCGAATCGATAGACGGCGTCCATGTGCGGAAGCGCCTCTTCGTTGAAACTCGCGCGTGGCTGCTCGGTCTGGTTGGGTTCCGCCACACTCATCTCCGGAGGGAAAGCCACTCGCCGACTAACCCTTCAGACGAGCCACGGGTTCCCGGCGGTCCTGTGGGCGGCGAGGGGATTCAGCAGCAACCCGGGAAAAGGGTGTGAGAAGCGCCCTCAATCCGGGAAGACGAACTCCCGAGCGAGATCATCGGTGGCTCGTTCGCCGGTCATCAGCTCGATGAGGGCTTCCATCTCGCTGCCCATGTCGGCCAGGCGGGCCTGTACGGCGTAGGCGTGGGCGAAATCGAAATATGCGCTGACAGCTTGCTCGTCCGCCGGGTGGGTGGCGGCTACGGCGGCCTCCATCTCGGCCCGCAGGCAAACAACGATCGCTCCCACGGCGGCCTGGACGGAGCGAAGCTCTTCCAGGGTGCTCAGCGTCAGGTCTCCGACGAGGCGGGGGAGGAGGGCGGCCACCGACGCCTGTGCTTCCGGAGGGGCGGCCACGGCCCGCTGATCGCCTTCGCACCCCTCGAGGAACGCACGCGCACCGTGCTTCAGCGCGCTCACTTCCTCGTAGTTGCAGCGGATGATCATGGGTTCCGCTCCGGCTCCAGACACCAAACCCGGGACGATCGGTCGTCCTCCTACGTATCTCTACTAATCCACGTACGGGATTGTTTCTGCAAGGGTGATGCCTCTCCGGCCAGGAACGAACGCACCACGGACGGATTCCCGCGCGGTCAAACGAAAAGGAAGGCAGACAGGGCTCACCCGACGGCTAGCGGCCTGACGGCGGACCCGCGGCAGAGGTGCCACGATCCGTGGATCCCGCCCGGTACGCCTCGCAGGACGCACCCGGTCGCGGACCGCCTCGCTGGGGTTAGGCCCGTGCCGACGGTGCCCCTGGGCCTACCACCGACAACGGGATGCTCGCGTGGTGCTCGCCGTCCACCTTCACCTCGAAGGCGTACCGCCCGGCTTCGGGAAAGACCAGTCCGTCCAGGTTGATGATGTGTGGCACCCGGATCACCCCGCCCGCAGCAGCCGGGCCCGGGTCCAGCTTCAATTCGCCGTTGATGTTGAAGAGCTCCGCCCCGCTCGGTGTGCGAAGGGAAATGCCCACCACATGGGCGCCTGCCTCCTGCAAACCAGCGGAGAACCTCAGCACCAGCGACAGTCTTCCGTGTTGCACGGGGAAGGCTGGAGCCGCCAACCGATCGAAGACGCCGAGGATATTGAGCTTTCCGGAAGCGTCCACGGTTGCTGCGTCGGCCAGAAGTGCCAGATCGATGTCCATTCAGTCTCCGAGTCCCGTTCCGACCGTAGGGGCGCTCCGGCCCGCGTCGAAGAAGCGATCCGCGATCACGAGCCCTCCGACGAGGTCGATGAGTGTGTGCGCGATCATCGCCGGCCAAAGGCTGGCCGAGGCGAGGAAGGAAACGCCCAGAGCGACGCCGAGAAGATACGTCCGGACCAGGCCGATGCTCCCCTGATACACGTGCACGACAGCGAAGGGCGCACTGGCCACGAGAAGTGCCAGAACCGGAGAGCCGGTCAATGCAATCAACATGCTGACGGCGTACGCGCGATAGGCCAACTCCTCGCCGGTACCTGCGCAGAACGATAGCCCGGCGAAGAGCCGCTTCTCGCGCCGCGTACGCGGCAGCAGAGCTTCCAGGATCGGACTCTCGGACAGCCCCGCCCATCGGGCGACCCACCGCGAGCCGATCAGGAGCGCGGCCGCCACGGCCAGCAGGGCAGACGTCCAGGCCACGGTTGGACCCAGACCCGGCCAGCCCAACCCCATCCCGTCGATCCCGAAGCGCCAGGTGCCGAGAAGAAGGGCACCGAGTCCCAGCGCGGAGATCGCCACCGCCGAGCTCGCATAGGCCGGAATTCGCTGTCCCTCCAGGGACACCCCGTCCAGGAGCGGAAGTTGGACCACCGCCATGGCCGGAAGCCCGAGAACGAGCACGGCCATGAACGCGAGGTCGAGAACCAGCGCTACCGCAGGCCTCCCGTCGTGTCGGCAGCTACCGAGTCGGGCCTGGCTTCGCCGTCGGGCATGACCTCGAACTCCTCGGCCCTAAGGCCGGGGGGAAGCTCCTGAAAGGTCTCCTCGAACCACGCCGTGTATTGGTATTCGCCGTCAGGGATATTGCCGAGCCACCGATCCCGCTCGGTCTCGAACTTTTCGGGTCGAGCCGTCAGGATGAACGCGTCCAGGTAGCCGCTCTCGGTGGCGTAGATGAGCTCTTCCAGCGGTTGGTACGCATGCGCGTCGAACACGGTTCGCCCGTACAGCCACACTTCGGACACCTGGGCCAGGATCGCCCGTTCCAGCTCGTACCCTTCCAGAGCTTGCGTGCCTGGAAGCCATTGATCGAGTTGCCCCATCTCACGCATCAGGTGCAGGTAGGCGTAGATCATGTAGGGTGTGCGCGTGTCCGGAGCCCGATTGTTGTACGCCACTCGGGCCGTGTCCCCTTCGATCTCCAGCCCGTCCCAAGGATAGATCTCCCGGGGCACAGGCAACGTGCTGATCAGGAATGCGGGGTTCTCCTGGATGTCGGTCATCGCCTCGCGCACCCAGACGTCCGCTTCCTCCATGCGCTCGGGGGCTGCGGACAGCCGGGCGCCCGAGTAGATGACGATCGGACGGGGCGTCGGCGTGTCCGCCGCGGGCGCACAGGCGGCGAAGAGCGCCGCCACGCCGAGCATGCGAAATCCTCTGGAGCGCCCCGGCGCCATTCGCTTTTTCATGTCCCGAGATCCTCGCTGATTGAGTCGGCTGGACCCGTGGGAGCGGGCCCGCACCGGCGAGCTCCTCGGCTCGCGTTCATTCATATGTCTTGACACCCGTGGGCTCTTTACTGGAATTGGAAGATACCGATACAACTCCATTCAGGGCATACTCGGAGAGCACCGGCCTTGATCCCCGGCACCGAAGACGGTCCCAAGGAATTCCGTGCGCCGCGGACGATGACGCCCGCTCAGCTCGGCGACGACATCGCTCGCCTGGTCTGGGAGAGCTTCTCGGACTTCATCGCCGAGGGCGACGCGGAGTCACTTCTGGGCGAGTTGGGCATCGACGTGAAGGACGGTGTCCCGTCCGAGCACGCGGCCGAAGAGATCCTGATCTTCTTCATGTGGGCCCATACGCGCGGCGTGCAGCAGGCCTTTCTCCGACGCGCGCCCGACGGACTCGTGCGAGAGGGCCTGGACGCGCTGCATTCGGCGGTTTTCGAGGACATGGTGTCCCACGGGACGCCCGCGGTGCAGCTCCCACTCTTCGAACAGCGGGTCGGCGCCCGGTACGCGGAATACTATTCAGCGTCGAGCTCGTCCGACCTCGCGGTCGGCACCGCAGTGGTGCGTCACCTCACCAACAAGCCCGCTCAGCCCGACCAGCTGTCCAAGGCGCTGGCCGACAGGGCCGTCGCGGTGGCCCATCCACTGCGGGATTTCCTGGAAGAGGTCGAGCTGGTCAACTGAGGTCCGTCAGGACCCCGAACGTTCCTCCGCCTTGGCCATCCACTTCATGAACTCGAAGGGGCTCCTGCAGTCGGTGCACCAGTAGGTCGACACGGACAGCTGAGACCCGAACGCGTTCATCAGCTCGGTGTTCCGACCGTCGCAGAAGGGGCAGGGCGGACTCTCTGGCAGCCGACCCCGGGCTCGGGGTGGATTCGGGAGATTCATCCTATTCGACCAGGAGCGCACGGTTCAGGTCGCCCCGCGCCCGGGCCACCGTGTCCTCGTCCGGGTGTCCCGGACCTCGCCCTCGGACCTCGTCCCAATCCGTGCGGTCGGGCTCGAACCTAGACACGTCCAGGCCCGCCAGGGCCAGGATCGGACCGACTGCGGCGTCGAACCGGGCCCGCGTCTGCTCGGGCGGCGGGAAGATCCCCGCCTCGACGAGCTCGGCGCAGGCATCGTCCTCCGGCGCGATCCAGGCGAGCACCCGGGGTAGGGCCGCCGTGCAGGCCTCCACCAGGCGGGTCTTCGCCTCGTTTGACCCCGCGGCGAGGCTCCGGAACCAGGCCTCGCCCATGTCCACGTGGAACTCTTCCTCGGCGAGCATCTTGGGGACCCTGCTTCGGGCCTGCTCGTAGCGACCGTCGGCAAACCCCTGGAGCGCAGCCGAGATGCCGCCGTCGACGACGACGATCGCCACCACGACGCTGGCCCAGTCCTGGAACGGGCGATCCAGACAATCGACGTTGGCATACGCCTCCGCCGGGCGCTCGTGCTCGACCTCCGCCGGGGATCGACCGAATTCCTTGAGCATCGCGTAGAGCAGCCGAGCATGTCCCCACTCGTCCTGACACATCGATGAAGCCGCGATTCCCGCTTCGATCGACGGAGCTCCCAGGAGCCAGTCCGAGTATCGGATGCCCATGAGCCGTTTGCTGTCGGCCAGCGACATGATCGCGCGCTGCAACCGAGCGCCGAGCTCGGGTGAAAGATCGGCTGCTTTCAATCCAGCGGTGTCGCTCATCGTCCGTCTCCCGCCGCCTGGCGAGCCCAGGGGCCTTCGTAGCGGTTCACTCCGAGGATGGCCGAGCGCTGGACCACGCACATCTCGAACCACTTCTCCTCGTCGTAGGTCTTCCACGCGTAGACGCGGGCCAACTCGTCGTCCATAGCGCCTACGTACCCGATGTGGCGCAGCGCATCGCCCCGCTGCTTCCGGGCGAAGACGTCGTAGATCTGCTCTTTCATGCCGGAGTCCTCTCGATTCCTGACGTCACGCGCCCACACCCAATGCCCGGAGCTTCTCCCGGCCCTCGGGCGTGATCCGCGCGGTGGTCCAGGGTGGATCCCAGACCTCGTCGATCTCGACCCGCTCCACCCAGTTCTCCTGGTCGAGCCGGTCCGTGATGTCTTCCTTGATGAACGCCATGCAGGGACAGGCCGTGGCGGTGTAGGTCAAGGTCACCCGGATGACCCCCTCGTTGGCGGCCACGTCGTAGATGAGCCCGAGGTCGACCAACGAGATGGGGATCTCCGGGTCCAGCACCTCGCGCAGACAGTCCCAGGCGGCGGCAACCGGATCCGTGGGGTCGAAGGGCAACGGTTCGGACCAGACGTCTCGCCCCCCGCTCGCATGGGAGGTGACGGCACCGGGAAGGCCCTGTCCGGGTACGATCTTCAGCGTAGGCAAGTCCATTGTCACCTCTCCGTCAGGACAGCCAGCCCTGGACCTGACCACGGGACCTCCGCACGGACTCCACGTAGATCTCGTTCATGGGACCCCGACGCTTCCAGCGTTCGAACACCTGGTCCCAGGAGATCTGGCCGTCCTCGAACAACCACCGTTTCTGGGCTTCGCTGTACTCGCACGGGAACGGGTAGTCCAGAACGTACTGCTGGGTCTCTTCGTCATAGTGGGCGGGGATGTCGACGCCGATCTCCTCGCAGAGCGGAACAGCGGTGGAAAGCCAGGTCTGACGCAGCTGATCGTTGGTCTTGCCCTTGAGCTTGAAGTCGAGCTGCCCGCTGTGACGCTTCAAATCGTCCGGCAAGCCGAACCACTCGATGGTCATGGGGAACATCCAGTCCACCGCACGCTGCAACTTGGCCTTGCGCTCGCCGCCCGCCTTGGCCAGCCGACGCATCCACACTTCGCCGTGTCGGAGGTGGAAGGTCTCCTCCATACCGATCTTGACGAGGGCTCGCTTCAGCGGACCGTAGGACGTGTTCTCGTGGACGTCGCTCAGGAGCGTGATGCCTGCCCGGTCGAAGAACCCCGTGGCCACGACCAGCTCCGCCCAGTTGTCCAGCGGCTGGTCGAACCCGTACGGATGCTTGAACCGGTGGGGCTCCCGCTCGTACACGAGGGACTCCATGGAGACGCCCATGTCCTCGAGTAGCCGATACGCGATGTTGGCGTGGGCCAGCTCGTCCTGGATGATGGCATGGGCGCTCACCTGGGTGTTCGCCGACGGCGCGTACCGGGCCGCCATCCAGTACGACGGGGCGCTCATGAGCTCGGTGTCGGCCTGGACGGTCAGCTGAACGATGAGGGACTTCCGGTACCCCTCCGACATCTCCTCCGGAGATTCGACGACGTACCCGTTCTGGACCTTTGCCTTCAGTTCGTCATCAGTGAACGGGGGCATGTGTTTCTGACCTCCGGGTTCGGCTGTGGGCCGGCTCGCGCCGGGGTTCCGTGCGGATGGCTCGACCGGCGGCCAGTCGGGCTCGGTGGCGATTCGTTCGAACGCTCGTTCGAATCACCGAACGGATAAGCTAACGGTTTCGAACCACGGACTAAAGTCCGAGCGAAGACCGGATCAGCGGTGCGATTCGCTCGGGCGTCCAGGGCGGATCCCAGGTCAGCTCGACGACGGCTTCCTCCACCCCGTCCATGTCGGCGATCGCCGCCCGGGCGTCGTCCACGATCTGACCGGCTACCGGACACATGGGCGACGTCAGCGAGATCGTGGCTTTCACGTCCGCTCCGTCCACCTCGATGTCGTAGACGAGGCCGAGAACGACCAGATCCAGGTTCAACTCGGGGTCTTTCACCGTCTTCAGTGCGTTGCGCACGTCCTTTTCGGTCACCGCCATATTCGATCGCTCCGAAGGGCGCGAAATCACGCCCTCGTCAGTGTTTTCGCAGAAATAGAACGCTGGTTTCGATCTGGGACTCGTCCGCCCGCGCCTTCCGGATCGCCTTCTGGACTGTCGAGATCACCTCTCCGGCGGGCTTGCCCGCCAGGGACGCCACCAGATCGGTCGCGCCGCGGAACAGTCCGTCCGAAGCCCCAGCCAGCACCAGGATCTCGTCCCCGGGCCCGAGGTCCACTTCGGTAACTCCGTACTTGAATCCGGGCAGCATGCCCAGGGGCGGACCGTGCGAGGCCAGCTCGTCGAAGGTGCCCGCCCGCCGGATCACGCCGGCGTGGATCGTGCCGGCGCACGCCCAGGCAGCGCCACTGGGACCCGGCACCACGATCGCGCAGGCGACGAGCTGGCTGCCTCCAGCCAGCTTGGTCCGGGCCAACGCATCGTTGATCCCGGCCAGCACGCTCGCAGGCGACTCCGCCATGCGACCCAGCTCCATGGCGAACGCCCGCGTCACCGCCAGGGTCAGGACCGGAGGCGTCTCGGTGCCCTGGAACAGCGCAGCCGCCAAGGCAGTGCGACCGCCCGCCAGCTGCAGGCTTATCCAGATCGTCGTGCCGGGCTGCGAGGCCTCGAGGGCGGTGCCGCCCGCCAGATCAAAGCCCTCGACCCGGGGAGCCGTACGGGGCAGCAGGGACTCCAGGATCGACTTCTGCGGTTCCGGGTTTGCAGGGCTGTCGGTCATGGTGGAGCCCGCCGTGGCCTCGGCGGCTCCGCCGCCGTCGGGCTCGTGGGTGTCCGGTGGGTGCGCTTCAGAGCCGTGCGGCCCGTCCATGGCGGATTCCTGAGGTGGCGTCACGAGTTCGCTCGGGTCGAGCAACAACCCGAGTTGCGAGCGTGCCCAAATGTATCCAGCGCCGGCTGACGGCAACAGCCGGCATGTCCCGTCTTGCCGCCTCGGGACCGGCCCGGCGACATTCTCCCATCACATCCCGAGATGGAGGAGTGCCACGAAACGCCGAATCGCCATCAACACCGGAGGGGGCGACGCCCCTGGCCTCAACGCCGTCATCCGCGCAGCGGTCCTGTCCGCGCTTCAGAACGACTGGGAGGTCTTCGGCATTCGGAGGGGCTACCAGGGTCTGTTCGAAGAAGACGGCATCATTCCGCTGAACAGGGGCGCCGTGGCGGGCATCACCCACCTGGGCGGGACCATCCTCGGCACCACGAATAGGGGCAATCCGTTCGACTGGGCGGTGACGAGGCCTGACGGTACGGTCGAGGTCGTCGACCGGTCGGACGAGGTGGTCGCACGCTTCAACGAGCTGGGCCTGGAAGCGCTCATCGCGATCGGCGGCGACGGCTCGCTACGGATCGCCCACGACCTGGCAGTCAAGGGACTGAAGGTGGTCGGTGTGCCGAAGACCATCGACAACGATCTCGCCGCGACCAACTTCACCTTCGGGTATCTGACCGCCGTGGAGACCGCCACGGACGCGATCGACCGGCTCCACTCCACGGCCGAGTCCCATCGCCGGGTCATGGTGGTGGAGCTGATGGGTCGCCACACCGGCTGGATCGCGCTCATGGCGGGAATCGCGGGGACCGCGGACGTGATCCTGATTCCCGAGATCCCCTACGATCTGGACCACGTCTGTGCGAAGATCGAGGAGCGGTACGCCACCGGGCGCGACTTCGCCATCGTGGTTGCGGCCGAGGGCGCCCACCCGGCGCGTGGCGACGCGGTCTTTCTGGAGACCGATGTCCCTGGCGCCGCCGACCGCTACGGGGGCGTCGCCGAACGACTGGCGGCCGAGATCGGCGAGCGCACCGGCCAGGAGACCCGGTCTCTCGTGCTGGGACACCTTCAGCGCGGGGGGCAGCCCAACGCGTACGATCGGGTGCTCGCGTTGCGTTTCGGATCCGCCGCCGTAGACCTGGTAGCCGCCGATCGCTTCGACTGCATGGTCGCCCTGGATCCGCCCCACGTGGTTCCGGTGCCCCTCGAACAAGCGATTTCGCACCTCAAGTACGTCCCGGTGGACGGAGAACTCGTCCACACCGCCCGACACCTGGGCGTGAGCTTCGGCGACGGTCGCCGGGCCCACGACGACGCACCGGTTCGTTCCAACGGCGATCGAGACGCTCACCCGACCCGCTAGACCCGTCCCCGAACTTTCACTGGAGTAGGACGCATGACCTCGCTCAGGAACAGCGTGCTGGCGCTCTCGCTTCTGGCCGCGCTCCCTGTCGCCCCTGCGGGCGCACAGATGGTGGCCGACCTGCAACCGGCCGTTGCCGAAGCCTTCCCGTTCGAACTCTCGCTTCGCAGCATCATGCGCGGATCCGAGCTGATCGGGGAGTCTCCACAGACCGTCCGCTGGTCCGACGATGGGGAGTGGATCTACTTCCGTTGGAGGCCCGGCGCCGGTGCGTGGAGTGACACCCGGAAGTGGTACCGGGTGTCGGCCGGAGGGGGTGAGCCCGAGCAGCTCAACGACGCCGAGGCCGAAGAGAACATGGTCCGATTCTCCGGAGGAGACATCTCTCCGGATCGGGACTGGCGGGTCACGTCGGTGGAGGGCGACCTCTACCTCGTAGACCGACGCGAAGGTCGGATCCGCCGGTTGACCCAGACCGTGGACGGTGAGCAGACCCCCGCGTTCTCCGGCGACGGCTCCAGCGTCTTCTTCCGGCGGGACAACGACCTCTTCGCCCTCGCCGTGGCGGATGGAGCGGTTCGGCAGCTGACGGATCTCCGCCCGGGTCCCGCGCCCGAGGACGATTCCGAGGCCGAGGGCCAGATGGGGTTCCTAGAGGACCAGCAGGAGGAGCTGTTCGAGAACGTCCGGCTCAAACAGCAGCGCGAAGAAGAGGCCGAGGCGCGGGAGGAAAGGGCCGAATCCCGACGCCCGGAGCCTTTCTACCTGAATCAGCGGGAACGTGTGGCAGGCCTGTTCGCGTCTCCGGACGGCGCACATGTGGCCGCGGTGCTCACGACCCCTCCGGCAGACAGCAAGAGCACGATCGTGCCCGACTGGGTCACCGCCAGCGGTTACACGGAAGACCTGGTCGTCCGGTCCAAGGTGGGCGACGAGCAGAGCCGGCTACGCCTCGGCATCGTGAACAGCGCCACGGGCGTCATGACGGTGCTGGACGTGACCGGCGCCGATGACCCTGCCGGTTCGGACTCCGGTGGTGAAGACCACGGGGAAGAGCACGACGAAGGAGGCGAGGGGGGGGACGAGGGAGAACACGGTGAAGAACGCTCTCAGAACGGCGGCGGGGATCCAGCCCTGGCCCAGGTGACGTTCGGAGGATGGAACGAGTCGGGAACGACGGGCATCGTGTTCGCCGTTGATTTCGACTACAAGAGCTGGCGGCTGTATTCGGTCGAGGCGTCGACCGGTTCGCTCACGCTTCTCGACACTCTCGACGACGAGGCGTGGGTCGGCGGCCCGTGTTTCCCCGGGCCCCGGGCCGGCGCGGGTGGCCTGCCGGGATGTCTTGGGTGGATTCCGGGCCAGGACCGGATCTACTACGTCAGCGAGGAGACCGGATGGGCGCAGATGTACACCATCGATCCCGACGGCACCGACAAGCGGGCCCTCACGTCCGGGGATTGGGAAGTCCACGACATCCAGATCCCGGAGGACCGACAGCATTTCGTGCTTACAACGGGCCAGACGTCGCCCTTCAATCGCAACGTGGTCCGGGTCGACCTGGACGGTTCGAACCCCGAAATGCTGTTCGAGGGCGACGGTCGGTTCCAGGCAACCGTTGCACCCTCCATGGACCGGGTCGCGGTCGTGCATTCCACGGCGAACCGACCGGCTGAGCTGTTCGTCGCGGACTACCGGCCCGGGTCCGATCTCGACCCCATCACCCGGTCCCCCACCGAGGAGTGGCTGTCCTATCCGTGGATCGTGCCCGAGATCGTCCACTTCAGCGCAGCGGATGGCATCGACGTCCCGGCCCGGATCTACCGTCCGTCCGACGTGGGCGCTACGGCCAACGGGGCCGGTGTCATCTTCGTCCACGGGGCCGGATACACGCAGAACGTCCACAACGGCTGGAGCAACTACTACCGGGAGTACATGTTCCACCACTACCTGGCGAGCCTGGGATACACGGTGTTGGACATCGACTATCGGGGATCGGCCGGACACGGCCGGGACTGGCGCACCGCGGTGTACCGGTGGATGGGTGGCGCGGACCTCAGCGACCAGGTCGACGGTGCGCGCTATCTGGTGGACAACGAGGGCGTCGACCCGGCGCGCATCGGGATCTACGGGGGATCCTACGGAGGGTTCATCACTCTGATGGCGTTGTTCACGGAGCCCGAAGTCTTCCAGGCCGGTGCCGCCCTGAGATCCGTCACGGACTGGGCTCACTACAACCACTGGTATACGCGGCGCATCCTCAACCAGCCCCAGGACGACGAGGAAGCCTACGAGAAGTCCTCGCCCATCTACTTCGCCGAGGGATTCGAGGGTGATCTGCTCATCGCCCACGGCATGGTCGACACGAACGTGCATTTCTCGGACGTAGTGCGATTGGCCCAGCGGCTAATCGAGCTGGGCAAGGAGAACTGGGAGATGGCGGTATACCCGGTGGAGAACCACGGCTTCCAGGAACCCAGCTCGTGGACGGACGAGTACCGCCGGATCTTCGAGCTGTTCGATCGTAGCATCGGCGGGGGCATCACCCTATCCACCCAGGCCGACGGCGATTCCGGCGAGGAGAGTGGCCCGGCCGGGCGATAGAGGCGGCCGAGCCCGCTACTGCGGGAACAGGAACGTGGTCTGTGCGGGGGTCCAGGTGATCAGGTTGCCCTGGTGACCCCTCATGGCGTCTGCCAGGCCCCACCGACCGTTGTGCCGGACCTGGAACTGACCCATGTGACCCGTACCAAAGCGAATCCCGGTGCTGGTGCGCCGCCACCTGTAGTCGACGTCGCCTTCGTAACTGAACTCGAACCCGTCGGGCAGAAGATCCACGAGCTCGGGCGGGACCGAACCCCAGTCCGCCGACTCGGGGAATTCGGCCTGTTCGGCGAAGTAGGAAAGCGCCGCCATGCGGACGGTCTGTGCATCCGAGACGATGGCGGCGGCGTCTGCCTTGTACGCAGCCTTCCGAAGGTGGGGCAGGGCGATCGTGGCGAGCACGCCCACGACGACCACCGTGATCATCACCTCGACGAGGCTGAAGCCCGCCCGACCTCGCATGCGTCTCGAGCCGTACGAGCGAACGAGGCGCGTCATCGCCCACCTCCCGTGCCCACTCCGCCGTTCCATTCCGCGAGCAGCGCCCCCGGATCGTCTTCGCTGACGTACTCGACGGTGCCGCCGGTTCCGCGAATCGCGAGGTAGTAACCGTCCGCGTCTGCCGTGTACCGGAACATGCCGCCGGCGACGCCGAGCTCGGCCAGGGACTCGGGTAGGCGTCCACGCCGGCTCTGGAACTCGTCGATCTCGTCCGCCACGACGGCGAGCTGCAGTCGAAGCTGAAGGTCGTCCGCTTCCAGCACGTCGTCGGGAATCGGTCGGTTCCAGACGTGGACGTTCCACGCCGCCACGCCGATCAGGGCGAACAGGGAAGCCGCCAGCAGTCGAGCCCTGCGCTTGTCGCGCATTGCGGCCCGACGCTCGGCGAGCGAGCCTCGCTCCCACTCCTGCTCCTCGACCTGGTTGACGACCGTGGTGATGGTCGTGTCCAGCTCGCCTCGCTCCGTCGGCATGCGCACCACGGGTGGGCGCTCGGCGCCACTCGCCTCGCTCATGTCACTTCTCCCTTGCGGAAACAGACGTGTCCTATGAGGAGTTATCGGCCGTTTCCCACTGGTTGTACAGGCAATCCGGGCGCTGACGTGCGGCAACCGGGCGGTCCATCCTGAATGTGCGGGGGGCCGGCGCCGGGGCACGGCCCGCGACAGGGGATCCGCGAGTCGTCAGACGGAGGACATTTCCCCAGCAGGGACGGGGAACGAGAGGCGGTTCCCAGGAGGGGCGAGCGGGCAAACCCAACGGTCGTCGTAGGCGCACGAAGGGTGGTAGGCGAAGTTGAAGTCCAGGACCATCTCGGTCGCCGTGCTGCCCAGGTCCGCCCCCTTGATGGTGTCGAACAGGTAGCGGCCGCCGCCGTACGTCAGATCACCGTTCGTTCGATCTCCGAATGGCAGGAAGACACCGCCCCCATACCCAGCCACCCAGAACACGTCCAGCCCGCCCTCGCCCAGGGGCCCCACGAAGGCGACCCGCCCCACGCGGACCAAGGTGGACGTGCCCTCGGCGCCGAGATCGACCCGAATCTCCGACCGACCGACGGCGGCCTCGAGGCGACCCACCACCCGCCACTCGGACCGGTACGGGAAGTACCGCAGACCGGTGAAGGCGGCCCGCTGGTTCTCGTTCAAGGGGGTGCTCGGGTGGTCGGCGAAGAGTCGGTCCCGCTCCTGGCGGAACCGCTCCCGGGCGTCTGCGGGATCGAGGTCGGAACGAACCCGCACCTCGCTGTACAGCTCGGCGATACGACGCCGCCACTCGATCAGCGCGAACGGATCGGCGGGGGCGCGGCCGAGGGTCACGTCCCCACTCTACGGACCCGGCGGTCGCCGAACGGAGGCACCACCGCGCGTCTCATTCGTGGGCATCAGGCGGACGTCGCCACTGCTCCGGCACGCCCTCCCGTCATCGCGCTCACCACGATCCCGACGACGATCGTCGCCACGGTGCCGACGACGTTGTAATAGAGCCAGGCGATGTCGGTCGTATACCAGACGACGGCCACTGCGGCCATGCCGCCAACCAGGCCCCAGAACGCCCCGTTGCCGTTCGTCTTCTTGAAGAAGAAGGCCAGCAGGAAGACGCCGAGCAGCGAACCGTAGAAGAACGACCCGACCTGATTCACCGCCTCCAGCAGTGAACCGAGCTGCCCCGCGTAGAGAGCGAATAGGCAAGCGAGACCGCCCCACAGGAGCGTGGCCACCTTGGACACGAACAGGTAGTGGGCATCGGTCGCGCCCGTGTTGAAGTACCGCCGATAGAAGTCGATGACCGATGCGGAGCTGAGCGCGGTCAGCTCGGAATCGAGGGAGGACATGGCCGCCGCGAAGATGACGGCGATCATCAATCCCAGGATCCCCGCCGGAACGTACTTGAGCAGGTAGGACGGGAACACGTAGTTCACGTCATTCGACGTGGCGCCCCGTACCTCGGAGATCAGCGCCTTGCCGTCGTCCCGGAGGGCGGCCAGCTCGTCGTCATAGCCGCCGATCACGGCCCGCATCTCTTCGGTCGCGCCTCCGTTGTCCCTGGCCTCCAGGAGCGCCAGCGTCGCCTCGCGCCGCTCACTGTGAAGGCTGGCGTACTCCCGCTCCAGCTCGGCGAACGCATCGCCTCGAGGGCTGGCTTCGACCACCGCCACCTCGGCCGGGTTGAACACCAGGGGCGGCGGCTCGAAGTGGTAGAACACGAACAGCAGGACCCCGATGGCCAGGATGAAGAACTGCATCGGGACCTTCATGAACGCGTTGAAGATCAGAGAAAGCCTGCTCTCTTTGAGGGAGCTGGCGGTCAGGTACCGCTGGACCTGGCTCTGGTCGGTGCCGAAGTAGGCCATGGCCAGGAAGAACCCTCCGATCATGCCCGACCAGAGCGTGTAGCGGTTCGTGGGGTCCCAGGACAGGTCGATGGACTCCCACATCTGGTTGATGCCGCCGATGTAGGCCACGTCGGCCATGCCGACGCCGTCCGGCAGCGTCGTGAACAGAATGAAGAGGGCCACGCCGATGCCCAGGAACATCATCACCATCTGTATGACGTCGGTCCAGATCACCGCCGTGATGCCGCCCATGTAGGTGTAGGCAATGGTGATCACCCCCATCAGCAGGATCGTGATCTTCTCGTCCCATCCCATGAGAACCGAGAGCACGATCGCCGGGGCGTAGAGCACGATGCCCGCCGCCAGGCCACGCTGAACGAGGAAGATGAAGCTGGCCATGGAGCGGGTCTTCGCGTCGAAGCGACCCTCCAGGTACTCGTACGCGGTGAAGACCTTCGACCGGTAGAAGAACGGAACAAAGACCACGGCCAGCACGATCATGACCAGCGGCTGGGGCAGATACACCTGGATGAACCCCATGCCGTCGTCGAACGCCTGCCCGGTGGTGCCGATGAACGTGATGGCGCTGGCCTGGGTGGCCATGATCGACAGGCCGACCGCACCCCAGGGCAGTCGGCGATTGGCCAGGAAATAGCCCTCGATCCCTACGTTCTTGCGGCTCTGGTAATAGGCGAACGCGACGACGCCGCCGAAGTAGAGCAGGAAGACGCCCCAGTCGAGGCCCCTCATGGCGTGCTGAAGTCCAGCGCCACGGTGAACCAGTACAGCAGCACGATCATCAACAGCGTGACCACCACCACCGCGGTGTAGACCGCCGTCCAACTCCGGAAGATTCCGCCGGGCGGCTCTTCGTCGACCGGGGCGGGGGCGTCACCTGGCGAATCGACCATCATGCGCTCTGCTTGAAGGGACGTGGCATCACCGCTCGTCGTCCTGTGCCGCGTGCTCGTTCCAACGGTCGGCGGTCAGGGATACCAGATTGGCGAACAACCGGTAGGCACCGGGCACGCCGGCCGGAAACTGACGGAAGAACGAAAGCGAGGTGTAGATGTACACGCCGTCGCCCACCGACGCCACGAGCAGCGAACCCGTCTTGGGATCCTCTCCGGGATCGGCCATGGAGAGAACGGGACTCCACTCTCCATCCCACTCGTTCGGGAAGTACAGGCCCCGTTCCTGCACCCACCCATCGAAGTCGGACGCGCCGATCGCGTTCGGTCCGGTCAGGACCGGCGAATCCGCATCGAGCACCGTGACCGCCCCGTCCTCCACCGACACCCGGTCGCGACTGACCGAGACGGGGTAGGGCGCGAACCCGCCCTGACTGTAGGCGAACTGGTTGTATTGGTTCACCACGGTGCCGCCGGCCCGCACGTAATCCAGCAACTGGTCGTTCGTCGCCTGAAGGTCGGGGCGGGCTTCGTAGGCTCGCACGCCGAGGACGACCACATCGTAGTCGGCGAAAGCACCAGCCCGGACCCTCTCGGGCGTCATCTCCTCGACTTGAAGCCCGAGCTGACGCAGGGCCGTGGGGCCGTCGTCTCCGGTGCCCATGATGTATCCCACCCGCAGGTCGGCGACCTGGACAGGGAACGCCGACACCCGGGCCACGGCCGGCCGGTACATGACGACCCGTTCGATGTGGGGGTAGTCGACGATGGTGCCGCCTTCCGTGTACTCCCGCCCACCAGCTGTCGCGGCGGCCCCGAAGCGGTGCTCGCCCTCGGTCACCGGGGCCGTGGGTCGTACCTGGAACGTGTAGGCCCGACTCGCCCCCGGCGTCTCGAGCTGGAAGGACTGGCTGACGGGATCGGCGGACCACCCCGAGGGCAGATCCAGGGCCAACAGCCCCTCCGTGCCATCGATCGCGTCGTTCCGCACCACCACCGTCACGCTCCGGGTCTCCATGCTCCCGACCGGCCATACCATTTCGGGCGGATCCATGGCTACCGAGACCGCCGGCACGACCAGGGCCGGCTTCCGGAACTCACCCGTTGCCTGATCCACGCCGAGATAGGTCCCGGCTCGTGTGGGAGCCACGGCCACGGCCCCCGCCAGGCCGGTTCCGGCCAAGTGGGTCCGGACGGTGGCGGACACTTCCGGGGGATTCCTGGGCAGGCCCCAGACGGTCCGGTCCGCCGGCCATCGGTACATGGCTCCGTCCCGCGGCTCGGTCAGGTAGTACTGCCTGGACGGCGCTGCTCCCAGGGGGACCGACACACGGTAGCTCCACCGCGCCAACTCGCCGGAGGCCACGTCGCCGGGACCTTCGAGCTGGGTGCCGCCCGGTCCGCCAAAGAAGCTCCGGCGCGGACCGGTCTGCCGCTCCTCCTCGGTGGCCCAGCGGGCGGTCCAACCTTCCGGAAGGCCCAGGTCCGGCGCTGCGTCCGTGAGAGTGAAGGGACCGCCGTTCCACAGCTCGACGTGGATCGTGAAGGACTCGCCCGGCACGATCAGGTCGTCCGAGACCTGGACGTCCATGGACACCACGGCGCTGGCCAGCAGGGCTCGTTCGACCAGGGCCGCCCGGGAGTCCAGCACGAGGCCCAGCTCTTCCGGCGCTCCCGTCAGCGATCCAGCCCGCGCCTCGGCTGCTCTCAGGTGGCCGAGTCCTCGAGCCAGGGCCGGTGTGGCCCGCCAGGGCTGGGCGGCACCGAGGCCCGCGGATGCGTCGGCGACCGCGTCACGGAAGCCGTCCAGGTGGCTCGCCAGCTCTGAGGCGGCGGGTTCGTCGACGCCGTGGAGAATCGAGGTCAGGGTGGTGTCGACACCGTTGAAGATCGACCCGTCGTTCGCCGGATCGAGCGGTCCATGGACCAGCTGGATCGGGGAGGACCTGGGGCCGGGAATCTGACGCACGCCCATGTCCTGGGACCGGTGCTGGCTGCGGCTGTCCATGCCAAGCTGGAACCACGAGCGCCCCAGAAGTGCGTCGAAGTCCCCCGTCGAGACGATGGCGGTCGCTTCTTCGGGTGAACGGCGGAACCCGATGTACAGCTTGCCGGCCTGCCATGGCTCGACACCGTCAATCAACTGCTCGGGGAATCGATTCGGATCCGCGGCGGCCTCGAAGGCCTGGCGAGCCACGATGCCCGACGCCTGATGCTGACCGTGGCCGTCCCGAGGCGTGCCGCTCCACTGAGACACGATCACCTGCGGGCGGAACGTCCGCACGATCCAGACGGCGTCGGCGAGGACTTCGTCTTCAGCCCAGAACCGCAGGGTCTCGTCCGCGCTCTTCGTGTATCCGAAGTCGTACGCCCGGGTGAAGAACTGAGCCCCGCCGTCGAGGCGGCGCGCCGCCTCCAGCTCTCCGGTTCGGACCACACCCAGGCCTTCACCAAGCTCGGGGCCGATCAAGTTCTGGCCGCCGTCTCCCCGGGTCAGCGACAGGTAGGCGGTCTCCGCCCCCAACCCTCGAGACAGCGCCGCGAGCAGGCTCGAGTCCTCGTCGTCGGGATGCGCCGCGATCATCAGGACCCGCTTCACCCCGTCCATCTGGCGAAGCAGGAGCGCGACTTCCGCGCTGGCCGACTGACCCTGCACGACCTGGCTGAGTGCGGGCTGTGTGGTGACGAGCGCCGCGAGAACGAGAGTGGGAAGAATGGAAAGGCGCGAAGGAAAGCGCGTCGATGGCGTCATGCACAGCAACCTGATCGAGGGGGATTTCCGGCGAAAACCCCGGTTCGGCCGTTTGGGGGCAAGTCTGTCGTCTACCCGCCAACATGACACCGGGTTCTTGCGTTCTGCTGCCGTGGCCGGGTTTATTGGACCGATTCAAACCACACCCCAACCGGACCGGGAGTCCTGCACGGCAGGCGCCCGAGGTCCCGTCACCCCCGACAGGAACGCGCAACGTGGCAAACACTCCGTCATCGGCCGACCGAGGCCAGTGGAGCGGCAAGATGGGCTTCGTGCTCGCGGCCGCCGGCTCGGCGATCGGCCTCGGCAACATCTGGCGCTTCCCCACCTCGACCGCCCAGAGCGGGGGTGGCCTGTTCGTTCTGATCTATCTGTTCTTCGTGTTCTCCATCGGTCTTCCGGTGATCCTGGCCGAGCTGTCCCTGGGGCGGGCGACCAAGAAGAACCCCGTCGGGGCGTTCGCCAAGCTGGCTCCGTCCAGCTGGTGGCCGGCGGTGGGTGGTCTGGGGGTGCTCACCGGCTTCGGCATCCTGGCCTTCTACGCGGTGATCGCCGGCTGGACGGTCGGATACCTCCTGCAGGCTCTGACCGGAGCCTACGGCGACCCGATCACTGCGGAACAGAGCGGTGAGATCTTCACCAATCTCATCGCCAGTCCGACCCAGGCGATCGGGCTGACGGCGGTGTTCATGCTGTTGACCATCTGGGTCGTGAAGGGCGGGATCTCCAAGGGGATCGAGCGAACCACCAAGATCCTGATGCCGGTGCTGTTCGCGCTGCTGATCGTTCTGGCCATTCGTGCCATGACCCTGCCGGGCGGCATGGAGGGCGTAGCCTTCATGTTCCAGCCCGACTTCAGCGAGCTCAGCGCGAGCGTGGTGCTGGGCGCCCTCGGGCAGGCGTTCTTCAGCTTGAGCCTGGGAATGGGCGCCATGATCACCTACGGATCGTACTTCCCGGACAACGAGAACCTACCGGTGTCCGGGGCGACCGTGGCGGTCTTCGACACGCTGATCGCCATCCTGGCCGGACTGATCATCTTCCCGGCGCTGTTCGCCGCCGGCGGCGATGTGGAAGCGGCCGGACCGGGTCTGGTCTTCGTCGTGTTGCCCACCGTGTTCGGCACGATCCCGGCCGGAGGCATCATCTCCATCGCGTTCTACGCCCTGCTGGCGATCGCAGCGCTGACGTCCACCATCAGCCTGCTCGAGGTCGTGGTCTCGTACTTCATCGACGAGAAGGGCTGGACCCGGGCCAAGGCGGCCTGGCTGGTGGGCGGGGCGTGCTTCCTGCTCGCGATTCCGTCGGCACTGAGCAACGGGGCCGTGCCGGCGCTGGCCAACATCTTCGGAACGGATTGGCTGACGCTGAACAGCATCATCTGGGGCAACTACTCCCTGAGCATCGGTGCCTTCATGACCTGCATCTTCGTGGGTTGGAAGTGGGGCATGCCCGCCATGGATGCCATGCTGGAGCAGGGCGGACATACGGTCCCGGCCAAAGGCCTACTGGCCATCATGGTCAAGATCGTCTGCCCCGTCGCCATTGCGATCACCCTGGGCTTCATCGTGATCACGGGGAACTACCTCTAGGAACGTCCGCCTGGAGGGTCGGCCCCCCGGGGGCCGGCCCCCCGCGCGTGAACCCGCCATCGCCCCCGGGGTACTGGTTCGTCTTCGATGCACTGACCCTTCAGCCCCGCACGTGAATGATCGACGATCTGAAAACCCGCGCGATCGAGAAGCGATCGCCCACCCTGCGTTTCGAGGGCCGTGTCCTCTACCTGGTCGACGACGCGGACACGATGCGAGATCAACTCTACGCTGGCGTCGACCTGGAGCTCACCGACGAACTGCGGGCGAATCTCCGAGATCAGATCAGCACGGACGAGATCACCCCCGCGTACATCTGCTACTTCTACGACGAAACGCTCGGCGACTTCCCCTATCTCGGGTTCATGGCCCGGAACCCGGAATCGGGCCAGTTCGAGTTCCCGGTGAAGCGCAACGCGGTGAAAGACGGCGGCTTCGTCTGCTCCGTCGCCGGAAAACGCAGGGGCAAGGGCAGCAGCCGTGAAGCGAGCCCCTACGCCGAGATCAACGCCGGAATCAAGATCGTCGTCGGTGAAAGCATCGAACGGATCTACAACGAGAACTGCCAGAACCTCGGGGTCCTGACCACCACCGACTTCGACGTCATCGAACGGGTGAAGCGGGGAGACGAGATCTCCCTGGCCGAGTTCACGGAGGGCAAGGACGACATCACCCGTCAGATCATCGAGTACGGCGGTCTGTTCGAGTTCAACGTGGCCCGGCTCCAGGGCAAGGTGACGCTGCCGGCCGCCCGATGCAGGATCGAGCAGGTGTCGGACGACCACACCAACGGGCAGGAGCCGGGATCGAAGCCGGTCCGGCCCATGACGCTGGCCGAGAAGGTCTTCGCACGGCACTGGGTGGTGGACGCGGCCACCGGCGCCCAGGGCGTGGAGTGGGTCGAGCCGGGCGAAGCCGGGTTCTTCCGCACGGACATCCGCTTCTCTCACGAGTATGTGACCCCGATGTCCGCGATCTTCTTCGAAGACAAGGTCGGCAAGGACGCCCGGGTCGTCGATCCCGCCTCGGTGCTCTTCTTCCGGGACCACCTGACCTTCCTCCACAAGGTCATGAGCCAGGAGCGCATCGAGCAGGGTCTGCTGGATGTGGCCAACGAGCTCGAGGTCAAGCAGAGGGAGTTCAGCGAAAAGCAGGGCATCCGGCTGTACGGCGAGCAAAAGGGCCACGTCATGGGCTCCGAGGCCATCTGCCACTCGAAGATCCTCGAGGAGTACGCCGAGCCGGGCATGCTCATCATCGGATCCGACTCCCACACGCCGCATGCGGGGGCAATCGGCGCGATCGCATTCGGCGTCGGGACGACGGCGATCTTCAACTCCTGGATCACCAAGGACGTCCGGGTTCGCATTCCCCCGTCGTTCAAGGTCGTGGTCTCGGGCACGCCCGCCTCCAACGTGACCGCCAAGGACTACATGCTGGAGATCCTACGGCACCCGTACATACGGGATGGTCACGCCATCGGGCAGATCATCGAGTACGCCGGACCGGCGGTCGAGGCCCTGTCCATCGATGAGCGGGCGACCATGACCAACATGGCCGCCGAAGTCGGCGCGTTCACCGGGATCGTGGCCGCCGACGAGAAGTCGGTGGAGTTCATGGTGGCCGAGCGGGGCATGGACCCGGAGCGGGCCCAGGCCCTGACACAGGGCATGCAAAGCGACCCCGACGCCGAGTACGTGAAGGTGATCGAGATCGACGCCAGCACGATTCGGCCCATGGTGGCGCTCCCCGGCGATCCTGGGAACGGTCTTTTCCTCGACGAGGTCGCGGACGAGCGGATCCGCATCGACATCGCCTATGCGGGTTCGTGCACGGCAGGCAAGAAGGACGACATGGACATGTACGCCCGGGTCTTCCAGGAGACCTGGGAGCGGCAGGGGCTGACCGTCCATCCCGACGTGCAGTGCTTCATCCAGTGCGGCTCGCTCGAGGTTCGGGAGTATTGCCGCGAGCAGGGCTATCTGGACCTGTTCGAAAAGGTGGGCGCCACGTTTATCGAGCCCGGCTGCGGCGCCTGCATCGCGGCTGGACCGGGAACCTCCATGTCCCCGGACGAGGTCTCCATCTCTTCCCAGAACCGCAACTTCCCGGGTCGCTCCGGCCCGGGTCAGGTGTACCTGGCGTCGCCCTATTCCGTGGCCGCCAGCGCCCTGGCCGGATATGTGGTGGAGTGGACGCCCGGCCAGGTGATCGTGCCACTGGAGCCGGAGGCGGCCGCGGTGTGATGTGACACCCCGGGGCTCTGTCTGAGGCCGTTGCACCTGGAGGCCGCGCCGATTCCACTTCGGCGCGGCCTCTTCGCGTCCAGGTGTCTGCTTGCCCGCCCCAGGGGACTGGAGTCACTCTTGGGCCGCCTCGGACCCGAGCGCGCTCTGCGTCGAATCCCCCCCTGGAGGTGTCTGTTGACCCATTCACGACGGTCCTTCCTGCGGTTCCTGGCAGGCAGTCCGCTCCTCGCGGTTCCCGGGTTCTCGGCTTGTGTCGATGGCCGCGTCGCGGCGGCCATGCAGGAGGCGGACCGGATCGGCGGAACCGGTCAGCTCGGCGACCTCATCACGACGCCGAACGACGCCCTGAACGTCTTCGATTTCGCCGCGGTCGCCAAAGACCGCATGCCACCGGCTCACTGGGGCTATCTGGCCACCGGCGTTGGGGGCGATCGGCAGCTGGACGTAAATCGTGAGGGGTTCGAGCGCTTTCGCATTCGCACCCGCCGACTGGTGAACGTGCACGATCCAGACACGAGCATCGAGCTGTTCGGCCAGCGCTGGCACACGCCGATCATCGTCTGTCCGTGCGGGAGTCAGGGCGCGTTCCACGAAGACGGCGAGTTGGCCACTGCCCGGGCCGCCGCGGCCCGGGACCACTTGATGATCCTGTCCAACGTGGCGTCCCATCCGGTCGAGGAGGTGATCGCGGCCCGCGGGGCGCCGGTCTGGCAACAACTCTACCCGACGGACAGCTGGTCGGTAGCGGAGGGCGTCGTACGCCGGGCCGAGGCCGCAGGCTGCCCGGCCATCGTCCTGACCGTGGACCTCCAGCCGGGTCAGCTGCGGGAAACCGAGGACCGGTACCGCAGAACCGACTCACGGAATTGCGGTCGGTGTCATGTGGGTCAGGAGAAGCCCATGTACGACGGGTTGGACATGGCCAGCGTGCGGGAGTTCACACCCACGAACCTGGACTGGAGCTTCGTGGAGCGCCTCCGGGCCGCCACCGACCGCAGACTCGTGATCAAGGGCATTTCCACGGCCGAAGACGCCAGGCTATGCGTGGAGTCCGGAGCCGACGCGGTGGTCGTGTCCAATCATGGCGGACGGGCCGAGGATTTCGGCCTGCCGACCATCGAAGCCCTCCCCGAGGTGGTCGACGCCGTCCAGGGACGGATCCCGGTGATCGTCGACAGCGGCTTCCGCAGGGGATCGGACGTTCTCAAGGCGATGGCCATGGGCGCCACGGCCGTCGGCATCGGCCGACCGTACTTGTGGGGACTGGGCGCCTTCGGTCAGGCCGGCGTGGAAACGGTGCTCGCCATGCTCCAGGGCGAGCTCATCCTCGCCATGCAGCAGGCGGGCATCCCGTCCCTCGCCACGATCCCGTCGACGGCCGTGATCCGCTCGTCGTGAGCCCGGCCTGAGCTCAATCCCGCCCGAGTTTCGCCGACGCGTTCAACCGGATATGCTCCGGCATGGCTTCCCGAGACCCCTACCGACCGGACCCCCGGCTCTTTCCCTTCGAGTCCAAGTGGCTGGAGAGCTCGGTCGGTCCGGTCCACTACATCGACGAGGGGTCGGGACCACCGATTCTCTTCCTTCATGGCAACCCGACCTGGAGCTTCCTGTATCGCGGCATCGTGATCCGCCTGCGGGACTCGTTCCGATGCGTCGCGGTGGACTACCCCGGCTTCGGTCTGTCCCCTCATCCCCCATCGTACGGGTACACGCCGGCAGAGCACGCCAGGATCGTCGGTGAGCTGATCGACCACCTGGACCTGGATGGACTGACCGTCATGGGGCAGGACTGGGGAGGGCCGATCGGGATGAGGGTCGCCCTCGACCACCTGTCCCGCCTGAGGGCGCTGATCATGGGGAATACGTGGTACTGGCCCCTGGACGCCTGGCACATGAAGGCGTTTGCCGGGCTGATGTCCACCGGTTGGATGCAGCAGCAGATTCTTAAGAGGAATCTGTTCGTCGAACGCATCATGCCTATGGCGGTACAGCACCCCCTGCCCCAGGAGGTGCTCAACGAGTACCGGGGGGTTCTGCCCACGCCCGTGAGCAGGGTGGGAGTCGCGGAGTTCCCTCGTCAGCTGACTCGGGCGGCCAACTGGCTGGCCGAGGTGGAGAACGGCGTCAGACGGGAGCTGTCCAACGTTCCCCTGCTGCTGACCTGGGGCATCCACGACATGGCGTTCACGCCGGCGTTCATGGACCGGTTCCGAGCCGACTTCTCCGACCTCCGCATCAAGCGGCTCGAGGCCAAGCACTACATCCAGGAAGACGCGCCGGGCGAGATCAGCGAGGCGATTGCGAGCTTCCTCGAGCCCTGAGCGGGCGGCCACGGGTCCCGGACCGAGCCCGGACGAACCTGCGGACCCAGCGACCGACGATCCGGCGACCGACGAACCGGCCGACCTCAGCTACCTCCGGTTCAATCCGGCAGGGTCGACCCTGGTCGGCGTCTCGTCGCCCGAGACGATGGTCGCCGCCGCCCGGGCCACCGCCTGGATCGTGTTGGTCATGTGATCCAGGTCCAGGGTGGACACCTCGTCCGTGACCTGGTGGTAGTCGGTGTCCACATCGATGGGCGTCGTGCTGATCGAGTGGGCGGGTACGCCGAGTCGGGCCAACGTGGCGTTGTCCGAACGATAGAACAGCTGCTGATCCGGGTAGGGATCGCCGTAGAAGCTGTACTCGGTGCCAGCCACCGCCCGCTCCAGGATCGCCCCGAAGTCGGAGCGGTCCCACCCAGTGACCCACGCCGTGTTCGGTCCGCTCACCGCTGGCTTGCCGATCATTTCGATGTTGAACATGGCGACGATCCGATCCGGGTCCAGCTGCTCGGAGAAGTGCCGTGAGCCGTATCCTCCGGCCTCCTCCGCCGTGAAGGTGGCAAAGAGCAGGGTGCGCTCCGGTTGCGGCCGGTCCGCGAAGTACCGGGCCAGGGCGATTACGGCCGTCGTTCCCGAAGCGTCGTCGTTGGCGCCGTTGGCGATCGAGTCCCCGTCCACCGGGGGACGGATTCCGATGTGGTCGTGGTGTGCGGAGAAGAGCACGATCTGGTCGCTCCGGCGGCCCGGGATCATTCCGACCACGTTCGCCAGCTGATGTGTCACATCCGAGCCACGCGCCGTGATGTCGTAGTCCGCCACCCCGACGTCCGGGACCAGGACCATGGCCACGGACGGTCCCCCTGTCGCTTCCAGCGAATACCGGGGTCGGGAGAGGAAGCCCTGCACCCGGCGAAACATGTCCTCGTGGCGCTCGTCGACCAGCACCAGCGCGTCGCCCTCGGCGCCCTGCACGGCCCGGAGAATTGTCGTGGGGTCCTCGTCGGCGCCGACGCGGAGCACGGGCGCGCTGTCACCCGTGGTCCACGTGGCGTCCGGTGCCCCGAGGGCGACGGCGACACGTTCGCTCGCAACGTCGACTCCGTTCACCTGAGCGTTCACCAGGTCCAATTGGCGGCCGTAAACCGGGAACGCCTGCACGTACCCTGCGGCTCCGGGCAGGGGCTCCAGTCCGGCGGCCGCGAACTCCGCCGCGATAAACTCCTGCGCCGCCGCGATCTCGGGTCCGAACGCGCTCCTCCCGGCCATCTGGTCCGACGCGAGCTCAGTGATGATCCGTTCCGCGTCGGCTTGGTTGATCTCGTACGGGGCCTGGCACGCCAAACCCCAGCCGGCGGATAGCACGACGGCGCAAAACGGAACGATCGACTTCATGACTATCCTCGTTGGGAAGCGTGGCGATCCGGACGGGCGATGGTCGACCGGGCCGGAAAGCTGGGTGCTCCGGCCCGCTTGGGGAAGGGCGGCCGGCACCTGGCGGCACCGTCGAACGCTCGTCAGTCGGGTACGAACAAAGAACGGCTCACCGCGAACGCGATGAGCCGTTCAGGCAGACCAGACCCGCCCGGAGGCAGGCCGCGACTGCATCTATGTCATGCTTCGGCTAGGTCGATGCCCCCTCGGGAGCTCGCCGAGCCGACCATACAACAGCCGTCAGGCCGCTGTGATCTTCTTCACGAAGGGCAGCTTCGCGATCATCTCCATCTGGGCCCGATCTGCCTGGCCCTGGACGGTGGCGCATTCCCCGTCGACCCGCACGATCGCCTCCAGGCCGCCCTCTTCCTCGAGCACGTGCATGACGCGAGCCGCCCGCATGGCCGAGGCAGTGCTGGACCTGCCGCCCTTGACCTCGATGACCACGGGCACCTTCGTCACCGACTCGTCGGGCGCGAAGTCCACCTTCGACGTCGGGTCCTCCTGCACGCGCAGGCGGTACGGCGTCCCGGGTATCTTTATCCGTCTGACCATCGTCAGAACCTCCATGTATTCGAACGACCTTCGGCTATGAGCCAATCCAGCCGCTCTATCGGCAACTTTCGTGCCGAGATGTAATGCTTCGTTGGGCGCCTGATTTCGCATCTTGTGAAAAAAGGTGCGAGGTACAGGTGACCGCAATCTAACCAAACAGATGACGGGCACAAGGCCTTACGCACCCCTTCCGACCGGCTTTTCCAAGCCATTGTGTCGACTCTGTTTCCGGGCGGTGACCGGCTCGACGCTCGAGCCGTGGCATTCGCGGGCATTTTTCCAGATGTCTCGCTGTCTGCCGTATTGGCTGTACGGTACGGAGGGTCGGAACGATTCACGCCCGTTCGGCGACTCGAATCCGGGAATCGGTTCGGGCGGGCGGGCACAAAAAGAAAAGACCGGCGCCTGATCGGCGCCGGTCTTCCTGATGGCCGCTGCTGGACTCGAACCAGCGACCCCATCGATGTGAGCGATGTGCTCTACCAGCTGAGCTAAGCGGCCGTGCCTTCGGGTATGCCCCTCCAGCAAAGGGTCCGGGCGCAACGCCCGGACCCATACCCCCACGGGGACTCGAACCCCGGTCTCTTGGCTGAGAACCAAGTATCCTAGGCCTCTAGACGATGGGGGCCAGGTATGCCCCGCTCCGAAGAGCAGGGCGCGAAAGATAAACTCGCCCGGCTGCCCAGTTCAAGGCCCGTCCCGGAGGGACCCCCACTTGCGGACTGGTTTACCTTAGGTTGAATCGCGGCTCAGAGCCGCGCCGCACCGAACACCGGATGGCGACGGGAGGATCGATGGCCGAGAAGTTGAACGAGGAATCCATCACCGGCTGGCTCAAGGGCCGACAGGGATGGAAGCGGAAGGGCGACACGCTGACGAAGGAGTACGCCTTCGAGTCGTTCCGCAACACGATCGTGTTCGTGAACCGGGTGGCGAGCCTCTCGGACGACGTCGATCACCACCCGGACATCGACATCCGCTATGACAAGGTCCGGCTGACCCTGTCGACCCACGAATCGGGTGGAATCACCGAGAAGGACCTGGATCTGGCGGAGCGCGTCGATTTCGCCACCTCCGCTCGCTGACCGACGGTCGGCACCGATCCTCCCCTCCCGCACCACCCCGCTACGGCTCGAGATCCAAGACGTCCTGAACTTCCCGCACCCAGAAGTCCGGGCGAGCGTGCCTCAGGTCCTCCTCTTCGTAGGGTCCCCAGAGGGCCGCGGCGGTCCTGACGCCACCCCCGTTTCCGGCCAGCATGTCGTAGGGGGAATCTCCAACGAAGAGCACCCGCTCCGGAACCGCCCCCAGTAGCTCGAGGGCCCGGTGGACCGGTTCGGGGTCGGGCTTCCCGCGTTCCACGTGGTCGGCGCAGACCACCGCATCGAAGTGCCCGTCGATCTCACAACACGCCAGCGTCCGGGCGGCGATTGCGCTGCGCTTGCTGGTAACGACGGCCAGCGACGTGCCCCGCACCTTCAACGCGTCCAGCACCGCCACGACACCGGGGTAGGCGCGGGTCATCGCGTCGTGGATCTCTCGCTGGTACGTGACATAGGTCGCCAGCATCGCCTCTGCCTCCAGCTCGTCCCGTGAAAACTCACGAAGCTGGTCGTGGAGGGGACGCCCGATCGTCGAGAGCCACCGTGCGTCCGGCAACGCCTGCCCCAGGTGGGTCCTCATCGTATGACGATACGAGGCGAGAATGAGCTCGATGGTGTCCGCCAGCGTGCCGTCCAGATCGAACAGGATCGCGTCCCAACGACCCCTCCCGGATATGCCCGATCCGCCTGGACTCACTGTGCCCGGCGGGCGGCGACCGCCTCTGGTCCCTCGGCGAGAAACGTCTGGATGAACAGGAAGGTCTCGGTATCGCTCATCAGGCCGGGGTGTGTCGGACAGCAGACTTCGATGTCCAGGGCACCGGGGAGCGTCGCGTTCTCGCCGGGAAGCACGTGGGTGTCCAGCGGAGTTCGAATGGTCATCGCGGACACGGATTCCGGCACCGGGTCCCGGCGATTCAGCTCGGCGAGGAACTCGCTGTCGGGCTCCATCTCCTTGCCGCCTTCGCCCCACGCCAGATACGCCACCCAGGTCCCCCGCTGGGGCGTGCCGAGAAAGACCACCCGGCGGACGTCGGCCTGAGGGCGGCCCGTGAGGCTCGCCCGGACGGCGAGTCCCCCCATGGAGTGAGCCACGATGTCCACCTGGGGGGCTCCCGTCGCTGCCCGCAGTCCGTCGATGGCTCGGCCGACTTCGAGCGCGTGAGCCTCGTTCGATCCGACGGGGTCTTCGAAGGTGATCGCCTGGATTCGGTCTTCGGGCCACCCGGCGGCCGCCAGACGCGTCGCCAATGGCTCCAGGTCGGTGCCCTCGCTGTACCATCCGGGCACGAGGAGCACGGGAACCGGTTGGACCGGGGAAGGAGCGGGGACAGGGGGACTGAACGCCACGACGGCCAGCCAAAGCAGGAGAAAGACCGTGGGTCCGAGCCCGACGGCCCCCGTCGCGAGATCACGGGAAAGGTCCCGACGCGGTGTTTCCTGTCCTGCCGTGCTGTCCATGCCGGTCCTACACCGAAGGGCCGTCAGGGATCGGTTCCGGTCGGAGGTGTCCGTCCGACGTCCGCTACCCGGCTCCCACGACATCCTTGATACTTTCGGTCACGACACGGATCCCCAACTCCGCCTGCGGCCCAGTCAGCACCGCCGGCGGCGTCAACTCCACCACGTTGCCGTGCTCTCCCGCGGCGAGCACCAGCACCCCCTTCGAGAGCGCTGCTTTCATGACGTCCACGGCCCCACCTACCAGGGGTTCGCCGCCCGACGTCACCAGCTCCAAGCCGATCATGAGGCCCCGGCCCCGCACCTCGCTGACATCCGGGACTGCGGACAGCGACCGCCGAAGCACGTCGATCATGGAAAGACCGAGGTCCCGTGCCCTGCCAACGAGTCCTTCCGTCTCCAGGGCGTCCAGGAAACCCAGGGCCGCCGCCGCGACCACGGGATTGCCCAGAAAGGTGCTGGTATGCAATGCCTCGCCCTTCGATGGGGGCCAGGCGTCCATGATTTCGGCACGGGCCAGGCAGGCGCCAATCGGCAGGCCGCCACCCAACGCCTTGCCCACACAGAGCACGTCCGGGCCGGCCGGCTCCGTGGGCCCGGCAAACAGCGAACCCGTGCGGCCGAAGCCGGTGAAGATCTCATCGAAGATCACCACGCAGCCCGCGTCGTGAGCGATGTCGATCATGGCTTCCAGGTACCCGAGGGGCGGAACCCGCACGCCCGCACGACCCTGGATGGGCTCGATGATCACGGTGCCGATCCGGCTCCCATCCGGCGCCTCCCGACCCACAGCGAGACGAAACCGCTCCAGGGCTTCGCCGAGATCCGGGCCGGGGAATGGCGTGAACGAGACCCCTTCGTAGAGACGGCGACGGAAGGGGTCGCGGAAATCGCTCCGGTGGGTCGCGGCAAGGGATCCAAGGGTCAATCCGTGGTAGGAGCCTTCGAAGGCCAGGATCCCCGGACGACCCGACGCCAGCGCGCCGGTCTTCAGCGCGGCCTCCACAGCCTCGGAACCGGATCCCGCCAGAAGCCCGCGGGTCTCGGACCAGGGCGCGAGGGCCGCCAGGCGCTCCAGCAGCTCCACCTTGACGGTGGGTGGATGCACATCGCCCATGCCGTGCAGGAGCTGGCCCGCCTGCAGCTCGACCGCCGACACCACCTGGGGATTCCCGTGCCCCGCGAACGCCACGCCGAATGCGCCGGTGAAGTCCACGTAGACGTTGCCGTCGACGTCCTGAACGTTGGACCCCCGGGCTCCACTCCAGAACACCGGAAAGTCGTGGGATCGAAACGTCACGTTCCGGGATTCCACCGCCCCCAGGCGTTCCGCCAGCAGCCGGGACTGTGGCCCGGGAATGGGGGTTTCGAGGCGAGCCAGGTGCGTACCCTGACCCATCATCGACCCCGACCCTTCCCCCGGTCCGGCTCGGTCCGAGCTCGATTCAACGTGCCGTTCATCCCGAATCCTCGCCGGGTCCCGTGCCGATCCGGGACGACACCCAGAACAACAGTGCCGCCGTAAACGCCAGCGCCAGGACCGCCCCCAGAGCACCGGCCTGTTCCAGGCCCAGGTACCACGCGGCCACCACCAGGGCCAGGCAGGCCATGATGATCACGGGCCGGGAGCGTCGCGGCACGCCGTACCAGAGCCAGGCGACTCCGAACGCCGCCACCAGGCCCGCGGTGGCCGAATCCGAGAAGTCGAAGGCGTTGGCCGTGGCGAACACGAAGATCGTTCCCAGCCCTACCGACCAGCCGAGCTGGGTCTCGTACCAGGAACGTTGGAGGGCCGGAGGGGCACCGTGGATCCCCCAGAGTGTCAGCCCCACGACGGTGACCCACCACAGATCGAGGGCGAAGACCGCATCGTCGGTCATGTTCAGGGGACCGATGGCGGTGAAGAAGACCAGGACCAGGCCCGCATACAGGCTCGCGACGAAGGCGTTCAGCGCCCACTCCGAGTCCCCCTCGGTCCCTCGCAGGCGGATCCGCCGGAGCAGCACCATTACGGAGAGCAGCAGCACGGCGTCGAGGATCCAGACGATCTCGTCTCCGGAGAGGTCGAACGCCCGGTTCAGGAAGAGCCCGAAGAAGGCATATCCAGCCGCCACGTGAATCGCGGGCATGACCGGGTTCCGCCGAACGGAGTGCCACCCACCGACCAACGGCACGAGGAGCACCACCAGCCCGATCAGGACGCCTCCGGCGGTGGCGTTGGGCCAGGCGTCGACCGAGTAGGCGCCGGCCCCCAGCAGTATGCCCAGCCCTGCCGTTTGCATGAGGTAGCTGGCCGGCGTCCATCGGTCGCGCCGCTCCAAGCGGATTCCCAGTAGATCGAGGGCCAGCCCAACCGCGATCAGCACCATGGTGCGCGCCGCCACGTCCATGACGGGCCACGCCCAGCCAAGGAAAACCCCGGCGGCAATCAGCGACACGACGGCGCCCGTGCCCGCGACGATGAACTGGGACCAGCGTGCCCGTTCCCTTGCGGTCGAGCTGGTTACGTCCTGGCGAAGCTCCGCCTCCAGGGAAGGCTCCAGCAGCCCTGCTTCGGACCACCGGTCGATGGCCGCCATCAAGATGTCCCGCGCCGACGCCACGGTGCGCCTCCCAGCTGGGCCGATTGGGTTGAGGGAATCCCCTCGATGGCGGAAAGAAACCCACCCGAGGGGTGGCGGGGCAAGAAGCCCCTCCTACCAGGTCACCACCCAGAACGTAAGGATCGCGTAGCACGCCAGCAGGATCACGCCTTCCCACCGATGAATCCGGTAGCCCGGGCGGGCGATGGGCAACACCAGTACCGACATGAGGAGCACTGCCGGGATTTCCACGCTCAGAACCGAGCGATCGACGCTGAAGGGGGCGATGACCGAGGCGGTGCCCATGACTGCGGTGATGTTGAAGATGTTCGAGCCGATCACGTTGCCCACCGCGATGTCGGCTTCCTTCCGCAGGGCCGCGACGACGGACGTGGCGAGCTCGGGAAGGGACGTGCCGATGGCCACGAGGGTCAGGCCGATGACCAGGTCGCTGACGCCCAGCTCCTCTGCCAGGAACGTTGCGCTGTCGACGATCGCCTCACCGCCCACCACCAGACCCACGGATCCAGCCGCGATCAAGGCGATGTCCTTCAACGCGGACTTACCGGCCAGGCTCGCCAGCGCTCGGGCAAAGCGTTCGTACTCGCCGACTACCTCGTCCGATTCGTCCCCGGCGCTACGCAGAACGAAGATCAGGTAGAACGTCAGCGTGATCAGGAGGATCACGCCGTCGATCCGGCCGACGACCAGGTCGCCCATGACCGGATACAGCATCAGGGTGATCACGAGCATCACGGGCACTTCGCGGCGCAGGACCGTGCCGCTCACCCGTAGTGTGGTGATGACGGCGGTGGTGCCGAGAATCAGACCGATGTTGGCCAGGTTGGATCCGAGCACGTTGCCGACCGCCAGGTCTCCGTTGCCCTTGAGGGCGGCGACCATGACCACGACCAGCTCTGGAGCGGACGTGCCGAAGGACACCACGGTCAACCCGACCGCCATGGGCGACACGCCCATCGAAGCGGCCAGTCGTGCGGCGCCCCGGACCAGCCATTCCGCGCCGAAATACAGCGCGATCACGCCGCCGGCCAGGATGGCGAGTTGGGCGGTCAAGCCGCTCTCCGAGACGTCCAGCGGGTCATTTCGTCCAGGGACCGGGTGTTGAGCACGTCCGCCCGTTGCAGCCAACCCCGTCGGGCCTGGTCCACCCCGTAGCCCATGTTGTCCAGATGCTGTGGCGCGTGCGCGTCCGTGTTGATCACGACGGGCACACCCAGCTCGGCGGCGCGCCGGACGTGGACATCGGAGAGATCGAGGCGACGCGGGCTCGCGTTCAACTCGACGGCGACGCCCAACTCCCGCGCCGCCTGGAGCACCACCTCAACGTCCACGGCGTATGGGGGACGCCGGTTCAGCTTGCGTCCGGTCGGGTGGGCGAGAATGTGGACGTTCGGGTTCAGAAGCGCTTTGAGGATGCGCTCGGTCATCTCCTTCTTGCTCATGTCCATGAGCGAGTGGACCGAGACGATCACCAGATCCAACCCTTCCAGGACGTCGTCGGGCATATCCAAAGTCCCGTCCCGGAGGATATCGACCTCGAGGGCCTTGAGAATCCGGAAGCCGTCCAGGCGTCCGTTCAAATCATCGATCTCCCTGGCTTGTGCGCGCACGCGCTCCGGCGTAAGACCGTTGGCCATGGCCATGATCTGACTGTGATCAGTCACGGCCATGTACTCGTACCCCTTCTGCATGCAGGCACGGGCCATCTCTTCGATGGAGCGTCGTCCGTCCGACCACGTCGAGTGCACGTGGACGTCGCCGCGTATGTCTTCGAGCTCGATAAGCGTCGGCAGTCGACCCTCCCGGGCCGCTTCGACCTCACCCCTGTTCTGACGAATCACCGGAGGAATCCAGGGCAGACCAACGGCCTCGAATACCTCTTCCTCGGTCCTCCCACCGATGCGCTCGCCGCTTTCGACCCCGTGCTCGTCCTCGTCGGTGTCGGGGTCGACGCGGAAAACGCCGTACTCGCTGATCCGCAATCCCTGGCGTACGCCCAGGGTCCGGATCGCCACATTGTGTTCCTTGGAGCCTGTAAAGTAATGCAGTGCGGCCCCGTAGGAGCGGGCCGGAAGGATGCGCAAGTCTACGGGCAAACCGCTCCGTAGCACCACCGCCCCCCGAGTCTCGCCCGAGAGCGTGACCCGGTCCACGCCGGAAAACCCCGTGAAGTGGGCCATAACCGGAATCCAATCCGACTCGCACAGCGCGAGCAGATCCACGTCTCCCACCGTCTCGCGCCGCCGGCGCAGGCTCCCGGCGACGTCCACCCGCTCCACCCCGGGAGCCTTGCGCATGTGCTCGATGAGAGGGCGGATCAGGGTATCCGCCTCCGACAGGAGGAAGCGACCGATCGACGTTCGCTGGAGCTCGATGGAGCGGAGGATCTTCTCGACGCTTCGTGCGCCGAAGCCCTCCAGGGCAGCCAGGCGGCCGTCTCGGGCCGCGGACTCCAGCGCCTCGACCGTAGACACGTCCAGCTCTTGCCAGAGTCGGCGGGCCTTCTTGGGACCCACCCCTTCCAGGCGCGTGAGGGCGACCAATGTGCGAGGAATGTCTGCGCTCAAGTCCTCCAGGCGTTGTAGCCGACCCGTCTCGACCAGCTCGGTGATCGCTGCGGCGATGTCTTTGCCCACGGTGGGGATCGCCGTCAGGTCTTCTCCGGAGGCCACCATGTCCGCCAGCGGACGTCCGATGCCGGCCAGGGTTTGAATCGCCTGTCGGTAGGCGCGGATTCGGAACGGGTTCGCCCCCTGGATCTCGAGCAGATCCGCCAGCTCCCGCAGGGTCGTGGTGATCTCGAGGTTCTCCACGGCGCGACTCAGGCGCTCTCTTCGGCCTGAGTGGCCAGGAGGGCGCGGAATCCATCTTCGTCCAGGACGTTGACCCCCAGCTCCTGGGCCTTGGCGAGCTTGGATCCGGGGTCGGCACCAACCACGACGTAGTCCGTGGCCTTGCTGACCGATCCGACGACCCGCCCGCCCGCCTCCTCGACCAGCTTCTTGGCCACTGGGCGACTGAGCCCCTCCAGGCCGCCGGTGAAGACGAACTTCTTGCCCGCGAGCCCTCCTCCTGCGGACGGCTGGGGCGGTGGGATCAGCTCGACCATCCGGTCCAACACGTGCTGGATGGCCGTGGCGTTCCGCTCGTCGTCGAAGAACGCCCTGATGCCCTCCGACATGATCGGACCGATGCCGTCCACTTCGAGGAGTTGTTCCTCGGTAGCATCGCGGACCCGGTCGAAGTCCCTGAAGTGACGGGCCAGGTCCCGGGCCACGGTCGCCCCGACCTCCGGGACCCCTAGACCGAACAGGAACCGACTCAGCTCTACGCGGCGCCGCTGCTGGATCGCGTCCACGAGATTCGTGGCCGACTTCGTCGCGAACCCCGGAAGCTCGAGCAACTGCTCGACCTCCAGATCGAAGAGCCCGGCCAGCTCGGAGACCAGGCCCTGGTGTACAAAGAGATCCGCTGTCTCTTCGCCCAACCCTTCGATATCCAGGGCGTGACGGCTTCCGAAGTGGATGATCCGACCCTTGAGCTGCGCCGGGCATCCGAAGCGGTTCGGGCAGATGACGAAGGGCCCACGGGTGTAGACCTCGGTCTCGCACGCGGGACAGCGCGTGGGCATGGCAAACGGCTCGCCCCGCTCACGGTCGTCTTCCTCGACCCGGCCCACTACCTGGGGAATCACGTCGCCTGCCCGCTGGACACGTACGAGGTCGCCCTCACGAACATCCTTCCGCTCCAGCTCTTCCCGGTTGTGGAGCGTGGCTCGGCTGACCGTGACGCCACCAACCTCCACGGGCCGCAGCAACGCCACCGGCGTGATCACGCCCGTCCTACCCACGGACACGGCGATCCGATCGATCCGGGTGATTTCCTTCCGAGGCTCGAACTTGTAGGCCAGGGCCCAGCGGGGGTGATGCGACGTCTCGCCCATGTCGGCCCGGGCGTCGATGTCGTCGAGCTTGATCACGACGCCGTCGATCTCGTAGTCGAGGCCGTCCCGGTCCCGCTCGTATTCGTTCCGGTATTCGATGGCCCGCCCGATGTCGTTCACGCGGCGAACCCGATCGGGGATCGGAAGTCCCCAATCCCGCAGCGCCCGGACGCCGTCCGCGTCCGAGCGAAAATCCGCCCCTCGGACCGTCAGGACGTCATAAGCCAGAAAGCTCAGGGGTCGCCGAGCCACCGCGGCGGAGTCCAGCTGCCTGAGCGCACCCGCGGCCGCGTTCCGGGGGTTGGCGAACGGCTCGTCGCCACGCTCCACCAACGATTGGTTCAGAGCCTCGAAGTCGCTCAGGTACATCAGCACTTCGCCCCGGACGCTCAAGAACTCGGGAGCGGACCGCTCCTCGGTGCGTAGGCGAAGGGGGACGGACTGGATGGTCCGAACGTTCTGGGTCACTTCTTCGCCCTGGCGTCCGTTCCCCCGGGTCACGGCCCGTGCGAACGCGCCATCCTCGTAGACCACCTCGAGCGACGCGCCGTCGAGCTTCGGCTCCAGGAGATACCACACGTCGCCCTCCACAGCCTTGCGCACCCGCTCGTCGAAGCGTCTGACCTCGGCCTCGTCCTGGGTCGAATCCAGGGACAGCATGGGCACAGCGTGGACGGCGGTGGGAAGCGAATCGACGGGTTCCGCCCCCACCCGCTGCGTTGGCGAGTCCGGGGTGACAAGGGTCGGGTGTGCCGCTTCCAGTGCCTGGAGGCGTCGGAACAGCGCGTCATACGCCGCGTCCGATAGGCGCGGCTCCGCCTCCACGTAGTAGTGGAAGTTGTGGGTCCGGATCTCGGCCCGAAGGGCCTCGGCCTCCCGTGCGGCGGCGTCCTCGGTCAGGGTCGCGGGGTCGTTTTCGCTGTGGAGACCTGGGCTCACGTATGCCCCAATGGGATGGGTTGTGGGACGCCATTCGGGCGACCGCGTATCGGGTCCGGCCGCCGAAGCTGCATCGTCTCGACCTGCGCCTCGGTCCCGGGCTCAACCAAACCAAAGGGGACCGTGTCTTTTGAGCGGGATTCCTAGGGTAATCAACCGGCCCCCCCTGCGGGAGTCTCTTCTTCTCGTGGGTCCGGGTGGCGCGCCTCTGTACCATCGGCGCCTGACGCGCGTAGATTGCCGGCTCCTTGTTCGACCGTATCGGAGGCAATTCATGATGCATAGCCTGTCCAGATTCCTGGGAATGGCGACTGTCGCCCTTTTGGCGTCGGTCAACTCCCTCTCGGCTCAGATGGAGGTCACGACGGTTCGTGGCGCCGACGAGGGCGAGGGGCCGCACGAGCGCCTGATCATCCGGGGCGCCACCGTCATCGACGGCACGGGCGCTCCGCCCGCGGGACCCGTCGACATCGTTATCGAAGGGGATCGGATCGCCGAGATCCAGGCCGTCGGGTACCCGTTCGTCGAAATCAACGAGGAGCGCCGTCCCCAGGGCGCCACGCAGGAGATCGACGGCACGGGCATGTTCGTGATGCCGGGCTTCGTCGACATGCACGTGCACACCGGCGGATCGGGCAAGGCGCCCCAGGCCGAGTACACGTACAAGCTGTGGCTCGCTCACGGCGTGACCACCACCCGGGGCGTGCCCCACGGCAGCTTCGAGTGGGCCCTGGGCGAAAAAGCGAAAGCGGAGCGGAACGAGATCGTCGCGCCCCGCATGTACGCCTATCAGCGCCCCGGCAGTGGCGAGGGTTGGGGCGGACAGCCCATCAACAGCCCCGAAGCCGCCCGCGCCTGGGTGCAGTGGGCGGCCTCCCAGGAGGTCGACGGCGCCAGGATCGACGGGCTGAAGCTGGGTTCGTACGACCCCGAGATCATGGAAGCCCTCATCGACGAGGCCCACGCCCACGGTCTGGGCACGGTGGCCCACCTGGCCCAGTCGGGTGTCGCTCGCATGACGGCCATGGACGCAGCCCGCATGGGTCTGGACATGATGACCCACTACTACGGTCTGTTCGAGTCGATGCTCGACGATTACAGCATCCAGAACTGGCCCCTGGACTACAACTACCAGGACGAGCAGCACCGCTTCGGCAACGTGGCCCGCCTCTGGGACCAGATCTACGAGCCGGGATCACCCGAGTGGTACGCCACGATGGACGAATTCCTGGAGCTGGGCTTCGGCATCGATCCGACGATGACGATCTACGAAGCCAGCCGTGACGTGATGCGGTCCCGGGAGGCCGAGTGGCACGACGAATACACGCTGCCGTCCCAGTGGGACTTCTATCAGCCCAGCCGTGAGGCCCACGGTTCGTACTGGTTCTACTGGACGACCGAGGACGAGGTGGCCTGGCGAAACTTCTACCAGCGGTGGATGCGGTTCCTCAACGAGTACAAGAACCGGGGCGGCATCGTCACCACCGGCTCGGACTCGGGCTTCATCTACAAGCTGTACGGGTTCGACTACATCCGTGAGCTGGAGCTGCTTCGAGAAGCCGGCTTCCACCCCATCGAGGTCATCCGGTCCGCCACGCTGTACGGCGCCAAGGAGCTCTCCGATCCCAAGGGCGAGTCCGTCGACTTCGGGATCCTACGACCGGGCCTGAAGGCCGACATGGTCATCGTGGACCAGAACCCGCTTCAGAACCTCAAGGTGCTGTACGGCACCGGCGCGGTGAAGATCAACGACGATACCGGCGCGGTCGAGCGCGTCGGCGGCATCAAATACACGATCAAGGACGGCATCGTGTACGACGCCCAGGAGCTGCTCGAAGACGTGAAGCGCATGGTCGAAGAGCAGAAGGCCGAGCGGGAGCGGGCTGCCGCCACCGACGGGGGCATGCACTAGCAGGCTGTCGGAGAAGTGCGGAGTTCGACGTCGTAAGGCGCGATCGGAATAGACGGCGGGGCGGGACCGGAAACGGTCTCGCCCCGTTGTGCGTTGCAGCTACTGCAATTGTAGATTCATGCCTCAAATTGCCTCAAATGGTGGTCAAGATGTTTCCATATCAAACGACCCCAATCTGTCCTATTCAATGGACCGAAGAATGGGTGGGGTTCCAAATTGGGCACCTCTCGAACCTGATCCAATAGATCAAGTAGCTGCCTCCTCTCCTTCTCGAATTCACCAGCTTCAACTCCATTCGTGGACATATCCATCCTGGATGGGGTTGGGAGCCCTTTGGACCAGGGCAGCACATATAGGAACAGCCGACGTCCAAGCCACGTGCGCATGATTGACGCACCTTCGTAGCCTGACCGTTCGACTATGCCAAGCCCGAGCCTCAATTGAATGCCGCAGTGCTCGAGCATCTGATTCACGTTCATTGTCCCCCACCGTCTTTGGCTGCCACTGGACAACCTATTGATGCGGTCGACAACTGATTGATAGTCTGGTTGGTTGAATATGTTTGCAGCCATTATGAAGACGATCGGGGTTGAATGGAGACGCTTGGTGGCCGAGACACCGGGCGGGCCGGTCAGCCGCCAGAGTTTTCGTACGCCGCCACAGTGGTGATGGCGCCGACCGCGGGAACGAAGTGCTCCGTTCGGACCGCCTGGTACCGAGGATCAGCGAAGAAGGCTTCTCGAGCCGCCTGGCTGGGGAACGAGATTACGAAGAGGCGATTGATCGGCTTCCCGGACTCGGCCTGCAGAACTTCGTCGATGGTGAAGTCGTATCGGAATCGCCCGCCGGCGGCTTCCAGCAAAGGCGTCATGCCGGCTCGATAGCGCCGGTATCCCTCCTGGTCGGTCACATGAAGCCCGATGACGATGTCGTAGCTGGTGCTTGGCTGTGTCATTCGTCCTCCGGTGATCGGGAGTCCGCGGTGCGTGGGGGGCCCGAGGTCGCAACCGGACGCCCCGATCGGGGCGCGGTGGCTAGCGATGATAGGGTCGTTGGTCGCCTGAAAGGTACCCGGCCGGCGGCGCCAGGCCACTCCCCTTGCCTCACAAGGGGAGCGCCCCTACCTTACCCCTAGGCACACAAGGGGAGAGAGATGAAACAGAATCCGAACCTGGTGAGGGGGACCCTCGACCTGCTGATCCTCAAGTCTCTGACGTGGGAGCCTCGGCACGGCTACGCGATCAGCGAATGGATCGAAGCGGTCACGGACGGTTCGCTGCTCATGGAAGAAGGCACGCTGTACCCCGCCCTGCACCGCCTTCGGGGCAAGGGCTGGATCGAGTCCGAGTGGGGACTCAGTGAGAACAACCGCCGGGCGAAGTACTACCGCCTGACGCCGGACGGGCGCGGTCACCTGGCGCGAGAAGCGGACTCCTGGATGCGGTACACGACGGCCGTGGCCAGGGCCCTCGCTCTCGAGGCGCCGACGCCGTGAAGAAGGGCCCACGCCGCAGGATCTTCCGGATTCCGTTTCGTCGGGATCGGATCGGAATGGAGGTGGACGAGGAGCTTCGCTTTCATCTCGAGTCCCGTGCGGCGAGGTACGAACAGGAAGGCATGCCTCCGGAGGAGGCGTGGGAGGCCGCGCTGCGGCGATTCGGGGACGTAGAACGGGTGAGGAAGGGAATGGAGGCGAACATGAAGAAGAGCCAGCGCGCCATCGGAGCGTCCGACATGATCGACACGATCCGCCAGGACGTGTCCTTCGCGGTCCGTCAATTGTTGAAGGCCCCAGGGTTCAGCGCCATCGCGATCCTGACCATCGCCCTGGGCATCGGGGCCACCACGTCCATCTTCAGCGTGGTGGACGGGATCATGCTCCGGCCCCTGCCCTACGACGAACCGGACGATCTGGTCATGATCTGGGCGGACTACACGCGCCGAGACGTCGTCCTGCCGGACCTCCGTCGCGAGTGGCTGTCCTGGCCCAACTTCGCCGACTTCCGGGACGAGGTGCCCGCGGTGGGCGCCACCTCGGCGTTCGGCGGTTGGGGCCCCACCCTAACGGGAGCCGGCGACGCCGAGCGACTCAGCGGATCCCGCTTCAGTCACGGCATGTTCGCCGACGTGCTGGGCGTGCAGCCGGCGGTAGGGCGCACGTTCCTGCCCGAAGAAGACCGACCCGACGGGCCGCGCTCGGTGCTGTTGAGCCACGGATTGTGGCAACGAGCGTTCGGAGGCGATCCCCTGGTGGTGGGGACGTCCGTTCTGCTCAACGACCAACCCTACGAGGTGGTCGGCATCATGCCGGCGGACTTCTCCCCACCACCGTTCCTGGGAACGGATGCCTGGACCTCTCTCCAGCTCGACGATGCCAACGGCGGGGGCCGAGGGAGCGCCTTCCTCCGGGCGGTAGGACGCTTGGCCGAAGGAGCGTCGCTGGAGGTGGCACGGGCTCAGGCCACCCAGCTCGGCACCCGTCTCGAGCAGGAGTACCCACAGGCGAACGGCGACGTCGGCTACAACGTGTATCCGCTCCAGTTCGACATGGTGCAGCAAGCCAGCACCGCCCTCTGGGTGCTGCTCGGCGCCGTCGGCTTCGTCCTGCTCATCGCCTGCGTCAACGTGGCCAACCTCCTCTTGGCCCGGGGCGCATCCCGTTCCGGTGAGCTCGCCGTGCGAGCGGCCCTCGGGGCCGGGGGCAGGCGTATTCTCCGGCAGCTCATGACGGAAAGCCTGATCATGGCCGCCGTGGGAGGCGCGCTCGGGATCGGACTGGCCCTCCTTGGCACCCAGTGGCTCGTCGGCCTGGCCCCGTCCGGCACGCCCCTGATCGATCAGGTCTCGGTCGACGGCCGCATCCTGTTCTTCGCTGCCGCGGTCACCGGTCTGGCCGGATTGCTCTTCGGCGTGCTTCCGGCGCTCAAGGCCACTCGGACCGAACCGGCGACTACCCTGCGAGAGGGGGGTCGGGGTGCAGCAGGCCGGAAGTCCGGCGCCCTGCGAAGCTCACTCGTGGTGGGTCAGGTGGCCCTCGCCCTGGTGCTCCTGGTCGGGGCCGGGCTGCTGGTCCGGAGCTTCCAGAACCTCCGGGACGTGGACCTGGGCTTCCAGCCCGAGGGTGTGCTGACCATGGTGGTCCAGCTTCCCCAGGCCCGGTACCCCGACGCGGCGTCCCGTCGCGCGTTCTTCGGCCCCCTGGAGGAACGGCTTCAGGCCCTTCCGGGCATCGAGTCGGTGGGTTCGATCAACACGCTGCCCCTCGCCGGCCAGGATGGCGACACGGGGTTCGAGATCGAAGGCGCCCCACCGCCCGAAGCCGGTCGGCGGCCCGCGGTCTGGTTCCGCATCACGACCCCCGGATACTTCGACGCCATGGGGCTCGAGTTGGCGGCCGGCCGGGCGTTCACGATGGGCGACACCGACGACCAACCCCAGGTGATCATCGTCAACGAGACCCTGGCCAATCGGTATTTCGACGGAGACGCGGTCGGCAAACGAATCAACGTCAACAGCTCGGAGTCACCGGTCTGGCGCGAGATCGTGGGTGTGGTGGGTGACGTGAAGAACTTCGGGATCCGCTCCGCGAGTCGGAACGCCATGTATCTGCCGTATTACCAGTTCGCCCCCGGCTTCATGTTCGCGACCATGCGGACGTCGGTGGATCCCGTCACCATCATGGGCCCGGTCCGAGCGGAGGTCGCGCAGATGGACCCGGGGATCGCTGTTGCCCAACTGCAACCCATGACCGACTGGGTCGATGGCTCGCTGTCGGCCGATCGGTTCACGACGAGCCTGCTGACGGGCTTCGCCGCGGTCGCCCTGGCCCTGGCTCTGGTGGGTCTCTACGGAATCGTGTCCTACAGCGTCCAGACCCGCCTTCGGGAGGTCGGCGTGAGAATCGCCCTGGGTGCCGAGAACACCAGCATTCGCGGCCTGATTCTCCTGTGGGCGCTCCGACTCGCGGGGCTCGGCATCGTCATCGGTGCGCTGGGGGCCGCGGGCGTGACCCGCTTGATGGAAGGCCTGCTCTTCGGCGTCGACGCCACCGACCTGACCACATTCGGCGCCGTTGCGGTGCTGATGGGGCTGGCCGCCCTGTTTGCCAGCCTGATTCCCGCCGTTCGAGCGACCCGGGTGGACCCGATCCAGGTGCTCCGCTCCGAGTGACCCTGGCCCGGAGTCGGGGGGCCGGCTCGAAGCCTTCTCCCCGCGACCCGTGTCCCTGGCAGGGCACGGGTCGCGCGCATACCCTTGTAAGCCGTCCCGTCGAACCCCGGTCCCGCACGCTTGCGGGCACACCGAATCCCCAGGAGCACCTGATGAGGGTCCTCGTCCGTATCGTCCGTGTCAGCCTGGTCGCCTTGCTCGTGGCGTCGATCCGTCCGGTCGACGTTTCCGGACAGGGCCGCTCCACGGTCTACGCACCCAACGGCGCCGCGGCCACGAGCCAGCCGCTTGCAACGTCGGTTGCTCTCGAGATCCTCCAGAAGGGCGGAAACGCTTTCGACGCGGCCGTGGCCGCCGCCGCAGTGCTGAACGTGGTGGAGCCCCACATGACCGGCATGGGGGGCGACCTGTTCGCGCTGTTCTGGGACGCCGACGAGGGACGGCTCGGGGGTCTGGACGCCAGCGGCAAGGCCGGCGCCCGGATGGATGCCGACCTCTTGATCGCGGAGGGATACGAAAGCATGCCCGGCAGCGGCGCCGCATCCGTCACCGTGCCCGGTGCCGTCTCCGGTTGGGCCGCACTCCTGGATCGCCACGGCACGCTGACGCTCAACCAGGCCCTGGCCCCGGCCGCCCGGATCGCCCGCGAAGGATTTCCGGTGACTCCGATCATCGCGGCACAGTGGCGACAGCAGGTCGAGAAGCTCCAGCGCGATCCAGGGGCAACCGCGACGTACCTGATCGACGGTGAACGAGGCCCGGAGGCGGGGGAGTGGGTCAGCAACCCGGATTTGGCCGACTCTTTCGACCAGCTGCGCAGGCAGGGCCCCCGGGCGCTGTACGGCGGCAGCCTGGGGCAACGGATCGTGGAGGGCCTGGAGCCACTGGGCGGAAGCCTGACCCTGGCCGACCTGGCCGAGCACGAAGTGAGGTGGGTGGACCCGATCTCGATCGACTTCCGTGCGTACACCGTCTGGGAGCTGCCCCCGGCCGGCCAGGGGGTGGCGGCGCTGCAGATGCTGGGGATCTTGGAGCCCATGGACCTGGAGGGGATGGGCCCCAATTCCACCGAGCTGCTCCACACGCTCATCGAGACCAAGAAGCTGGCCTACGAGGACCTGCGGCGGTACGTGGCCGACCCGGAGTGGATGACCACGTCCGTCGAGGATCTGCTGTCGCCGGAATACCTTGCCGAGCGCCGGGCGCTGCTGAGTCCAGCCGCGGCCGCCCAGCTGCCCGAGCCGGACCCGGCCGCCGCCGCCTCCGAGACCATCTACCTGAGCGTGGCCGACCAGTACGGCAACATGGTCTCGTTCATCAACTCCATCTACGGGTACTTCGGCTCTGGCGTGGTGGTGCCGGGCACAGGGGTCATGCTGCAGAACCGAGGCGGCGGGTTCACCCTCGAAGAAGGGCATCCCAACCGGGCGGCGCCTGGCAAAAGGCCATTCCACACCATCATCCCCGGATTCTTGACCCGGGATGGCGAGCCACTGATGGCCTTCGGCCTGATGGGCGGGGCCATGCAGCCCCAGGGTCATGCCCAGATGCTGATCAACCTGCTCGTCTTCGACATGGATCCCCAGGACGCCGTCGACGCCCCCCGCTTCCGACACCTTTCCGGCCAACGCGTGGCCATCGAACCGGGCATGGATCCGGAGGTGCTGGCGGCCCTCGAGGCCCTGGGCCACGAGCTCGTCGACCCCGACCCGGTGGCCTTCGGCGGCGCTCAGCTGGTCTGGAAGCTGGACCGGGGGTGGGCGGCCGCCTCCGACCCCCGGAAGGACGGCCACGCCGCCGGGTACTGACCACGGCCCGGCGGGTCGCTCCGGAAACCACTGACCGACCGCGTCCGTATCAGAAACGGACCCCCCGAACCATGGGCGCACGTGCGCCCGCCACCTGACCGAGAGATGATCATGCGTATCCCTTTCGTCCGGCCTGCCATCGGCCTCGCCCTCGCAACCCTCGCCGGCACTGCGGCCTGCTCCGGCGGCGAGGTGGATTCGTCCGCGGACAGTCCGTCCGAGGAGCCGACCACCGAAGCCGCCGTCAGCTGGGACGTGGAGCAGGGCACCGACGACCGTGTGGCCGTGGTGACCGGGTTCAGCGGCCCCGAAGCTGTTCGCTACGACCCGGACCTGGACGTGTACTTCGTCGCGAACTTCAACGGCGATGGCGGAGATCGGGACGGCAACGGGTTCGTCAGCCGCGTCAGCGCCGACGGTGTGGTCGAAAGCCTCGAGTTCATGACCGGTACGGACCAGGCGCCCTTCCACGCGGGCCGGGGCATGAACATCACCGGTGACACGCTGTGGGTGGCCGACGTCGACGGCGTGCACGGGTTCGACAGGAACACCGGTTCGCATCTGGCCTTCATCGACTTCACGGCTCACGAGCCGGGCTTCCTGAACGACATCGCGGTGGGCCCGGACGGAGCGCTCTACGTGACCGACACGGGAAGCTCCGTGGTCTACCGGGCGGCGGGTCAGAACGTCGTCGTGGCCGCCACGATCCCCGAAGAGGGGCGACCCAACGGAATCGTGTGGGATCCGGACACCGAACGCTTCCTCACGGTGGCGTGGGGCGGGGGGCTCACCCTCTTCGCGTTCGACCCCACGAGCGGTACGGTGGAGCCGTGGTCGGAAAGCACGGGCGGGTTCTACGACGGCGTCGAGCTGGTCGGTGATCGAGCCCTGATGGCCAGCCAGGCCGACACGTCGCTCCACGTGGTCCAGGGGGGCACCAGCCGTGCCTACATCCGGGTGGAGGGTCGCCCTGCGGACATCGGCCTCGACGTGAACCGCATGCGGGTGGCGGTGCCCTACATCGCCCTCGACCAGGTCCACATCTGGCAGCTTCCCCGGAACTGAGGTCCAGCCACCCGGACCCGGGTCTGGCCTTCTTCAGGTCGTGGCCCGGCCTTCGGGCCCTACCAGGGTGCCCGGAGCCGCCCTACCGGGGTGCCCGGTTGAGGTAGACCGCGTTGCGTCCGTCGGAGTTGGCGACGCCCACTTCCGGATAGCCGTCGCCGTTGACGTCGGCGACCGCCACACCGTAGGTCACGCCGTTTTCGAGTCCGAAGGTGAGCCGTTCGAACGCGCGCCCGTCGCCGTTGTTGAAGTACGCCGCGTTGCTGGCGCCGGCGTTTCCCACGACCACGTCGAGGTCGCCGTCCCGGTCCAGATCCGACAGCGCCACCGTGTACGAGGGTCCATCGTCCGCGCCGAAGAACGCGCCACCCATGAAAGCACCGGAACCGTCGCCGAACCACACGGCGTTGGCCTCGCCGATGTTCGCCAGGACGGCGTCCAGCGAGCCGTCGCCGTCCATATCACCCAGCGCCACAGCCCGGGTCTCGTCCGACCCCGTTCCGAATTCGATGCCCGAGCCGAACTCCACCGATCCGTTGTTGAGGTAGGTGGCGTTGGGCTGCCCGTCCCGGTTGGCCAACACCAGATCCATGTCCCCGTCTCCGTCCAGGTCGGCGGCCGCCACGGAGATCGTCGAGTCGTCGCTCGTTCCGAACGGGATTCGTCGGCTGAACCCCGCCCTGCCATCGTTCAGGAGGATGGCGTTCGGGGCGCCGCGGTTGGTGATCAGGATGTCGGGGTGACCGTCCCCGTTCATGTCCTCCAGGGTCAGGCTCCGTGTCGGCGCCTGGGGATCGCCGAAGGTGCCCCCCGGGGCGAAGTGTCCCGTCCCATCGTTCAAGAAGATCATGTTGCGGATCCGGTCGTTCCCGACCGCCACGTCCAGGTCCCCGTCTCCGTCCAGATCCGCCAGGGGGACCGCGTAGGTGGTCGCACCGTCCTGTCCCAGAGGCCTTCGAAGCAGGAAGCCCCCCAGGCCATTGTTGAGAAAAATCTCGTTTTGCTGGGCCCAGTGCCGGCCGTTGGCGACCACCGCGTCGATGTGACCGTCGCCATCCACATCGCCGAACCGAATCGACGCGCTCCGGTCCTGGCCGGTTCCCAGGTTCCCGTACGGGTGCATCTGCAGGGTCCGGGTCTGGGCCGCGGCCCCGCTCACGAAGGCTACGCTCAGAACCAGCGCCACACCTGGCCCTACGGCTGCCGTTCTCCGAACGGAACCTCGGAACGGACGCCCAAGCCTCCGGGCGTGCGGCGCACTCATGGCGAGCCCGGCCCCGTCGACCGGAGGATGCGGTCCAGGGAGGCATCGAGCGTCGCGATCACGTCCGGATCGACTCGATCGACCACGTTGTCCATCTCGTGAGGATCCATGGTGAGATCGTACAACTCGTCCATGCCTTCCAGGTGTTGGTAGCGGATGTACTTGTACCGGTCGGTGCGGAGCGCCTTATACCCCATGTCCACGATGCGCTCGAACACTTCGTCGCTGTAGTACTCGATCATGAACTCCGGGGGTCGCGCCAGCTCGGCTCCGTCCCGCATCGCGGGAACCAGAGACTGGCCCGCCATGTCTCGTGGAGGCAGGACATTGCCCAGCTCCAACAGCGTGGGGGCCACGTCCAGGTTCGTGGCGATCTGGGTCACGGTGCTCCCGGGCACGGTCATGGCGGGGTACCGCACGATGAGCGGAATCCGGATGCTGGGCTCGTAGGGCAGCCGCCGCTCCTGGGCCAGGCCGAACTCGCCGTAGAAGAAACCCTGGTCACTGGTCAGGACGAACACCGTCCGATCCATGCGACCCGTTTCCTCCAACACCGCCATGAGGTCGCCTACGCTCCGGTCCACGGCACTGAGCATCCGTAGACGACCGAGGATCTCGGCATCCGGGGTGCCCCCCTCGGGGCTCCGGGGATCGTCGTACTCCGTGATGCGGGCCAGGGCCTCCTTTCCGTCCAGCGGTGCCCGGTAGCTGGGCGACCGGGGGAGGACAGCCTCACCGTAGAGCTCCTCGTCGCCCGGCGCCGGCGGAAACGACCGAACCCGTCCCGGATGGATCTCGGGATGAACCGCCTTGTGCGCCAGAAACAACGTGAACGGTCGAGAGGGATCCGTGCCCGCGACGAAATCGACGGCGTAGCGGGTCAGGACTTCGGTGATGTAGCCCGACTCGGTAGCGGGCAACCCGTCGATGTTCATTTCGGGATCGAAGTAGACGCCCTGCCCCACGAAGCTGACCCAGCGGTCGAACCCGGGTCTGGGACTGGCGTCCTCGTGGCCCATATGCCACTTGCCGACGAAACCGGATTGATAGCCTGCCTCATGGAGCATCGCCGGGAACGTCCGCAGCGTGTGGCTCTCGGCCGCCCGCTCCCGATTGTCCAGAATGCCGTTCTGGTGCGGATACCGGCCTGTCAGGAAGACGGCCCGGCTCGGCGAGCAAAGGGGCGCGACGGTGAAGAAGTTCTCGAACCGTGCACCCTGCTCGGCCAACGCCCGGATGTTGGGGAGCTCCAGGAACGCGTGCTCGAGATCGTCCGCACGCACATCGTCCAGGAGCACGAAAACGATGTTCGGACGGCTGTCGGGGGGCTCGGCATCCTCGGCGGGCGCGCAACTCGACGCCCCCAATGCGGCGACCAGGACCAGCCCCCGCAGAAGAACGGACCGCCGCCCGGCCCTCTTCCCATTTCTCCGTGGCATCTGTCTCCCTGGACCGTTAGAACGACGTGTGGCGCGTGGCCTGCCCTCAGGCCTGCGGCAATCCGAATCCCGACTTCAAGCTCAGGATGACACCGTGCTCTTCGTGGGTTCGGTAGTCCACGTCGGCGAGGGCTTCCGCCATCCGGCAAACCTCGATCCGCAGCCCCGGGTCGAGTACGCTGCTACAGGCATCGATCAGCGTGTCGAGCCCGTCAGCGGTGAACCGGACGCCGTCGTTCGGTAGGCTGGCCCACACGGAGTCGGACACCGACACCAACAACGATTGGAACGCCCCGCTGTCCATCCCGGCGAAGACCGGGAGGCTGGCGATCTCGGTGGCCAGGTACGTGCGCTCCTCGTCCGTTCCCACGCCGTCCGCGCCGACGACAGCCGTGGCGATCGCGACGAATGCCTCGGCGGGTGTATTGATCTGCATGGCTGACTCCTGGTTGCCGGTGTGGCGATGATATTCTGTACTGGATACTGCGCAGTCCGGGAGCCGAAGCGGACCTTCGAAACCGCCGGCCGGTCCCGATCGGTACGGAGACGTCCAGCCGCGGCCCCGGCGACTCGACGATCGAAGCGCCTCCTTGCCCGCCCTCGCGCTCCCGTGTCTCTTCAGCGAAGCCGGCCACGATTCGCCGAACGAACGTCAAGGAGCCGTGTCCCCCTTTCACGACGCGACCCATGATCGACATCGAGAAGCTCCGGGCGGATACACCCGGATGCGAACACGTCATCCACCTGAACAATGCGGGGGCGGGCCTCATGCCGCTACCCGTGCTCTCGGCGATCAAGGACCACATCGATCTCGAGGGGGACATCGGCGGATACGAGGCCGCCGATCGGCAGGCTTCGTCCGTGGAGGCGGCCCGGCGGTCCGTGGCCCAGCTCGTGGGTGCAGAGCCGGGAAATGTCGCCTTCATGGAGAACGCCACCGTGGCGTTCAGCACGGCCCTGTCCGCGCTCGCGCTCGAGCCCGGCGATCTGCTCCTGACCTCGCGCAACGACTACGTCTCGAACCAGCTCACCTACATGTCGCTCCGTGACCGTGTCGGGGTGGAGTTCGAGTACGTCCCGGACCTTCCCGAAGGCGGCGTCGACCCGGTCGCTGCCGAAGAGGTGATCCATCGGCGCCGACCCAAGGTCGTGGCCATGACCCACGTGCCGACCAACTCGGGCCTGGTGCAGCAACTCGCCCCCATCGGGAGGGCTTGCCGCCAGAGGGACATCCCGTTCCTCGTGGACGCGTGCCAGTCGGTGGGACAGTTGGACGTCAGCGTGATGGACCTGGAGTGCGACTTCCTGTCGGCAACGGCCCGGAAGTTCCTCCGAGGTCCCCGGGGGTGTGGGTTCCTCTACGTGAGCGACCGGGCCTTGGAGAAGGGGCTCGAGCCCCTGTTCATCGACATGCGCGGAGCTCACTGGGTCGCACCGGATCTGTACCAGCCGGTTCCCGACGCGCGCCGTTTCGAGAACTGGGAGTTCGCGTACGCGCTCATCATGGGCCTGGGGGCGGCGGCCGATTACGCGATAGACGTCGGGATCGACGTCATCGAGCCGTTGGTCAAGGACCTCGCCTCCTACACCCGGGCCCGGCTGACCGAGGTCGACGGCGTCCGGCTTCTGGACCGAGGCGATGAGCTCTGCGGCCTCGTCACGGTATCCCTCGGGGGCCTCTCGCCCGCGACCGCGATGAAGGCGCTCAGGGAGCGAGGCATCAACACTTCGGCCTCGATGTGGGACTACGCCATCCTCGATTTCGAGGATAAGGGGGTCGACGGCGCCTTGAGGATTTCGCCATCATACTACAACACCCGGGGCGAAGTGGACGCCGCGGTCGCCGCCATCCAGGACCTGCTCACATGACCCCGCCCATCACCGCCAAGCAACGCGCCTACCTGCGGTCCCTGGCCCACGGCCTCAAGCCGGTGGTCTACGTCGGAACCGGAGGCGTGACGGCTGCGGTCGTGCAGAGCGTCGAAGACGCGTTCAACTCGAGGGAGCTGCTCAAGGTGAAGGTCCAGCAAGGCGCCCCGGAGAAGGCACGG
>CAJIAX010000082.1_pt1 | contig 109781 bp, 84 predicted proteins | sample 9199251 | NCBI WGS metagenome assembly CAJIAX01 (sample SAMEA7708287, study PRJEB35096) | sediment metagenome | biome: marine neritic benthic zone biome [ENVO:01000025]; feature: sediment [ENVO:00002007]; material: shallow marine sediment [ENVO:03000034] sea grass bed [ENVO_01000059] ... | reverse complement strand
CCTGTGCAGCGGCAAGTTCTACTACGACCTGCTGGTCAGCGGCGATCGCGAGAGCGCGACCCACACCGCGATCGTCCGGGTGGAGCAGCTGTATCCGTTCCCCGGAGCCGAGCTCGAGGCCGCGTTGGGCGGCTACCCGTCTCTCGGCGAGGTGATCTGGGCGCAGGAAGAGCCCCGGAACATGGGCGCCCTCTCGTTCATCGGTCCCCGGCTGCGGGCCGTGGTGCCCCGGACGGTTCCGCTCCGGTACGTGGCACGCCCCGAGCGGGCCAGCCCCGCTGAGGGCAAGGGCTCGGACCACGTCGCCCAGCAGTCCAAGCTCGTACGGGACGCGCTGGGACTCACGGGCTGAGCCCCCTATCGACTACCGAGGCATCTGAACCCGCGCAGATCTACCGAGGCATCTGAACCCTCCGCCAACCTACCGGGGCATCTGAGCCGCCGCTGAGTTACCGGGGCATCTGCTCCCCCGCGAACACCACGGGGCTCTCGTTTCCGTCACGACCTACCGCTGCGACACCGAACAGGTAGTTGTCGATCACGATGTCCTCGAGGGTGTGGCGCGTGACGTCAGGGCCTACGAATACGGACCGCTGCCACTGAGGCGCCGTCGTGTCCCGCCAGTACAGCTTGTAGCCCGCGAGATTCGGGTCTTCCACCGGGTCCCAATCCAGGGTCGTGGACGACTGCACGGCTCCGCCGATGCGGACGGCCGCGGGCTGGGGAGGCGCCCAGGCCATCGACGCCAACACCGCCGCGTTCACGGCGGTCAACTTGGCGGCGTGGTTGAAGTCGACGCCCTCGATCACGTCGCCGTACGCAATCCCGTTCTCGACCCGGATGTCCTGGTGCTGACGCTCGTACTGCTCGTGGGTCTCCATGATGCGGACGCCCGGGAATCCCTCGTCGTTGAACGGCCGGTGGTGCCCGCCTCGACCGAAGCGATCCAACCGGTAGATCATGATGGCGTCCATGTTCGCGATGTACCGATCCGTGATACGGTCGACGTACCGCGCGATCTGTCTGGACGGGCCATCGACCTCGCCGCCGAAGAACCGGAACCGTCGCCAGTCACTCTCGCCGGCGGAGACGGGCGTGGGCTGAGAGAACACCCGGAAGGTGGTGTTGTCGATCACACCGTCGATTCCCTCGATGTTGCCGATCATGTCGTTGTTCAGCACTGCAGCGATGTCCCAGCCTTCCTCCCTGGCCACCTGGGCCATGTGTCGTCCGCCCCAGAGCCCCTGCTCCTCGCCGCTGAGCCCGGCCAGGACCACGCTGCTGCCGAACCGATACCGGCTGAGCAGGCGGGCCGCCTCCAACACGCCGGCCATTCCGGACGCGTTGTCGTTCGCCCCCGGAGCGTCCGTTTCGCCGTCCGCCGAGTCCGAGGCGCGGGAATCGATGTCGCCGCTCATGATCACGTACCGGTTGGGATGGGTCGCGCCCCGGAGCACCGCCACCACGTTGACCACCCACGTGTCCTCGGGAATCCTCGGCGTTTCGCCGGCCGGGACCAGGCTCCGCTGGTAGGAGACCTCCAGGCATCCGCCGCAATCGGCGCTGATCTGGTCGAGCTCGGCCTTGATCCAACGCCGGGCCGCTCCGATGCCCCGGGTGTCGGACAGGGTGTCCGAATTGGTGTTGCGGGTACCGAATCCCACGAGGCGCTCGATGTCCCGCTGGATTCGATCCGGGGACGATGCGGCCACGATGTCGAAGATGCGGGGATCGTCGGGGGACGGAGTCGCATCCTGCGCCACGACCGGAACGCCCTGAGCGGCGGCCAGGAGGAATGCGAGGACGAAGGACGAAGCGGATGGATGCGCTCGGCTCTGCATGGATTCCCTTGTGCGACGGTGATCTGACCCGGGACGGCGTGTTCTCAGTCCCAGACGATGACGATTTTTCCGAAGTTGCGATTCCCTTCCATGGCCCGATGGGCGTCCCCAACCTCTTGCGGCCCAACCCGACTGTCCAGAACCGGCCTGAGGGATCCGTCGGTAAACCCGGGGGTGACCCGGGATCCGAACTCCCGGGACAGCAGCGCCTTCTCTTCCAGGGGCCTGGCCCGGAGGACGGTGCCGCGAATCGTGGCTCGCTTCGCCATCAGGGCCCGGAGATCGATCTCGGCCCTGGCCCCACCTGGCACCCCGACCACCATCTGCCGGGCCCCCGTGGCCATTGCCACGAGATTCCCGCTCAAGTAGGGGCCCCCGACCAGGTCCAGGATCACGTCGACGCCTCGGCCGCTCGTGACCTCCCGCACCCTCCGGGGCCACTCCTCGTCGGCCTGGATGGGGTGCTCCAGACCCAGCTCCACCGCCCGATCCAGCTTTGCGGCAGTCCGGGACGTGCCCAGGGTCCGGACCCCGGCCCGTCGAGCGAGTTGCACGGCAGCGGTACCGACCCCACTGCCGACGGCATGGATCAAAAGGGTCTCGCCTGAGGCCAGTTCCGCCTGTCGGAACAGGGCGTCGTACGCGGTCTGGAACACCTCGGGGACCGCACCGGCGGATACCAGATCCAGACCCGACGGCACCGCGACAGCCACCCGTTCGTGGGTGATCAGATACTCTGCGTACCCCCCGCCACCGACGATACCCATGACCGAATCGCCCACCCGCCAGCGGGTCACACCCGGGCCCAGGGCGTCCACGACGCCCGCATACTCCAGGCCGGGAATGTCGGAGGGTGCTCCGGGGGGGGCCGGGTAGCGCCCCTGGCGCTGCAGCAGATCCGCCCGGTTGATCCCGGACGCCGCCACCCGGACCCTGATCTGATGGCGGCCCGGATCGGGCGTGGGCACTTCGGTGATCCGCAGAACGTCCGGCCCGCCCGGCTCGGCTATCGTTATGGCTTTCATGCAGTACAATAGACGCTGGGTGAACCGGTCCGCTCAAGGGCTCGACCGGTTCCCTGTTCAAGGAGCCCCTCGAGCCATGGAGTTGCACGGTGCTGGAACAGATCATATCCCTCGTCGGCGCGCTACTCATTCTCGGGGCGTACGCAGCCAACCAGACGGGCATGGTCCGGTCCGGCGACCGCGGCTACAGCATCGCCAATTTCGTGGGCTCGATGCTCCTGCTCTGGGTGGCCGTGGTCGACCAACGAGCAGGTTTCATCGTCCTCGAGTCGGCCTGGGCGCTGATCTCGGTGCCACACATGATCCGACCGAGGCCACGAAACGACCCACCTTCTTCACCCAATCCCACGGACCCGTCGAGCCGACCATGAAGCTTCCCTTCGAATTGGACCGCCCGATGGCGTTCTTCGATATCGAAACCACCGGGCTTTCGACGAGCCAGGACCGGATCGTGGAGCTGGCGTTGATTCGCCTGAGCCCGCAGGGCGACGTGCTCGAGCGGGTTCGGCGGTTCAACCCGGGCGTACCGATTCCACCGGAGGCCACGGCCGTCCACGGAATCACCGACGCAGACGTGGCCGACGAGGCCCCCTTCGCGGCCCGTGCCAGGAGCCTGGCCCGCCTCCTGGAGCCCTGTGACCTGGCCGGGTTCAACATCCGTCGCTTCGACGTGCCGTTCCTGATGGCCGAGTTCGCTCGATCGGGCGTGGAGTTCGACCCCCACGGCCGCCGCATGATCGATATGCAGCAGATCTTCCATCGCGAAGAACGCCGCGATCTCTCCGCCGCGGCCCGATTCTACCTGGGGCGAGAGCACGAAGAAGCCCACACGGCCCTGGGAGACATCCGCACGTCCGCCGCGGTCCTCGCCGCCCAGCTCGAACGATACGAGCACATTCCCCGGGACCTGGACGGGCTGAACGCCTACTGCGACGAAGTGGGGGCGTTCCTCACCGAGGCGGAGCGGTGGTTCGACACGAAGGACGGGCGACGGGTCTTCCGCCGAGGCAAGCACAAGGGGCGCCACCTCGACGACATCGCCGCCCAGGAGGTGGACTATCTGTACTGGATGCTCGGGGCCGACGACATGGATGCCGAGGTGCTCCGGATCGTTCGGGCGGCGCTGCCCCCCGACCCACCCCCCGAAGTTGCCGGTGCCTGAGATCAGCCGGTACCATACCGCGACCCAATACGCACATCCGCACGTCAGTTCGAGGACTCACCCATGACGTCGAAGCACCTCGTACGGGGGCTTGGACCCTTAGTCGTATACACATTGGCCTCCGTCGTCGGCGGGGCAGCCCAGTCCCCCGCCCCGATCTCCACGGCTGACCTGGAGGCCTTCCAGCCACGTTCCATCGGGCCGGCCGTTACCGGGGGCCGTATCCACGACCTGGAGGCCCTGCCGGACGATCCGTCCACCCTGTTCGCCGCAACGGCGTCGGGAGGCCTCTGGAAGACGACCAACCGGGGGCACACGTGGGTCAACGTCTTCGACGACATGCCGGTCAGCACCTTCGGTGACGTTGCGATCTCGCCTTCCAATCCCCGGATCGTTTACGCGGGCACCGGCGAGCAGAACAACCGCCAGAGCACCTCCTGGGGCAACGGAGTCTACCGCTCGGACGACGCGGGTGGGTCGTGGCGACACCTGGGCCTGGAGCAGACCCGCCACGTCGGGAAGGTCGAGGTGCATCCCTCCGATCCGGACGTGGCGTTCGTGGCGGCCCTGGGCAATCTCTGGCGCGCCAGCCCGGACCGTGGCGTCTTCCGGAGCCGGGACGGCGGATCGAGTTGGGACAAGGTCCTGTTCATCGACGAATACACCGGCGTCGTGGACCTGGTCATGGACCCCCAGGACCCCGACGTCCTGTACGCGGCCGCCTACCAGCGTCTACGCCGAACCTGGGGATTCAATGGCGGCGGTTCCGGCAGCGGTATCTACAAGACCACCGACGGCGGCGACACCTGGTCCGAGCTGACCCGGGGGATTCCCGAAGGGGACAAGGGCCGCATCGGTCTGGCCATCTCGGCCTCCAACCCCAACGTGCTCAACGCGCTGATCGAGCACGCCACCGAATCGGGGACGTACCGGAGCACGGACGCGGGCGTCACATGGACGAAGGTCAGCAGCATGAACGGCCGTCCCATGTACTACTCGGAGATCTTCATCGACCCGACCGACGAGAACCGGGTGTACACCCTGGCCACGACGTCCCACACGTCGGACGACGGAGGTCGCACGTTCACACCGATCGGCGATCGACCCACGTACGACGTAGGCGTGCACGCCGATCATCACGCGCTCTGGATCGATCCCAACGACCCCGAGCATCTGTACCTCGGCGGCGACGCCGGGCTCTACGAGACCTACGACCGCGGGAAGACGTTCCGGAAGCTCAACAACTTCGTCATCGGACAGTTCTACGCCATCGGCGTCGACATGCGGGACCCATATCGCGTCTACGGCGGCATGCAGGACAACCACTCGTGGATGGGCCCCAGCCAAACCCGTCGGTGGGCCGGAATCCTGAACGACGACTGGCAGCAGATCGGCTTCGGCGACGGCATGTACTGGCAGCTCGACCCCCACGACCCGCGCTACGCGTACGGGAACGCCCAGAACGGTTCCTACAGCCGCCTGGACACTGAAACGGGTGACATCCTCGACGTCGAGCCGCTGCCCGGGTGGGAAGAAGAGGGCTACCGGTGGGACTGGGCCTCCCCGAGTCTGGTGTCCCGCCACGATCCGGAAACGGTCTACGTGGGCGGCAATCGGCTGTTCACGTCCCGCGACCGGGGGCGCAACTGGAGCCGCAGCGACGACCTGAGCCGGCGCATCGACCGGGACACCTTGGAGTTGATGGGCGTGCGGGGGGCGGACATTCGGCTCTCCAGGAACGACGGGACGTCGTCGTACGGCGAGATCACCGTCCTGGCCGAGTCGCCCCTGGACGCGGACGTGCTTTGGGTGGGCACGGACGACGGAAACGTCCATGTGTCCCGGGATGGCGGAGTCTCATGGACCGAGACCGGTCGGAACGTGTCCGGTGTGGCGAGCGGGACGTACGTGAGCCGGGTCGTTGCCTCGGTCGCGGGACCCGGCAGGGCCTACGTCACGTTCGATGCCCATCGAGACGGAGACTTCGCACCGTACGTCTTCCGAACGCGCGACTTCGGCGCATCGTGGGAACCGCTCCACGGTGACCTGCCGTCGGGATCGGTCAACAGCATGGCGGAGCACCCGGACAATCCCGACGTGCTCTTCCTCGGCACCGAGCACCACGTTTTCGTCACCACCGACGGCGGGTCCCACTGGGCGCGGATGCCGGGACTGCCCACGACCGCCTATGACGACATGGTCATCCACCCGAGAGAAAAGGACCTCGTGCTGGGAAGCCACGGACGAGGGATCTGGATCGTCGATGACGTCGGCCCCCTCGCCGATTGGTCCCCGGCCGTGGCTTCTGCGGGGGCGCATCTGTTCGACGTGGCGGAAGGCACCCTCTTCCACTACTGGAAGGACACGTCGTACCGGGGTCACGCCGAATACGCCGGCACCAACCCTGCCGACGGAAGCTACGTGACGTACCACCTGGGTCCGGGGTCGGGAGAAGCCCGGCTCTCGGTGCAGAACGAGGACGGCGCGGTCGTTCGGTCGATGGTCGTGCCCGGAGGGCCGGGCCTGCACCGCGCGAACTGGGACCTGCGGCACACCCTGCCCGGTGCGTCCCGGGAGTGGGCTCCCCACAGGGACCCGGAGCTGGCCCGGTCGATCGATGCGAGAGGGCCCTTCGTGTCGCCGGGTCGCTACACAGTGACGATCGAATCCGGGGGCGCCGCCGCAACCCGGGGCATGGACGTGGTAGGGGATCCCGAAATGCCCATCACCCTGGCCCAGTACAAGGAGCGGGAGGCGTTCATGTTGCACCTCCTGGCGCTGCGCCAGCGTGTGCGAGACTTGCGCGGGAGGCCGGACTCGCCGGAAGATCGGACCGCGCTCGAGCGAATCGACGAGTCTCTGGACGATATCTACGGAGACATGAACGGCATCGGCGTCCGACAGGGGTCCCTCTACCCGCCGACGGGTACGCAGATGGACCGGGTCACCGAAATCGAAGAGGTCCTGGCAAGGATCGAGGCCGCCCTGGCCGCACAGCACGACTCATCGAACTGACTGGAAACGCCCCATGTTCTACTACGCCCACTCCGGAATCCGGTACCTGGTCCTGCTTCTCGCGGTGGCCGTGCTCGGCTACTCGATCTACGGCATCGTGACGAAGCGGCCGTACGACAAGACGATGCGCGTGCTTGGGTCGTCGTTCGCGGGATCCATGCATCTCCAGATCCTGATCGGGATCGCGTTGGGGCTCACCGGCCGGTTCGCACCCCAGGTCATGGGCCACGTGATGATGATGCTATTTGCCGCGGCAGCGGCTCAGATCCCCGTGTCCGTCATGCGCCGGAGAGCGCCCGAGGACCGATCGTACATGCCCCACCTGATCGCCACGGTGATCGCCATCGGACTCGTGTACGCGGGCATGGCGGCCATCGGTCGGCCACTGATCGGGTAGGCGACACGAGCCGGGGCTCCCTCCCCCCTCGGCGAATCCGGACCCCTGGGAGGGAATCCCAGGCCCAGGCTCCTCGGTACCTGCCGCCCCCTCAGGGTCTCCAGATGGACGTCTCGGGCTGGAAGGACGCCCAGCTGAACCAGAACGACGTGTAGGAGTCCAGAACCGGTGTCAGGCGGTTGCCGGCCAGGGGTCCGGCCACCGCCCGACCGACCAGGTCCCACGTCGAGCCGGTCTGTTGATCCGTGATCCGGTCGCCCGAAACCCTGAAGTCCAGGTCCTGGCCGTCCATGGTGCGCAGGTACGCCGCGGCCCCCGCGGCAGCCCGGTTCCAGAACATCACGCCGGGTCCTTGCTGGGACTGCACGGGCACGGCCCGGACCGCCGCGAGCTCCAGTTCGGTGTACGGAAAGACGGTGCCGCCGTCGCCCCCCTGGATCACGCCCAGGACCCGTTCCTTGGGACCCCTGCGGTCGTCGTGGGCGGGCTGCGGGAACAGGGTTTCGGGGTTGTCGATGTCCGCGTAGTCCCCGTAGGGATACCAGGTGTACGCCCGGCCGAAGCCCGTCTGCTCCGATACAACCAGCCCGTCGGGATAGAGGGCGCGGAATCCGGCCCAGCTCATCTCGACAGCCGGGAACTGCGGTAACGGCATGCGTTTCTTTGGACCGCAGGTCGCAAGGCGCATCATCTGCGGGAACAGGGTTTCGGACTCCCGGTCGAACATGATGAGGTTGTTCCGGAACAGGAGTCCCGACACCCCCAGCTCAGCATTCCCGAGGCTGGACCGATCGAAGGCAAGGCTCGATCCCGTCAGCGGACAGAACGAAACGGCTATGGATGCCCCCCCCTCGTCGATGTTCACGATCTCGTGCCACCAGAGGATGTTCTGCGGGATCGCGTACCCTCGGTCGCCCAACTCGACGACGATGACCCGATCCTCGTTCAGCAGGTACGTGGCGTTGGGATCGTCAACAGACACCATCAGAGGGTTCTCGAGGGACCGGATGCCGTCCCGTCCGACCCCACCGTCGAAGATCTCGTCCAGGGGGATCGTGCAGAGCGGCTCGTTGGCCGCCGTGTCCCTCGGGTCCACTCCAGACGGGCCCGAAGGCTCGCTGCAGCCGACCAGGGCGACGACGGCGCACATCCCCGACGCCCCGAGCGGGACCCGCCTCCTCGCCTTCCGTCTCGACACCGTCGCCGCCCTCCTGCCTTTTGCCACGTGTACGATCCCAATCGACGGGTCGCTCCGGCCGTTCCACGGGTCTCCCGGTGTCCCCACCCAGGGCGGCCATTGCGAACCTCACGGCTCGTCACGACCTTGCCCGTCTGAGCGTTCGTCCTTAGCTGAAGCTCCCCCACCTACGCAGACGCAGATTCTATGAGTAGACGCCGATTGCTCGTCGGGACCTCCCTCGTCCTGGTCCTCCAGGGCTGCTACACGTACACGCCCATCGACGTGGCCGACCTGCAGCCGGACATGGAGGTCCGGGCCGAGATCACGCCCGCGGAACGGGACGCCCTGGCGGACGTCCTACCCGGAGACGACCGATCCCTGGACGGAACGGTCATCAGCACGAACGACACCGGGGTCATGCTCCAGGTGACGGCCGTCACCACCCAGCAAGGGATCCGCATGGAGAGCCTCGATCAGCGGGTCGAGGTCGACAGAGCGGGGCTCCTGGAGGTCCAGGTAAAGGAACGGGACTCGGCCAGGTCCGCAGGGCTGATCGCCCTCGTCACTGCGGGCGTGATCGCCCTGGTGGTGATCGCACTGGACTCGGGTGGCGCCGAGGATCCAGGCAATATCGGGCCCCCGCCGCCCCAGGATGCCGTGATCCCGCTGGTGAGGATTCCCCTCGGGAGGTAGCGACGGGAGGGGCGGAGGCGAACGGCTTCCGCGAAAGACACCCAGGCACCAACGAGAGGAGGGGCGGCGCTCGCGCGCCGCCCCTCCTCATTCTGTCAGGCTCTCTTCGCCTGTCGACGAACCCCTTCTATTGAGGTGCCGTCGAGCACACGGACGGGCTCGCCTGGCTGATGTTGAGGTTGGTCTGCTCCTCGCCCTGTGAGACCGGGAAGCAATAACAACGGGTCGTCAGGTGCGACCCTTCGTTGATGTTGCCGCTGACCTGCTCGAGAGGCTGCAAGTCACCGGGGGTGTTCGCCTCGTGCCAACGCCACAGGTCGGGCAGCCGGCGCCCTTCGAGCCAGAGCTCGATGCCCCGCTCGCGCTTGAGAAGCGACCACGCTTCGTCCAGGTCGGCCGCAGCTACCGGATCCACGCCAGCCAGATCGCGCAGCAGATTGATCTTGTCCAGCGCGTCGTCGATGTTGCCCGCCATGAGGGCCGACTCGGCCTCGATCAGGCGCATTTCTTTGCCGCCCGCCAACTCGATCGGGGACTGGAAGGCGTTGTGCTTCTGCTGAGGCCACCACGGCACGTTGCCGCAGCACTGTGTCGAGGCGTCGCCGTCCTCGTCACTGGTCTGCCACGGCATGCGCGGGTCACCGTCCGGGTTCGTGTCGGACAGCCCATAGTCCTCGACCCAGGTGAACCTGGTCGTGTGGGCCTTGTACGGCACGTTCTTCGTGGCCACGTGGATCCGGTTCGACTGGACGTCGTCGCCGATGTCGTAGTACGCCAGCGCATAGCTGAACGGCGTGGCGATCTGACCCGCGTCGGCCACGGCCCCGGCCCAGTCGCCCTGGTGCACCTTGGCGCCCGCACGGCCGGCAATGGCCGCGTTCCGGATCGTGTTGTCCGTGGACTGGGCCGCCCGGTCGAACCAGCTAACCGCCTGGCTCAGGAACACCTGACGGTCCTGCTCGGGGCCGCCGTCGATGACGGCGTTGCACATGTTCTCGCCCATGAGGCGATACGCGAACGCACCGGTCAGATAGGCCTGATCAAGGAGGACCGGATCCTTGGCACCGGTTTCCTCGATCTGGTCGATGAAGGCTTCGGACATGCCCCGCGCCCGCTGGCCATTCGACCAGTGGGTACCGACTTCGTCGTTGCGCAGCTCACCGTTCTGTTGGGGTGCGCTGATTCCGAAGCTACCGGTCGATCCCGAAGGATGTATCTCCCTCGCGACGGCGGCGCCCGTGTAGGCGATCCAGTTCAGGGCGTCGCCCAGGGCCCGCTCCATGCCGGCCACCATCGCGTCTTGCGCGTCGGGATCCGCGAGGAACTCACCCTGTACGGGACCCGGGTTGGTCACGTCCGTGCCACACCCCGCCAGGGCAAGGGCCCCGGCGAGCGCGAACACGCCCGCGACCTTACTCCACGAGTGGGGGGAGCGCATGTGGTCTCCTTTTGCGCGTGTCTCTTTAGTCATGATCCGCCTCCTAGAACGTCGCCCGGACGGAGAACGTCCAGGTGATCGGGGGCGGGATGTGCTCGCTGATCGAGGTCACGAGGAAGGCGTTCGAGGAAGCGCCATCGCGGCTGACCGCGTTGTTGTCGTTGTTGTTGGTCTGCTCGGGGTCCATCGTGCCCCACTCGTCGTTCACCCAGCGCCACAGGTTGTGGGCGCTGAGGCTGACGGTGAACTGCTGGCCGATGGGCATGCTGGCGGTGATTTCGCGCAGCTTGAAGAAGTCGGCCTTCGTGATCCAGTGGTCGGAGTTGGTCGAGTTGGGCGTGCAGCGCTGACGATCCAGCGCCGTCAGCCCGTCTCGGCCGGCGGTGTCCAGCGTGTTGTACGCCTCGAAGCAGTCGGCCCACTGCACGGAGCGGCTGACGGCGTTCTGGGCCACCTGCTTGGTGATGTAGTGACCGCCCTGGTACTCACCCCGGAGGCTGATCAGCAGGTTCCCCGGCAACACCACGGAGGTGTTGAGGCCCAGGATCGTGGTCGGCGTGTTGGGACCGTAGTGACACTGGTCCTCGGTCTCATCCGCCACGATGGGCTCCGCGAGCTCGTTGGGGTTGGTCACGCAGTCGCCGCGGATGACCGGAACCGGCCAGCCGTCGGAGATCCAGCCGTTGCCGCCCACCGCGAACTCCGGCACTTCCTCGGGCAGACCGACTTCACTGCTGTTCGTGTAGATGGATCCGCCCAGGTCCCACTGCCAGTTGTTGCCCTGGACCACAATCGCGTTCAAGCCGAACTCGATTCCCTTGTTCTTGATCTCACCCACGTTCTCCAGCTGTGACGTGCTGCCCCCGAGGTCGATGAAGCCATCGGACACCGGCTGCCGGACCGCGAACAGGGCGTCCGTGGTCTTCTGGTCGTAGTAGGTGAAGTCGAGCGTCAGCCGGTTGTCGAAGTGTGCCGACTCGAAGCCGAACTCGATCTCGGACGTCCGCTCGGGACCCAGCGTCTCGTTCCCCCGGTTCCGCGGGTAGAAGGCGGGCACGCCACCCCAGCCCACGGGATCGAAGGTCGCGACGGCGTCGAAGGCGCCCGGCGCACGACCGGACTGACCCCAGGCCGCCCGGATCTTCGCGGTGCCGATGCTCGGGCTCCAGAAGCTCTCGTCGGAGATGACCCAGGAGGCGCTCAGCTTCGGATAGGCCTGCAGACCCAGGTCCTCACCGAACGCGCTGTTCCCGTCGACCCGCAGGCCGAGGGTCAGGAAGTACCGGTCGCTCAGGTCGAGCAGGAACTGACCGAACAGGCCGGCATTGACCACCCGCTGGCGCTCTTCGAAGCCCAGCGTCGTACCGGCGGCCGACACCGTCGGTTCACCGGGTCCGGGGAAGTCCTGTCCATACGCAACCGTCTGCTCCACGTCTTCGGTGACGGACTGTCCACCGAACGAGAAGGCGGAGCGGAGATCGCCACCGAGGGGGAAGTTCAGGGTACCCACGTAGTCGGCGGTCACGGTCGTGAACCGGTGACGGCTGTCGTTGATGATGCCCCGCGGAGCCCGGATGAACCCGAACGGGCGCAGGTTACGGTTGTTCTGGTGCGTCTGGTCGAAGCCGAGAGTCAACCGCTGCGTGAAGGTGGTCGACGGCGTGTGCGTGGCCGTGATACCGGTGACCAGGTGATCAAGCTCGGAGACGATCTCCTGGTTCCGGAATGGATCGATGGCTTCGAACGACTCGTCGGACAGGTAGTTGGCGTCCCGCCGGAACGTATTCAGCGTAAGGCCGTGGGCGTTATTCCCCGCAGCCGTGTTCGCGATATTCGTCTGCGTGTACGACGTGTTCCACTGGAGCTGCAGCGTGTTGCTCGGGCTGAACGTGAAGTTCCCCCGTACCACGCCCCGCTTCAGCTCGTCGTTGGGCAGCGGCATCTCGCGGCCGGTGTAGGAGCCGGACACGAAGTACTGGAGCTCCTGCCCGCCACCACCGACGGAGAGGGAGTACTTCTGCTGGTAGCCTTCACGGAGCCAGCGGTCGATGTAGAGGTACTCCGGTGTCGATCCGGAGGCGCTGGGCGATTCCGACGGCCGGACGCTGGACTCCACACCGAATTTCGGCGTGTAGGCGAGGCCCTGGTCGACCTGGGCCGTCCACCGGGCGGCGCCCTGGTGGCCGCGCTTGGTGAAGATCTGGATCACGCCGGCTGCAGCCTCGGTCCCGTAAAGGGTCGTGGCCGCCGCGCCTTTGATGACCTCGATCCGGTCGATGTCGGCCGGGTTGATGTCGTTGATCGGGCTGGCCACGTCGTTACCGCTGCGGCCGGGGTACCCGGTGGCCGGCACGTTCTTCGCGAACGCGTCGCCGCGAATGCGGACGCCGTCCACGTACACGAGCGGCTGGTTGCTCTGCGCCACACTCACGTTGCCTCGGAGGCGAATCCGGGCGCCGGAGCCGGCGTTACCCGAACCCTGCATGACGCTCATGCCGGGCACACGGGCCTGGAGCAGGCCGTCGACGCTGATCGGCGGTTCGGGGACGTCATCCAGAACCACCTCGGCGATCGTGTTTCCGACTTCACGTCGCCGGGCGGCGCCGGCCGTGCCGGTCACTACGATTGCGTCCAGACCAAGAGCTTCAGCGAAAAGAGCGAAGTTCTGCTCTACCGTAGCGCCGGCAGTGACGGTGACCTCGGCGGTCTGCGTCGCGAAACCGATGCGCTCGGCCGTCATCGTGTAGGTGCCGGCCGGCACATTCAGGATGATAAAGCGCCCGGCCTGATTGGTCAGCGTGCCGAGGCCCGTGTCATTGAGGTAGACCTGGACGGACCCCAGGAGTTGCCCGCCGGACTCGTCCAGGACAGACCCGGTAATGGTACCGGTATCCTGGGCCGACAGCGGTGACACGAAGGCGGCTGCCGCCAGGGCGAGGGCCATGCCCAAACCCGTTGCGGATGCGCGCCATCGCCCGGCCAACGCCCTGAGGCCGGAGGAAGCGAACGACGAGGGTGTCATAGGACTGCTCCTTCTAGAGGGGCACGGAGAAAGAAACGATTGTGGTTCCTTTTCGGTGCAACGAACGCCAGGGCGACCGCCTCTCGGTGTCCCCGGCAGGATGGGACGGCCGAGAGGGTCTGGAGATACAAGACCCCTTTCCACATCCCGACCACCCTGACCCACGATGTGCGCAATATCCGGGTGGATGGGCCCCTGCCCACCCCCGGAAAACGTCACTTCTATCCACGGACCACTCCGTTGGGAGCCGGCCGAGTCCCCGGTTGCGAACTCGGCGGGTCGCGTGCATGCGACTCGTGTTTACGATGCCCGAGACTACGGTGCAAACATGAGCCGTGTCAACAATCCGTTACGCCAGGCAGCTTCGTTGGATTGCACTCCCCCCCGCTGCTCCTCCGATCCGGATCGCCCTCGGGCGCCCGGTCGTCCTACGAACGATCCTCCGACGGTCCTCGTGACACCGGCCTATTCGCCGCCTGGATCGGTGATCTGGACCGTCACGGAATCTCTCATTTCCTCGAGCCCGAGATTGGTGGCGTCCACGACCGATCCGACCGCGACGTAGGTGCCGGCTTCCGAATACGCGTGCTTGCGCCGCATCCCGGCCGAGACTGCGCCTTCGGCGGCCACGGTGTCCGCGGCACCGTCGCCGTATTGTATCGCGATCCCGGCCAGAAGCTGGCCGGTGCCCTGGAGATTGAACTCGATCGAATCACCCACTTCCGCCACCGATCGATCGGCGGTGAGCTCGGCGGTAAGGGGGTTACCGCCACTGGAGACGTTGGAGCTGCACGCCGCCAGAACCATGAACGCCACGGCCGCCGTGGCCGGGAGGAAGATCTGCCTACTCAATGGGGAACGTCCTTTGACTTCTGCTGCATTCACGGAGAATCCGAACCCTCCAAGATAAGACGATCGAGAAGCGCACGTGCTTCGGCGTGGTCCGGGGACAACGCAAGGGCGCTGCGCAGCGCCTGAACGGCATCGTCGGGTCGATCCAGCTGGATCTGGGCGAGTGCGAGGTAGTAATGGGCCTGTACGAGGCCGGGATCCGCCTCGATCGCCAACCGGTACCGGTCCACGGCGCCCGCCGCGTCGGCGGCGGCCAGGCGGAGATTGCCCAGGTTCATGTGCGCCAATGCCTCCCACCGGTAGATGCCGACTGCGGTCTGGTATGCGGAGGCCGCCTGCTCCAGATCGCCCAGGGTCTCGAGGGCGAGCCCCGCGTTGACCCAGGTCACCGACTGGTCCGGGTCGGCGTCCAGGCTGCGCTGATAGAAGTCGATAGCCGTCTCCGCATCGCCCAGATCGGCGAACAGCGCTCCCATGTCCAACAATGTTGCCGCGTCCACCGGGTTGATCTCCAACACCTTGTTGAAGACGGCCAGCGCGTCCACGGGTTCCCCCGACGCCCGGTACCGGTCGGCCATGAATCGCAGCGCCGCCACCCAGCGCCGGACCACCGCCTCCTGCCGGGGCCCCAGGCCTTCGAGCGTCCGCGTCAGTAGCCCCCGAACCGGTGGATCGGTGCCCCGTGCCATGTGGAGGGCGGCCAGGGCCACGGATTGCACGTCCACGTCGGGATGGGCGACCAGACTCACCAGGCCCGCCTGTAGCGCCGGGTCGAGCTCGTCCATGTCCGGGCCCAGGTGGACGGTGACCAGATGCTTGATACCCGCCACCAGACTAACCGCGTCTCGACTGGTGGGATCCAGCCATGGCTCGGACCCGGATGGGGACGGGCCGTGCTCGGCGGTGGCGGCGATCAGACCCGCTACCTCCGGCCTTCGTGGCTTGAGCTCGCCCCACATCTGGGCGGTGAGCCGGTCGAGCTCGGCTGCCGAGCGATCGGCATGGCACAGGGCGCAGGCATCGGTGATCCCCATCGACTGGTCGCCGGCGGGGCGAGGAACGGGAATGGTGTGATCGGACCGGGCGTATCGGATGTCTTCGCCCAGCTCCGGCTGCTGGAGATAGGGCATGTGACAGGACACGCACCGTGCGCCGTCCGATCCGTCGGCATGCCGGGTGTGGGCGGCAGGCTCGGCTGCTTTGCTCGCGTGGCATTCGAGGCACTGCCCGTCGCTGAACCGGTCGCTCAGAGGCACGGCCGTCGGCGTCTGGTACGACTGATCGTGGGGCGCGTGGCAGTCCACACAGGTCATCGAGCCGTCCAGATAGCAGGCGCTCGACCGGTGATTGAGCTGATATCCGAACGTGCGGATACGCCCGTCGGGAAAGAATGGATCGTCGGAGATGAGCGGCATGAGGACCGAGTAGTACTCCTCGAAGGGGTCCCCCGGCAGGTAGCCGGTTTGCAGTGCGCGTTTGAGGGCGTGGCACTGGAGGCAGACGTCCACCGATCCGTCCTCGTCCAGCATGCCCAGCTGTCCGATCATCGGGTCGGCCGCCTCTTCCCACGCTCCCGACCGGGCCAGGGCCACGTGTTCGGCCCCCGGTCCGTGGCACGACTCACAGTTGATGGCCAGGCTGGTCATCCGGGTCTCGAAGCCCCCGGACTGAGGCGCCCTGGACACGGTGACCTGACTGGCGTGACACCCCTGGCAGTTGGCGAATCGCAGATCCGTGCCCAGAACCCGAATGGGTGGCCAATCCCCGCAGTCGGCCAGTCGCATTTCCGACGTGATCGGGACCCACCCCAGGTCCAGGCGGGAGCGATCACGCTCGCCGCCCGGCGTCCACCATCCGGCGATCCGCGCGGTGTTGCAGAACCACCGGCCTTCGGTGCGACTCCAGTCGAACGGCAAGAAGCGTACGGTGCCGTCATCGAACTCGGACACGAACCCCTGGGTCCCCCCGCCCACCATATGCCCACGCCCTATGACGCCGTCGACGCGGTACTCCACCGCCGGCAGGTCCGCCCGCTCCACCCTGAAAGCGTAGACGCCATCCAAGGAGGACGGCGTGACCGTAGCGTCCGCGAACGCGATGGGCGTTCCGTCGAAGGGCGCGATCACGCTCTCATCGTTCGGAGGCCCGCCGGCCCGCCCGTGGGTGGAGCCCGCCCACGCCGTGTATTCGTCGGCGTGACACGTCCCACAGGTTTCGGCTCCCACGAAGCCCGGTTGGGCGTCGAGAATCGATTCCGTCGCCTGTGTCGCGTGGACCGGCGGGGCACCCTGAATTGCGAATCCCGATGGCCGGAGGACGCCGACCGCCCCCAGACAGAAGGCGACGACCGCTGCGGCCAGGGGCCAGGGCCGAAGGCCCCGGTCAGGCATGGATTCCGTCGCGGCCGGCGCGACGCCGCCCGGGGGGCGTCGACTCGGAAGCACGGCCTGTGGCGAGGCAAGAGCTCATGTTCGATTGGATGTGCGAGATGGACGGTGTTCCGATGCGTGAGAATACGGGCCACCCGAGCGACTTGCGAGGCGGGTCGGTTGACCTATTCGTGCCGGGTCGTGAGGATTCGACCTCTCGTCCGTCCCTACGAACTCCGCTGGGTCCCATGTCCGACGACGTCACAGACGCGGCTCCTCCCGGCCAGGCCTCCGGGCCCGGACCGGATTCCCGGGACCTGGGCCTGGTCATGAGCGGCGGCGGTGCCAGGGCCGCGTACCAGGTGGGTTTCCTGAAGTGCCTCGCGGCCCGGTTCCCGGATCTGCGGATTCCCATCATCACCGGCGTATCCGCCGGCGCCATCAACGCAGCTCTACTCGCCTCCCACCACGGGTCGTTCCGGCAGGCCGTGGACGAGCTCGTGGCGCTCTGGTCGAACCTGACCGTGGCGGACGTCTTCCGGGTCGACGCCCGGTCCCTGGGCGCGAACACGCTCCGGTGGGGACGCCAGCTGGTCTCCGGCGGACGGGGCGGATCGCCCAGGGTTCAGGGGCTCGTGGACACCAGCCCGCTACGGCGATTCCTGGACGAGGCGCTGCACTCCGTGAACGGCGAGCTCACGGGAGTCGAATACAACCTGGCTCGAGGCCGTCTGAAGGCGGTGGCGCTCAGCACGTCCAGCTACAGCACCGGACGGTCGGTCACGTGGGTCCAGGGCAGGGACGTTCGGCTCTGGGAGCGGCCTCAGCGGCGGTCCGTGGACTGTACACTGACGGTCGATCACGTCATGGCCTCTGCGGCGTTGCCCCTCTTCTTTCCCGCAATCGAGGTGGACGGCACGTGGTACGGCGACGGCGGCGTCCGGCTGGCCGCCCCCCTCTCGCCGGCCCTTCACCTGGGGGCGGGCCGCATCCTGGCGATCTCCACCCGCTACAACCGGAACCGGCATGAGGCGGCGGTCCCCACTGTGTCCGGATACCCACCACCCGCGCAGGTGCTGGGTCAGCTCATGAACTCGATCTTCCTGGACCTCCTGGACCAGGATGCGTTCCGACTCGAGCGGCTCAATCGGCTTCTGGACAAGCTCCCGGCCAACCAGCGCGAGGGGCTCCGGAAGGTGGGCCTCCTGGTCCTTCGCCCGTCCCGGGACCTGGGGCGCCTGGCCAATGAGTACGAGCCTCAGCTGCCCCACGCGTTCCGTTTCATGACGCGGGGTCTCGGAACGAAGGACACCTCGAGTCCCGACGCCTTGAGCCTGGTGATGTTCCAGCCCGACTACCTCCGGCGCCTCATCGACATCGGAGAAGCCGACGCCGAAGCACGGGCCGACGAGATCGACGCCTTCGTCCTGTCGAGCACCGAGAACGCCGCCGCAGGCACGGCGTCGGGGCCCTCGGGACAGAACCCCTCGGCCGAACCCGGGTAGATTTCGGTAGCGCGTCCCGGGGCCCCACCCCGAGGGGATGCAGCCGGTCGCCCCATGGCGGGTCCGGGGGCGACCACCACAGAAACGCATGCGGAGACGTCTGATGGCCAACCCACAAAAGCCGGCGTCGGCACTCGAATCGAGAGAGGTCGCCGAGGCGGCCCGCGAGACCGAATGGGAAAAGCGCAGCTTCGCCCGGGGCTTCTGGGATGGTCGCGTCGACCTCGACCTCATCTATCCTGAACCGGCCACCGACCCGGACGAGCAGGAGAGGGCCAGGGTATTCCTCGACCGCCTCGAGTCTTTCGCCCGGGACCATATCGACGGTGACGCCAACGACCGGGACGGCTGGGTGCCCCAGGAGGTGCTGGATGGCCTGGCGGAGCTTGGCGCCTTCGGTATCAAGATCCCCCGGGAATACGGGGGTCTGGGCCTTTCCCAGCTGAGTTACAACCAGGCCCTGATGATCGTCTCGAGCCGCTGCTCCGCCACGGGCGCGTTCCTCTCGGCCCACCAGTCCATCGGAGTCCCTCAGCCCCTGGTCTATTTCGGGACCGAGGAGCAGAAGAAGGCCTACCTGCCCAGGCTCGCCGCGGGTGCCCTTTCAGCCTTCGCCCTCACGGAGGCCGAAGTCGGCTCGGACCCGGCCAACATGTCCACCACGGCGGAGCTCTCCGAGGACGGATCCCATTGGATCCTGAACGGTGAGAAGCTCTGGTGCACGAACGGCCCCCGTTCCGACATCATGATCGTCATGGCCCGGACGCCCGCCCGAGAAGGGGTCCGTGGCAGGCGTCCCATCACGGCGTTCATCGTGGAGACGGCGTGGGAAGGCGTCGAGATCGGCCACGTGTGCTCGTTCATGGGCCTCAAGGCCCTGTCCAACGGCATCGTCCACTTCGACAACGTCAAGGTCCCCGCGGACAACGTGCTCTGGGGCGAGGGTAAGGGGCTCAAGCTGGCCCTGATCACCCTGAACACGGGACGGCTCTCGCTCCCGGCCTTCTGCCTGGCGGCGTCCAAGGGCGCCTTGACCATGTGCCGCGAGTGGGCGTCCACCCGGGTGCAGTGGGGTGCGCCAGTCGGCAAACACGACGCCATCGCCCAGAAGATCGGGAAGATGGCCGCCGAGACGTTCGCCATGGAGGCCGTCGTGGACGTCACGTCCCGCATGGCCGACCAGAAGGGCTTCGACATCCGGCTGGAGGCGGCCATCGCCAAGATGTGGCACTCCGAGACCGGCTGGGACATCGTGCACGAAGCCCTTCAGGTGCGGGGCGGACGGGGGTACGAAACGGCCGAGTCCCTCCGGGGCCGAGGCGAGACGCCCTACCCCATCGAGCGGGCGTTCCGGGACATGCGCATCAACCTGATCTTCGAAGGATCGAGCGAGATCATGCGTCTGTTCATCGCCCGGGAGGCGGTGGACGCCCACCTGGCCATAGCCGGTGACATGATCGACCCCCGGGCGCCGATGGGGAAACGACTGGCCTCGGCGGTCAAGGCGGGCCTTTACTACGCGGCGTGGTATCCCACCCGGTGGCTCGGGTGGGGGCGATGGCCCCGGTACGCCGAGTTCGGCGCGCTGGCCAAGCACCTGCGATACGTGAATCGCGCGAGCCGCAAGCTGGCCCGTTCGGTGTTCTACGCCATGATCCGCTTCGGCGCGGGACTCGAGAGACGCCAAGCGGTGCTGGGACGGGCCGTGGACATCGGGTCCGACCTCTTCGTCATGACGGTCGCGTGCGTGAAGGCTCGGACCCTGGTCGAGCAGACGCCGTCGGACCGGACGCCCGTCGAGCTCGCCGACGTATTCTGTCGGCATGCGAAGCGTCGGATCCAGAGGAACTTCCGCAGCCTCTTCTCTAACGACGACCCGGTCACGTACAAGACCGCGATGGGCGTGATGGACGGCCGGTACCAGTGGCTCGAGGAAGGGATCCTGGACTTCGCGAACGGAGCGACCCCGCAGGAGGCCACCGCCGGTCCGGGTCCCGCCGAACCCGTCGTGCGGGAACCCGCCACTGCGGGTGGGGCGGACTGATGACGGGACTTTCTTCGGGCCGCCCTAGGCGTTCGTAGACGTAGTCGCCAGGGCGTCGTCGAACTGGCGCTTGTAGAGACGCTGGTAGATCGGGCTCGTCTCCAACAGCTCGACGTGGGACCCCTCGTCCCGGATCGAACCGTCGTCCAGCACGAGAATCCGGTCCGCCCTCAGGACGGTGGATAGGCGGTGGGCGATCACCAGGGTCGTGCGCCCCTCCATCAACCGATCCAGCGCGTCCTGGACCAGTCCCTCGCTCTCGGCATCGAGGCTGGATGACGCCTCGTCGAGAATCAGGATCGTGGGCCGCTTCAGCATGACCCGGGCGATCGCCAGCCTTTGGCGCTGCCCGCCGCTGACGGTCACCCCCCGTTCGCCGATGCGCTGGTCGTACCCGTCGGGGAACTGACGAATGAACTCGTCTGCGTGGGCAGCCACCGCAGCCTCGACCATCTCCGCCTCGGAGGCCTCGGGATTCCCGTACAGGAGGTTCTCCCGCACCGTGCCCGCGAACAAAAGGGGTTCCTGTGGCACCAGGCCCACGTGGCCACGCAGGTCCGTCAGGTCCGCGTCCCGCACGTCGACGCCGTCGACGAGAATCCGCCCGGACGTCACGTCGTAGAACCGGGGAATCAGCGAAGCCAGGCTCGTCTTGCCCGCGCCCGAGAGGCCGACCAGCGCCACCGTCTCGCCGGGAGCCAGTCGCAGGTCGATCCCGTCGAGCACCACCGGCTGATCGTCGCCGTAGCGGAAGGTGACACGCTCGTAACGCACGTCTCCCACCGCGGGCACCGGCAGCGTCTTGGCATCGGGTGGGGAAACCAGCGACGCTGGCAGATCCAGGATCTCGAAGATCCGTCGCGCGGCGCCGGCGGCCTCCTGGAGGTTGCTCCAGAACCCGGCCAGCGAGGTGATCGCGCCAGCGATCGTCACCGCGTAGAGCAGGAACGCCACCAGGGTGCCCGGGGTGAGGGCGCCGCTGAGAACCAGGCGCCCCCCCTCCCACAGCACGAGCACGATCGCGCCGAACGCGGCGAACGTCACCGCCCCGGTGAGGCTCGCCCGGGCCACCGCCCGTCTCAGCCCCTCGTCCCGGGTGATGTCCACGTCCGCGTCGAACACCTCCGCCTCCCACGGCTCCCTGGTGTAGCTCTGGACCGTGCTGATCTGACTGAATACCTGATCGGCCCTGGCCACCGCCCCGGCCAGCCGGTCCTGGATGTGGGTGCTCAACCGCCGGACCCTCCGACCCAGTAGCCAGCCCACCAGCGCCGCCACCGGAATGGCGGTGAACGTGACCAGGGTCAGCCGCGGATGCGTGATCGTGACCAGGATCACGGCCCCGGCCAGGAAGACCTGCTGGCGGACGAGCTCCGGGATACCGAATCGCAGGACGCCCTGGATCAGCCCCGCGTCCGATGCGATCCGGGACGTGAGCTCGCCCACCCTGCGTTGGGCGAAGAACCCCGGAGGCTGGCGGATCAGCGCCCGGAAGACGTCCTTGCGGAGGTCGGCCACGACCCGTTCCGCGGTGGCGGCGGTGAGGTAGCTCTGGCCGAAGTTGATGAACGCCTGGACCGCGAACAGAACCATGAGGCCCAGGGCGATCCGATTCAGGAGGCCGGCGTCACCTGCCAGGAACGCCGCATCCAACAGCTCCCGCACGACCAGTGGGAACGCCAACCCGACCATCGAGCTCAGCAGGATCAACACCGCGGCACCCGCCAGCTGACCCCGATACGGCCTCAGCCTGGGCCGCAATCGACGCAGGAAGTCGAACGTCCGCGAGGGACTCAGCTTTTCTTTGGGCATGTGTGGGGCGTGTGGCGGGACGGCCGGGGCGAGGCCGCCGGACCAGGATGCTTCGTGGAGAACATACGAAGGGGGGCCCCGGGGTTCCACGGGGCGCCGGCGGGCCCTCGGCCCACCGGCTCCGCGTCATCCGCTCGTCGGGGCCTCTCACTCGCTACGGTTGACGGGTCGGTGACTGGCGTCCCGAACCGGCCTTGGCGAAGTTCCAGGCCCCGAACTCCACCTCATGAGACCATGACCAAGCCTCTCTATTACCGGATCCTCGCCTTCGCGATCGTCTGGACGTTGGGCCTCCTCTGGCTCGGCAGCGTGGTTCACGCCACCGGCTCGTCTCTCGCGTGTCCCGACTGGCCCACATGCTTCGGCTCCATGACGCCCGAGATGACCGGAGGCGTCTTCTGGGAGCACCTTCACAGACTGGTTGCCGGCGGGCTGATCCTGATCTTCATGCTGGCAACGGCGCTGGCGTGGAAGCCCGAGGCGGATCGGCCCTGGATTCGCCGTTGGTGCCTCATCGGCATCGGGGCCTTGTTGTTCCAGGCCGTCCTGGGCGGACTCACGGTCATCTTCCTTCTCCCGACGTCGATCTCGACCTCCCACCTCGCCCTGGCGTTCCTGTTTCTGGCCCTCCTGGTGGTGCTGACGTTGGCCACGGGCCCCAGCCGGAACGCGGTGCCGGAGCCGGACCCGGACCGGGCCCAGCGCGTGCGCACCCGGAGCCTGACGGTGGCCGGTCTGGTCTTCCTGCAATCGGTGGTGGGGGCAGGCGTGCGGCACGCGGAAGCCGGCATGGCATGCCCCGACATCCCCCTCTGTCTGGGCAAGGTGGTACCACCGTTCGCGAACGGACTCATCGTGCTTCACTTCGGCCACCGGGTGCTGGGCTACCTCGTGCTCGTGGCGGCCCTCTGGCTGGCGTGGTCCGTTCGCGGAATCACCGAATCGCCTCGGCTACGGCGACTCGTGGCGACGGCGGCCGCCCTGGTGGTGTTCCAGGTAGGACTGGGCTTCGCGTCGGTGTACACGACGCTCGGTGTCGTGCCGGTGTCGCTGCACACCCTGGTCGCTGCCTCGATCCTGTCCCTGCTCGTAGCCGCCGCCACGCTCTGCTGGCCGGGTCGGCTGGACACGGTCGAGGCCCCCGTAGGGGCAGGCCCGGCCATGGCGACGAGCGGGACCGGCGATGGGAGCTGAGGCGCTCGGGAACTTCCTGGCGCCGGTCAACGCGGGACTCAACTTCCTGAGCGCCTGCTTCCTGGTCGCCGGGTTCGTCTACATCAAGCAGGGCAGGATCGACCGGCACAGGACCATGATGCTCTCCGCCGTGGCGTCCTCGGGTCTGTTCCTGATCTTCTACGTCACCCGATTCGCACTGACCGGGACCCACCGCTTCGCGGGAGAGGGTGGCGCCCGGGTCTTCTACCTTGCACTGCTGTTTTCGCACATGATCCTGGCGGCCGCGTTGGCGCCCATGGTGCTTCGCCTTCTGTACCTGGCTCTGAAGGATCGCTTCGAGGACCACCGACGACTGGCCAGATGGACCTGGCCCATCTGGATGTACGTTTCGGTGACGGGGCTCACCGTCTACCTGCTGCTCTACCACGTGTACGGCTACCTGTAGCCGTCTGCCGACTCAGCCGACCTTCGGCAACGCCAGAGTCACCTCCGCTCCGGCCTTCCGCATGTTCCGAAACCGAAGGCTCCCACCCTGCCCCTCGATGAGGCGTTTCGCCTGCGGCAGTCCCATGCCCAGGCCCCCTTCCGACGTCGAATAGAAAGGATCGAGGGCGCTGAGCAGCGCCTCCGCCGTGAAACCGGGGCCCTTGTCGCGGACGATGACCACGATCTCATGTCCCTTTTCGTCCAGGACCACGTCGATCGGTCCGTTTTCGCCGAAGGTGGCCGCGTTGTGGAGCACGAGGTATACCGCGTCCTTGAACGCCTCGGGGTTGCACCGGGCGGTGAACTCGCCTTCGGGGATCCGCTCCCGCACACGCTGGTCGGGCCACGAGGCCGCGAACTCACCCACCACGTCCTTGAGCTCGGGGCGTAGGTCGGTGGGGCCGCCTCCGCCAGGCGCCGGTTCCAGGACGAACTCGAGATCCTCGATCGCGCCCAGGGCGTCTTCCACGCCGTCCCGCAGCGAGCCCCCGCTCTCCGCCGCCAGGGCCCTGGACAGGGGTGCTTCGATGGCGACCTGCAGAAACGCCGAAAGCCGACTCAGAGCGGCCTCGACCGCTTCCTCCCGCTCCTGCCCTCGGAGTACCCAACTCTCGTTCAGGGCAGACCGGATGTCGGCCAGTTCCTGCGAAGCGTCGGACAGAATAGCGGGCGAACCGTCCGGGGGCGCCCGCAGCGCCTCGGCCAGGGCGGAGAGGCTGGTTGCGACGGCGCGCTCCGCCTCGGACTTCGCGTCCGCCCCGGCCTTCTTGCGCGCCCGAGCCGCCGCGATCGGCGCTACGACGAATGCGGCCACGAGGGCCGAAATCAATACGAGCAGGATGTCGTCCATCGAGGGATGTTGGCGGGCGAGACACCGGCAGGCAATACTGGGGGCCATCGGTGGCGCGGCGTCGGACCGGATCCGATCGTGCCCGCGGCCCGATCACGCGACAGGTCATTCCCAACCTCATCAGACGGATGCCATGCCCCTGTATCGGCTATCTCGTGAGCTCGAGGCGAGCAGCGATACCGACAATCCCGGCCCCGAAGAGTTGCGTGACTTGCTCGAGCGGTCCCGAACCATTGCGGTCGTGGGGTTGTCTCGCGATCCGAGCAAGGCAGCGCGGCGGGTCCCGTCCTACCTGGCCGCCAAGGGGTACGACGTGATCCCCGTGAACCCCAACGCCACCCGCATCCTGGGCAAGGACGTGGTCGACAGCCTGGACCAGGTCGAAGGGCCGGTCGACATGGTCCTTGTCTTCCGACCGTCTGAAGAAGCAGGAGACGTCATCCGGCAGGCAGCGGCACGCCCCGAGAAACCCGCGATCTGGCTGCAAGAAGGGATTCGATCCGATGACGCGGCCCGAGAGGCCCGCGCGGATGGGATCACCGTGGTCCAGGACCTGTGCGCGTACAAGGTCCACCGAGCCCTTGCCCCTCGCCCCGGAGGGCGACCGGCAGCCTGAGGATCCGACCGTCCGAGGCGGGGGCGTCCCCGAGGCTACGCCGGTGACGGCAGGCCGGCGTCTTCCTCCATCCGGGTGTCGCCCCCCAGCGCGGGCGCCGCGAGGGTCCATTGGCAGCGTTCGTCCCCTCGGCCCTGACAGGACACGTGGATCACGTCCACGGACCCTGGGTCCTTCCCACCCAGAACGCCCTGGCAAAGGCCCGACACGAGGTGACAGGCTTCGCCGTGCGGAACGTGGCGCACGAAGAGCAACCCCGTGCCTTCCAGGGTGAACTGGCCCTGACCGAACGCGCCCGTCCGCCGTCCGAACAGGAGCTTCAGGCGTTTCTTCACCCGTCGACGGGCGAGTGCCCGCCCGACTCGGCTCTTCAGCTTCGCCTTGCGTCGCCGCCGACCGCCGGTCTCGCTCAGGCGCCGTCCGGCTTCGGCGAACACGGCGGCCGCGTCGGGGCGCCGTGCCACCAGGCGGAGCAGGTCCCCCGTCTCGTCCTCGGTGATCCGCTGTCCTTTGCGAGCTTCTTCCCTGTACCGCATGACCTGGGTCAGGATGACGTCGCTCAACCCCAACCGTCTCGGCATGGTGATCGACGGATCCTCGTCCTGGAGAATCTCCTCAGGCCGATCCTGGTCCTGGATCACCTCCAGGAGCGTCAGCGCCACGCCCGATGAGACGACGGGCCGGCCGGATCCGGTAGCGTGGGGTTTCGAGGTCACGTCCAGCAGCTCGGAACGACAGCAGGGGAGGATGCCGTCAGGGTCCTCTCAGCACCGGCGGTTGCGGCGGCCGCGGTGAACGAATGGCCGCTAATCTCGGGCGATGGGCGTTCATGTGCAACGGGTGCGCGAAGGGGCGACCACGGGCGCTCGCGGAATGTGCCGACACACGCTCCGTAACGAATTCGCGGACCGTACCAAATTGAGAGTGACTTTGCTCAGGAGCAGCATTATATAGGCACTGTCGATGGTGCTCGTCGACTCGGGCACCGGAGCGAATCAAGAACAAACCGCTCGGCATTGGGCAACCAGCGTTGAGCGTAGCGAGCGGGGTGAGGGTCGAAGGTCCTCGTGAGGCCATGGGGGGGCTGGTTCGTGCCTCGAGACCACTCCACCTTCCCCCGCTCAGCATATGTCGGCGGCCCGCCTTTTCGGCGGGCCGCCTCTTTTTGGCCCGTCGGGTCTCGACTATCGTTGGTGTTCGCCCCGGTCACCAACCCGCGCACCCGGTCCACCGAATGAAGCGATACAAGGCGTACGATCCTCCCGAATATCTGGAGTGGACCCCCGATCCAGCCCTTGTGGAGGCCTTCGCCGAAACCCCGCGCCGGGATCCGGACCGGGCCCGTATCGTCGACGCGTTGACCCGGATCGATCTGTTGGCGCTCTACCGGGACCTGCTCCGCACGCGACTGCACGACATCGGGCTCAAGCGCTGGGTCCGCCAGGGCGTCATCTCGAAGGCCTGGCTGGGCACCGGTGAAGAGGCCTCGACGGTCGGAGCGGTCCACGCCCTGGATCGGGACCGCGACGTCGTTTCGCCCATGATCCGCAACGCCGGGGCCTGTCACATCATGGGCATGACGCTCCCCAGCATGTTCCGTGGCTACCTGGCCACCGCCGACGCGCCCAATGGGGGTCGGGATCTCCACATCGGAGCGCCCGAACAGGGCGTGATCCAGCCGATCAGCCACATGGGCACCACCGTCTGTGTGATCACGGGCGTCGCCCTCTCGTTCAAGCAGCTCGGACAAGACAGGGTCGCTCTGACCTGGGTGGGAGACGGCGCGACGAAGACGGCGGCATGCCACGAGGGAATGAACCTGGCTGCAGTACTGGACGTGCCCGCCATATTCGTGATCCAGAACAACCAGGTGGCCCTGGGCACCCGGGCGAACCAGCACGGGGCCGGGGACCTGAATCGCTGGCCGGACATGTACGGGATTCCCAACCTTCCATGCGACGGCAACAACGTGCTGGACGTCCACGCGGCCACACGGATCGCCGCGGACCTGTGTCGGGCCGGCAAAGGGCCGGCTGCCGTCGTGGCCGACACGTTCCGCATGGGCGGGCACGCGACCCACGACGAACGCGAGGCCAGGGAGACGTTCGACCCCGAACTCTTCCGGTCCTGGGGCCAGCGTGATCCGGTCGGTTTGTTCGAGGAGTACCTGGTGACGCAGGGGATCGGTCGAAACGAGCTTCAGGGCATCGAAGACGCGGTGACCGCCGAGATGGACGCCGCCGCCGACGAGGCCCTCCAGTCCCGTGGCCTGGATCCGGAAGGGGAATTCGCCCTCTATGAGGGCTTCTCGGAGGGGGGAACCCTGATCTCCGTCGAGAACCGACCCCTTTGACGACGACGCGGCCGGTGGGAACCCTACGAGGATCCTGTCGCTTGTACCCTACCGGAAGTCGTTGCATATTCAGAGGCATAAAAGCTGAACAAACGTTGGCAGTCACTCCCCCGGGCTGTCTTCCCCGTCACCAGACACGGGTTTCCGCCTTCCCCACCCGTGGTCTGGATCGGTGTTATGTTTCGTCGACCCACCAACCGCCGTTTGGCCGAGGTTAGACGTGAAGGACCAGACCACCGCGATCGCAACCAGATCGCTCGAGGGCCTCAGCGACGAGGAACTCGTCACCGCGCACCTGGATGACCGTCCTGGCGCGTTCCATGAGTTGTACGACCGGTACCGGGACCGTCTCGTGTACTTCATCACGCGCAAGACGGGGGACTCGGACCGGGCCCAGGACCTGGTTCAGGAGGCGTTCATCCGGGTGACCCGACACCTGCACCGGTTCGACACTTCCAAGAAGTTCTCGACCTGGGTGTACACGATCGCCAGCAACCTCTCGAAGAACGAGTTGAGGAACCGGTCCCGGAGTCCTCTGGTCCTGTTCCAGCGGTTGACCAGCAACTGGGACGACGACCATCGGCCGCTCCAGTTCGAAGACTTCACCATGCGACCGGACGATCTCTACCGAAAGCGATATCTGCAGCGGCTCGTCGAGGACACGGTCAGCAAGCTGCCCGAGCACCATCAGCTGGTGTTCCGCCTTCGGGAACTCGAGGGGAAGAGCTACGAAGAGATCGCCGAGATCACCGGTGTGAACCTGGGAACGGTCAAGAGTCGCTTGCACCGGGCCCGGAACTCATTCGCCCAGCGGATCGAGCCCTTCCTGAACTAGCCGTCGGGGCCTGGCCCCGACGATCCGGACAGCCAGCAGCGCCCGGGCCGCGAGTGCGGCCCGGGCGCTGCTGGCATCTGGGCCGGGCTGCAAGCGGGTGCTAGTTTTCCGAACAGCCGGACCTCAACCCAAGAGGACATGTTCGACAAGCTCAGAGACGCGTTCCGCGAAGCGGTCAACAACTTCCACGACGAGATGAGCCGCGACCACGTGCCTGAAACCGTGGATCGTCTGCTCAAGGGCATGCGCGACGAAGCGGCCGACACCCAGGCCCACATCAAGCGCCTCGAGCAGGAAGTCGAGGTCGCGCGACGGATCGCCAAGCGCGAGGCGAACGACGCCAAGGTCGCCCGGCGTCGGGAAGAGATGGCCCAGAAGATCGGGGACGCGGAAACCGCGCGCGTCGCGGGCGAGTTCGCGCTCAAGCACGAGAACAAGCGGGACGTCATCCAGCAGAAAGCCGCCGCCCTCGAGAAGGAGCTGGAGCTCCGGAAGAAGGAGGTGGCCGAGATGCTGACGAAGATCAAGGAAGCCCAGAAAGACCGAGACACCCTGGCTGCGACGGCCAGTCGCTCCGGAGCCCGGGACACGATCCGCGGCACGGGCGACCTGTTCGACGAGCTCGACCGCATGGCCGACAAGATCGACGGAGAAGACAAGGAAGGGCGAGCCAGCGAAGAGGTGTGGCAGTCGATGGAGGACGACGCCCGAGCCGACGACGTCGACGTGGACTTCGACGCGCGGCTGGATGAGCTCAAGCGTCGAATGGGCGAGGACTAGGGCTCGTCCGGGTCCACCTGGGCCGCCAGGTCCCGGTGGAAGAGAAGACCGGCGCACTCACCGGCCAGGAAGAGAAGGTCATCACGGACGCTGGTTTCCAGGGGCCCCTCGCGCTGATCCCCTCGTAGCACCAGGAACCACCGACGTCCCTCCGCCGTGCCCAGCAGAACCACGACCGACCCGTAGTCGCTCTCCTTCAGCTCGGGCCCGCTCCCGGACCACAAACCGCCGGCCAGGTCTGCGTCCGCCTCGGTTCGAGCCGGCTCGGCCTCCAGATCCAGGACGAAGAAGGGCTGCAAGGTGCGAGGAACGTGGTCGTCCCTGCCCCACATCAGCGCGCCCCAGTTGCCGCGGATCAGGTAGATGGCCCTCCACATCGGCAGCGCGAAGCGAGACCGCTCCCCGTCGCCTCCCCAGATCGCGAAGGCGCCTCGCTTTTCTTCCTTCTTCCCCTTCAGATACTCCTGAAGGTCGATGACGTGGTCGCTCATGCGCCTTTCGACACCTCTGGGGGTCCCGACTCCGTTCCTGGCCCGACGGCCATGGACCGCAGTTCGGACCCCTCACGCTAGGGCGGCGCCTTCCGAGTCCGCAATACGGCGATGGTTCAGCGCCGATGGCCCAGCCGCGGATTCCACTGGCATCACCACACGCGGTTGGGTAGATTTGCGCCTCGCAAATCTGAAGAACACGAACGCGCTGGGACCATGGAAAACTGGATCGGAGTCGGCATCTGGATCGTACTGGGCGCGGTGATCGGCCTTTCGATGAAGGTGCTGGTCAAGCTGCCCACGCCCACCACGCGCGGCCACACCACCCTGCTCATGGTCCTGGGAGCGTTCGCCGCATGTATCGGCGGCATGCTGGGCGTCGGCCTCTTCGAGTTCTACGAGCCCCTCGCCATCAGCGCAGGGGGCATGGGCGGTGCCGCTTTCCTGGCGGTTCTGCTCACGTACATCTACCGGTGGGGCGTCAAGGGCCTCACCTGAGGCCCGGTCTTCCGGACGCCCGTTCGGTCTTTCGACGACCCTGTCGCCCTCGATAACCCGACCCCGCGACTCCTGCCGGGCCGGGTTCTTTCGTACCCGCAACGAAAAGACGACGGCCCTCGAAAGGACCGCCGCCTATCCCATCCCACGGAGGCACACCGTGGGCTTCTGCGAAGAGGTGACCAGCCTCTCCCGTCCGGATAACGCGCCGGACGCCGCGTCCTGCTTCCTACCGAAGGGAAATCCGCCAGAGATCCCCTTCTTCTAGCTTCGACGTCCTAACTCGGCTCAGCGTTGCAGGGTTCCTTCGAGCGCACGCCGCGTCGACCTGGCCGTGTCTTGTCTGGCGGACCCGCCCGGGGGCGGTTCCTACTGCTCCCTACGACGGTCGTGGAGGTTTGTTTCTGCCTCGCGGACGTCCCTGGGGCCGGTGGCGCCCTTCGCGACCGCGCCTACATTCAGGGGCTGCAGCCCCGGGGGGAATCCTGCTCCGCTGCCCGGAGCCCCACCCGGCTCGACCCGTTACCGGAGACACCCGTGCCAGACTACGCATCGTTCATCGAGCGGGAGATGCCCCGCTTCAAGGAAGAGCTCTTCGAGTGCCTGAGGATCCCCTCGGTCAGCGCCCGGTCGGAGCACGACGGCGACACCCTGCGGACCGCCGAGTGGTTTCGGAATCAACTCGCCAACGCGGGACTCGAGACCGAAGTCATCGAGACGCCGGGGCACCCCGTGGTGCTCGGCGAATGGCGAGGCGCCGGCGTCGACGCGCCCACCCTGCTCGTCTACGGCCACTACGACGTGCAGCCGCCGGAGCCCCTCGAGCTCTGGCATTCCCCACCATTCGAGCCGGACGTCCGGGACGGGCGCATCTACGCCCGGGGCTCGGCAGACGACAAGGGGCAACTCTTCATGCACGTGAAGGCCCTCGAGGCATACCTCCAGAGCGGAAACCCGCTGCCCGTCAACGTTGTGGTCTTGGCCGAGGGCGAAGAAGAGGTGGGATCCACCAACCTCCTTCCGTTCGTGGAGGCGAACCAGGAGCGCCTGGCATGCGATGCGGTGGTCATCTCGGACTCGGCCATGTTCGGACCTGGGCAGCCTTCGCTGCTGACCTCGCTACGGGGGCTCACCTACCTGGAGATCTACGTCCAGGGGGCGGAGACTGACCTCCACTCCGGTGCCTATGGTGGGGCAGTGGCCAACCCGGCCAACGCGCTCAGCGCGATCATCGCCTCACTGCACGACGAATCCGGCGCGATCGCGGTGCCCGGGTTCTACGACGACGTGTTGACGTGGGACGACGCGTCGCGCGCCGCGATCCGGGCGTTGGACTTCGACGACGACGACTTCCGGGCCGGGGTGGGGGCGCCTGACCTGGCGGGCGAGGAAGGTTACTCGACGCTGGAACGGCTCTGGATCCGCCCCACCTGTGACGTCTGCGGAATCGACTCCGGTTACACTGGTGAAGGCGCCAAGACCGTGCTCCCCGCCAAGGCTCGGGCCAAGGTCAGCTTCCGGCTGGTCCCCGACCAGGACAGCGATCGCATCGCCGACCTGGTCGAAGCCCACGTGAAGGCCGTCGCACCGAACGGGGTCACGGTGGACGTGGTCCGGCTCCACGGCGGCCAACCGTGGCGAGCCCGGCCGGCAGGCCGGATGGTCGCGGCCGCCAAGCGCGCGCTCCAAGCGTCGTTCGGCCGGGAGCCGGTCATGGTGGGCGAAGGCGGATCGATCCCGATCGTGGGAGACTTCGAGCGGGTCCTGGACGCGCCCGCCATCCTGGTCGGATTCAGCTTGCCAGGCGCCAACCTCCATGCGCCGAACGAATGGCTGCCCGTGGACAACTTCGAGAAGGGAATCCTGGCGCTGGCCCGGCTTTACGAAGAACTGTCGACCTGACGCCGTCCCGCTCCGGACGCCATCGCACCCGCCCGGAGTAGGGCGCGGGCCTTGTTCAGGGTCTCGTCGTACTCCCGGGCGGGCTCCGAGTCCACCACGATGCCGGCACCCGCCTGAACGTAGGCGTTTCCACCCGTGACCACGACCGTACGGATCGTGATCGCGGTGTCCATCGTCGTTCCGCCGTACCCAAGGTGTCCGACGGCCCCGGCGTAGGGTCCCCGGCGGACCGGCTCGAGCTCGTCGATGATTTCCATGGCCCGGATCTTCGGGGCGCCCGAGACGGTTCCGGCCGGGAAACACGCCCTCAGGACGTCCACCGAGCTCAGCCCCGGTTCGAGGGTGCCCTCGACCTGGCTGACCATGTGAAGCACGTGGGAATAGCGCTCCACGACCATGAGATCGACCACCGACACGGACCCGTATTCGGCCACCCGCCCAACGTCGTTGCGGCCCAGGTCCACCAGCATCCGGTGTTCGGCCAACTCCTTCTCGTCCGACAACAGATCGCGAGCCATCTCCCGGTCGGCCTCCGGATCCGCGCCCCTTGGCCGGGTGCCGGCGATGGGTCTCACGGTCACGGTGCCGCCCTCCACCCGCACCAACACTTCCGGCGAGCTGCCGACGAGAGTCAGGCCGTCCAGCTCCAGGAAGTACAGGTATGGCGACGGATTCACCGACCGGAGCACCCGATACAGATCGAAGGCAGGCGCGTCCAACTCCATGGAAAGCCGCTGGCTCAGCACGACCTGGAAGAGGTCACCCGCCCGGATGCGCTCCTTCGCCCGCTCCACCGCCTGCTCGAAGGCCTCCCGCGTCATGGTGCTGGTGAACGCCGGGTCGGACTCCGGCTCGTCCGGTACGGACAAGGGCGGTGGGGCGACGCCCCGAGTCAGGCGCACGACGAGCTCGTCGATCCGCTCCCCCGCCGCTTGGTACCGCGCCCGAAGCCCTTCGGCATCGGTCCCGGCCGGAACCTCCACCGATGCGACCGCTCGCGCCCGACCCAGGAGGTTGTCGATGGCCAGCACGATGTCGGTGAAGACGAAGAGCCCGTCCGGGAGGTCCAGGTCGTCCGGGGGCGGGTCGGGCAATCGCTCGAACTGCCGCACGACGTCGTAGGAGAAGAACCCCACCGCTCCACCCCAGAGTCGGGGCAGGCCCGGGATCTCCGGCGCGTTACGCTCCTCGAGGCGTCCACGCAGGTCCTCCATCGGGTCCTCGCAGTCGACCGGTTCCCAGCCTCCGGCCGGGGTCCACCAATCGACTCGATCCCCCCTCAACCTCCAAGCTGCCGCGGGCCGGGTTCCCAGGAACGTGTACCGGGCCCATTGTTCACCACCCTCCACGGATTCGAGCAAGAATCCGAACGGAGGCTCGGCCAGCTTGGCATAGGCCGTGACGGCAGTGTCCACATCGAACAGGAACTCACGCCACACCGGTACGACCCGGTGATCCTCTGCAAGGCGTTCGAACGCTTCGAGGGACGGAGAGAGATCCATCGGGCGGGAGGTCGGTGAGGAAGAGGCGGCGTGGAGCCCCCGGGACCAGGGAACAGCTTCAGCATCAACGCTGTACCCGGTTCCACGGAATCGCCCAGGAAACCCCGCACGGAGACCGAATGTCCACGGAGCCCCAGACAAAGTCAACTACGATCGTGGCGGTGGACACGGGCGGGACATTCACGGACGTGTTGTTGCTCGACGACGGCCGTCTCCGGGCACTCAAGCTCCCTTCAACGCCGGCCGATCCGGCCGAAGCCGTGCTCGCCGGCGTGGCTCAGGTCGTGGAGGGTGGCGCACCCGATCTCCTGCTTCACGGGTCGACGGTCTCCACCAACGCGCTCCTGGAGCGCCGGGGGGCACGGGTGGCCCTGATCACGAACCGTGGCTTCGAAGACGTGATCGAGATCGGCCGGCAGAATCGGCCCCAGCTCTATGCCCTCACCGGGCACAGGAAGCCGCCCCTCGTTCCCCGGGACCAGCGTTTCGGCATCGCCGGTCGACGGGGTCCGGACGGTACGGAGGTCGACCCCCTGGATCCGGCCGAGCTGGAGGCGCTGGGTGACAGGATCGGAGATGTGGACGCCGTCGCGGTGGTTCTGCTCCACTCCTATGCCGACGGCGAACACGAACGCCGGGTGCGGGAGGCCCTCGGTGGCGTCCCGGCCCGGGTCACCCTGTCCTCCGAGCTCCTGCCCGAGTACCGGGAGTACGAGCGGACGTCGACCGCGGTGGTCAACGCCTACGTGGCACCGATCACCTCCGGATACCTGGAACGCCTGCGACGGGAGGGCGGGGCGCGGCGCACGTGGATCATGGGATCCAACGGCGGCGTGCTCTCGGTGGATCGGGCCGTCGCCGATCCGGTGCACACGATCCTGTCCGGTCCCGCCGGCGGCGTCGTGGGCGCATTGGACCAGGCTCGGCGCTCGGGCAGGGAGCGGATCATCAGCTTCGACATGGGAGGCACGTCGACGGACGTGTCACTCTGCGAGGGCCGGCCATTCCATACCCGTGAGTTCGAGATCGACGGGCAACCGGTGGCCATTCCGGTCATCGACATCCACACCGTTGGAGCGGGCGGCGGCTCGATCGCACGGGTCGACGCCGGCGGGGCCCTGCGGGTCGGTCCCGAAAGCGCCGGGCCGGATCCCGGTCCCGTAGCCTATGGGCGTGGCGGAACTCAGATCACCGTGACGGACGCCAACGTGTGGCTGGGAAGACTCCCGGTCGACGGCTTTCTCGGCGGTGCGGGACGCCTCGAACGGGACGCCATCGCCGCACCCCTGGCGGCTCTGGCCCGGACCTTGTCCATGGACGTGGACCAGGCCGCACATGGCGTGCTGGAGATCGCCGACGCCGCCATGGAGCGGGCCCTGCGCGTGATCAGCGTGGAGCGGGGTCACGACCCGAGGGACTTCACGCTGGTCGCGTTCGGTGGGGCCGGTGGGCTGCATGTGGCCGAGTTGGCGGATCGGTTGGGGACCGCTTCTGCCATGGTGCCCCGGGACCCGGGTCTGCTCTCCGCCTACGGCATGTTGGCCGCCGAGGTCATGCGACAGAACGCGCGCACGGTGCTCATCCCTGGTGCCGCTCCCGATGCGGACGACCGGATCGCCGCGACCGTGGGTGGGCTCGAAGCGGCCGCCATCGACGCCATGGCCGCCGATGGAGTGGACCGGGACGCCGTGGTTCTCGAGCAGTGGATCGACGTCCGGTACCGGGGGCAGAGCTTCGAGTTGAGGGTCCCGGCCACCGATTGGCGGCAGGCTTTCCATCGGGCCCACGAGCTTCGCTACGGATACATGCGCCCCGAGGCGCCGGTGGAGGCCGTCACGCTTCGGGTGACGGCTCGGGCCCCCGGACCGCCACTGCACCACGCCCCCCTTGCAACCGCAGAGGGACCTCCCGCCACCCAATCTGGACGTGCATACCACGACGGTGCCTGGATCGAGACGCGCAGGGTGTGGCGTCGCGATCTGCGAGCAGGGCACCGACTGGAGGGTCCGGCGCAGGTGCTGGAGTACAGCTCGACGACGTGGGTGCCGCCCGAGTGGCTCGCAGAGGTCGACCAGTGGGGGAGCCTTCACCTGGAGCGCGCCGACTGAATCTCGGGTGCTGCCGACCTGCGCACCAACGAGTCGTGGGCACTGTCGACCCACGCGCCACGGAGTTGCGGGCACCTTCGACCCGCACTCCAAAGAGTTGCGGACACCGTCGACCCGCGCTCCACGGAGTTGCGGACGCTGTACACCTGAAGGGGGGCTCTTGGTATACTACGTGGATGTTTTTCCCGCAGCCTCGCGGGGTGTCCAGCTCGATGCGTGCCCGGTTCGGGTAGCGAGAGCATGGTCGATTCGCTGGAACCGAATCGACGTCATCACAGGAGTGACATGACCACGGTTACCGAGCGCGCGGCGCCGAGTTCCGGCGCCCAGGCCTCCTCGGCCGAACGTCCGCCCTACCGGTGGGCCCTGCTCGCCGGGGGACTGGTCGGGCTGCTGTACGTCATCACGCTGGCGCCCACAACCGCGTTCTGGGACACGTCGGAGTACATCGCGACGGGCCACATCCTCGGCATTCCCCACCCCCCCGGGAACCCACTCTTCGTGGTGCTGGCCAGGGCGTGGGACATCCTCCTGGCGCCCCTGGGTCTGTCGGTCGCCGTCCGCGTCAATCTGTTCAGCGCCGCTATGGGCGCCGGTGCCCACGCCCTCTGGTTCCTGGTCGCCCATCGGATCCTGAGCTTCTTCTCGGCCGACAGCCGGTTCCGGATCGGTGGCGCCATGATCGCGGTGCTGGTCAGCGCCACGGCGTTCACGGTGTGGAATCAGTCGAACGTGAACGAGAAGGTGTACACGGTCTCGCTGTTCACCATCGCCCTGTTGAGCTTCCTGGCCTTCCTCTGGAGGGACAACCTGGGCAAGGGCAAGGACGACAACCTACTCGTCCTGATGGTGTTCATCCTGGCGCTCAGCATCGGAAACCACCTGATGGCGTTTCTCGCGGCGCCCGCGCTAGGGCTGTTCGTCCTGATCGTGCATCCTCGGACGCTGCTGAACTGGAAGCTGTTCCCCAGCGCCATCATCGCGGCGGTCCTCGCGGTGTCCATCCACCTCTTCCTGCCGATCCGGGCCAACCTCAATCCGGTCATCAACGAAGCGTCCCCCACGTGCGAGACCGTCGGCTCGGCGGTGGTCAGCGTGGTGACCTACGGACGGTCCGGGTGCGAGGATCTGAACGACGCGCTCAACCGCCGTCAGTACGACAAGCCCCCGCTGGTCCCGCGACAGGCCCAGCTGCCCTCGCAGATCGCCAACTACGTCCAATACTTCGACTGGCAGTGGGCGCGTTCGATCGACGGAAATCGCGTGGCGTTCTCGTTCTTGCGGCTACCGTTCACCTTCCTGTTCGCGGTGCTTGGCCTCATCGGCTGTCTCGAACACCGGAAGCGTGACAAACCGAGTTGGCTCTATTTGCTGGCCCTCTTCGGCACGCTGTCGGTCGCGCTGGTCTGGTACCTCAATTTCAAGTACGGCTTCTCCCTGGCCGCGGCGGTCGAACCCGACACTCGGGATCTGCACGAAGTCCGCGAACGCGACTACTTCTTCATGGTCAGCTTCTCGGTCTGGGGGCTCTGGGCCGGAATCGGTATCACCGCCCTTTGGCTGGAGCTCTCCAAACGCGTAAAGGGAGGCCTGAAGGCTGCAGCCCCCGTGCTGGCGCTGGCTTTCATCCCCCTCGTGCTGAACTGGCCCTACGCCAGTCGGGCGAACGACTACGCGGCACGGGACTGGGCCTACAACCTGCTGATGGGCGTGGAGCCCTACGGCATTCTCTTCACGAATGGGGACAACGACACCTTCCCGCTCTGGTATCTCCAGGAGGTCGAGGGAATCCGGCGGGATGTGACGGTGCTGGTCACGTCCTATCTGAACACCGACTGGTACGTGAAGCAGCTCCGGGACCTGACTCGGCCGTGCCCCGAGGGCGTCGATCCTCTGGCCGACCCGACCCGCAACCTCTGTCAGCGACCGTATGAGGCGAACACCCCGGCCGTGTACAGCAGGGATCCTGCGTCCGTGGCCGCGGACGGCACTGTCGGGCTCGCCACCAGCAGACCGATTCGCCCCCCCACGCGACCGGTGTTCAATCTGGACGACTCGACGATCGAGCAGGTCTCCGGCACGGTCACCCGCCTGGACCGGGATCGGAGCGTCGGGGTGGGCAACCTGTCGCCGGTCCTGCCCCAGGGCATGCTGCTGCTGCCGTGGCACCAGTTCGCCCTTCTGGCCATGAGCAACGTCATCGACGAGCGCCCGATCTACTTCGCCACGTCGGGCAACGCGGCCCAATCCCTCGATCTGGATCGTACCCTCGTGCGCGAAGGTCTGGCGTTCAGGCTCCACGACGGTCCGCTGGTCGAGGGCGAATTGCCGGAAGGCATCGTGCGCACGGCCATGTCCCCGCTTCGGGCCGTGACGGGTCCCTGGATCAACGTGGACCGAACCGAAGAGTTGCTGGACACGGTGTACATGCACCGAGGCGGAATCCCGGACGACTGGAACCACTGGCCGGACCGAGCCACCCTGGGGATCCCGAATTACTATGCGTGGGCATACTACGCGGTGGCCCAGGGCGCCCTGCAGCAGGGGCAGAAAGAGCGCATGGAGGAGAATCGGGACCGGGGGGACCGCTGGGCCGACCTGGGAAGCTAGCTGGGCTTCGATAGAAGACGTGCGGCCTGTGGAATCCGAGGCCGGTCGTGCCTACACGCCGAGGCCGGTCGGGTCTACACGCTGGACGTGGGCGCCCCGACGCGAACCGTGCCCACGCCCACGGGAAGCGGCCTCAGCGCCGGCAAGCCACGCTCCGGGGCGGGCCTGAACTCCCACACCGCGTCGAAGCTCTCGGGCGACGCGTCGACCACGCCCGCGCTCGGCAGGACCAGAATCTGAGGGAATCGACGGGTCAACCGCCGGAGCAACGCCACGCCACGGATCTGGTCTTCCTCCTCCATTGCGCTGAAGGGCGTGCCGACGAGCAGGGACTCCAGCGGCATGCCCAACCTGGCCAGCGACCGGGCCAGTGCGATCTGACTCGCGACGAGGGCCACGGCCAGGTCTTCTCGTCCGGGGGCGCCACCCACCGGCTGGGGAACCAGGGGACCGTGCTCACCTTCCGGCGCGTCGAGACCCACCAGCCGACCACCGCTGAGCCGGTTCATGATCTTGCTCGTGGACGACAGGAGCCCGACCCGGGCCGCCATCAGGATCTCTCGGGCCACCGCGGTCAGTGTCTCGACGGCCCGTCCGGCATCTCCGATGCCGGCCATCTGCTCCACCAGTCGAGGCGGCGGCTCGGACCGCCTCCGCCGTTCCCATGCGCCGCCCGTTCCCGGGCGTGCTCCCAACTCGGCCCGCAGCTGTTCCGCCCGCTCGGCGGCCTCGCGAATCGTGGCCTGGAACCGGAGCGATCGGCTCTCCAGGTCCTGAAGGGTGGGCGGCTTCAGCTCCAGCTGCTCGCGACGCCGCTTCCACCATTGCCCGTCCTGGACCACGGATTCCCACTCTTCGCGCAGTTGGGCCGCCACGGCGTCGTAGTGTTCGTCCAGGACCTTGCCGCACGTCGGGCATGGGCTGCCGGGCCCCGCGTCCTCCATCTGTCGTAGTCGGGCCTTCAGCTCCCGGGCCCGGTCTCGGTACGCCATCAGGGTCGTTTCGGCGTCCTGGCGCTCCCGTGCCCAGTTCATCGTCGCCTCTTCGAGATCGCCCTGAACCACCGCGGCGTCGGCCCGTAACACGCGCAGATCTCGATCGACCCGTGCGAGCCTGGAGGTCAGGGCGCTGCTGGGCTCCCACCCACCGGTCTGGGCGTCTCCGCCCCAACGATCACGCGCGGCCATGGCCTCGGCCCCCGCCGGGCTTTCGGCCAGGGCGTCGAGCAGCAACTCCACCCGGTCCAGCCCCGCCATGAGCGCCAGCAGACGAGCGCCACGGTTGGCGGCCGCCTTCAGGTCCGCTGCGCCACCGGCCCAGACCAGCGCCAGGGATTCGCCGTCCATGCCCATCCGTGCCTGGAGCGTGCGACGGAGATCGTCCCCGGTTGAACCCGGGTCCAGGTCCAGCCTCGGTCCGTCCGGGAGCTCGACGTGTACATGTGCGTCTCGAACGAGGCGCCGCCGGTGCCCGTTGACACCCGCGACGGCCTGGGTAACAAGGGCCTGTGCCGCTTCAACCGCCCGGCCGTCGCCGAGAAGAGCCACGAGGCCGAGGCCGGGTTCGAGCTCCATCGGAAGACCGCCGATGCCGAGACGACCCGTGACGCGGACGATCCTCACGGGACGCCTCCGGCCCCGAGGTCAGTGAGCAGTCCCGACAGTAGCTGATCGTCCTTCCCGTCGAGCGAGCGGCTCTCCAGCCTTTCCCCCGCAGTCGAGTCCGACAGGCGCTCGGAAGGCCAGTCGACCCACACCGCCAGATGAAGGGCCCGAGCCTGGAGGGTGGCCAGGAGCGCCTCGTCCAACTTGGGTGCTGCGCCGCCCGGAAGCCCCTTGATGCGCATCCGGACGATCTTGTCGTCGATCCCCCCGGGTGTCTCGCGAACGACCTCCCGGATCCGTCGGGACACGTGCTCCGGATCCTCGGGGCGGATACGAATGCCTGCGAGCTCCACCACGGCACGCCCGGGAATGGGGTGGAACTGGATCCGACCGGTGGCGAGGTCGCACGTGACGAAGCCCTTCTCGTCGGCGGCCTCGCGCCAGGGATCGGGTCCGATGCGCTCCAATGATCCGGCGTACGCGGCGCGCGGGGCCAACACGTCGTGTCCGTGTGAATGCCCCAGGGCGACGTAGTCCCAGTCGTCGAGGTCGATCTCCAAGGCAGTCCCCGCTCCGGCGTCGAGCACGAACCCCGTCCCGGGCCTCGCTGCGCGAGCCCGGGCTACGAGCACGTTCCAGCGTGCGTCGGGATCCGGCCGGATCTCGGGTAGCGGCCTCCGGAGTAGCGCCCGGTGAGGCACGAGGCAAGCGTGAAGCTCCCCTTCGAGCAACCGAACCGTCCGGACCTCTCCGTGGGCCGCCTCGACACCGGGAATCGTATCGAACGCAAGCAAGGTCCCGTGCCCTCCGGCCCGGAGCGCAGTGTCGTTGGACCCGGCAACCATGACCACGGGCACGCGCGGTAGGGCTTCCCGCAGACGCTCCAGGCCCTGGGCCAGTGCAACTACGGCCGTAGACGGTGGATCGGGCCGGTCGAACACGTCGCCCGAGACCACGACCAGCCCCGGCGCCAGATCCGTCACCGCCACGAGGGCCTTCTCGAACGCGGATTCCACGTCCCGCTCACGGACGTTCCGACCCCGTTCCTGCCGATCGAATGCCCGGTACCCCAGATGGAGGTCGGAAAGGTGTGCGACGATCATGACTCGGGGGCTGAGTCTCTATCGGAGGACAATGGGTCGGGTTCCGGGTCGGTGGCGGGGTCGGCGGTGGCGGGGTCCGCGGCTCCGGGGTCGGCGGCTGGTGGATCACTCTGCGGCCCACGCTCGGACCCATTCGTGGTCCAACGTCCGATCTCCCTGGTCTCGCCTCCGGCCCAGTCGCCCCCCCCGTCGGTGCTACCGAGAACGAGGAACATGTCTTCGCCGGCCACCAGGGCCACGCGCTCCGCCGCCAGGGTGTGCGCTTCGTCCATCCATGCCGCCAGTCCCGGATGGGGCTCCGTGGACGGTGCCTTCAACCCACCGAGGACGAGAGATCCATCCCTCGCCACGCAGGCCAGGATCGGCTCGAGGACCGCCGGGGACACAGGGGGCGCGCCGTTCGCGGGACCCAGGGCCGAGGCGTCCACGACCACCAGGTCGAACCGCTTGCCGACGATGGCCACGTCATGGAGGGGAATACCCTCGCGAAGCTGGATGCCGGCCCACGGGTTCCCTTCCTGTACGCGACCCGGAGGGAAGTGGGCGAGGGCGAGGCGTCGAATCTCGGGGTTGGGCTCGATGCCGAGTATCGACCGCTCGATGGGCGGATCGGCAGTGTCGCCCGCTGTGGAATGAGGGCTCCCATCCGAGGTCGTTGTTTCCGGCCTTGGGACATTCGCCGGCTGCCGGAGCTCGTCGGTCCGCGAGAACTCCGCCGGCCCTGAGTGCTCGTCGGGGTGCGAGAGCCCCACCGGTTGCGAGAGCTCGTCCGGCCCCGAGCCCGCCTCGTGGGTTTCGAGACTACCAGAATCTTCCTGGGACCCCGTGGGGTCGGGGGCACCGGCCCGGCTCTCCGGTTTGGGTGGCTCGCCCCACTCGGCTCGGAGCCGACGCGCCAGGGTTCCCGCCCCCGTGCCGTACAGGAGCACGGACTCGACCCGGGGCCGCCCCCTCGTCACGGTCGCGAGCACCGCGTCCTCCCAGCCGGGTCGCTGCTCGCCCTCGACATACTCCGAACCCCGGATCCGGTCTCCCTCGAGGATCACGCGTCGCCGGGACGGTGGCACGCCTCGGGCCCGATCTTCCACCTTGACGAGGCCACGAGCCGTCCAGCGCGACTCCAGCTCCTCCGCGACTTCCCGTTGATCCAGGACCCAGCCATGTAGCAATGCGCCACCGGACAGCGCGATCACGCAGATCAGGAACGTGGAGGAGGGCTCGAGCCGCGGCACGAAGAAGAACCCGGTCAGGAGAAAACCCACCGCGGCGCCGGACGCCGCTCCCGCGCCGACCGTGATGCCCCGCCGGGAGCCCGGACCCGCGAGGCGGCCGAGGGACCCGAGCAGACCACCCGCCGCAAACATGGGCAGGCCCCCGAGCAGCGCCAGTCCCAACCCCTGCCCGACCCAGCTCGCAGACTGACCGCCTACGATGCGGGTTACGCCCGCGAATACGGCCGCCCCTGTGAAGGCGATCAGGCAAAGGAGCCAGCGTCGCCGTACGTGATCTACGTCCGGTCTCTCCTCGGGACTCCAGGCCGTCCAGAGGCCCATCGCGAACGCACCCATCTGTACCGTGAGAACCACGGTCAGAGCCCGCAGGAATCCGAGGCCCGAATACAGCAGCAGGCCGGCGGACAGCTCGCCAGCCGTCGCCGTCACCGCCCCGGCCAGGAAGGCCGGGACCCAAACGAGCCTCGCCCGATTCATGCTACGGTGCGCTCCAAAGTGGTGGTTTCGCACGCCGAGTGGACGCCGTACGGTCATATCGTGGAGATCCGGCTCGGCCCGGAATCGGCGAGAGGGAATCGGCTCGCACAAGGCACGCTCGTCTTTGCCATCGCCCCGGCAGCGCGGTAGTTTTGTGCGCCCCTCTCCTCCCGACGAGGCCTTGGCTCGTCGGACCCCTGAACGAAGCGCTGACAGGTGATTCGGACGGCCTACCGCAGCCTCTCGACGTTGGTGATTCTAGTCGCAGCCGCGGGTTGCGACAACGTGTCCTGGGGTGGGTTCGACGTGAGCCTGAAGGCCCCGCCGGAACGAGAATCCGAGCCCACGGACGAGGTACTTCCCGACGAACCCGTGCTGCCGACCCTTCCTTCAGGGCCGGTCCTGTTCCGGGTCGAGCGGGCCGGAGGGTCGGCCACGTTGTCTCCGGTCGGCGAAATCCGTCCCGAGGGGCTCCAGGGGCTGAGCGCCGAAGACGAGCAGCCAGGGTTCCGTGACCATTTCGCTCAGGAGCGCATGGCCGGGCGCGAGTTCGTCCTCTTCGCCGACGGTGTGCGAGTGGGCCGATTTCTGGCTGGGGACTCGATCGCCGTGGACGGCGAGACCTGTACCCAGCCTCCCGTGGTCGGAGGAATCGTGGAGCTGGTGCCAGAGGCGGCCGGCGCCACCCGGCTCCTCGCCCTCGATGCCACCCAAGCCGGTGACATCGCCTGGGGTCGGTACGCACCCACCGTGGTCGATCAGGGCTGGCGCTCCACCGCCGCGAACGTCGCCGGCACGGTGATCATGGATGCGGGAGCACGCTGGCCTCCGTCCATGGCGGGCGCCCGCGGTGACGTGCAGGTCTCCCGATTCCGTGACGACGAGCCCCCGTTGTTGGCAGGCACATACTTGTACCAGGACCAGATGGCCATACTCGAGGCCGGTCCGGCGTCGTACTCGTTCTTCTACCTCGCCGAAGACGAGGGAACCGGGTATCGAACTTCGTTCTACTGGTTCAGGGTGACAGGCAACGAGGGGAAGGGCGCGGCCCGCCTCTTCGGGCACCTGGACTGGGACGGCGACGGGCGGGAAGACGTGCTGCTGGAAGTCCTCGGCGCGGATGCACGGTGGCACGCTGCCCTGGTGCGGACCGACACCGGTTTCGACCGGACCTTCCAGGACGCGTGCGGATCGGCGGACCAACAGGCGCCTCGAGGGGAATGACGCCTCGGCCCTCATGACGCGCCAGGGCTTCATCACGACCCTCGGCCGCTCTCGGCCCCGGTGCTGGGGCCTGCTCCTCCTCGGCAGCACGCTGGGGTGCGGGGACGGCCCCCCACCCCCGGATGACGGGTCGACCCTTGCCGCCCATCGAGACGACACACCGGGGGCTCAGGCTACCCGCCTCGAGATCTTGGACGATGCGGGTCGGACGTTTCCGCTGAGCACGCCTCCGACCCGGATCGTGTCTCTGGTGCCCTCCGCCACCTCGACGCTCCTGGCTCTGGGCCAGGAAGGCGCTCTGGTCGGTCGGACGGACTTCGATACCGCCACGTCGCTGGCGCAGCTTCCGTCGGTCGGGGGAGGCATCGGCCCGAGCATCGAGGTGCTCGTGTCACTGCGACCCGATCTCGTGATCCGGTTCGGCGGAGACACCGATCCCGACACGCCGAACCGGCTGGACGACCTGGGCATCCGCCATTTCGCGGTTCGCCCGAGCCGGGTCGAAGACGTGCTTCGGATCATCGACCGGCTCGGCGCTCTCACGGGCCACGATTCCGAGGCGAAACGGCTGTTGAGGGAAATCGATATGCAGCTGGAGGACGTGACCGATCGGGTCCGGGGACTCCCCCGCCTCCGGGTCGCCTTCCTCCTCGATGGTACCCCACCGTGGGCCGCCGGCGCCGGGTCCTACATCGGCGAGCTCGTGGAGCTGGGTGGGGGCACGAACGTCTTTGCCGACCTCGACCAGGAATACGCCCCGGTGAGCCCGGAAGAGCTGCTGGCCCGGGACATCCAGGTCGTCCTGACGGTAGCGGGGGCCAGCCCAGGCGGGATCCCGGGCCATGCCGACGTCCGGACCGTCTCGTCTCGGACCCAGCTGCCCGGACCGGACCTGGGACAGGCTGCCGAAGAGATCGCCCGGGCGATCCACCCGGAGGCCTTCCGGTGAGCGCCGATCCCGTGCCCAGACATCCGCGCAGCACCGATCGGGAGGGCACCGGGGGGCGCATGCTGGGGAGCACGGCGGCCTTCCTGGTGCTGGCTCTGGTGACGCTGAGCGCCGTGCTGCTGAGCGTGCGCTTCGGAGCGGTCAGCCTGACCACCGCGGAGGTGGTCGAAGCGCTGCTGGGCAGCGAGAGCCAGGTGAACACGACCATCGTGCGGGACCTTCGGCTTCCGAGGGCCGCACTCGGAGTCCTTGTGGGCGGCGGGCTGGCCCTGGCGGGGGCCGTCTTCCAGGCGTTGTTGAGGAATCCTCTCGCCGAGCCCTATATCCTGGGCATCAGCGGCGGCTCGGCGGCCGGCGCCGTGGTCGTGCTCGCCCTCGGCTGGGTGGCCGCGGGGTCGTGGGTGTTACCCCTGGCCGCCTTCGCCGGCGTGTTGGTCGCCATCCTCCTGGTATTCCGGGTCGCAGCGGCGGCCGATCACACCCTGGACGTGCGGGTGCTGCTGCTCGCCGGGGTGGTCGTCGGTGCCTTCTTCACGGCATGCATCGCCTTTGTGCTGTCCGTGGCGGAGGCACGAACCGTGCGCAGCGCCGTGCTGTGGATGATGGGCAGCCTGGCCGCGGCCGACTGGCGTAGCGTAGCGGTGGCAGCCCTCTACACCCTGCCCGCTGTGGGCGTCCTGCTGGCTCTAGCCCGGTCCCTCAACCTGATGGCGGTGGGCGAGGAAACCGCGACCTACCTGGGGACCGACGTCGAACGGGTCAAGCGCGTGGCCTATGGCGTGGCTTCTCTGCTCACGGCGGCGGGGGTGGCGGTAGCCGGCGTCATCGGTTTCGTGGGCCTCATCGTCCCTCACGGACTTCGACTCCTGGTGGGCTCGGACCACCGGGTCCTACTCCCGCTATCGTTTCTGGCCGGAGCGGCCTTCCTGACCCTGGCCGACGTGCTCGCACGGATGATCATGCGGCCCACCGAGATCCCCATCGGGGTAGTGACCGCGTTCGTGGGGGTGCCGCTGTTCCTGGTCCTCCTGCGCCGGAGCGTATCGAGGTGAGGTTCGAGACCCGGGACCTGGTGGTCCGCTACGGCTCGGCGCCCGCGCCCGCCCTGGACGGTGTGACCATGCTGGCCCCGGAAGGGGGCCTGTACGCCGTGCTCGGTCCGAACGGCTCGGGTAAGTCGACCCTGATGCGGGCCCTGCTCGGCGTGGTGCAACCCGACCGAGGACACGCCCTGGTCGGCAACCAGGACGCCGGCACCTGGAACCGGCGGGCGCTGGCCCTCCAGGTCGGGGCCGTTCCTCAGGCGGAGACCTTCGCGTTTCCCATGACCGTGCGCGAGCTGGTATCCATGGGTCGCTATCCCCACCTGGGGCCCCTGCGGTCCGAGGCGGCCGTCGACCGGTCGGCCGTGGCGGCCGCCATGGATCAGTGCGACGTGAGCGGCCTGGCGAGCCGCGAGGTACAAACGCTTTCAGGCGGGGAGCTGCAACGAGTCCGGATCGCCCGGGCCCTGGCCCAATCTCCTCGGGCCCTGGTGCTGGACGAGCCCACCGCCAGCCTGGACGTGCGTCACGAGATGTCGATCCTCGGGCTGCTTCGCCGGCTCACGGACGACGGCACCACCGTGCTCTACATCACCCACCACCTGAGCCTCGCCGGTCGATACGGCGACCGGCTGCTCCTGCTGAGCGAGGGGAAGGTGGCCGCGGAGGGCACCGCCGAAGAGGTCCTGCGGGCGGAGGTCCTGAGCCCCGTCTACCGGTGGCCCGTGACCGTGGATCGCGATCCGGTGTCGGGCACGCCGCGGGTGACGCCGTTGGACGCCTGAGGCGCTCCCACCCAGAGGCGGTCCGACCGGCAGCCCGGCTACTGGGCTTCGTCCCTCAGGGTCCGGTAGCTCCCGTATCGGGACTTTGAGATCTCGCCCGCCTCTACGGCCGCCTGGACGGCACAATCCGGCTCGTGCAGATGGCTGCAACCCCGGAACCGGCACGCACCGAGGAATGCTTCGAACTCCGGAAAGAGCTCGTCCAGCTCGCCTGGAACCACGCCCCAGAGTCCCACGTCTCCGACGCCAGGCGTGTCGGCGACCAACCCCCCGCAGTCGAGCGGGATCAGCCGGGACGTCACCGTCGTGTGCCTGCCCCGGCCGATTCGCTGACTGACCTCTCGTACCCGGAGATCGAGGTCCGGCTGGATCGCGTTGAGCAAACTCGATTTGCCCACGCCGCTGGGCCCGATCAGGGCGCTCGAGCCGGTGCACACCACGGTCTGGAGCTCGGGGAGGCCGTCGCGGGTGACCGCCGACGTCAGAATCACGTCGTACCCGATGCCTCGGTACGTGGCCGCCAGCGGCCCGGCCACCTCGCTCGCGCCCGGAAGGTCCAGCTTGTTGATGACCAGCACCGTCGGGATGCCGCTGGACTCGCTCACCGCAAGCAAACGGTCCACGAGCTCCGGACGCACGTCCGGGCTCACGGCCGAGACGACGACAGCCAGCCGGTCGAGGTTGGCGGCGAGCAACTTGGGTCGGCGACCGCCGGGGCCCCGTCGTATCAACTCGAATGTCCGGGGCAACACCTCTTCGATGGTGTATCCCCGGTCGGCACTGCCCTCCACCCGTACCCGGTCTCCGATCACGACCCGGTCGCCCGTCCGGTCCTGCTTCTTCAGGCGGCCCCGGAGCGAAGCTTCGACCTGGACGCCTTCGCCCACCTGCACATCGTACCGCCCACCTCGGGAGCGGTAGACCACGCCCTCGGTCATCGGGTCACGTCAACGCAAAAAGCCCCGTCTCGCGCGGCCTCCAGAAGGAGGCCAGGCAAGACGGGGCTCTCGTAGTGGGCTCGCGGGCGAGCCGAGGTCACGCGGCGAACGACTCCAGGGCCGAACCCCGCTCGCCTTCGCGGAGACGACGGAGTGCCCGGTCCCGGAGCTGGCGGATGCGTTCGCGGGTCACGCCAAGCATGTTGCCGATCTCTTCCAGCGTGTGCTCCCGTTCGCCTTCCAGGCCGAAATACAGCCGGAGCACCTTCGCGTCCCGAGCTTCGAGTGTAGTCAACGCGCTCTGGACCGCCTCGGACAGGAGGCGCGTTTCGACTTCCACCTCGGGCTCGGCCGCCTCTTCGATGACGAAGCGCTCCACGAGCTGACTGTCCTCGCTGTCGCCGATCGGTGCGTCCAGCCTGATTTCCGCCGCGTTGAGCGTCTGAAGCGACTCCACCAGCGCCGGAGTCAGATCCGTGGCCACGCCCAACTCTTCCGAGGTGGGCTCCCGTCCCAGCTCCTGCTTGAGTCGTTCCTTCTCGCGGAAGATCCGGGCCAGGTCCGAAGCACGGTTCAACGGCACGCGAACGACACGACCGTGGTTGGCCAGAGACGCCAGAATCGCCTGACGGATCCACCACACGGCATAGGAGATGAACTTGACCCCCTGCTCCGGGTCGAACTTCCGGGCAGCGGTGACCAGCCCGACGTTGCCCTCCTGGATCAGGTCCGTGAGAGACAAACCGCGGTTCTGGTATTTCTTGGCGACGCTGATGACGAAACGCAGGTTGGCTCGTGCCAGCTCCTGGATCGCCTCTTCGTCGCCCTTCCGGGCCAGCGCGCCCAGCTCCTTTTCCTTCTCGGGCGTAATGAGCTCGTGCCGGCTCACGTCACGGAGGTACTGATCGAGGGCAGTCTTCTCCTCGATACCGGCGTCGAAGCCGAGCAGCGGGTTCTGCCGCTTCCGACCCCTCTTCCCTCGCGGTTCTTTCGAGGCCATCTCTATCCTATCTCCTGGGGAACACCGTCACGGCACTCCACCCTTGTTTCTCCAGATCTTTGCGTGACGTGGGCCAGCACCGGGCTGCCCCTCGCGTGCAGGCGTCGGTGGTCCCAAGTGACGACACCTCGCCGGTTTAGCCCGGAAACTAAAGGGTTTCCGGGCCGGTTGCGTGGTGGTACCCAAGCCGCCGGCAGAAGATCCGGAGCCATTTAAGGTATCAGCACGCCTGATCATTGTCTATGGGGGTATTCACCGACCTAAGACACTCCGACCAGGCTTTGGTTCCTGTCACGCTCAACCGCTCGAACCGTCGGACCCGCGCTCCAGCCCTCGCCGGATGCCGTGGCTGGTCGGGCATCCGGATTCCGGCGGGCCCGGATGTCCGCTTCCATTTCCGTTTCGCGCCTATTCCAATAGGGCTTCCCTTTCCATTTGTCGACCGCTGGCGGAGATCTTCGATCGCCGAGGTCGCGAAAACACCCGGGCTCCGTGTCACCGACCGAATCGTTGGCCGGCTCGCGTTTGCCACCGCCAATCAAGTCTTCCTACGTTTTTGCCGATGAGATCATGATCCCCTCTCTGCCCCGGGCCCGCGTGCAACATTCTTTGAGCGCCGCCGGCGCCAGCGACGTCGGTCGGGTGCGCAGCCGGAACGAAGACGCCTTCACGGTTCAGCCGCGTCTGGGTCTCATTGCCGTCGCCGACGGAATGGGAGGGCATCCTGCGGGCGACATCGCCAGCTCCCTCGCCGTCGAAGAGTTGGCGGCCCTCTTCGAGGAACGGTCGCGCCCGGCCTCCGACTCGGGCGACGACTCAGACTACTCCGGGAACCCGGGCGGCCCAATGGAAGAAGCGGTCCGGCGGGCCAATCGACGAATTCTGGACGAAGCCGAGGCTGACCCCCAGCGATCGGGCATGGGCACCACCCTCGCCGCGCTCCAGGTGAGCCCGTCCACGGGCGGCTTCGCCCTGGGCCATGTCGGCGACAGCCGCGGCTACGTATTCAGCGACGATCGACTGAGGCGCCTGACCCGGGACCACACCTGGGTGCAGGAGATGATCGACGCCGGCAAGATCAACGACGATCTGGGCGAGGCTCACCCACTCCGGCACATCCTGTCTCGCGCTCTGGGCATCGGTCGCTCGGTGTCCCCCGAGGTGAGTCTCGGCCAGGGCAAGCCCGGAGATCTCTTCCTGCTCTGTACGGACGGACTCACGGGCATGATCTCCGACGAAGACCTGGAGGCGTACCTCCGACTGCACGCCGATCAGGACCTCGATTCCCTCGCCCTGGAGTTGGTGGAGGTTGCCAACGAGCGCGGAGGGTCGGACAACATCACGGTGGTGTTGCTCAAACTCGACGGCTGAACTCGGTCGCGGCGAGGGTGGGCCCGCCCGTTTGGTGGGCGCGACGGGCTGTCGGAGCACGTCCGGCGGCCCGCTACTGAGCTGATACGGCCTCGAGGAACACCTCCACCGGCAGATCCCGACGCTCGAAGGCGAATACCCGCAGGACCCGGGCCGCCCGGTAGAGCTCTTCGGCCACCCGCGGCAGGTCCAGGATACCGGGCAACCCCCCCGGGCCCAGTCGCTCCACGGCGCCGTTCCGCCGAAGGATGAGCGCGTCCAGGCCGAACATGGCCCGCTTCACCGGAAAATCGATGACGACCTCGCCAGGCTCGAGACCCAACTGCGCCGCCAGCTCGTCCTCGGCGCGCCGCTTTTCGGGGGAGTCCGTGCCGACCCAATCGGCCAGCTCGGTGCCCGAGAGGTCGGCGGCGGTCAGCTCCAGCGCCCGCTTCGGGAGCTTCCGGTTCCGCAGCGCCGGCAGCCAGCGCGCGGCCAAACGCTCCGCCACCGGCGTGTCCTCTTCCTCGGCCCGTCTGCCGATTTCGTAGAGCAACTCCTCGTCGGTCGGCCCGACCAGCTCGTCGGGACTCACCAGGCCCGATGCCACGGCCTCTTCCACGATACGTTTGTACAGCACGGTCGCCGCCCGGACCGCATGATGCCAGTACACGTTGCGGAACATCTGGTATTTGGCGAACAGCAGCGTCTCCAACGTGCTCACGGCCTTTTCCTGAAGCCCTACGTCCCAACGACCAGTGGTCGGATCCTCCAGCAGGACCAGGCCCTCCAGCAGGCGGTCCACGTCCACCTCGCCGTACGGGACCCCGCAGAAGCGGGCATCTCGTCGCAGGTACTCCATCTTGTCCAGGTCCAGACTGCCGCTGACCAGTCCCCCCAGCGGCGCACCGCTGGTGCCCCGGATCAAGGCGTAGATCTTCTCGGCTGCGGTCGGCCCCAGGGACGCCAGCGCGTCTCGGAGGTGGGGTGATTCGAAGAACCGGACGCTCACGGCTTCGTGGTCGCCCGGCACGACGTCGGTTTCGAGCTCTTCGAGTGCGTGAGAGAACGCGAAATGACCGATGTCGTGGAGGAGCGCCGCGTACGGGACGAGCTCGGCTCCATCCCACACCTCCGGCGCGTCGGGGCCGCGATCCCGGAGCATCTGGAGCGCTCGATTGGCCAGGTGGTACACGCCCAGGGCGTGATCGAACCGGGTGTGCGTCGCCCCGGGGTACACCAGGTGCGCCAGGCCCAGCTGTCGGATGTAGCGCAGTCGCTGGAAGGCCGCCGTGTCCATGATGCGAACCGCCGTCGCATCGACCCGGATGGTGTTCCAGACCGGGTCCCGGACGATCAGCGAGCGGGCAGTGGTCATGGACGACTCGAGGGTTCGGGTGGAGAAGCCCCACGAACAACGGAATGGCGGGCCGGAGCGTCGTCAGGCACGGTAGAAGTGGACGGTGGTCGAAGCAATGGCCGCAGGTGTGTCGTTCCGGGTCGGGCGGGACCGATGATCCACCGCCCGGAGGATCAGATCGAGGGGTCCGACTCGCCGCTCTCGATCCGGCGGATGTCCTCGTCGATGCCCGCCAGCTCCATGTCCGAGATTCGAAACGCCAGCGCGGTGGCGAGGTCCGTAGCATCCGGCTTGACCTTCCGGGCCACGGTCAGGACGAGCCGCCCATCGGTCACACCCAACGCCTCGAAGGTGGTGAGGTCGAGACTGGTCAGAGTGAGCTTGCCCCGCCACCAGCCCTTCATCTCGACGGCACCCAGCTGGCTGAGGGGAACGCGGATCTCGTGGGCTTCGCTGGTGTCGGTCTCCTGCTTCATGCCACCCAGCGAGGTCATGTCCAGCGTGTAGTCGTGGGCTCGGAACTGCAGGACGAGCTCGTCGCCCTCCATGCGCATCAGCCCGGCGAACGCTCGTTCGGCGCTCATCAGGCCCGTCATGGACATGATCTCGTCTTCCCGGGGGTGCCGGGCTTTGACCTTGAATGGGATGGGCTTTCTGAACATGACGGGTGGCGCGGGTCGTGGGTTCTCGCGACACGATAATGAGGCTTGGAGCCCAGGTGCGCCACGAAGTCCCTCGGCTTCGCTGGCCGTGAGGGCGTCTAGCCGAAGACGCACCGCGTTTACGTGATCCTGGCCCGAAGCCGCGCTCAGACCTATACTACCCGAACAAAATACGAAGGTCGAGCTCGGGAAGCCGGGCACCCCGATCCCTTCGTGACCCCGGACCCAGCACCGATCCCGCCGTGCCCCTCGAATCTCCGCTCCGCGACTACGTACGGTCCCACGCCCAGAACCGGCCCGGCGTGTACCGCATGCTGGGTCGGGACGACGAGGTCCTCTACGTGGGGAAGTCGATTCGCGTCCGCGGGCGGCTCCTTTCCTACTTCCGGGCCGATCGCAGCGAAAAGGCCTCGGAGCTCGTCAACGAGTCCGTGCGGATCGCCTGGGACTATGTCCCGAACGAATTCGCGGCCCTGGTCCGCGAGATGAAGCTGATCCAGCGCTGGCGCCCCAAGTACAACGTCGTGCACAAGCGCAAGCGCCGGTACGCATTCGTGAAGATCACCCGGGAGGCCGCCCCACGGGTCATCGCGGTGACCCGGGTCGTCGAGGACGGCGCCACCTATTACGGGCCGTTTCCGGCCCTGGGGAGCGTTGCCCAGACCGTGCGCGAGATGGCCCAGTCTCTCGAGCTCCGGGACTGTCCGGGGACGACGCCGGTCCACTTCGCCGACCAACTCGATCTGTGGTCGCCGGACCGGACCCCACACTGCATCCGGGCCGACCTGGGCACCTGCCTCGCCCCCTGCTGCGGGCGCACAGCCGAGGGTCCGTACATGGACCGGATCCAACTCGTGAGGGATTTCCTCGAAGGCTCGGGCTTCGAGCCCATCGGGCGGGTCGACCGCCAGATGCGGTCCGCCGCCGAACGACAGGACTTCGAGTATGCGGCCATTCTTCGCGATCGCGGCGATCGGCTGCGGCGATTCCAGGAACAGCTCCTGGCGTTCCGGGGCCAGGTCGAGAGCCTATCGTTCGTCTACGGCGTGCCGGGGCACGAAGGGGACGATCGGCTCTACCTGATTCGGCGGGGGACCATCCGGGACGAGCTGGCCGTGCCCGACACCGAGCAGGCGTGGAGCGACGCGGCGCGCCGGGTCCGCCGGGTCTTCCGACGCGGAGACCCGGGCCCCGCCGGTCTCAAGGCCGAGGAGGCCGCAGAGATCCTGCTCGTCGCCCGGTGGTTTCGGCTCAAAGCCGACGAGCGCCGTCGCACGACCCGGCCCAGGAAGTGGTTGGCGTCCCGAGAGCCCCTCGCGGCCCGGGAACCTACCGCGGCTGGAGAACCGTCCGTGCGCCTGTCACCGCCTCCACCCGATCCCGAGAGTAGAACAGCGGGAAGAAGTCGTCCGACGCCCAGATCGCGAAGAGATCCCGGTAGTGGCGATCCGAAGCGTCGCCTCCCTGCCCCGGAGTATTCGCCGCCACGGTGAGGTCCCAGTCGGACGTGTCCACGATCATGCGGAACGACGCGCCCGAGGTCTGGTTGTTGCCGTTGCCGGTATTGTTCAGGGTGTAGGAGTTCCCGCCCCGAGGCGCCGGACCTACGTCCAACAGCGCCCGGGCTTCGTCATCGATCGCCGGCGACAGCGGATGGCGAATCAGGGCATGTTTGTAGTCGGCCTGGCCGTACCTCCACTCCTCGGGCCGGTTCCCGAGCTGCTCCATCAGGATCGCGACAGCAGAACTCAGGCTTTCGACCAGGATCTCGTCCCGTGCCGCCAGGGGATCCTGTCCCAGCTCGCCGGGTGGCGTCGTCATCCAGTCGATCACCTTCTTCATCGGCACGGAGGTGATCAGCCCGTCCAGCTCGGGGGGCACCATGCGATGGGTCACGAGGCTCCGTAGCTCCCGCTCCCACATGGCGTAGATCCCCGCCTCGATCGACGAAGCCTCCAGGTCGTAATCCCAGTCCGCGAGCAGCAGCCTGCGGGCATTCTCCACCGCCGGATTGTGGGCGGCGAGCCCATCGAGCATGGGCACCAGTGTACGAGCCGGGATCGAATGAACGTCTGTCTGCAGAGCCATCATGTCGGCCAGGTTGAACCGCCGCCCCGACCCGAGCACCTCTGACGCCCGGGACCATCGGTAGGGGTCGGACCAGCTGAATCCGATGGCGTCCCAGTGTTCATAGTCCAGGGGCGTGAGGTTGTTGTTGGCCGAGGCGAAGAAGCCGATGGCCGGATTCACGACATTGGGCTTGTCGAGCATGGGCAGGTACCCGTCCCACTCGTATCGACCATCGCCGGGAACCGGGACCATGCCGCTCCAGGTGCGGCGAATGGGGGCGATGCCCACCGACTGCCATCCGATGGTCCCATCCCGGTCGGCCCAGATCATGTTCTCGCCGGGGATGTTCGAGTAAGAACACGCCTCGCGGAACTCCTCCCAGCTCCGGGCCTGGTCCATGCGGAGGCTCGCCAGATAGGGCGCCCCGCCGATCTCCATCCAGGCAGCTCTGATGGCGTACGCTTTCTGGTTCGCTTCGTCTTCATAGACGACGGGCCCATGACGGGTGTACCGGAGCACGACCTCTACCGGGTCAGCTCCCTCCACCTCGATCGTCTCGGTGATCGAGGTCATGGACTCCCAACCGTCGCCATAGCGGTACCGGGTAGGATCGTTGGGGTCGGTGTCGTAGACGTACAGGTCCTCGCCGTCGGTCCGGAAGACCGTCAGTCCCCACGCGCCGTAGCCGTTGTGGCCGATGGAGATTCCGGGAATCGCCGGCTCTCCGCCGCCGATCACGTCCCAGCCGGGCCCGTTCAGATGTACGATGTACCGGAGCGACGGCGCCGCCTGGGCTCGGTGCGGATCGTTAGCCATGATCGGGTATCCACTCTCGGACAAGCCGGCGCTCACGACCCAGTTGTTGCTACCGATGTCCGCCATGTTGTCCACCACCGGTCCGGCGAACGGATCGCTCTCCAGTCCCGGGTAGCCCGGGAACGCACCGGAGGCCAATCCCTCTCCACCCGCCGGGTCCTCCAGATCCTCCGCTCCGGCTCGGCGGTGCTCGGCCCCCACGTCCGACGGCTCGAAACGCACGGGCGTCCGGTAGGCCTCGTAGAGCTCCAGGATGTCGTCGAAGAGCAGGTTACCGTCGATGGCCGGATCCAGGGTCATGACCGGGTCCTGGGGGTGGAACCAGGAGACCCGCTTCACGGCGTCGGCGCCCGCTCGGGCCACCGCCCTACCCAACCGAAGCTCCTCGCCGATGTTGCCCAGCAACCCCTGATGCCGAGAGATGACCACCGCGGGTGTGAAGAAGCCCGGCTGGATTCCCAGCATCTCGAACTCGGCGGGCAACAGCTCGGGGGTGTCCAGGGTCTCGGCCACCCGAGCGTTCACGCCGGCGACGTAGGCCTCGATGATCGCCTTGCCCCGGGGGTGGTAGTGGTTCAGCTCGGCGTCCAGGTCGCCCCGGAACATGAAGAGCCGGGTGCCGTGGTCTCGATCCACCTCGTCGGGCCCGAGGATTTCAGCCACGGTACCTGTGGCCTGTCGCCGCCACATCTCGAGCTGAAAGGCCCGATCTCGGGCGGCGTTGTACCCCTGGGCAAAAAAGAGATCGTGCTCGGTCTGGGCGTAGATGTGGGACACGCCCCAGCGATCCTTCAGGATCTCGACCGGCTCATCGAGGCCGGTAACGTCCACCGTGTTGCCGGTCGGGAGCTGGCCGACCAGGGGCGAGGTCGAGATCGCCAGGGCCGCCAGCACCGTCGTCGTGAGCCTCCTCGCTCCCAGCGTCGTAGGCCCACTCACGCTTCGTACACCGTTTGGCCACCCACGACGGTCCGTATCACTTGTATCTCCTTGAGAGCATCGGGATCCACATCGTGGGGATCCTGGGCCAGGATCACGAAGTCGGCCAGCTTGCCGGCGGTGATCGACCCCTTTTCGCCTTCTTCATGAGACGCGTACGCGCCGCCCATGGTGCAGATCTTCAGGGCCTGATCCAGCTCGATGCGCTGGCTGGGGCCCCAGACCCGGCCGCTGAAGTCCTTGCGGGTGACCATGCTCTGAAGCGCCATCAGCGGCTCGAAAGGCCCGGGCGGATGATCCGACGCCGGGGCGACCGGAATGTCGTAGTCCAGGAACGACTTGTGGGCGAACATCCACTCCATCTTCTCGTCCCCGTATTCGATCCACTTCTCGCCGTGGTAATGGGCGTACGTGTAGAACGGCGCCGGAATGACGCCGGCGTCCTTGATGCGCTGGAGCAGCTCTGGGTTTACGAGGGAGCAGTGCTCGATTCGATGTCGGGGATCCGGGCGGGGCCACCGGGTCTGGACCCGCTCGTAGGCGCTCAACACCATGTCGATCGTCACGTCGCCGTTGGCGTGGATGGCCAGCTGCCACCCCGACCTGTGGGCTTCCTCGACCACTTCGTCGATCTGTTCCTGCGTCATGGTCAGGATCCCGTAGTCGTCAGGACGTCCTTCGTACGGCGTACTCATGGCCATGGTGCGCTCCGACGCGGAGCCGTCGGCGGCGAACTTCACGGAGCCCACCTTGAGCATCGAGTTCCCGAAACCGGTCCGGATTCCGGCCGCCTGGAGTGCCGGGAACGTGGCCCCCCGGGCCATGGCGTACAGGCGCAAGGTCAGGTCGCCCTGGCTGTAGGCGTCCTGGTAGGCGATGTAGGCCTCCTGGCTGGTGCCGGTGTGGTGCACCGAGGTGAGTCCGGCGGCGTTCATCTTCTGACAGATGAGCGCGACGCCCTGGATCCGTTCCTCGGCCGTGGACCCGCTGGGGATCAGGTCGTTGAACACGTACCGGGCGCGCTCTGCTACCTTGCCGGTCAACTCGCCGCCCTCGCGATAGAACCTCCCGCCCATCGGATCCGGGGTTTCGGCCGTGACACCCGCCAACTCGAAGGCCATGGAGTTGTAGACACCCGTATGACCACCTCGATGCCCGACCACGATCGGGTGCTCGGTGCTCACCTCGTCCAGGTCTAGGCGGTTCAGGGGTCGACCTTCTTCCAGCTTGGTGTCGTCGTACATGAAGCCGACGACCCAGTCTCCGGGGGGCGTTTGATCCACCTTGGCCTTCAGTGCCGGCTGGATCCGGGCGACGCTCCCGAGGTTCGTATTGACGTTCTTGAGCTCGTTGACGCCGACGCCGGCAGGATGCGAGTGGGCGTCGATGAAGCCGGGGAGCACGGTCATGCCGCCGGCGTCGATCACCTGGGTTCGGCCCCGGGCGACCAGGGCTCCGATGTTGGCGGTCGTGCCCACGGCCAGGAACCGTCCGTTCTTGACCGCGAAGGCCATGGCCACCGGCAGGGCGTCGTCCTGGGTCAAGACCCGTGCGTTGGTCACGACCAGGTCCGGCGACACCGCGAGGGCCGGGTCCGGCGACATGCCCTGGGGTGAACAACCCATGGTGAATCCGGCCGCGCTCGCGGCCCCGAGGCCGAGGAAGTGCTTTCGGCTGATCTCGCTCATCAGGCCCTCCGGCTGGCTGGCTCTCGTTTCGGCTCCCCGCCGATGGTAGGACGCGGGTGCGCGGGAAGCCAGACGTGGGGGCGCCGGTTGCACGCTCGCGGAGCCAGCGGACACATTGCTCGTCGTTCCTCGCACAGTCCGTCGCCAACCCGCGCCGACCGTACGCTGTCGGCTCTACGGAGATGTCGTCATGTCCGAGCCGCCACGTCGATCGCGAAGGTCCTTCCTGGGAAGCCTCGCCTCCGCGGCCCTGGCCGGGGGAGCCACGCCCCTGACTCTGCGGGCCGACACTCGGCAGCGGACCGAGACCCTCTTCCCAAGACGCCGCTACCAGGCCAACGACCAGGTCCAGCTCGCAGTCATCGGTGCCGGCGGCATGGGAAACGTGGACGTGAACACAGCCCTGGAAATCCCGGGCGTACGCCTCGTCGCGGCCTGCGACGTGTACGATGGGCGGTTGACCCAAGCGACCGAGCAACACGGGAACGAGCTGTTCACGACCCGGGACTACCGCGAGGTCCTGGCCCGGGACGACGTGGACGCCGTCATCGTCGCCACGCCCGACCACTGGCATCAGCGGATCAGCATCGACGCCCTGGAAGCGGGCAAGCACGTGTACTGCGAAAAGCCGATGGTGCACAGCATCGATCAGGGCCAGGCGCTCATCGACGCTCAACAGGCCTCGGGAAAGACGTTCCAGGTGGGAAGCCAGGGCATGAGCTCGCTGGGGAACGAGAAGGCCCGGGAGCTGTTCGAGGCGGGCGCCATCGGCGAGCTCAACTACGCCGAGGGGTTCTGGGCCCGGAACAGCCCGGTTGGTGCGTGGCAGTACGGGTTGCCGGACGACGGGAATGAGGAGACCGTCGACTGGGAGATGTTCCTGGGAGACGCTTCGGAGCGTCCCTTCGATCCACTCAGGATCTTCCGCTGGCGGAACTACCGAGACTACGGAACCGGGGTTTCGGGGGACTTGTTCGTACACCTGTTCTCCAGCCTCCACTTCGTCACCTCGTCCACGGGCCCCCGCTCGATCGTGGCTCAGGGTGGGCTACGATATTGGAAAGATGGACGGGAGGTCCCAGACGTGCTGCTGGGCATGTTCGACTACCCCGAAGCAACCGCCCACCCACCGTTCAACCTCTCGCTCCGGGTGAACTTCGTGGACGGCACGTCCGGTAGCACGTTCCTGCGTCTGGTCGGCAACGAGGGCGCCATGGACGTGACGTGGACCGAGGTGATCCTCCGGAAGAACAAGGTCAGCGGCCCGACCGACGTGTTCTCCGAGATGAAGTCCGACGAGATGGACGCGGCCCTGGCGGAACGGAAGCAGATGTTGCCGCCGGCTGAGAGCGTCTACGTCGCGGAGGAGGGATACATGGGCGCCCATTTCGATCACTTCATGAACTTCTTCGCCGGGGTCCGGAACGGGACGCCGGTCGCCGAGGACGCGGTCTTCGGGCTCCGGGACGCGGCACCGGCCCTGGCCTGTAACGACAGCTACTTCGACGGGCGGATCGTGACCTGGGACCCGGACCGGATGCGAGTGTCATGACGGCGTGGGGTGCGGTGACGGCAGTGGAACGCCGCAGCACGAAGCCGACGGCCTTGGGCCTCCTGACCGCCGGGGCGGGGCGTCTGGCAGCTCTTTCGGCGCTGGCTGCGTTCACCGCCTGCTCTCCGAGCCCGGACGGTGAACCGCCCGAGGTGGCGCTCGATGCCGTCCAGGCCCGACCCGCCCACAACTCCCTGTCCCCCGCCGAGATCGCCGATGGATGGATCCTCCTGTTCGACGGTGAAACGACCGATGGATGGCGGGGCTACGGAGCCGAGACGTTCCCGGAGCAAGGCTGGACGGTGGACGACGGCAGCCTCGTCGTGCTCGCGTCCGACGGAAGCGAGGAGGGCCTCGGCGGCGACATCGTGACCCAGGCCAGGTTCTCGAGTTTCGAGCTCGTCTTCGACTTCAACGTCTCACCCGTGGGCAACAGTGGGGTCTTCTACCTGGTCGAGGAGCTCCCCGGCGCGGCCATGTGGGAGGTGGCCCCCGAGTACCAGGTGCTCGACGACAGCGCCTACATCGCCATGGGCGAGATGGACATGCACAAGCACCTGACCGGCGACAACTACGACCTGCACGCGTCGGCGGTGACGGCGTCGAATGCCATCGGCGAATGGAACCAGGGGCGGATCGTGGTCGACGGGACCCACGTGGAGCACTGGCTCAACGGGCGTCTCACCGTGGCCTACGAGCTTCGGGACGCGGAGTGGGAGGACCTCGTCGCCGGGTCCAAGTTTGCCGAGGTGTACGGCCGGGCCACGTCCGGACACATCGGCATCCAGGACCACGGACACGAGATCCGGTACCGCAACATCAAGCTGCGGCCCATCGCCCCCTCCGAACCCGTGGCACTCTTCAACGGGCATGATCTCGCGGGCTGGACGATCCATGGAACCGAGCACTGGTACGTGGAGGACGGCGTGCTCGTGTGCGAAAGCGGGCCCGACGCCCGGTACGGCTACCTGGCCACGGACGCCAGCTATCGGGACTTCGAACTACAGCTCGAGTTCATTCAGGAGGCGGACGGCAACAGCGGGGTCTTCTTCCGCTCCCACGTCGAAGGCACGCGGATCACGGGCTGGCAGGTCGAGGTGGCACCGCCCGGACTGTTCACCGGGGGCATCTACGAATCCTACGGCCGGGGCTGGCTGGTCCAACCAGCAGCCGAGAAGGACGAGGCCCTGATGATGGGGGATTGGAACGCCATGCGGATCCGGGTGGTCGGCGGTCGAGTCACCACCTGGCTCAACGGAGTCGAGATGGTGACCCTGACCGACGAGGCGATCGGCAACGCGGACGGTCACATCGCGCTGCAGATCCACGACGGGGGCGGCATCAAAGTACGCTGGCGCAACATCACGCTGACGAAGCTATAGCCGGTCGGCGCCGCCGGTCCTACTACCCGGCGGCCAGAGCGGAGCCGCGAGGGGGACGGGGCCGCTCGGCGGAGCGCTGGAGCACTCGAACCGCCGCAGCAGTTTCGCCGTCACCTGCAGCTGACTTATGGGGTGTCTCCTTCCGCGTTGACGTGAACCCCCGGTCGGTCCGGGGGTGTGTTCAGCCCCGGCGCAGCGCCGGTCCTACGGTCGTTCGAATCCGCTCGAGCTCATCGACCGCCTCCGGGTCCGGCGTGGTCACCAGGCTCACACCGATCGTGGCCGCGAACCCGGCAGCGAAACCCGGGATCATCTCGTACAGGTCGTAGAAGCGGGCCTTGAACAGCAGCACCCAGAGCACGGTCACACCGAACCCGGCCACCATGCCCGCCAGGGCGCCCGCCCGGGTGGTTCCGGGCCAGAACAACGAGCAGAGCACCACCGGCGTGAAGGCGGACGCCAGCCCCGACCACGCGAAGAGCACGAACCAGAAGATCATTCGCGAGTCGGTCAGGGCCAGGATCAGGGCCGCAAGCCCCAGGAGCACCGTGACCCCTTTGCCGAGCCTGGCCAGGCTGCTCTCGCTGGCGGTGCTCCCCAATGTCTTCTGAACCACGTCCCGCACGACGGCCGACGACGCCAGGATCAGCAACGAATCCGCCGTGGACATCATGGCGGCCAGCACCACAACGAGGAAGATGCCGGTGAAGAACGCCGGAAACAGGCTCGCCGCCAGCTCGGGCAACACCGTCTCGGGGTCGCCGAGCGCGGGGAAGATCACACGCCCTGCCATGCCCGCGAACACCGCACCCACGTCAAACCCGATGACGCACAGCACGGCCCACAACCCTCCGTCGACAATCTGCTTCTGATCCCGGGCCGCCATGAACCGGGTCAACAGCTGGGGAGAACCCAGGAAGGCCAGCCCGATCGCCACGAACCCGGCGGCGCTGGCCACGCCGGCCACCGACAAGCCGAACGCACCCATGGGCCGGACCAGGGCCGGGTCCGTCGACTCCAGCACCCCGAACATGGCAGACCAGCCGCCCGCCGCGGGGATCGCGACCAGCGGCAACGTGACCAGACACCCCAGCATCAGCACGCCCTGGAGCAGGTCCGAGTACGCCACGGCCTTGAACCCGCCCACGGTGGTGTAGTAGAGCACGATGGCGGCGCCGATCCAGACTCCCGCCGTATAGCCGGTGCCCAGGAACGAATCGAAGGCCTTGCCCGAGGCGGTGAGTTGGGCCGCCACGTAGAAGGCGACCATGCTCAGAATGATCACTGCCGACACGATCCTGAACGCGTGGCTCGTGTCCCGGAATCGGGCGGTGAGGTAGTCCGGAACGGTGATCGCGTCGTATAGGTCTGTGTACGCCTTGAACGGCCTCGCGACGAAAACCCAGGCGGCGGCCACGCCCAGCACCTCGCCCAGGATGACCCAGAAGGCGTGCACGCCCACCGCGTATCCCATGCCGGTGAGCCCCAACAAGAGCCACGCACTTTCGCCGGTAGCGTTCGAGCTGAAGGCGATGACCCAGGACGGTAGCCGCTTTCCGGCGACGTAGTAGCCCTCCAGATCGCCCGATTCGCGACCGCCCCACCAGCCAATCGCCAGAAGGACGATCAGATAGACGACCAGCACGGCGACTACGATGCCTGAGGTCACCGATCGTTGCGGTGGATAAAATAGAACCGCAGTTCTAAAGCGAGGCCCGCCCCGACCGCAATGGCCAACAATACCCAGGCGGCAACGCTCATCCGGCTACGGCGGCGCAGGCGCGACCGAGCTTCTCCAGGCCTTCTGAAACCTCGGCTTCGCTGATCAGTAGCGACGGACCGACCCGCACCACCTGCCCGAACAGCCCGCCCTGACCCAGCAACAGCCCCTCGCGCCGGGTGGCCTCCAGCAGGGCCGCGCACCGGTCGTAGTCCGGATCGTTCGAGCCATCGGTCTTCACGATCTCCATGCCCTGCATCAGGCCCCTGCCCCGGACCTCGCCGATCCACGAATAGCGAGCGCCGAGCCCGTCGAGGCCAGCGCGCAGCTGGTCACCCCGTGTCTGGGCCCGGGCCGGCACGTCCTCCTCGACCATGACCTCCAGCGTGGCACACATGGCCGCCATGCTGATCGGGTTTCCGCCGAAGGTCGAGATGGTCTTGCCTACCCAGGCCTCTGCGATCTCGTCGGTGGTGATCGTCGCGGCAACGGGGAATCCCCCTGCAATGCCCTTGGCCATGACCATGATGTCCGGCGCCACACCCGAGTGCTCGATCCCGAACCAGGTGCCCGTCCGACCGAAACCGGCCTGCACCTCATCGATGATCAAGACGCCGCCGTACCCCCGGATGATCTCGGCCACGCGCTCGAAATATCCGGCCGGCGGAACGACGTAGCCTCCGACGCCCTGGATCGTCTCGGCGATGAAAGCCGCCGGTTGGCCGTTCGTGGCCGTGAGGATCACGTCCTCCACGTCCTGGGCGAACTTCTCGGCGCAGGTTTCGTCGCAGGGGGTGCGGTACGGGCAGCGGTACGGATACGGAGAGCGAGCATGGTGGATCCCGGCGACCCTTGTCGCCAGAGGCCGCCACGAGGACGCGGCGGTTACGTTGCTGGCCATGAACGAGCGGCCGTGATACGCCATCCGGAGCGCTACGATTTCGCTGCGACCCGTGTACATGGAAGCCATCATGAGCGCGGTCTCGATGGCCTCGGTGCCGCTGTTGGTGAAGAAGGTGCGGCGGAGGTCACCAGGCGCGATGTCCGCCAGGCGGCGGGCGGCTTCGTTCTGGGGTTCGGTGGCGTAGAGGGTCGAGGTGTGCCCCAGACGCGCCATCTGCTCCTGGACCCGCTCGATGATCCGCGGATGGCAATGACCGATGGACGTGGTCAGGATGCCGGCGAACATGTCCAGGTACTCGTTGCCGTCGCCGTCCCAAACCCGACAACCCTGACCCTCGACGAGGGCCAGCGGCTCGGCATACATGTGAAGCATTGCGGGGAGCAGGTAGTCACGCTGACCCTGCACGATATCGGCGCTCGAATGGATGTCGGTCAATGGGTTCACGGTCTCACCACCTGGAAATGACGACTCGCGCGTCCGTGAAGAAGTGGATGGCGTCGCTGCCCTGGGCCTTCAGGTCGCCGAAGAACGACCCTCGGGAGCCTCCGAACGGGAAGAACGCCATGGGTGCAGCAACGCCGATGTTGACCCCGATCATGCTGATGCCGGCCCGGTATCTGAATTCCCGTGCCGCGCGCCCGCTCTGCGTGAAGATCGAACATGCGTTGCCGTACCGGTTCTCGTGCATCAGTGCGATGGCTTGATCCAGGCTGTCCACCCGGGTGAGGCCCGCCACCGGTCCGAAGACCTCTTCCCGCCCGATGGCCAGGTCGGGCCCCGCACGCTCGAAGACCGTGGGGCCCACCCAGTAGCCGCCCTCCAGACCCGGGACCGTCGCGTCCCGGCCGTCGAGCACGATGGACGCCCCCTCGCGCTCGCCGTCGTCGATGAACGACCTCACACGATCCCGGTGGTCCTCCGAGATCAACGGGCCCATGTCCGTGTCGTCGTCGAGACCGCTGCCGAGCCGGATTCCCGAAGCTGCGTCCAGCAAGCGCTCCCGCACCGGTCCATAGGCGTCTCCGACCCCGACAACCACGCTGCCGGCCAGACAACGCTGCCCGGTGGACCCGAAGATCGACGACGTGCACGCCTCCAGGGTGGTGTCCAGGTCCGCATCCGGTAGCACGACCAGGTGGTTCTTCGCTCCACCCAGAGCCTGCACCCGTTTTCCCGACGCGGCCGCCCTGGCGTAGACGATACGCGCCACACGACTGGATCCGACGAAGGACACCCCGACGACGTCCGGATGGTCGCAGATGCCCTCGACCACCTCCTGGCCCCCATGGACCACGTTCAGGACGCCCGACGGTAGTCCGGCGGTCTCGGCGAGCTCGACGATTTTCTGGTGGGTGAGCGGGTCCTGTTCGCTGGGCTTGAGCACGACCGTATTCCCCGTGGCGACGGCATAGGGCCAGAACCACAGGGGAATCATGACGGGGAAGTTGTACGGGGTGATCACTCCGAACACGCCCAGGGGCTGACGCACAGAGACGCTGTCGATGCCCGGCGCGATGTCTTCGACCGTGGCGCCCATCATCAGTGTGGGCGCACCGCAGGCGTGCTCCACGTTCTCGATGCCGCGCTGCACCTCGCCCCGGGTCTCGGCCACGACCTTGCCGTGCTCGATTGTGAGGAGCCGAGCCAGATCCTCCTTGTGCTCCACGAGCAGGTCCCGCAGTCGGAACAGCACCCGGGCCCGCTCCGGCACGGGCGTGGCCCTCCAGTCCGGGAAGGCCCTCCGGGCGGCTGCCACAGCGGAATCCAGCTCGGCGGTCGTGGACAGGGGCGTCGCCGCGATCGTCTCGCCGGTGGCCGGATTTGTGACGGCGAGCGTGCCGGCGGCCTCGGAGGAGCGCCAGGCACCATCGATGTAGTTCTGCAGACGCTCGGTCATGGCGCGACCTCCCTGGGTGTGCAGGGCTCATCGGACGGCCGGAACCGTCTCCGAGACATGGTGGGCACGCCTCCCGGACCCCGCATCACCCCTCCTTCGCCATGGCCACGATCCGATCGTACTCGGCCTTCTTCACCGGCTGCACCGAAAGGCGTCCCCGCTTGACCAGGACCATGTCCTCGAGCGCGGGGTCGGCCTTGACTTCGGGAAGGCCGATCTCCCGATCGAACTTCTCCACGAACTCGATGTCCACCATCGACCAGCGTGGATTCTCGGGGCTCGCCTTCTCGTCGAAGTACTTGTGGCCCGGCTCCCACGAGAAGTGATCCGGGTAGGCCTCCTTGCACACCCGGGCCAGACCGACCACGGCCGGAGGTTTCTGCTGGCTGTGGTAGTAGAGGACCATGTCACCGACCTCCATCGCCCGCATGTTGTTGCGAGCGGCGTAGTTTCGGACGCCCTCCCAATAGGTCCGACCGTCGTTCTTCAGGTCGTCGATGGAATAGACGTAGGGCTCGGACTTCATCAGCCAGTAGTTCGGCATCACACGCTCACGTTGGGTGGTCCGGTCGAAAACGGATCGCCAAGGTAAGGAGCCGGAGAGAGCCGATCCAGCGCCAGGGCGCGGGCCGCTGGACGATGGACCTCCTCGGCCGCGAAAGACCGGGCCCGTCGATCCCGGTAGACGCCGGCGCGGTCCGGAGTCGACGAGCCTTGACGCCGGGGCTTTCAGCCCGCCCTTTGGGATGATCCCCCACCCGGAGATGCCATGGAGGCGGTCAACGAGCAGGCCCTGGCGACGGACGACGTCGGATCGTCTTTCGCCCGCTGGTCCCTGGCCCTCCTGCTGTTCTGGCTCGGGGCGATGCAGTTCACCGACGATGGTGGGCGCGCCCTGGCGTCCGTCCTGGAGCACAACGTCCTCTTCTCCTGGGTGGGCCGGCTGGTTTCGCCCTTCTTTCTCGCGGCTTTCGTGGGCCTGGTCCAGATCGGAGCCGGCCTCCTGCTGGTCACGGGCAAGAGGCCCGGCGTTCGCCTGGGCCTGGGCGCGCTGATCTCGGCGGTCCTCGCAGCCCTTCCGCTCACCCTGTTCCTGACCAACCCGGTCTGGATCGAGAGCATGGGCGGGTTCCCATTCATCGGATCCGGCCAGGGGCTGCTCAAGAACGTGACGATCCTCGGGACGTCACTGTACCTCTACGCCGAGGCTGCTCCCACCGCCTACCCCCGGCGGATCCGCTTCAAGCGGATCGGGCTCAACCTCATGCTTTGGGGTCTGATCCTGGTGCTGGGGTGGATCGGCCTGATGAAGTTCACCGCAGTCGAGGCGGCGGGCATCGAACCGCTGCTGCGGACCAGCCCGATCCTGTCCTGGTTGCTAACGGTGCTCACGGTCCAGGGCGCCTCCAACTTCATTGGTGTCGGCGAGCTGATCGGGGTCTTCTTCCTCACGAGTTGGTGGTGGCGCCCCTCGCTGTTCATCTGGGGTGCGGCCCTGGCCGGCGCAATGTTCGCGACGACCCTGACCTTCCTGTTCTCGCTGCCGGGATGGCACGCGACGATGGGATTCCCGGTTCTGAGCGGAGCCGGCGTCTTCCTGTTGAAGGACGTAGTGCTCCTGGCCGCGGTGATGATCCTCCTGATCGAGCGACCGGGTCCCCGGGACGAGCCGGCCTGAAACGAGCCCACCGGGGTCCGCCTGCGGCGCCGGAAGGGGTCGGCCACGAAGAGGGGTAGGGCCGCCGCAACCCCGGGCGGCCGCGAACCCGGATCCCCTAGGGCGCGACCTCGTGGAATTCCACGTCTTCGGCCCGCTCCTGAGCGATTCGGAGCGACCAGTCGGACGTGAACAGGATCAGGGGTTTCTCCTTGGAGTCGAACACCAGGCTCCGGTCGGGCGCCGACGCCAACCGCTTGATCTCCTTTTCGCCCCCGACGACCCACCGGGCCAGCCGGTACGGAAGACGCTGCAACATGGCCTCGACCCCGTACTCGCCGGCCAGGCGGTGGAGAAGAACGTCGAACTGGAGGAGCCCGACGGCGCCGACGATGGGCTCGGGCCCGGTGCTGCCGTCTCGATAGAAGACCTGGGCGGCCCCCTCTTCGGACAGGTGCCGGAGGCCCGTGTCAAGGTGCTTCCGGCGCAGGGGATCGGGTACTCGCACGTTGGCGAAATGCTCGGGCGAGAAGCGGGGGATTTCCTCGAACTCGAACTTGCCGCCTGGCGACAGGGAGTCCCCGATGCGCAGGTTGCCGCGATCGAGCACGCCTACGACGTCCCCGGCCCACGCCTCTTCCACCGCGGTTCGTTCGCGGGCGAAGAACTGCTGGGCCCCGGCCAGGCGCAGGTCCTTTCCGCTGCGCGCGTTCCTGGCCACCTCGCCGGGCGCGTAGCGGCCCGAGCAGATGCGGATGAACGCGATCCGGTCGCGGTGCTTCGGGTCCATGTTCGCCTGGATCTTGAAGACGAACGCACTCAGGGCCGGATCCAGGGGATCCACCGTGCCACCGGTGGTGACCCTGGGTCCCGGCGGGGGGGCCATGCCCAGGAAGGCCTGCAGGAAAGGCTCCACGCCGAAGTTGGTCAGGGCGCTCCCGAAGAAAGTCGGGCTGATTTGGCCGTCCAGAAACGCCTGTTCGCTGAACTCGGCCCCGACCACGTCCAGGAGCTCGATCTCCTCCAATAGCCGTTCGTGGGCCTCCGGGCCCAGGGCCTTCGCCAACTGGGGGTCTTCCAGGGTCGAGACGTCCATGGAGGACTTCAGAGACCCGTGGTCGCCGCCCCGGTCGAACAGCAGCACCTCTTCGCTGGTCCGGTCATACACGCCCAGGAGCTGATCGCCCCGGGTGATCGGCCAGGTCAGCGGGGCGCAAGCCATGCCCAGCTCGGCTTCTACGTCGTCGAGCAACTTCAGGGGCGCTTCTCCAGCCCGATCGCACTTGTTGACGAAGGTGAAGATCGGGGTGTGCCGGAGCTTGCAGACCTTGAACAGCTTCCGGGTCTGCTCCTCGACGCCCTTTCGATTGTCCAGCAGCATCACAGCGCTGTCCGCCGCCACCAGCGTCCGGTACGTATCCTCGGAGAAGTCCTGGTGCCCAGGGGTATCCAGGAGATTGACCCGGTACCCCTCGTAGTCGAATTGAAGCACGGAGGACGTGACGCTGATGCCACGCTCCTTCTCCATCTCCATCCAGTCGGAGGTGGCGTGCTGGGTGGCCCGACGTGCCTTGACCGACCCCGCGAGCCGGATCGCGCCTCCATACAGGAGGAGCTTCTCCGTCAGCGTGGTCTTGCCCGCATCCGGGTGGCTGATGATGGCGAAGGTCCGGCGCCGGCCGACCTCGGTGGCAATCGTGCTCAGGGTCCGACTCGTTCGAAGGGGGATGGGGCCCCCGGACGCTCCCGAGGGCGCAATAACAAGTAGCGGAGCGGGAGCGGGCGCAAGCCCCGACCCGGACCTTCAGCGGGGCAAACCGGACTGGTCCAGCAGGGCTCCGACCGTCATCAGCGCCTGTGCGGTGGACAGGTGCCAGAACGAAGGGGGGTAGATGGGCCTCGTCTCTTCGACGTTCAGACCGGGGATCCACACGACCCGCCTTGTCGAGAACTTGCGACGGAAGTAGTCGGACGTGCGGCTCCCACCATGCCGCAACCAGGCCGCCACCCGGAGTTGCACGGCCGCGGCGGCGCTCGCCCGGTCGTCAGATGCGGTGGTCTGGTCGGCCAGCACCGCCTCGATCAGCGACTGCACCGCCGAGGCGTCGTCCGGGTGCGTGTCGTTCGTCGCGATGGCCCACGCCGGGGTCGGCGCCAGGAGGAAGAGAACCGGATCCAGATCGTGGAAGTCCCGGATCAGAACCGTGGCCAGTCGCCGCATTCGCTTCATGTTCTTCCGCACGTACCCGCTGCGCCAAGGAGGTGTCCCGACCATGCCCAGGCCGCCCCAGTGCACGTGCGGCGTGGCCGGGCTGCACCGGTCGTCACGATCCTCCGGAGGGCCTCCCCAATGCGCGTTCAGCATCGCCGCCTCCAGCAGCAGGAAGCTGTTCGAGATCAGGGGCATGGCGGCGGGTAGATGAGTAACGCTGCTCAGGAACCACGAGGGGTCTGCCGCCGCCCGGATCGGCCACATCGCCGCTTCCGCGACCTCGGCCGGCGATCCGTAGCGCTCCCCTCCGAGGAACAGGGTGCCCCGCTCGATCCGGAAACGGTCTCGCCGAACCGACCCGGACAGGCTCACCCATCGGTCGACGACGTTCTCCAGCGCCCGCGCCGGATTCTCCCGGGTCAAGGCGTCCTCGACGAGAGCCCGAATGTGCGCCTTTACGGTCGCCGCGTGGCGCTGGAGGAATCGGGACTGGAAGCCGAACTTGCCGGGCAGGCCGTCGAGGCGTTCCCGATTGAGTGCCGCCAGGGGGGTCAGCGACCCGTCTCGTCGAGCCACGATGAAGGGGGCGAAGTAGGACTGACGACGATCGCAAGGCGCGAAGCCCGCCTCGGACCAGTGGTGGAGGTCCAGTGGAACCGGCGGATCCTGATCGAGCAATGTCCCAGGCCGATACAGGGTGTCGCCGAGGGTCAGGTCGTCGTTCTCGGTCTGATTGAGGTCGAAGAGATAGAACCGGTTCAGGCCCACGGCGTTGACTGCCCGCTCATAGTCCATCAGGCCCGCTCGACCCGAGACGATCCCGCTCAGGTTTCCCAGGTGGCACGACCGCGGCGGCGTCAGCCCTGGCGTGTCCAGAATGGTGTCGCGGAGTCGTGCGAGAGGGACGGGCAGCGTACCGAGCCGAACGAGGCCGAACGCCCGATCGCGGGTATCGAATGCATCGAGGTCCTCATCGGAGAATCGGGACGCGGGACCGGGGCCCGTCAGGCCCAGACGCTTGAGGAGTCCCCGTGCGGTGCTCGATCTCCCGGGCACCTCCACGGGTCCGCCCGGCGAAGAGCGGCCCGCGACCCCCTCATGCACGGCCGGGTCCGATATCCACCTCGATATCCCGCCACTTGCCCCGGCGGAAGACCAGTACGCTCAATCCGCAGCGCATCATGTGCCCCAGCAGGATCGCCATCCAGATGTCCGTGGGGCGAAGCCCCCTTGCCGCCTGCCAGAAGGCGCACCACCCGAGGGGAACGATGATCTGGGACACGATGGAGATGTACAGCGGGCTCTTGGTGTCGCCGGTGCCCTGGAGGCCGCCGGTGTAGGTCAGTGCCACCGTGATGAAGAGTCCCGAAAGGCTCAGGAACCGCAGCAGCTCGACGCCGAGCTCCACGACCACGGGATCCGTCATTCCGAAGACCCCGAGCAAGGTCCGGGGCACCACAAGGAAGAGTAGCCCGATCAGCGCCGCCACCCCCAATCCGATGCGCGCCGCCGCGTGCACGGCGGACACGGTCCGGTCCGGACGCCCGGCGCCCAGGTTCTGCCCCGCGACGGCGGCCGTGGCCCCCATCAACCCCACCGAGGTCCACGTGATGAACGAGAAGAGCTGGGTATAGCTCACCGAGTACACGGCCTGCGCCTCGGCGCTCATCTCCAACGACCCCACGAACGCCACGAGCATCACGCCGGCCACGTTCATGGCCACGCCCTGGATTCCCGTCGGCAGGCCGAAGCGGAACAGAGACCGGATGATGGTCCAGTCGGGCTTCAGGCCCATGCCCCGATGGAAAGCCACCACCCACTTGCCGCTGAACAGACCGACCAGAGCGATCAGGCTGACGATGCCGCCGGCCAGCACGGTGCCCATGGCCGCGCCCTTGGTGCCGAATGAGGGGATCGGCCCCAGACCCCGGATGAGGACGATGTTCAGCACGATGTTCAACACCGTCAGCATGATGCCCAGGCGCAGCGGCGTCTTGGCGTCCCCGGCGGACCGCAGCGCGCCGCCCAGCATGAAGAACAACATCATGCCCACGCTGAACATGAACATGATGCGGATGTACGGCAGCGCTTCGGCCTGTACGCCCGGGGCCGCGTTGACCAGGTCGAGCAGGAAGGGCGAAAGGAAATACCCGACCGGTGCCATGATGCCCACGGCCAGGAGAATCGCCGTCAGGAAGGCCTGGTAAACCGTGCGATTGACTTTTTCGGGTTCGTTGGCGCCGGTGAATCGGGCGACCAGGATTCCCATGCCCGTGAACAAGGACGTGATGAAGACGATCACCACGAGGAAGATCTGCCAGGAGACGCCGATGGCCGCGTTGCCCTGGAAGCCCACGTAGTTGCCGACCATGGCGTGATCGACGATGCCCTGCATGCCCCCGATGATGTTCTGGAGCATGGTCGGCCACGCGATCTTCCACACGGCGCCCGACACGGGCCCTTCCACGATGGAGCGGTCGAAGGCTTTGCCCGTCTTCGCGCCGTTGGTCACGGGAGTCCCGTTCCTACCAGATCAGATGAAAGCGGCTCTGTCGTCGGTACGTCCAGTGGCGTGCCCCTTCGGTGTCGAGGTACGCCTCCTCTTCCTGCCGGCAAGACACCTCCGCGCCGTTCCACTCCGGCACCGCCGTCGTCGCCTGCAGCTCGATCGAGTGCCAGGTGGACGGCCGGATGACCACGTCGCCGCGGTGAGGGACACCATCCTGCTTGTCCCAGAGGCCAATGAGGGGGCCCGCTCCGTGGCCGTGGTCGCCGATGGGGTGCGTGTAGATCGTGCCGTCGATGCCCTCGTCCTTCATCTGAGTCAGGGCGCCGGCCAGGATCTCGTTCCCGGTCAGCCCGGGTTCCATGTGGCTCAGAAGGATGTCCTGGAGGCGGTTGGACGTGGCCAGGCAGGTCTGGAGCCCAGCCGGCGCTTCGGACTCCCCGTCCCGAAGCACGTAGCCCAGGTGCTGGGTGTCGGTCTTGAGCCGCATGGCCACCACACCGAAGTCGGTCCACAGCAGGTCACCGCGCTGGATCACCGCATCCGGTCCGCTCTCCCAACCTTCGCCACCGTTTCGGGCCACCGAGGTCTGGAACCAGGTGGTCATGCCCAGGTCGTTGACCTTCTGCCGTAGCCACCATAGCACGTCGTCCGTGGTGGTGACGCCGGGTTCGATCACGGCGTTCGAGAACGCCTGCGAGATGATGGCGTGGACCGTCTCTTCGATCTGACGGTAGCGGGGCATCATCTCAGGGATGCGAATCGCGATGTAGTCGACGGCCAGTCGGGGCTCCCTTTTCACCCGGGGCAGGTATTCGTCGCCCAGCGCCCGCTCCAGCGCCTCGCGCTCGCCGGAATGGAGCCCGTCGGCGAACGCCTGATGCTCGTCGATGTTGAGCACGATGTTCCCCGGATCGCGATCGGAGACGAGCTCGCGGAGGAGCGCCCACTGTTCGCCGCCCCACAGCTCCGCCTCTTGCCCGACCACGGTGGGTCGGGGTGACGTGTACGCCTCGAACAGGCCACCCTGGCTGGTGCCGCCCAGGGCGAGCCGCTCGACGGACCCATCGTCCCTGCGGGTGAACACGTAGATCGATCGCCGCCGTGCCGCGAAGGTCGTCGGAGAGACGATGGACCAGAACACCGGATCCTCGGCGTACTCCCGCATCGACAGGATCCACATGTCCACGTCGTACTCTGCCATGAGCTCCGGCAGCACCCGATTCAGACGAATCTCCAACCACGCCTGTTGCTCGACGGCCTGTTCGCGCAGACTCGGCAGGGGATGAATGCGAGCCGCAGCGTCCGCGGGGATCAGAGCCGGCGCTTGCGCTCCGGTCGGGAGGGCGCCGAAGCCGGTGGCGAGCACGAGGGCCGCCGCCAGGGATGCGGCACGGGCGATTCGAGCGTTCATCGCATGGAACTCCTGGAGAGTCCGGGTGGAAGGCCCACCGGGCCAAATCGAGAGGCCGGCGACGGTCACTTCGGACCGCCGCCGGCTGGGTAATGGGGCGAGTCCCGCGTTCAGCCGCTCCGCGGACCGGCCGCCCTCACGCTGTCGGGCACCTGGTCCTGGAACTGCCGGAAGTTCTCCTGGAACATGGCAGCCAGCTTCGCCGCGGCTTCGTCGTAGGCCGCCCCGTCCGCCCAGGTGCCTCGAGGGTTGAGCACGTCCGACGGAACGCCAGGCACCTCGGTCGGCACAGCGAGACCGAAGACGGGGTCCGCCTCGGTCGGGACGTTGTCCAACTGCCCTGCCAGAGCGGCCCGGACCATGGCCCGGGTGTACGTCAGGGACATCCGCGAGCCCACGCCGTACGGCCCACCCGTCCAGCCCGTGTTCACGAGCCAGACTCTGGCGCCGTGCTCACGCAGCTTCTGGCCGAGCATGTCCGCGTACACCCCGGGGTGCCGAGGCAGGAACGGCGCGCCGAAACACGCTGAAAAGGTGGCCACGGGCTCGGTGATCCCCCGCTCGGTGCCCGCCACCTTGGCCGTGTATCCACTGATGAAGTGGTACATGGCCTGCTCGGGCGACAGTCGGGAGATCGGAGGCAACACGCCGAAGGCGTCGGCCGTCAGGAATACCACGTTGTTGGGGTGACCGCCCACCCCGGGAATCACCGCGTTCGGGATGTAATGGATGGGGTAGGAAGCCCGGGTGTTCTCGGTGATCGAGCCGTCGTTGAAGTCCACCGTGTGGGCGTGCTCATCCAACACCACGTTCTCGAGGATGGTGCCGAACATCTGGGTCGCCCGGTAGATCTCGGGCTCACTCTGCTCGGTCAGCTTGATCGTCTTGGCGTAACAGCCACCCTCGAAGTTGAACGTGCCGTTCTCTCCCCAACCGTGCTCGTCGTCCCCGATGAGGCCCCGTTCCGGATCGGCGGAGAGCGTCGTCTTTCCGGTCCCAGAGAGCCCGAAGAAGAGTGCTGTGTCGCCGTCTGCGCCGATGTTGGCGGAGCAGTGCATCGGCAACACGCCCTGGGCGGGCAACAGGTGGTTCAGAACGCTGAAGATCGACTTCTTGATCTCGCCGGCGTACCAGGTGCCTCCGATGATGACCGTGCGGTCGGCGAAATTGACCGCCACGAAGGTGGGCGAACGGGTGCCGTGAGCCTCGGGGTCCGCAGTGTATCCGGGCGCGTGCAGGACCGTGAAGTCCGGCACCATCGATCCGAGCTCCTCGGCGGTGGGGCGAAGGAACATGTTGTATGCGAAGAGGGAGTGCCACGCGTTGTGGGTCACGACCCGGACGTTGATCCCCCGGGGGTCCTGGCCTGCCCGGGCGTCTCGGACGAAGAGCTCGTGCCCGTTGAGGTAGTCGATCACGCCCTGCTTCAGCGATCGATACGAATCCTCGGTCATGGGCACGTTGACCTGGCCCCAGTCGATGTCGCCGCTCGTTTCGAGCTCGTCGACGGTGTACTTGTCGTTTGGAGAACGGCCCGTATGGGGTGCGGTCACGGCGGCGAACGCACCCATGTGCACCTGCCGGCCCTCTTCCCGGCTGACCGCCCTCTCGTACAGCTGGGCCGGCGACAGATTCCAGTGGACGGGCTGGGTGGGGTTCAAACCGTGGTTGTCCAACCCGTACGAGCTGCGTCCACCCGTCCCTGCAACGTTGGCCAGGTCCGCCAGCGTGATCGTCATCGATCGAGTACCCTCCATCCGGGAACGAACCGAGCCTCGGTGCCTTCGAAGCCCGACTTCCTGTTCTATGCTCTGGCCCGTGGACCACGGGGCGACGGCGGTGCGGCCGGGCCCGGGAGCGCGTTGCGAACGCTAATTGTGGGAAAAAGGCGTCTGCGCGTCTACTGAGGCGATCGTGGCCAGGTTCAGGACGTCCAGGCTGGTGCTCCCGCGCTGCAGCACGTGGACGGGCTGACGCATGCCCAACAGAATGGGTCCGATCACCTCGGCACCACCCAGGTGGTCGAGCAGCTTGTACGAGATGTTGGCCGACCCCAGATCCGGGAAGACCAGGACATTCGCGGGCCGCGTCAGGTCGCTGAACGGATAGTGTTCCTGCAAGACCGAGCGACTCACCGCCGTGTCGGCCTGCATCTCACCATCGACCTGGAGATCGGGGTCCAGTTCCTTCACCAACCGGACGGCCTCGCTGACCTTTTTCGAATGCGGGTGGGGCGCCGATCCAAAGTTGGAGAACGACAGCATGGCCACCCTGGGCTCCAGACCCAACTCCCGCACGAAGCTCGCGGACAGCAGTGCGATCTCGGCGAGGTCCGCCGCGTCCGGATCGATGTTCACGGTCGTGTCGGCGAAGAACAACGGCGCCCGCTCCGGAAACGCCACCATGTACAGTCCACACACCCGGCGAACCCCCGCGGCGGTGCCCACCACCTCCAGCGCGGGTCGGATGACCTCGGGATAGTTGGAGTCCACGCCGGCCACGACAGCGTCCGCATCACCCTGACGGACCATCATGCCGGCGAAGTACATCGGTTCTCGGACCCGGCCCTGCGCCTCGGCCCGGGTCATTCCCTTCCGTTGGCGTGCGTCGTGCAGCTCGACCGCATATCGCTCCCTGCGGGCCTCCTCCGTGTCCGGGTCGACGATCTCCACGCCTTCCAGGCTCGCACCCAGCTCGGCAGCGGACTCTCGGATGCGCTCGGCAGCGCCCACCAGGACCGGCCGAGCAATCCCCTCCTCCACCAGGTGCGCGGCCGCCCGGATGACCCGCTCGTCCAGCCCGTCGACGAGCACGACGCGCATGGGCTGAGCCCGGGCCCGATTCGAGACCCAGCGCATCACCTCGCGGCCCGGACCGAGGCTGGCCTTCAAGCGGTCCCTGTACTCCTCCAGGTCGACGTCGACGCGGGCGCTTCCAGTATCCATGGCCGCCTTCGCGACCGCGGGAGCCACGAACCACAGGACCCTCGGGTCGAACGGCTTGGGAATCAGGTAATCCCGGCCAAACGTGAAGGTCCGGCCGCCGTACGCCTTGACCACCGCTTCGGGAACCTGGTGCCTGGCCAGCTCGGCCAACGACTCGGTCGCCGCCAACATCATCTGCGGGTTGATGCCCCTGGCGCGAACGTCCAGCGCGCCCCGGAACAGGAACGGGAACCCGAGCACGTTGTTAACCTGATTCGCATAGTCCGACCGTCCGGTCGCCGTGATCGCGTCGGGCCGGACCGCCTTCACCTCTTCAGGCGTGATCTCCGGGTCGGGGTTGGCCAGGGCGAAGACGATCGGATCCCGGGCCATGGACGACACCATCTCCTGGGTCACCGCTCCCTTGACTGAAAGTCCGATCAGTGCGTCCGCACCCACGAGGGCCTCCGCCAACGTACGGGCCTCGGTATCGACGGCGAACCGCTCCTTGTAACGGTTCATCCCGTCTTCGCGGCCCGAATGGATCACGCCGGCGCTGTCGACGATCGTGATGTTCTCCCGCCGGATGCCGAGCCGGACGAAATGGGTCGCGCTGGCCAGGGCCGAGGCCCCGGCCCCGGAAAACACGACCCGCACGTCGGCCGGCTCCTTCCCCACCACCTCCAGCGCATTCAGGAGCGCGGCGCCGGCGATGATCGCGGTGCCGTGCTGGTCGTCGTGGAAGACCGGGACCGCCATCGTTTCCTTCAGTCGCTCTTCCACCACGAAACAGGTGGGCGCGCTGATGTCCTCCAGGTTGATCCCCCCGACCGTGGGCTCGAGGAGCTGGCAGAACCGGATGAGCTCTTCGGGGTCTTCCGTGTCAACTTCGATGTCGAACACGTCGATGCCCGCGAAGCGCTTGAACAGGACCGCCTTTCCCTCCATGACAGGCTTGCCGGCCAGGGGACCGATGTTGCCCAGGCCTAGAACGGCCGTGCCGTTGGAGACGACGGCAACGAGGTTGCCCTTTGCGGTGTATTTGAAGGCGTCGTCTGCGTTCTCGTGGATCGCGAGGCAGGGCTCGGCAACACCCGGGCTGTAGGCGAGAGACAATTCTCGCTGGGTGGCAACCGGTTTGGTCGGGGTTACCGCGATCTTGCCCGGCTTGCCCTCGGAATGGTAGTCCAGGGCCGCCTGGTGACGGTTTTCCATGATCTTCCATGGTTGGCGAACATCGACTCGGGCGCCGAGAGGGGGGGGCGGGCAAACAGCCCTCGGGCCATGGTGTCGCTCGGGGGTTCGACGGGAGGAATGCTACCTGTGACGCTTCGCCGGGTCAAACCGATTCGCGGCGCCGAACCGGGATCGCGACGTGGCCATAACGTCCCGGCTCCGCCTCGCGATGGGCTCCTGCCGGGGGTAGGTTTAGTCGGTTCGCAACTCGACTGCCCGACCCCCCGGTCAGGGTCCGGCCGTCGCCACTCGAATGCTCGTCAGGGAGGACGCCTTGGAGATCATCCACGGTCGTATGGTCGCGCTCGGATACGGTCGGTACTGGCGGTCCGACGAGATCGTCGGACTCCGGCCCATCGAGGAGGAACGGGGGGCGGGACGGCGGACGGAAGTCTTCGTGAGCACGTCGGACGTGCCAATCGTCGCCTCCAGGTCTGAACGCACGATCCTCCGGGACATGGTCCGGCTCAGAGACGAAGAATTCCGGGCCGAGGAAGCCCGCCACCTCCTCGCAGAGTTGCTAGACGACCTTTCGGACGTCACCCCGGTCATTCGCCGCATGCTCGGCAACGAGGTCGGCGTCGACGTGCGGGCGTGGGAACTGAGAATCGCCGCCCTCGTCGACCCGGAGCAGCACGCCGCACCCGAGGAGCAGGAAGACCTGTTCTCGGCTTCCTGACGCAGCGACCCTGAACCGTGGGGTTCAGAGCATGACGGGCTGGCGTCGCCGCCTCGTGCAGCCGCCCATCCTCGCAGCCGCCCTCATCGGGTCGGTGCTCGGATTGTGGGCCCCGCAGTCCGTCCGCGCGCAGGACCCGACGCCGACCGACGAAGCGTGCCCCGCCGGTCGGATCACGTACATCTTCATCGACAACCACTCGGTGTTCGACACGAGCGAGGAGGTGTCCAACAAGCCTCTCCGTTGGGCGTATTCCGTTGCCAACTCCCTGCATTTCCGGACCCGGGTGAGCTTCATCGAGCGGGAGCTGCTCTTCCAGATCGGAGACTGCCTCGACCCGTTCCTACTCGAGGAGTCGGGGCGCCTTCTACGGCAGTACGGCTTCCTGTCCTCGGCCGACGTGTTCGCGGTACCTCAGCCCGACGGCTCCAACCACGTCGTCGTGGACACCTGGGATGAATGGAGCACCCAGTTGGACGTGGGCGTGGCGGTCAGCGACGGGTTCGAGCTCCGACGCCTGGAGCTGACCGAGATCAACTTCCTGGGCCGGGGCATGCTGCTGGGAGCCTTCTATCGCGAACGCCGGGAGATCCAGGAGACGGGACTGGAATTCCGGTCGCCGCGCCTGTTCTCGTCGCGTTGGGACGCGCGCCTTTCGGTGGGTCGCACCCGGGTCGGTGACTTCTTCATCGAGGAACTCACCTACCCGTTCCTCGGCGAGGTGGGTGAGGTCGCGGCACGACAGCAGTTCGCCTTCCGGCAGAATCTCTTCGCCTACTCGGCGCCCACCGAGACCGGCATCTCCAACGTGCTGCTACCCTTCGACGAGCGTCGTATCGAGATCACGGGCGCCCGGCGCTGCTGCCAGCCTCGACGATATACGATGTTCGGCCTCGGCCTCACCTACGAGGGTTTCACGTACCCGGACTTCCCCGGGAGCGTGGAGGTGGCCCCCGACGGGAATTTCGACGATCTCGAACCCGCCGACTCGGCCACCGTGGCCGAGGTCGCGCCCCAGGCCATCGAGCGAGAAACGACCCGGCTGAACCTCGTCTTGGGCCGAAGACAGGTCGGCTTCGCGCAACGGAGGTCATTGGACGCCGTCAATGGCCTGCAGGACGTGGCTTTCGGGTGGGAGATTCAGGGCACCGCGGGTGTCAGCCTTCCGCTCCTGACCCCGTCCGGTCGGGGGGATTCTCCGCAGGACCTCTTCATGGCGGGTCAGATCTTCTATGGCGACGTTCCAGGCGATCGCTGGGTGTTCAACTCCGCGATCAGCACGGAGGGTCGCTACGTGTTCGATAGCGGCGACGGCCGCCGCGGCTGGAAGGATGTGATCACCGAGGTCGACCTGTACGCGTACTTCCGTCCGAAGGTGGACGGCCGCCACACGCTCTTCGCGCGTGGACTGGTGGCGGCGGGCTGGTACATGGAAAGCCCCTTCCAGATGACCCTGGGCGGCGAAGAAATCCTCCGTGGCTTCAACCAGGAGCAGTTCCCGGGTGGGCGGCGGCTGGTGTTGAATATTGAAGACCGCATCCGCATTCCGTCGCCCATGGACGACCTCTTCGACCTGGGTGTCACGCTCTTCGCCGACATGGGTCGCATGTGGGCCGGAGACGTGCCCTACGGCGCCGACTCGGACTGGCAGGCCAACCTCGGCGCCGGTCTACGCATGGGCTTTCCTCCAGGTACGCGACGCACGGTACGCTTCGACATCGCGGTTCCCCTCGGCCCGAACGGTGGTTTCAGCAACCTGGTGTTCCGGATCACCGCCGACGAGCTGCTCGGCCTCATCAACGGCGTCGAGGACCGACAGCTCGCCCGCAGCCGCCGATCCGGATTGTCCGCGGGGCTGTTCGACTCACCGGTCAGGTAGTCCTCCGGTGGCTCGACCGGGCCCTCGGTCCCCGCCAATATGGGCCCTTCCGACAGCGACCCGGCTCCGAGACTCGGCGACCACGACCCGGGCTTCGCCGGCCCGAGGGGGCACAGCGGGCGGGAATGACGTATTCTGTCACACGACGGACGTCATCCCCCCTGACGTCCCAGCCGGTGCCTCCCCCCGACCGGCCCGTGCCGATCGCCGTGGCCCCAACCCGAATCCCTCGTATGCCGCCGACGCCCCGTCTGACCACCGAAGAGCTGCTGGACGCACCGCATCAGGAGCCAGCGGAGCTGGCGGCCTCGTTGGACCAGGTCGCCCAGGTCGACCGCCTGTTCGGGGGGAGTCGTGCGCTTCGCCGGCACCTGCGCCCATTCCTCTCACACAGCGAACTCAAGGTGCTGGACGTGGGCACGGGCAACGGACGAGTGGCGGCCGAGCTGGCCCGCTGGTCCGCCGGTCAGGGCGTCCGATGGAGCGTCACCGGGCTGGACAACCACCCCGACGTGGTGGAGGTGGCCCGCCGAGGCCCCTTGGGCGCATCCCCGGAACTGACCCTGGTACGGGGCGACGCCCTCGCCCTGCCGTTCCCGGATCGCTCGTTCGACGTCGTGTGTTGCACGCTGACCCTCCATCATTTCGACGACGAGGCGGCGGTACGGCTCGTGGGAGAAATGGCCCGAGTCGCGCGTAGGTCCGTGCTGGTCAACGACCTGGAGCGGAACTCGCTGAACTACCTCTCGGCTCGAGCGCTCTCCTTGACGCTCTGGCGCTCCAACCGGTTGACTCGGAACGACGGCCCTCTTTCGGTCCTGCGTTCCTTCACGGTTCCGGAGCTCCTGGCCATCGGCACGCGATCGGGCCTCCAGGCGCCCAGAGTCACGCGACACTTCCCGTTCCGACTGGTCCTCGAGGGTGCGCCTGGTACCGTCGCCGGGGGTTGGGCATGATAGCGCCCGTAGGTCCGGACGTGCTGGTCGTGGGCGGTGGTCCCGCGGGGAGCACCGTGGCCGGACTCCTGGCCCGACTTGGGTGGAGGATCGTGGTGCTGGACCGATCGGACTTCCCGCGACCGAAGCCCTGCGGCGAGTGCCTCAACCCCGGGGCCGTGGACCTGCTCGGACGGCTCGGCCTGCTCGAGACGGTGCACGCGCTCGACCCGGCCCGCCTCTCCGGCTGGGATCTCCACACGGAACCCGACATCGGCCTGACCGCCACCTTTTCGGACCGGGCACGGTTCGGGCTTGCGGTGCCACGCCCCCGCCTCGACGCCGCTCTTCTCCAGGCCAGCCGGGCTCGGGGCGCCACGGTCCTGACCGGCGTCCGTGTCGAAGAGGTGAGGGCTGGACCTCGTCCTCTGGTCGTTGCCCGTTCGAGAGAGGGCGTGCGCCAGACCTGGCGTCCGAAGGTCGTGGTAGGGGCCGACGGGCTTCGGTCCGTGGTGGCCCGGGCCGTGGGAAAGGGACCGGGCCGTGGCCGTTTGCGGAAGCTGTCTCTGACGGCACACGTGCGCATGCCGGAGGCCGTTCGACGAACCCTGGGCGGTCGGTCCGGGCTCCCCGCCCGCGCAACGGTCCCCGGGCTCCCTCGGCAGGCCTCGTTCGATCGGATGCCCACCGACGGATCCCCACGATCCTCGATGCGAGGGCGGGGAGCTCTCTTCCTGGGCCCGAGAGGCACGGTCGGCATCGCGCCCCTTTCGTCGTGCGAAAACCGATGGAACGCGACCGTCGTGCTGGACCCGGCCCGCCACAGGTCGGCGCTGGCTTCGGACGCCCCGCACGTATTCCGAGGTCGGGTCGAAGCCGAGGTCCCGGATGCTCGAGGCTTCGAGGTGGTCGAGGGTCCATGGGCAACCGGACCGTTCGACCGTCCCATGACGCAGGCGGGCGCCCCCGGTGTCCTTTTGGTAGGCGACGCGGCGGGCTATTACGACCCTCTCACCGGCCAGGGCATCTACCGCGCTTTGCGGTCCGCCATGCTGGCGTCCGACGCGGCCGACTCCATGCTCCGTGGGACGCCTGATGCCTGGTACGAGTACGACCGGACGTTGCGGTCGGAGCTGGCGGCACCCCGGCGGCTGCAGGAAATGGTGGAGCGTGTGGTCGGCGGACGCTGGCTCGGTTCGACTCTGAAATTCCTGGCGAACCGACCGGACCTGGCCGACGCCTTCATTTCCGTGACGGGGGACGCGATGAGCGTGAAGAGCCTCTTCAGGCCACGCATATGGGCCCGCCGCACCCGCCGTCGAGGCTCCCACCATGCCTCTGCGCCCCATGACGCCCTGACCACCCCGACCCTCTGATACGAGGACCAGACCCCACATGCGCACTATCGACGAAACGGTCTGCTCGGCATCGGTCGACGCCTGCTTCCAGGCGGCCGCCGACGTGGAACAATGGCCGACGATTCTTCCCCACTATCGATGGGTCCGGTTCCGCGAACGTCGGGGCTTCGCCTCGGGGGTCGTGGAGATGGCGGCCTGGAGGCCGTTTGGGCCTCTCAAGTACCCCACATGGTGGTTGTCAGAAATGGAGCATGATCGCGACAGGGGGCTCGTGCTCTACCGACATGTGGACGGCATTACCAAGGGCATGGACGTGGAGTGGAGCGTGTCGGAATCCGAAGGAGGAGGTACCCGGCTCCGAATCGTTCACGATTGGTCGGGGCCACGTTGGCCGTTTATCGGTGGGGTGGCGGCCAATGCCGTGATCGGACACATTTCATCAGCCACATCGCCGGCCGGACCCTGGCCGGAGTGGCCCGAGCGGCGGAAGCCATGGAGCCGACATGACGGCCGGCAACGGGAAGACCCGCGCCCCGGGCGGTTCCGAGGATCTGGACGGCGCTCGCAGAGTGGTCATCACCGGCCTGGGTCCGATCACCGCATCGGGCATCGGAGCCGCGGCGCTGTGGTCCGGCCTCAAGGCCGGACGATCCCCGGTACGGCAGGTGAGCCGCTTCGACTCGTCTCCGTTCCGGACCCACATCGCTGCCCAGGTCGACGACTTCGATCCCCTGGACTACCTGGACCGGGTGCCGGCGCGGCGGATGGACCGATACGGTCACTTCACCCTCGCCGCGTCCCGGTTGGCCCTGACCGACGCCGGACTGGACCCGGACGATCTGGATGGAGATCGGGTCGCGGTGCAGATGGGTTCGGCGCTGGGGGGCATCGCCCACGCGGAGGCCCAGCTGGGCGCGTTCCTGGAACGGGGCACCCGGGCCCTGGATCCTCGGCTGGCGCTTACGGTCTTCACCGGAGCGGCGAGCTGCAATACGGCCATCGCGTTCGGGTTCACCGGACCCAACTCCACCAACGGGATGAGTTGCGCCTCCGGGACGATCGCGGTGGGCGAAGCATGGCGGTTGATCCGTGAGGGCGGGGCCGACGTGGCGCTGGCCGGTGGAGTCGAAGCACCCCTCGCTCCCCTTTCGTTCGGCGCCTTCGCGATCATCCGGGCCATGAGCACCCGTAACGACGACCCTACCCGCGCCTGTCGACCCTTCGATCAGGAACGGGACGGGTTCGTCATGGGGGAAGGCGCGTGCGTGCTCGTTCTCGAGGAGCGGTCTCAGGCCCTGGCGCGGGGTGCCCGGATCTACGCCGAGGTTTGCGGCTACGGCGTAACCAACGATGCCCACCACATGACCGCTCCCCGACCCGACGCTACCCAGGCGGCTCGGGCCATGCGGCAGGCGCTGCGCAGGGGCGGGATCCAGCCGGAGGAGGTCGACTACGTCAACGCCCACGGGTCATCGACCCCATTGAACGACGCCACCGAGTCGTTGGCCATCCGCGGTGCCCTGGGGTCGCGGGCGGACGACGTCTTCGTCAGCGGCACCAAGCCGTACTACGGGCATGCCCTTGGAGCCTCGGGGGCCATCGAGGCGGCCATCACGGCCCTGGTGCTCGAACGAGGGTGGGTCCCGCCCACGCTGAACCTCGAGCGGGCGGGGGAAGGCTGTGACCTCCAGTACGTGACCGACCGGGGCGCTGCCACCCGCGTCGACGTGGCGGTGTCCAACTCCTTCGGCTTCGGAGGCATCAACGCCGCGCTGGCCCTGTCGGCCCCGGACCGGCTGGAAACAACCGTGGCGGACATCGCCCCGTGATCCTTCTGGCGAGCGTCGTCCTGGCGACGGGAGTCGCGACGGGCCTCGACCTGTTCCTCACCATCGCCGTTGCCGGCGTCCTCGTGGCCATACAACCAGCGGGCCCGTTCCCGGCTGCCGAAGGCCTGGGCTCACCCCTGCTCATGGTCCCGGCTTTGGCCTCCTGGTTCTTCGAGGCCTGGATGGAGCGCCGAGCCGGGTGGGATCAGGTCTGGCGCCTCGTCCAACTGCTGGTTCGTCCAGCGGGGGCTTTCGGCCTGACCGCCCTGCTCCTCGTCGAGCTGCCCTTGGGCTCGCGCATGTTCGCCGCCTCGACCGCGGCGATGCTCGCTGGCTTGGTCCAGGCCTGCCGATCCGGTTGGGCCCTGCTCGCGCGATTGGACGGCGCCGGCGTCCGGCTGCGGCGCCGACTGTCACTCGAGGACGGAGTCGTCGTCTTGCTGGTCGCCTCTCTGTGGTTCCTCCCCTGGCTCGCTTTCGCCTTTGCGGTGGCGATCCTGAGCGTGACCCTCGTCCGGACGCCCACGCTCCTGGCTGGCGCCGCTCTGGCGGCCCGTCTCGTTCGCGCCAAGGTCCTTTGCCTGATCCGGGCCCGTCGATGGGTGTCCCCCGTGGACTTCCCGAGCTGGATGAAGGCCCGCCTGGCGCCCTCGGGCGTCGTAACGGGCGGCCGCCTGCGCGGGGTGTCGGCTGCCTGCGTCGGCTTCCCTACGTCGCGATCGCTCCGCTTGGGTTGGGTCGTGGTCCGGGGGCCCCAGCCTCTGTTCGCGCACCGGCGAGGGACCGAGGTCGAGAGCGTGCCCCTGACGGTGGACGTGAACAGGGGGGTCGTCCGCGGCCCGCTTTGCTTCCTCGCGTGGGCGTCTTCCTCCGAGCACGCCACACTGACACTGGTCTTCGGAGACGACGGGCCCGATCCGGAACGACTCCTCGCCGAGCTGGCCGCGTAGCCCGAAAACCGGCCCAATCTCTTGGAACCCCACCGCGGCAGACGAGTACTAGCGCCTCACCTTGAACGTGGACGGTCGACGTGAGGACCCGAAGAAGGCGCGAAAACACTTGAACTTCAGAATCGCGCTGTTTTAACTTGGACGGGCTTTTTCGAGGACTACTCAACTGACTTCGTGCCCGACCCGTGTCCATCGGTCGGGCCCTATTGATACGCATCTGAATCTTTCCGCGTCATCCCTTTAGGTCCCCAGCCGAGGTACAGCTAACGGATGTTTTCTCCCTCACGTGGCCTGGACTCGTTCGACCAGTATCTACAAGACGTCGAGAAGTACCCCCTGATCCAGAACCCCCAGGAGGAGAGGGCCCTCGCCCGCCGGGCCAGGACAGGCGATAAGGAGGCCGCTGAACGCCTCGTCACCGCCAACCTCAGATTCGTCATCTCGTATGTGAAGAAGTACCAGGGCCGTGGCCTGGGCCTGGCCGAGTTGGTCTGCATCGGAAACGAAGGCCTGCTCAAAGCGGTCAAGAAGTTCGATCCGGACAAGGGCGTGAAGTTCATCTCGTACGCCGTCTGGTGGATCCGCCAGACCGTTCTCCAGGCGCTCGCCGAACAGACCCGCTCCGTCCGCATCCCCCTGAATCAGAACTCCAATCTCGCGAAACTGGCTCGGACCAATACGGCCCTGACCCAGCAGTTGGGTCGCACGCCGACCGACCAGGAGATCGCCAACGAGATGGAGGAGCCGGTGGAGACGATCCGCGCCCTGCGTCGCGTCGCCGCCAGTGAGCTCAGCCTCGACGCCCCCATCGACCGGAGCGACCGTGACAGCGCCAGCTTCGGCGAGCGGTTCGCCGGCGTCGAGGGCGCGGACATCGAGGAGGACGTGGAGGCCATCGCCCGGCGGGACTTCCTCGAGTCCATGTTCGATCGCTACCTCACGGAGCGTGAGCGCAAGATCCTCTACCTCTACTACGGTCTGGACGACGGCGAGGAACGGACCCTGGAAGAGATCGGATCCCTGCTCGGCGTCACCCGGGAGCGTATTCGTCAGATCCGGAATCGGGCGTTTGAAAAGCTGCGCGAGAGTCCGCATGGCGAGTCCCTGTCGGGATTCTGGCTCGCGAACTGATCGACCTGGTCCGTCGGTCGTAAGGGGTCCCGTCTCCATGGTCGATGGGGGCGGGACCCTTTTGCGCCTTCCCTATGTGGCCTTCCTGGTCACACTGGCGTGGACCTGCCCAAGCCCTGTCTCGGCTCAGGAAGACTGGAACGGCCCGCGCGCTCTGGAGCTGGTTTCCCGGGCTCGGGACGTGCGCCAGGAAACCGTAACGGAGCTGGGCCTGGAGTCCTACGCCGCCGACGCTCGGGGCTACGTCTACTTCTTCATGGACAACGACGGGTCGGAGGAGCGCAATCTGGTCAAGACCGACCAGGTCGCCCTCGAGGTCTACTGGCAAGCCCCGAACCGGACCCGGCAACGGATCGTGGGACTCCGGGACGAAGAGCGGCTCCCCACCAACATCCAGTACCACCTGGATCATCTGACCATCGTCCAGGACGACTTCGGCGATCGAATCCGGTTGGGAGACGACGACGAGGTTTCGGCCGTCGTTCACCCCCTCGCACCCGGCTCCGAGTCCCTCTACGACTTCTCGTTGGGCGATTCTCTGACCATCCGGTTCGCGGGGCTCCCCGAGCCGATCCGGGTCTACGAGATCCAGGTTCGCCCCGTGGACCTGGACGCACCCGGCTTCGTCGGGTCCGTCTTCGTGGATCGCGCCACCGCCGCCGTGGTGCGTATGCGTTTCACCTTCACGCCCTCCTCGTACGTCGACTCCTATCTCGACTACATCAGCATCTCTCTCGACAACGCCCTCTGGGACGGCCGCTACTGGCTCCCCTACCGTCAGCTGGTCGAGATCCGGCGTGAGCTCCCGATCCTCGACTTCCCGTTGGGCAGCGTCATCCGCGGACGGTACGAGATCTCGGGCTACCGCCTCAACGAGGCCCTGCCGCCCGGTCTGTTTCAGGGTCGCCGCATCACGGCCGTCCCCGAAGCGGTCCGGCGGGAATTCCCGTTCGAACAGGACCTGTACGCGCAGATCGACGCCGAGGGCCTGGGGCCGGCACCCGACCTCGACCAGATCCGGGAACAAGCTGCCGATCTGGCCAGGAACCACTATCTCGGTGGCAACGGGCCCCTGAGGCTCTACGTGCCGAACGTATCGTCGGTGCTGCGCTACAACCGCGCTGAGGGCACGGTCCTGGGCGCCGGATTCTCGTACCGACCCAGTGGCTCCTTCGCGTTGCGAGCGAACGGAGGGTATTCCTTCGGGCGGGAACAGAGCCAACTGGAGGTGGGTCTGGACGGCGGAGAGCGTTGGCCTGGCTCGGGATTGACGGGCTATCTCAACCAGCCCCGGGACATCGGGCCCATCCAGGCGGCCAGCGGTGCCGTGAACACCCTGGCGGCGCTCATCCGTGAGCGGGACTACCAGGATCTGTACTTCGTCTCGGGCGTCCGCGCCCAGCAACGGATTCGTCCCTCCGGAGGTCTCGAGCTCACGATGGGTGCCCGCTGGGAACAGCAGCGCACCGCGGCGGACGTCGTAACGGGGAGCTCGGGTTCCGGCTTCCGGCCTGTGCGACCGATTCCCGAAGGCGACCTGGTGTCGTTCGACGTCGATGTGACGTGGACGGGCAGCGGAGGCTTCGAAATCGACGGAGCCCTCGACCTGGCTGGGCTGGACGGCACCGCGTTCGGCGTGTTTCGAGCGGGCGCAGAGTGGTCGTACGAACGTCTCGAGGCACGACGGGTCCGAGGCGATGTCCGCCTCGAGGGTGGACTCAACACCGCCGATACGCCGCCGCAGAGCCTCTTCCTGCTCGGAGGCCGCGGCACCCTGCCGGGTTACGACTTCCGGTCTTTCGTCGGCGACCGCTACTGGCTGGCCCGGGGCGACGGCGTCGTGGCTCTGTGGTGGCCCTGGGTCTCGGGCCGGGCCTTCGCCGCCGTGGGGGGTGCCGACCTGCGCGACGGGTTGCCCGAGGGCTGGACGGGAGCAGCCACCGAGTCCGCCCGGACTTCGGTCGGGGTGGGCCTCGACCTGTTCTGGGACGTTGTCCGGCTGGAAGCCGGGCGTGGCCTCTCCTCCGGGGGCGAATGGGAGTTCAACATCTTCGCCAGCAAGAGGTTCTGGCCGATCCTCTGAGTGAGCCGTGGCGGACCGGACCACGGTCGGCCGGCCCGCCACGGAGTCCCGCGCCATGGCCCAAGGTCAGTCGTGGGTCCCGTTGGGCGGCGTCAGAAGGACCAGCTCCCGAACCTGGACATCAGCCGTGGGAATGGTCACCCCGTCCCGTTCGTAGGAGTCGTACTCCAGGCGGCCCTCGATGTACACTCGGTCGCCCTTGTTCACGTAGTCGTCGGCGAACTGGGCCAGCCGGTTCCACAGGGTCAGCCGGTGCCAGTCGGTCCGTTCCTCAGCCTCGCCGTTGGTGGACGGCCCTCGCCTGTTCGTGGCCAGAGACAGGTTGGCCACCTTGTTGCCGTTCTGGGTTTCCCGGATCTCCGGGTCCCTGCCGACGTTGCCCACAAGGATGATCTTGTTCACGGACCGGCTCATTTCGCCCTCCAGGGATACATGTTCCGGGACCCGGCCGGGGCCCCGTTCGTGGAGGAAGGCTAGATGGGCGCGGAGGGCGCGGGGATGGTGTGGCGACGCAACCGAGGGATCAGCCCTTGCACTCGTACCAGTTGGGTCCGACCCCGTCGTCCACCACCAGGGGCACGCTGAGTGCCATGGCATGCTCCATGGCCTCGACCACGACGGGCCGCAAGGCATCGACCTCCGCGTCCGGAACCTCGAAGAGCAGCTCGTCGTGCACCTGGAGGAGCAGCTGGGCGCCCGAGTCCGAATCGTCCAGGGCGCGCTGGACCCGGATCATGGCCAGCTTGATCAGGTCCGCCGCCGTACCCTGAATCGGCGTGTTCTGCGCCACCCGCTCGCCGAACTGGCGAATGTTCCAGTTCTTGGACTGAAGCTCGGGCACGTAGCGCCTCCGACCACTCAGCGTCTCGACGTAGCCCCGCTCCCGGGCCATGGCCACCTGTTCGTCCAGGAAGGCCCGCACACCACTGAAGCGTTCGAAGTAGTTTTCGATGAAGGCCTTGGCTTCGGCCCTCGGAATCCCGAGTGAACGGGCCAGTGAAAAGTCCCCCTGGCCGTACAGGGTGGCGAAGTTGATGGTCTTGGCCTGGGCCCGCATCTCGGACGTCACGTGGGCGATGTCCACGTCGAAGATGACCGACGCGGTCTGTTTGTGGACGTCCACCCCTTCGGTGAACGCCGTGACGAACGCCGGGTCGCCTGAGAAGTGGGCCAGGATACGCAGCTCGACCTGGGAGTAGTCGGCCGCGTAGAACAGGTGTCCCTCGCCAGCGACGAAGCCACGCCGCACCTCCCGTCCGAGGTCCGTACGGATGGGAATGTTCTGGAGGTTGGGATCGCTGGAGCTGAGGCGGCCGGTCGCGGCCACCGCCTGATTGAAGCTCGTATGGATCCGGCCGGTGCGACGATTCACGAGCCGGGGCAAAGCATCCACGTAGGTGCTACGGAGCTTCTCGAGCTGCCTGTATTCGATGAGCAACCGGGGAACGTCGTGGCCCATTGCCGCGAGCTCCTCCAAGACACTCGCGTCGGTGGATGGTCCCGTCTTGGTTCGTTTGAGAACGGGCAGGCCCAGGTCTCCGAAGAGCACCTCCCGGAGCTGAGGCGTCGAGTTGAGGTTCAGCGTCCGCCCGGTAATGGCGTGGATCTCCCGCTCGATGTGACCCAGCTCCTCTTCGAGCCGTGCGCTCATGTCTGCGAAGAAGTCCGGATCGATGGCGATCCCCGCCCGCTCCATGCCGACCAGCACGGGTAGAAGCGGCATCTCGATCGTCTCGAACAGCTCGTAGAGATCCTGGGCCTTCAGCTCGGCATCGAACCGCTCGTACAGTCGGAACCCGGCGTCGGCCGATCGGTTCGCCAGATCGCCCCCCCGGTCGACCTGGATCTCGACCATGGGCACGGCGGACCGCCCTGAACCCACGACCTCCTTGCGCGTCGGCACCGACACCGGCAACAGGTCGCCCGCCAGAGCGGGCAGATCGTGGGCCCGCCGACCTGGATTCAAGACGTAGGACGCCACCATCGTGTCGAACGACGCGCCGTTCAGCGGGGCGCCCTCCCGGTCGAGCACCAGGGCGGCGTACTTCAGATCGTGGCCAACCTTGGCCACGTCCGGATCGCCCAGGAGCTCGCGCACGGCCGCCATGTCCGACGCCGCCAGCGATGGAAGGTTGGGTAGGTCTGGCTCCGAAAGATCGCCGAGGGCAAGGGCCGGCGCCTTTTCGTGACCCAGGGGAAGGTACCGGGACACGCCCTCCCCCGAGGCGATCGCCATCCCGACGAGTCGCGCTTCATGAGGGTCGGACGTTGAGCCGATCACCGCGATGGACATCGTACCGGAATCCCGCCAGGCAGCCACCAGGCCCGGTAGCTCGGCCGCATCCGTCACCACTCGATGATCCAACTCGACCTCGCGGGCGGACCGACCCGCGGTCCCGGTGAAATCCTCGATCAGCGTCCGGAATTCGAGCTCGGCGAACAGCTCTCGCAGCCGGTCTCGATCGGGCTCCTGAACGCGCAGGGCGTCCAGGTCCAGCTCGATGGGCACGTCCCGGCGGATCGTCACGAGCTCCTTCGAGAGCCTCACGTCATCGCCGTTCTCGAGCAACGACTCCCGGGCCCGCTTGCCCTTGATGTCCCCGGCGTGCTCCAGCACGCCTTCTACGGTCGAGTACTGGTCCAGCAGCTTCACGGCGGTCTTGGGTCCAATCCCGGGCGCGCCGGGCACGTTGTCGGACGAGTCTCCGATCAGGGCCAGATAATCCACCACCCGCTCCGGGGGCACGCCGAGCTTCTCGATGGCCCGAGCCCGGTCCACCCAGTGGGCCTCCACGCCGGCCGCGCCGCCCCGGCCGGGATTGAGCAGGCTCACCCGCGGCGACACGAGCTGGTAGAAGTCCTTGTCGCCGCTCACGATCACGACCTCCAGACCTTCCCTTTCTGCTTCCGCTGCAAGGGTCCCGATCACGTCGTCGGCCTCGTACCCGTCCACCTCGACAACGGGATCGTGGAACGCGTCCACCAGGGCCCGGACCCGGGGAAGGCTTGCCCTCAGGTCATCGGGCATCTTTTCGCGGGTGGCCTTGTAGGCGGGGTACAGCTTTTCCCGGTCGCTCCTACCGGAGTCGAACACCACCGCCAGGTAGTCGGGATCGAAGTCCTCGCGCAACGAAATCAGGAATCGAACGAAGCCGAATGGGGCCGACGTGTTCTCGCCCTTGGAGCTGATCAGAGGATTGCTGATGAACGCGAAGTACGATCGGTAGATCAGGGCGTACGCGTCGATCAGGAAGAGGCGGGGGGCTGTCTTGGTGGGAGGCTGAGCCATGGCTGCCTGTCGATCGACCGCGTGAGCGCTGGGCGCAGGAGAAGCGAGGGCGGAAGATACCGGCCCCGGTGCCCACGAAAAAGGCGCCTCGCGGAGCGTACCGCGAAGCGCCCTCTCTACTACGGACCGAAGGGCGTCTAGTGCTGGCGAATCACGTCGGCAGCTTGTAGTCCCTTATCGGTTTCACGAAGCTCGAATTCGACTTCTTCGCCTTCCGCGAGGGTTCGGAACCCTTCGCCGCTGATTGCGGAGAAATGAACGAACACGTCACCCCCACTCGTGTTTTCGATGAAGCCGTACCCCTTCGAGTCGTTGAACCACTTCACGGTCCCTCTGGGCATACCTCAACCCTCCAGCCGATGTGAGACAACGGGCGCGAACCACGCCCGGCCCTCCAGACTAGGAAACGGACCCGGAGCAATGCAAGGTGGCGAGGCCTAAGGCCTTGAGTTTCCGTGCCCGTCTCCGCCAGCGACGCTGCCGGTCACGGCCGAGTCACGGCTTCGCCACAGGCAAAGAAAAGAGGCCACCCCGGTGCCGGGGTGGCCTCTCCTGCCTATGGCCTGCGTTCCTGGAAGGATCAGGAAGCGGCGCCCGAGCCCATCGCGTGGAGGGCGTCGACCATCTTCTGCGCGGACTCCTCCATGTCGATGATCAGGCTGTCGATCCGAGACACGAAGTAGTTGTGCGCGATGCTCACGGGGACGGCGATCGTCAGTCCTGCAGCAGTGGTATACAGCGCCACCTTGATCCCGCCGGCGACGAGCGTGGCCTCCACCTCACCGGCCAGCTCGATGGACTGGAAGGCGATGATCATCCCCATCACCGTGCCCAGGAAGCCCAGGAGCGGAGCGACGTTGGTGAGCGTGGCCAGAACCACCAGGCCGCTCTCGAGCTTGCTCATCTCGATGAGGCCCTGGTTCTCGATGGCCTTGAGCACCCGGTCGGTGCCCTCGTCGGCCCGCTCGAGCCCGGCGTAGAGGATGTTGGCGGCCGGGGTGTCGGACGAGCGCGTGAGCTCGAGAGCCTCGCTGAGGCGCTGCTGCGCGAGCAACTCGTCGACCTCTTTGAGGATCCGCTTCGTCTTGGCGCTGATGGACAGCAGGCTCAAGAACTTCCAGATGATGACGACGATGCCGATGGCCAGGCAGAGACCGAGGGGGTACCGCATAATGCCCATCTGGTCCCAGGCGGCCTGCAGGTTCTCCATGACCGTAAGGTCGGGCTGTTCCATGCCCGGGACCTGAAGAAGGGAGCTGTAGAGCCTCATCACTCCAACCAAGAGGACCTCCTCGGATGCTGATCCAGTGTGTCTGCTTTTAGCGCAATGCCTGTGTTATTGAGAGCCCAAACTCTAGGGCAATTCAGGCTTTGCGACAAGGGCTCGGATAATGACGGGCGGCCGTTGGGGTGTCAACCCCCGAAATGAAGGCGAAGACGATCCTACGGCGCCGACTTCGGACAGGCGGAGAAGTGGCCAGGACCCAGTGGATCGAGCGTCGGGATCCGCTCCGCGCAACTCCCGTCCCTACCCGGGAACGGACACCGGGGGTGAAACGCGCAACCGGGGGGCGGAGACGCGGGACTGGGCATGTCGCCTTCCAGGATCGTGGCTTCCACCTGCCCCCGGGTCGTGGGATCCGGCACGGGAATGGAGGACAGCAGCGCACGGGTGTACGGGTGGGCCGCCGTCCGGTACAGGGTCGGTGCGTCGGCGATCTCCACGATGCGGCCCAGATACATTACGGCAACTCGGTCGCTCACATGCTCGACCACCGACAGATCGTGGGCGATGAACAGATAGGTCAGACCGAGCTGCTCTTTGAGGTCGTCCAGGAGGTTGACGACCTGGGCCTGCACGGACACGTCCAGGGCAGAGACGGGCTCGTCGAGCACGATCAACTCCGGTTCCACCGACAGCGCCCGGGCGATTCCCACTCGTTGGCGCTGACCACCGCTGAGCTCGTGGGGATACGCGTCGGCCTGACCCGACCGTAGCCCCACCCTTTCGAGTAGGTCTCGAACCCGCTCGCGGCGCCCCTGGGCGTCACCCGCCAGGCCGTGCACCCGGAGGGCTTCTGCGAGCATCGACCCGACGGTCATCCGTGGGTTCAGGGACGAGAACGGGTCCTGGAAGACGATCTGCGCCCGCCCTCGGTATCGGCGCAATTCGTTGGTGTCCATGGCCAGAACGTCGGTTCCGTCGAAGCGCACGTGCCCCGAGGTGGGTTCCAGCAAGCGCAGGATGCTCCGACCGGTGGTGGACTTGCCGCTGCCGGACTCCCCCACGAGACCCAGGGTCTCGCCCCGGGCCAGGTCGAAGCTGACGCCGTCGACGGCCTTGAGTGTCCTCCGATCGGCGCCCCGTCCCACCACGAAGTGCCGGGTGAGGTTCCGGACGCGGAGGAGTGGCTCGGTAGGCGCGTTCACGACTCGGTCGCTCCCGCCGGCCCCGGAGCGGCGAGCCAGCAGCGCACCCGACCTGCGGCGTCGTCGACCAGGACGGGAGCCTCGGCAGAGCAACGGCCGAAGGCGTCCGGGCACCGGTCCTGGAAGCGGCATGCGGGAGGCCACGCAGTCGGGGACGGAACTGACCCGGAGATCGGCGTGAGTCGTCGCTCGGGTCGGTCCGGCCTGGGTACCGACCGAAGGAGTCCGCGGGTGTACGGATGCCGTGGCTCGGCGAAGACCGAGGCGACCGAACCGGACTCCACGACCTGCCCGGCGTACATCACCACCATCCGGTCGCACGTCTGGGCAACCACGCCCAGGTCATGCGTAACCAGCATGACCGCCATGGCCCGGTCTGTGGTCAGCCGCGACAGCAGCCTGAGAATCTGTGCCTGGATCGTCACGTCCAGCGCGGTCGTCGGCTCGTCGGCGATCAGGACGCTGGGCTCACAGGACAGCGCCATGGCGATCATCACCCGCTGCCTCATGCCGCCGGACAGCTGGTGCGGAAAGTCGTCGAAACGCCGTCCTGGGTCCGGAATCCCGACCTCGTCGAGGAGGTCCACGGCCCGTGCCCGGGCTTCGACCTTGTTCAGGTCGCGATGGGCCCTCAGCACCTCGGCGACCTGTTCGCCCACGGTGTAGACCGGGTTCAGCGACGTCATCGGCTCCTGAAAGACCATGGAGATCTCGCTGCCACGAATCTGCCGAAGGCGTCGTTCAGGGGCACCGACCAACTCTTCTCCGTTCAGGCGGATGGAGCTGCCCTCCAGAATCCGCCCTGGAGGCCGGGGCACCAGACCCATGATGGAGAGCGCAGTGACGGTCTTCCCGCAGCCCGACTCGCCGACGATCCCCAGTGTTTCGCCCGCGTCCACATGAAAGGACACCCCGTCGACGGCCCTCGCTTCGCCGGCGTCCGTGCGGAAGAAGGTCCGCAGGTTGTCCACCTGGAGAATGGGCATGTCACTCCCCTCTCAGGCGAGGATCGAACGCGTCCCGGAGCCCGTCGCCGACCAGGTTGAACGAGAGCACCGTGACCACGATGGCCAGGCCGGGGAACGTCGACAGCCACCAGGCGCGCAGAAGCTGGCCCTGCCCGTCCGCCACCATGTTGCCCCAGGACGGGTCGGGGGGCTGGATGCCCAGCCCGAGGAACGAAAGGCCGGCCTCTAGCACGATGGTGTTCCCGATCCCCAGCGTCGCAGCCACGATGACGGGAGCGAGGGCGTTCGGCAGCACGTGCCGCCAGATGATCCTCCGGCGAGAATAGCCCAGGGCCTGGGCGGCCACCACGAAGGACCGTTCTCTCAATGCCAGCACCTCGCCCCGAACGATCCGGCTGATGTAGGGCCACTGGGTCAGACCGAGGACCACGATGATCAAGAAGATGCTCGGCTGGAACAACGCCACGAGCGTAATCAGCAGCACCAATCGGGGGAATGAGATGATCAGGTCCACGAACCGCATGAGAATCGTATCGACCCACCCCCCCAGGTAGCCGGCGACCGCCCCCACCGCGGTGCCCAGGGTCACGCTGATGGCAACCGCGATCAGGCCGATGCTCAACGAAACACGGGCTCCGTACAGCAGCCGCGAGTACACGTCCCGGGCCAGGTTGTCGGTTCCGAGAAGGTGCTCTCCGCCTGGAGGCAGGAAGCGAGCAGTGACCAGATCCCCCTGTGCCGCCGGGTCGAAGGGGGCCAGGAACGGGGTGAGCGCCGCCACCAGGTAGAACAGAGCGATCGCCACGGTCCCGATCACCGCGAGTCGGTTCCGGGCGAACGCACCCAGGGCCGAGCGCCAGTGCCCGGGATGGGTGGGCGCGACCGATCCCGGGTCCCGTGCGGACCAGGCCCACGTCCACAACAGCACGGCCAGCAGCGAGAACAGGGCGAACCACTCCCCGAGGCTGCCGTACGGCAGCGCGACGATCCGAGGCCAACGCGTCAGGAGCGTCCAGACACACAGCAGCCAGCTCGTAGAGACGAGGAGGCCCGTACCCCAGCGCCCGTCGAAGAGACACTGGATACCGGGAAGCGCGAAGCGTAGCCGCCGAACCACGTCACGTCCTCCCATGACGGATACGGGGATCGATGACGGCGTAGAGCAGGTCCGCAAGCAGGTTGCCCACCACGACCATGGTGGCGAAGGCCATGCTCGCCCCCATGACCACCGGATAGTCCCTGGCCGTGATGGCGTCCACGATCAACCTGCCCATCCCGGGCCACGCGAACACCGTCTCGATGAAGACGGCACCGCTGAAGAGGAACGGGAGGTAGAGCCCGGCCAGCGTGGCGATGGGAATCAGCGCGTTCCGCAGCGCGTGCTTGAAGACGACGCGGCTTTCGGGCAGCCCTTTGGCCCGGGCCGTGCGTACGTAGTCCTGCCGAATCACCTCGAGCATGCTTCCACGCATGAATCGCGCAACGCCGGCGGCCAGCACCAGGGTCAGCGTCAGCGCCGGCAGGAAGAGGTGCCGCAGACGGTCGACGATCCGTTCGGACAGGCTCATGAATTCGTGATCGACGGACACCACGGCCGAGGCCGGGAACCAGATCGGCCAGTCCCACACGTTGCGCGCGGCCAGGCTGAAGGTCAGCACCAGCATCAGCGCGAGCCAGAACGAGGGCATGGAGTAGAAGAACAGGGCCACCGCGCTCAACACCGAGTCGAGCAGGGAGTACTGCCGGACGGCCTGGATCACTCCGAGCAGGATACCCAGGAGAAACGCGGCGGCGAACGCGACCCCCGCCAGCATCAGCGTGTTCGGCAGGGCCGCCGCGATCACGCTCGTGACGGGTGCGTTCCGGGACGTGGAGATCCCCAGGTCGCCCCGGGCCGCGGACGCCAACCATCGGCCGTACCGCACGGGCGCCGGTTGATCGAGCCCCAGGTTGGTCCGGATCTGCTCGATGGTCTCGGCCGTCATGCCGCGGCCGATGTAGAGGTTGGCCGGGTCGCCGGGCGCGAGCTCCAGCAGGACGAAGATGAGCGTGGTGATCCCGAACACCATCGGAACCGCCCAAAGGAAACGCCCGGCCACGTATCGGATCATCGCGGGGCCTCGAGCCAGGGCCGGTCGTGCGACGCCCCGGCCACGGAGGGGCGCTCCGAGCCGGGGCGAAAGGCGTCACGGAGGCAGGGCTCGGCGATCCGAACCCGGGTTCCTGCCGTGGTTACGCCCTCATCGATCAGCAACGCTGCCGTATTTCCTCTGGTGCTCGGGAATCCACCAACGCTGGGCGCTCAACCACTCGCCGCGGGAGTCCATGACTACATCCTGCAACCGCTTGTTCACCCCGTCCAGCCGATGCCCGAAGTAGAGGAACAGATACGGCTGCTCCTCCATGACCAGGCGCTGGTACTCGTGCCAGTACGGGAGCGCCTCTTCCCGGTCCAGGATGGTCTGGAGGGTGTCGAGCATGCGATCGATGTCGGAGTTCTGGGTGCCTGACAGCGCGCTGCCGCCGTCGATCCGCTCCGAGTGGAACAGATCGGTGTCGTCGAGCCGGAAGTCGGCGACCCATCCGAAGACCACAGCGTCGAATTCCTTCGTATTGAGGACCTGCTCGAGCAGGGTGTTCCACTCGACGATCTCGGGTATGATCTCGACGCCGATCTGGCCCAGCTGCGCCTGGAGCAGCTCCGCGATGTCGGCCCGAATCTGGTTGCCGTCGTTCGACTTGAGGCCGATCGAGAGGCGGAGTCCGTCCTCGTTCTCCCGGACGCCGTCGCCGTCCCGGTCGATCCACCCGGCCTCGTCGAGCAGGGCCGCCGCCGCTTCCGGATCATACGCCAGCTCGTCGCTGAGCGACCGGTCCGCGCCCCAATGGGTCAACGGCACGCTCGCGTTGGCGATGTCGCCGTACCCTCCGATCAGCGCGTCCACGATGGCCTGCCGGTTGGTGCCCAGGGTCATGGCCCTTCGGACCCGCACGTCGGCCAGCTGGGGGCGCCTGCCGTTCCATGCGACCAGTGTGAACTGCCGGAACGGAAAGCTCAGCAAGTCCGTCGCGTCCGAGTCGATCACGGCCTGGGCCTGATCCGGCTCCACCTGGCTGTAGACGTCGATGCCCTCGGTCAGCAGCTCCGTCAGGAGCGTGGTCGGATCGACGATCGGTCGATAGATGAGCCGGTCCAGATACGAGGGACCCCCGAGGTCGGCCGGGAAGGCCGGGTTCCGAGCGAACGTCCAACTCTCGTCAGGGCGGTGCTCGACGAATACGAACGGTCCGTTGCCCACCGGACACTGCTGGTTGAACGGATGTGTCCTCAACTCGTCGGCCGACACGTCTTCGAGGAGGTGGCGCGGCATGATCGCCGTGGCCCGCCAGGGGTCCAGGAAGTCCACGTGGGGCTCCAGGCTCACCCGGACGGTGAACGAGTCCACCACCTCCATGCCTCCGGGTTCGGCCGAGTAGTTCGACCAGTAACTCGGGTTCGGGAAGCCCGTCTCCGGATTCGTGACCCGCTCGTAGGTGAAGGCCACGTCATACGCGGTGGTGCGCACACCGTCGTGCCAGAACACGTCGTCCCGGAGGTTGAACGTCAGCTGGGTACCTTCCTCGGACACGCTGAACGACTCGGCCAGGTATGGCTCGGGCTCGAGGTTCCCGTCGTACCGGACCAGGGTCATCAGGTTGACGAAGTTCTGGTGCTGCCGGGTGTGGTAATCGGCCGCGACGAAGGCGTTCATGCCCATGCCGAGCTCGCCGAACGAAGCCGTGACCGCCGTGCCTCCGTAGCGATCACCCTGGGGCTGCTCGAATCCGTCGATGTACTCGGCGACCCGGGCCTGAACGTCCGCACAGAAGGCCACGTCGCTTCCGCCCGCCTCGCTCAGCTCGAGCGCCTGGGAGGGTGCATCGCCCCCGCAAGCTCCGATCAGGAGCGTGACCCCCATCCCCCCGAACCGTCTTAGCCGCTGCTGCATGTCGACACCAGTCCTCGTTCCGCCGAGTTCGTCGCCTGGGCCGTCAGCGGCGCCAGGTCCATTCCGGATCCAGGTACTTCTTCTCATGCGTTTCGACGGCCTCTCGTTCCGCCGTCGTCAGGCCCGAGCGCTCCCACGAGCCTCCCATTCGCGCGCTGAACGCCGCGTGCATCGCTTCGTCCAGACGAGTCCGCTCCGGCACCGTACCCAGGAGGCCGGCCAATGTCGCCGGTGGCGCGGGTCGAGGCCCCCCCAGCTCGGCAATGAGCCCCTGATCTCCGTCCAGGATGATCGATCCGTGTTGAAGCACCGAGCGACCGATCCGCACCTGAGCGCTTCCCACGAGCTTGCGCCCGCGGACCACGACCTCACCTTCGGCCGGGACGTCGAAACAGGGCCCGGCGTCCGGAGCCAGGGGCGACCCGGTCGGTGCCGCCAGCGCCGCCGGCACGCCCAGGGCCACCATCGCGTCCACGAGGGCCTCGTTGATGCGGTGGTACGTGTCCTTCAGTCCGCCCAGGGCCCCCACCCCCAACACCACTCCGTACGTCAACTCCTCGTGGTGCAATACCGCCCGCCCACCCGTGGGCCGGCGCACCAGTCCTACCTTCCGCTCCTGCGCCAGCCTCGGATCGTACAGACCCCGGGCGGGCTCGTTTCGCCCGAACGACAGGGTGGGTCGATCCCATCGATACAGCCTCAGCACGCCCGTATCGGGTTCGAGCTCCGTGGCCAGGGCGTGATCCACGGCCATGTTGCGCGCGCCGGCCTGCGCACCGTCCAGTATCAACCGCCAGCGGCCGGGACGGCTCGCGACGCGCGCGCGTGCGGAGGTCACCATGGGTATCGACACGCGGGGTCGGGGACGAAAGCCGGGGTCGGGGACCGAGACACGGAATCGCTGGGCGACCGCCGAGCCGACCCGCGACCGCCCAGCCGCCCAAGAGGGATTCCGGAGACCGGCGCCGGGCAATCCGTACCGGTCTCCGAAACGTCCGTCAGGAGGCTTCGCCCGCCGGCGAAACCTGTTCGTAGTCTTCGATCGGTGGGCATGCACAGACCAGGTTTCGGTCGCCATAGGCGTTGTCCACACGGCGAACTGGCGGCCAGTACTTGTGCTCCCGTGTCCAGAGCGCCGGATAGGCCGCCTGGTCCCTCGTGTACGCATGATCCCAGGAGTCCGAGATGATCATCGCCGCGGTATGGGGCGCGTTCACCAGCGCGTTGTCCTTCGCGTCGGCGATCCCCATCTCGACCTGCTGAATCTCGGCTCGAATGGAGATCATCGCGTCGCAGAAGCGGTCCAACTCGGTCTTCGCCTCGGATTCGGTGGGCTCCACCATGAGCGTGCCGGCCACCGGGAACGACATGGTCGGGCTGTGGAAGCCGTAGTCCTGCAGTCGCTTGGCCACGTCCTCGGCGCCGATGCCCGAAGACTGCTTCAGGGGACGAAGGTCCACGATGAACTCGTGGGCGACTCGCCCGTCCGGACCGGAGTACAGGATGTCGTAGTGACCACGGAGCCGCTGCGCCATGTAGTTGGCGTTCAGGATCGCCACCTCGGACGACTGCCGCAGGCCTTCGTTCCCCAGCATCGCGATGTAGGCCCAGCTGATCAGGAGGATGCTCGCGCTGCCCCACGGAGCCGCCGAGACGGGTCCGATAGCTCGCTCGCCCCCGACGGGCACCACGGGATGACCCGGGAGGAATGGAGCCAACGACTCGTTCACGCAGATCGGTCCCATGCCGGGACCGCCACCCCCGTGGGGAATAGCGAACGTCTTGTGCAAGTTGATGTGGATGACATCCGCACCGTAGTCGCCTGGGCGCGCCAGACCCACCTGGGCATTCAGGTTGGCGCCGTCCAGGTAGACCTTGCCGCCGTTCTCGTGCACGATCCGGCACACATCCCGGATCGTGGTCTCGAACACGCCGTGCGTGGACGGATACGTGATCATGAGGGCCGCCAGGTCGGCGGCGTGGGCCGTCGCCTTGGCCTCCAGGTCCTCCATATCCACGTTGCCGTCGTCGTCACACTTCACCACGACCACCTTCATCCCGGCCATGACCGCGCTCGCGGGGTTGGTCCCGTGAGCCGAGCTGGGGATCAGGCAGATATCGCGGTGCCCCTCGCCCCTGTCCTTGTGATAGGCTCGGATCGTGAGCAGGCCAGTGTACTCGCCCTGGGCCCCGGAGTTGGGCTGGAGCGATACGAACGGCAGACCGCTGATGTCGCCCAGCCACCGCTCCAGGTCCGTGATGATCCGGTTGTACCCCATGGCCTGGTCCCTGGGCGCGAAGGGGTGCAGGCCGCCGAACTCGCCCCACGTCACCGGCTCCATCTCGTTGGTGGCGTTGAGCTTCATCGTGCACGAGCCGAGGCTGATCATGCTCGTGTTCAACGACAGGTCCTTCGACTCCAGGCGGTGGAGATAGCGAAGCATCTCCGTCTCGGAGTGATACCGGTTGAAGACCGCGTGTTCGAGATACGGGCTGCTGCGATCGAAGGGCTCCGGCATCGGGGCCTCGTCCATCTCCCCGGCCAGGGCCTCGGCCGTGAGCGTTCCATCGCCTCCGAAAACAGCGATCAAATCGTTCAGATCCTCGGGCCCCACGGTCTCGTCCAGGGCGATGCCCAGGGTTCCGTCACCGAAGTCCCTGAGGTTGATGCCCATTTCGAGGGCCACATGCATCACGTCCGCCGGCGCACCTGTCGGCCGGACCCTCAGGGTGTCGAAGAAAGTCCCGTGTACCACCTCGTGACCCAGCCGCCCGAGTGCTTCGGCCAGAACCCGGGCCTGGGCGTGGATGCGCCTGGCGATGCCTCGGACTCCCGAAGGGCCGTGATAGACCGCGTACATCCCGGCCATCACTGCCAGGAGCACCTGGGCTGTACAGATGTTGGACGTGGCTTTCTCCCGCCGGATGTGCTGTTCCCGGGTCTGGAGCGCCATGCGCAACGCCGGATTCCCGTCGGCGTCGACGCTCACACCGATGATTCGGCCCGGCATCTTGCGCTTGAAGGTCTCGTGACACGCCATGAAGGCTGCGTGGGGGCCGCCGTACCCCATGGGCACGCCGAACCGCTGACTGTTGCCCACTGCCGCGTCGGCTCCCAGCTCGCCCGGAGGCGTGAGCAGGGTCAGCGCCATCAGATCGGTGGCCATGACTACGAATCCGCCGGCCTCGTGCACCGCGGCGATGAAGGACCTGTAGTCTTCCACCACGCCGTCGGTGGCCGGGTACTGGAGCAAGGCCCCGAACGTGTCGTCGTCGGGCTCGAACTCGGCGTGGTTCCCCACCACGACGTCGATCCCCAGGGGCTCGGCGCGGGTCTGGACCACCGCGATCGTCTGGGCGTGGCACCCCTCCGACACGAAGAACCTGCTGCGCTTTCCTCGCTTCTCGGCGTGGAACATGGCCATGGCTTCGGCCGCCGCGGTTGCCTCGTCCAGCAACGAGGCGTTGGCGATCTCCAGCCCCGTCAGGTCCATGACCATGGTCTGGTAGTTGAGCAGGGCCTCGAGGCGACCCTGGCTGATTTCGGCCTGGTATGGGGTGTAGGCCGTGTACCAGCCCGGGTTCTCCATGATGTTCCGGAGAATCACTCCAGGCGTGATGGTGCCGTAGTAGCCCATCCCGATATAGGAACGCAGCACCCGGTTCTGGGATGCGATCTGGCTCACCGTCCGAAGCAGGTCCGCCTCCGTCACGGCGTCTCCGATGTTAAGGTCACCCTGAAAACGGATGTCCGTGGGCACGGTGCTGTCGATCAGCTCGGCAAGGGAGCCGACCCCCAGGCTGTCCAGCATGCGGTCCGTGTCCGCTGGCGTGGGGCCAAGGTGGCGCGGGGCGAAGTCGGCCGGAGGCGTGATGGATATGGACATTGAACGGTCTCTCTCAAAGCTCGAGGGCGCACGGTGCTGGCGCACATGAACGACGGCCGAGGCCGGGACCGTCGCGTCTCAGCGACTGGACCCGCCCTCGGCGGCCGTTGTCTTGAAGGCGGAGCGGCACGGCCGTCCGCGGCTGTCGGAGGGCCTCAGCCCTCGCCGACGTGGGTCTTATACCCTGCGGGGTCCAACAGTTCGGAAAGCGAGGCGGGATCGGCCACCCTCAGCTTGACCATCCAGCCCGCACCGTACGGATCGGAGTTGACCAGAGAAGGATCGTCTTCCAGCTCTGCGTTGACGTCCAGGATTTCGCCCCGGGCCGGGCAATAGAGATCGCTCACCGCCTTCACCGCTTCGATGGTGCCGAACGTCTCACCATGGTCGAAGGTCTCGCCGGCCTCGGGCAGCTCCACGAATACCACGTCGCCCAACTCTCCCTGCGCGTAGTCGGTCACGCCGACCAGGTAGACGCCTTCTTCCTTGGTGGGCTTCAGGTATTCGTGCTCTTCGCTGTAGTAGAGACCGTCGGGTACGTTGGACATTCTTCCTCCAGGCTTCCTCTCATGGGGCTCGGCGAGCAACGCAGGCAAGCCGGCCCGCGGCCGGTGACAATTAAGGGGGGAGCCACAAAGCGTCAAGGCGTATCCCGTGCGGGGATGACGTTACGCCGCGGCCAGGGCTGGATCGTAGCGATCGGCAGGAGCTCCTCCGGGGTGTCCCGCGCTTTTGATGCACCCCGATCCGGGTTAGTATTCTTGGTCTTTCGCCATGATCGAAGCGGGCTTTCGCCGTGCCCGCGCCCTCGGCGCTCCGGCGCGCGGCGACGCCCTTTTGCAGGTTCACGGAGGCACATATGTCGACACTTCTGACCGATACGGTCCGCCCCGCCCTCTCCGAGCTCAGCGAAGAGGAGCTCATGTTCAAGGAGGCGGTCCGTGACTTCGCCGAGTCGGAGGTGGCCCCCCGGGTCATGTCCATGGACGAGGCCGCCAAGTTGGATCCCGATCTGATTCCCCAGCTCTTCGAGTTGGGCCTGATGAGCATCGAGATCCCTGAAGCCATGGGCGGCACCGGCGCGGACTTCTTCACGTCGGTCCTGGTGGTCGAAGAGCTGTCTCGGGTCGACCCGTCGGTAGGCGTCCTGGTCGATGTCCAGAACACCCTCGTCATCAACGCGTTGAACCGTTGGGCCACGGACGAACAGAAAGCCAGCATCCTGCCCCGCCTGGCGTCGGATCTCGTCGGTGCATACGCCCTGTCCGAGGCGGGCAGCGGGTCGGATGCATTCGCCCTCTCCTGTCGCGCCACCCAGGACGGCGACGACTGGATCATCAACGGCCAGAAGCTGTGGATCACCAACGGCGAAGAGGCGGGCCTCTACATCGTCTTCGCCACCGTCGACCCGGCTGCAGGGTACAAGGGAATCACCGCATTCCTCGTGGACGGAGACGCCCCGGGCTTCTCGGTCGGAAAGAAGGAAGACAAGCTGGGGATCCGCGCGTCCTCGACGACCGAGCTCGTGCTCGAGGACGTCCGGGTATCTTCGGACGCGGTGCTCGGCGAAGTCGGCGTCGGCTACAAGGTGGCGATCGAGACGCTCAACGAGGGCCGCATCGGCATCGGAGCGCAGATGGTCGGGCTCGCCCAGGGCGCCCTTGATCACACCGTGCGCTATGTGAAGGAGAGGGAGCAGTTCGGACGCCCGATCGGTCACTTCCAGGGTGTGCAGTTCCAGCTCGCCGACATGGCCACCAACATCGAGGCGGCCCGGCTGCTCGTGTACAACGCCGCCCGGCTGAAGGACGAGGGCAAGCCGTTCCTGACCCAAGCCGCGATGGCCAAGCTCTTCGCATCGGAAATGGCGCAGAAGGTGGCGTCGATGTGCATCGATCTTCACGGTGGATACGGGTTCACCAACGAGTACCCGGTCGCGAAGCTCTACCGGGACGCGAAGATCGGCACGATCTACGAAGGCACCACCAACATGCAGCTCCAGACGATCGCGAAGCTGCTGCTGCGCTAGGGACGATAACAGAATCGATATTCTTTTTTTCAGATTGGGGAAATGAGCGATGGGCACCTTTGGATTCGGCGAAATCCTGTTCGTGCTTCTTGTGCTCATGCTGCTGTTCGGCGCCAAGAAGATCCCCCTGATCGCTCGAGGGCTGGGCGAGGGCATCCGGAACTTCAAGACCGGCGTCAAGAGCGACGGCGATGAGCACACGCTTCCTTCCGGCGACGATCGCTAAGATCCGGGCCGGCGGGACGGCTCGACCGTTCCGCCCGACGCCCCGGCCGGCCCTGGCCGATCGGCAGCCCACGACACAGCAACACACGCCTGCATCCCCGTGACGACCTCTCCATTAGACAATATTGTTGTCGTTCTGATCGAACCCCAGAACGTCGTCAACATCGCCGGGGTCACGCGGGCTATGATGAACATGGGCGTACGGACCCTCCGCCTGGTTCGACCCGGCGAATTCGATCCCTGGCGCATCGGGGGCATCGCCCACCGCAGCGAAGATATCGTCGAGGCCACCGAGATCTTCGATTCGCCTGTGGCCGCCTTGGCTGATTGCGCCTACGTGTTGGGCACATCGGCCCGCCCCCGGACCGCTCAGCGGAACTACGTCCGGCCTCGTTCGGCCGCCTCGGGAATCGTCGATCGGGCCGTCGACGGACGGGCCGCCATCGTCTTCGGACGCGAGGACCGGGGCCTGTCCAACGAGGTCCTGGACCTATGCCACGCGGTGGCGATCATCCCCACCGATCCGGACTACTCGTCCCTGAATCTGGCCCAGGCCTGCCTGCTGCTCCTGTACGAGGTGTTTCTGGCCGCCGAAGAGGGGTCAGACACCCTCCCCCGAGGGCGGCGCTCGACCCGAGCCGCATCCACGGCGGAGATGGAGGAGATGTACGCGGCCCTGGAGGCGGGGCTCGGGCGGATCGAGTTCTTCAAGGCGCGGGAGCCGGCGAGCATCCTCCGGACGCTGCGAACGCTGCTGGGCCGTGCAGAACCGGAGTTGCGAGAGGCACGACTCGTGCAAGCTATCGGGTTCGAGATCGGGCACTACCTGGATCGAAAGTCACGTGACGATACGGCTTTCGAGGCACACCAGGACCCCGAACGCGACTCGAACTGAACGGTCTTCGGGTTGGGGACAGGCGTTGCAACGCGCCTGTTTCCCGGCTTTTTGCAGCACCCGAGCCACAGGGCGAGTGCAACGACACCACGGACCTTGGGGCCCCTGAGACGGGTGCTAGAGAGCAACGCCACGTATGCCAGACCAAGACGCGCGGGAAGCTCGAGCCAACCTGGCCGAACGGTACCGCGTTCTTCTGGAGATCGGTCGGACCCTGACCGGGACCCTGAGCCCGGAGGACCTGTATCGCACGATCTACCGCGAGACCGCCCGAGTCGTCGAAGCGTCCGGATTCTATATCTCGCTCTTCGATCAGGCCCGAGACATGGCCACGGTCGTGTTCTATGCGGATCGGGGTCGGGAGCGTCGCGTCGAGATCTCCTATCGAGGCTCGGACAGCGAGGTCATCCGCACCGGAAAACCCTCGCTGATCGACGACGGTGTCCAGGACCACTCACTCATGCTCCTCGGGGACGAGGACGGAGAGGTGACCCGCTCGGCCATGGCCGCGCCCCTTCGATACAAGGGACGGGTGCTGGGCTCCATCAGCGCCCAGAGCTACCGGGCCCAGGCCTATCAAGCCGAAGACCTGGAGCTCCTTCAGGGCATCGCCGACGTTGCCGCAGTGGCCATCGAGAACGCCCGCTACGTGTCGGAGCTGGAGCTCCGGCGCCGTGAAGCCGAGCGACTCGAAGAGATCGGCCGCGCACTCACGGGCTCGCTGGACACCCGGGAGGTGATCGCCAAGGTGATCGAATCCGCCAGCGAGCTACTCGACGCGGATGGGGCGGCGGTTTGCCTGGTGGAAGGCAGCGACGCTCGCGTCGCCGCTTCGCTGGGGGGCATGGCCATTCCCGAAGACCTCCGGTGGCCGCTCGAGCGGTCCTTCCTGGATTCCATGATCGACACCCGACGGCCAGTGCTGCTGGAGAACCTGCCGTCGAGCCGGCTCGTGCCCGAGGCGCTTAAGGCTCACTGCCGCGCCAGCTGCGCGCTTGCCGTACCGCTGGTGATGAACGGCGAAGTAGCCGGGGCGCTCATGGTGTGCCGCCTGAAGCGCGAGAGCTTCTCGGAAGAAGACATGCACGTTGGTCAGCGTCTGGCCAGCCAGGCCGCGGTCGCCCTGGAGAACGCCCGGCTGCACGCGAACATCCAGACGCTGTCCCTCACGGATCCCCTGACCGGGCTTCCGAACCGTCGGCACCTGCAGATCCACCTGGGCCGTGAGGTCGCCGCCGCCCGACGTGGCCGCAACCTCACCCTGCTGCTCCTCGACCTGGACGACTTCAAGAAGTACAACGATACGTACGGCCACGTGGCCGGCGACGAGGCGCTCAGGGCCTTCGCCCGCATTCTTGCGGGAGAGACCCGACTGATGAACCTTGTGGCCCGCTTCGGGGGCGATGAGTTCGTCTCGGTTCTCACCGACACCGAAGCGACCGGAGGACGCCTCCACGCTGAGCGCATCTCCGAACGCGTCGCTGAGGATCCGGTCCTCGCCGGCCATGGCATGAGCGTGAGCTTCGGCATCGCGTGCTTCCGCCCGGGCGAGATGGAGAGCGTCGAGGACCTGATCCGCGCAGCGGACGAAGACCTATATCGCCGCAAGGCGGAGCGGGACAACAGGAAGACGGCACCGGAAGCGGCCCAGCGAGGAGCCTGACCCTCCCGCCTGCTCCCGGCTCAACCCCAGGAGCAGTCATGGACGCCAGCCCGGACGTCGACCTCCCCGGCCTGCTCGAGGCAGCTCGGGCGTGCGCCCTTGCCGCTGGCGACATCACCCTCCGCTACTTCGGTGGCGTGCTGCGTGCCGATTCCAAGAGCGACGGGACGCCCGTCACGGCGGCCGACCGGGCCGCCGAAACCCTCATCCGAACCATGGTCGCGGACCGGTATCCCGACCACGGAGTGCTTGGCGAGGAGTTTGGAAAGGACCGGCCGGAGGCTCGGGTCCGTTGGATCGTCGATCCCATCGACGGCACCAAGTCTTTCATGCACGGCGTGCCGCTCTACGGCGTGCTGATCGGCATCGAAATCGAGAGGCGCCCCGTGGTGGGCGTGGCCCACTTCCCCGCCCTGTCCGAAACTGTGAGCGCCGCAACCGGTCTGGGGTGTTTTTGGAACGACCGGCCGGCCCGGGTCTCCGGTACGCGGCAGGTTTCCGACGCCGTGATCCTCACCACGACCGTCAAGCGGTCACAGGACCCGCCGGCCAGCCGGGGATTGGGGCAGCTGCTCGATTCCGCCCGAATCGCTCGAACCTGGGGGGACTGCTATGGTCACGCCCTCGTCGCGACCGGCCGTGCAGACGCCATGGTCGACCCGCTACTGTCGTATTGGGACGCTGGTCCGCTGCTCACGATCATGACCGAAGCCGGTGGGCGTTTCACGGACGTGAAGGGCGTCGAAACCACCCACGGGGGCTCGGGTGTGTCCAGCAACGGTGCGATCCACGACGCGGTCCTCGAGGCGCTTGCCGGAGGCGACTGACGGAAGCGATCCCCTGCCGATCGAGGCGGCCGTTCGAGGGTTGGACGCCCAAGAGCCGCGGGCGACGATCGGCTGCCGGGTGGCGCAGCAGTCGTCGGCTCCGTTACCGGAATGCGAAGCGGCCGCGCGGTTCAGACCCGGGCGGCCGCTTCGTTTTGTCGTGTCCCCCGGCGACGACGGCGTGGGGCACCGCCGATCGGAATCAGGCGTGTGTCGACTCGCTCGGTAGTGGCAGCTCCGACTCGAACACCTCGGGATCCGCCATCGGCTGCCAGAGTTGCACCACCGGGAAGGTGGAAAGGAACCAACCCAGGCAGAACATGAACAGGCCGATGAACAGAGGCGCCGTCAGCAGTTCGGGTCCGGGGAAGATCGATCCACCATGGTGGTGCACCGGCCCGATGAGCACGTACATCTCGAGCCAGAGGCCTGCCAGAATCACGCCGGTGAAGAACCCGAGCCACAGCGGGCGCATCTTCGGGGCACGACCGATTAGCGCGACGAATGGGATCACGAAGCACAGCACCAGCCACAAGGCCGAGAGCTTGCCCCACACCGGACCGGACCGCGTGATGATGTAGGCCTGTTCCCAGGGCAGCTTAGCGTACCAGATCGGCAGGTACTGGGAGAAGAACAGGTAGGTCCAGAACACGGTGAAGGCGAAGGCCAGCTTGCCCAGGTCGTGGAGCTGGGACGAGCCGATCATCTTGCCGACTTCCGGATCGCGCAGCTTCAGGAAGACGCTGAGTCGGGACGTCAGCGCGATGCCACCCCAGAACGCGCCCATGAAGAAGAAGCCGCCGAACAGAGTCGAAAACCAGTGGGGCTCCAGCGACATGATCCAGTCGTAGGAGAGCATGCTCATGACGGTCGCGTACACCAGGATGAACGCGGGCCCCATCTTGGTGAGCGTCCGGTGGGACGCGACTTCTTCGGCCTCCTGACCCTTCCAGCCCTTGGTCAGGCGGGCGCGCCACTTCGCTCGACCCGCGTCGCCGCCTTCACTCTGCTCGGTGAGTCCCATGTCCGGCCGCAGGCAGCGGCGGGCGTAGATGATGGACAATGCAAAGAGGACGAACACGCCGATCAGATTCCGGAGAACCAGGCCCGGGATGTTCAGGTACGCCTGCTTGGCCTGGAGGATCGGATCGTGGGCCATCTCCTCGATCCACGGGAAGTACTGCTCCCGCATCACGAACAGAAGCGGCAGGAACAGCAGGAAGGAGATGGGCAGGAAGGACACCGGGCTCAGGCTGAGCCTACGCACCGACCAGTTCCACTTGGCCTTCGCTTGATAGGTCGCGACGGCAAAGGCAATCGCCCCCATCGCGATCATGGTGAAGAACAGCCAGTTGATGATGTACGCCTGCCAGGCCCGGGCGGGATCGGTTGACAGGGTCATTCCGAACGAGACGAGTCCCACCGCCACGAGCACGCCCGCAAGGATGTTCCACCACCTGGGGCGGTCCATGTAGCGGACCGGAATCGAGTCTGGAATATGATGGTGCGCCATTCGGTTCCGTCCTGGT
>CAJIAX010000244.1_pt1 | contig 132674 bp, 125 predicted proteins | sample 9199251 | NCBI WGS metagenome assembly CAJIAX01 (sample SAMEA7708287, study PRJEB35096) | sediment metagenome | biome: marine neritic benthic zone biome [ENVO:01000025]; feature: sediment [ENVO:00002007]; material: shallow marine sediment [ENVO:03000034] sea grass bed [ENVO_01000059] ... | reverse complement strand
ATCGTGTCGCTGTCCATGCGGGAGGACGACGTGCGCACCTTCATGAGCCTGCCCTGGACCATGACGGCCTCGGACGGGGGACTGGACTCCGAAGGGGTTCCCCACCCCCGGTCCTACGGCGCGTTCACCCGGAAGCTCGAGAGCTACACACTGGAGGAGTCCGTCGTCGGTCTGGCGTTCGCCGTGCGTTCGATGACCAGCCTGCCCGCCACGGTCTATCGGATGGAAGGACGAGGTCTGCTGATGCCGGGCGCATTCGCGGACGTCGTCGTCTTCGATCCCGCCACGCTCCGCACCGGAGCGACGTTCACCGATCCCCGGGTGTTGTCGGAGGGGGTGAGCCATGTCTGGGTCGGCGGTGTGCACGCGGTGGAAGACGGACAGATCACCGGCGCGCTCGGAGGCCGGGTGATCCGGAGAGTGGATCCGTGAAAACCGGGCAAGGCATCAGCGGTCGGATGCGCTGGGTCGTGCGATCATGATCGTGCAGCGCCGGGGCCCGGGTCTGCGGCTCATCGAACAGCACGATCACGGCCTGATCGCAGGGGAGATGGCGTTCGCTTGGCGGGAAGCCGAGGGAAGCCCGGAGGTCAGCGAGATCCTGGTTACGGCCACGGCCCTGCACGACCTGGGGTGGCGGCGATTGGACCGAGTGCCACGGTGGAGCGCCGAGACCCGTGGGGCCGTCGACTTCGCGGAGTATCGACCCGGTCCGAAGTTCCGGGCTGCAGCGAGAGGGGTGGAGGAGGTCGAGGAGCTCGATCCGTACGCGGCGATGTTGGTCAGCATGCACTACGCGTCGTTTGTCGGCGCGCCCCGGTGGTTCGTGGAGGAGCAGACCGCGCGGCAGGAGCAACTGGCCGACGAGGTCGACGACGACCTGCCCGACCCGGATGCAGTCGAAACCGACCTGAGGTTGCTGCGGCTGTTCGACGTGCTGAGCCTCTATCTCTGCATCACGCCGCCGGGGGCGTCGCCCGAGGGTCGGCCCGCCTGGCTCGGCGACCAGTTCGAGGTGCCCGGGTGGGAGGACCTGCTCACCGCCCGGTGGATATCCGACACGGCGCTGGCTCTGGATCCTTGGCCCTTCGGAGAGGAGCCGGTGGCGCTGGAGGTCCCCCACCGGGACCTGGAGCGCTCCACGTTCGACGATGAAGACGACCTGGCGAGAGCCTGGCGAGCGGCTCCGCGGATGGACGGCTCGGTGGTCCTCAGCTCGCTCTGATGGACAGACCGGCGCGGGGCTCTTTGGCCGCGTCGGCTCGCGGCGTCCGGGCGTGGGCGGCCGCGGTCTTCTGGAACAGGGTCGTCGCCATACCGGGAATCGACGAGAACCGCTCCGTGAGCCCCAGAGCCGTTTCCGAGCTGCCGAGGAACAGGTACCCGTCGTCCGTCAGGACCCGGCTGAGCCGGTTGAGCACGTCTCGCCTGCCGTCGGGGCCGAAGTAGATCAGCACGTTGCGACAGAAGACCAGATCGAACGGCCCGAGGTGCTGGAAGTCCTCCAGGAGATTCCCCTCCCGGAACGTGACGCTCTGTCGAAGCCGGTCGTTGATCTGAAAGCCCTCGTCGACCTGGCGGAAGTATTTGACCAGATGGGTCACGGGTAGCCCGCGTTGTACCTCGAAGTGGTTGAAGATCCCCTGCTTGGCCCGCTCCACCACCTCGGGGGAGTAGTCGGTCCCGACAATCTCCACGGTCCAGTCCGCGAGGCGAGGCATCTCGGCCACCGTGATCGCGATCGAATAGGCTTCCTGGCCCGTGGAGGCGGCGGCGCTCCAGATGCGGATTCTGCGGGTGTCCCTCCGTCGCTCCATGAGCTCGGGCAGCAGCTGGTTCCTGAGGAGCTGAAACGGCCGATGGTCCCTGAAGAAGAGGGACTCGTTGGTCGTCATGGCCGCGCAGACCAGCTTGATGATCCTCCGATCCGCGCTGATGCGGAGCAGGTTCACGAGCTGGGCGACGTTCTCGAGACCCAGGCTGGTCGCCACCGGCCCCAGCCGACGGTCGACCAGATATTCCTTGTCGACCCCGAGGGCGTGCCCGCTGTTCTCGAGAAGGATCTTCCTGAGGGTCTCGTAGTCCGCCTTCGTGATCATACCCGTGTCCCCGTCCGCGCCATGATATGTCCGGCGATCTGGTCCAGGGGGAGAACGGTATCCGCCAGTCCGGCCGCAGTGACCGCGCCGGGCATCCCCCACACCACGCTTGTCTCCTGGTCCTGTGCCACCACGTAGCCCCCCGCGTGCTGGATTGCCCGGCATCCGTCGCGTCCGTCATGACCCATGCCCGTGAGCACCGCTGCGACGACGTTGGCGCCGTATACCCGGCTCAGGGACTCGAACAGAGGGTCCGCGGCGGGTCGACAGAAGTTGACCTGCTCCCGCTGGTTGAGTCGGGCCACCGGACCCCCGGCGGTGCGGTCGATCTCGAGGTGGAAGCCCCCCGGGGCGACGTAGGTCGTGCCGCCCAGGATGGGTTCGCCATCCTCTGCCTCCTTGCAGGGGCGCCCCGTGACCGACTGGAGGCGCTCGGCAAGCATCTTCGTGAAGAGGGGTGGCATGTGCTGCACCACGACGATGGGCAGAGGCAGATCGACAGGGAGCGCCGACAGAAGCTTCCTCAACGCATGTGGCCCGCCCGTGCTGGACGTGATGGCCACGATCTCGGGCACGCCCCTCCAGGACCGCGTCCGAGCCGTCTCCGGAGCGTTCGGTGCCGGAGACGCCTCCCTACCGAGAGCCAAACGGTTCCCCAGGGCGCGGACCTTGCGAACGAGGTCTGCCGAGATCCCCTCGAGGCCGCTGCCGGCTTTCGGCTTCTCGACGTAGTCCGCGGCACCCAGCGAGAGGGCCTTGATCGCGACGTGGGCTCCCTTCCGGGTCAGGCTGCTGGCCATAAGCACCCGGACCTCCGGGTGTGCCTCGAGAATCAGGGGAAGGGCTTCCAGCCCGTCCATCTCCGGCATCTCGATGTCCAGCAGGATCACGTCGACCGTTTTCCGCCGGAGCACGTCGAGGGCGGCGCGGCCATGCCAGGCGGCTGCCACCACCCGCATGTCGGGTTCACGCTCGACGATCCGGCTGAGGAACCCGCGGACGACTGCGGAGTCGTCCACGACCATCACGCGGATGGGGGGAGCATGGGTCATACGGCGACCCCGACTCCCGCCAGTTTTTCCTCCACGATGTCGCCGCTGAACGGCTTCATGATGTACTCGTTCGCGCCTGCCTGGATGGCCTCGGTGATCTTGTCGAACGTGTTGTGCGTCGTGCACATGACCACAGGCGGCTGCGGCAGCTCGTGCCGGCTTCTGAGCGCGCGAAGGAACGAGATGCCGTCCATCTCCGGCATCTCGATGTCCAGAAGTACCGCGTCGGCCGATAGGCCCGACTCGAACCGCGACAGCGCATCCACGCCCGTCTCGGCCTCCGCGACGGAATAGCCGAGGGGCTCGAGGATCCGGCGGATCGCTTTCCGGATGATGGCCGAGTCGTCCACCACCAGTACCGTCTTCATTGCTTCGCCTCCAAGGGGCGGTTCCCTGACGCTACTCTCGGAGAGAGTATCGGAGGTCGGAGGGGAAACTTGACGGAGCCGCCTGGCCCGCGATCCCGTTCGGCATCCCGGTCAAGTTTCACCTGCAGTCCTCCGAAACTGGCCTCATGATGGACCCCTCCGAGAGTGGAGCCACGGGCCTCGTTGATCGGGCACGACCGACCGGCGCACCTTCCTGATCGACCACAACAGAGAGGTTGAGATAGGACGATGGACGATCTCCTCCGGGAGTTCCTGACCGAGTCGTCGGAGAGCCTGCTTGGGCTGGAGCAGGAAATCGTCGAGTTGGAGCGACGACCCAAGGACAAGGATCTGCTCGGCAGCATCTTTCGCACGATCCACACCATCAAGGGCACGTGCGGGTTTCTCGACCTGACCCGGTTGGAGGGCATCGCCCACTCCGCGGAGAACGTGCTGGGCCGTCTTCGGGACGGAGAGATTTCGGTATCGGACGACGTGATCGGCGACGTGCTTTCGGCGGTGGATATCATCAAGGACATCCTGGAGGGTCTCGAAGAGACCGAGGAAGAACCCCAAGGCGACGACTCGCTGGCCATCCGCCGCCTCGACGCGTGGTTGGAGAACGACGACGACGCTCGGGACCTGGCCGCCCTGGACGCGATGTTCCAGGCCGCCCGGGACCGGTCAGCGGCCGGCGAGCCCCCGGGTGCCACGAACGTCCCGCAGACGACGGGGTCCGAGGAGGGATCGGATGAAACCGCCCCTGCCCCCGACGCGCAGTCTTCCTCCGCCGACGATGCCGCCTCCCCAGCCGGGGCCCAGAGTCCCTCGGCCGGTACCACCGGGGCCTCGAACGGGGGCCCGTCCCGCGGGCGCGCGGGCAAGGGTGAAGGCGACAACGACAAGCGGGCCGTGGCCGAAGCCTCTCTACGTGTGGACGTCGAGGTCCTCGACCGCCTGATGAATCTCGCCGGCGAGCTCGTGCTGGCCAGGAATCAGCTGAACCAGCTGGCGCAGCGGGAGGAGCACTGGGCCTTCAATGCTCCGGTCCAGCAGCTCAATCGGGTGACCACCGACCTGCAGGAAGCGGTGATGAAGACCCGTATGCAGCCCGTGGGTAACGCGTGGGGCAAGCTGCCCCGGCTGATCCGAGACCTGGCCAACGCCGGCGGCAAGCAGATCGACCTGCTCATGGTGGGGGGCGAGACCGAGCTGGACAGGCAGATCCTCCAGGCGATCAAGGATCCCCTCACCCACATGGTACGGAACTCGGCGGATCACGGCATCGAGATGCCGGACGTCCGGGCGGCCCAGGGGAAGAACCCCCAGGGTCAGGTGGTCCTGGAGGCCTTCCACGAAGGGGGTCACATCGTGATCGAGATCCGGGACGACGGGAAGGGGCTGAACGTCGAGGCGATCCGCCGGAAGGCCGTCGAACGCGGCCTGGTCGATGAAGACGTGGCTGCTGGAATGCCCGCTCATCGCGTCTTCGAGTTCATCTTCGAAGCCGGATTCTCCACAGCGACCAAGGTCACCAGCGTCAGTGGTCGGGGCGTCGGCATGGACGTGGTTCGTCGCAACATCGAACGCATCGGCGGCACGATCGAAGTGAGCTCGGGCGTGGGCGACGGCACGACGATGCGGATCAAGATCCCCTTGACGCTGGCCATCATGTCGGCGCTGATCGTCGGCGCGGGCGGCCAGACCTTCGCCATCCCGCAGATCGCGGTGTTGGAGCTGGTCCGGGTCGGCGCGGAGAACGCCCGGCTGGTCGAGACGGTGAACGGGAGCCGGTTCTACCGCCTCCGGGAAGATCTGCTCCCGCTGGTGCGCCTCGCTGACGTGCTCGGCCTGGAAGAGGCCAGCGAGTCCATCGAAGACATGGGCAGCATCATCGTGTGTCAGGTGGGACACCTCCGCTTCGGACTCGTCGCCAACGAGATCCTCGATACCCACGAGATCGTCGTGAAGCCGGTGGGGCGCAGGGTGAAGGGCATCCGGGAGTACGCCGGCACGACGATTCTCGGAGACGGAAGCGTCATCATGATCCTCGATGTCCCGGGGATCGCTTTGGAGCAGGAGCTCCAGGCGCGGACAACCAGCCGAGACGAGGATCAGCAGGACCACGTCGAGGAGACCTACACCGGTCAGGGCACGTCCCTGCTGCTGTTCGAGGCCGGCGCCGAGGCGCCCAAGGCGGTGCCCCTGGCCCTGGTTTCCCGTCTGGAGGAATTCCCCGTCGACACCATCGAACGGGCGGACGGCCATTGGGTCGTTCAGTACCGCGGCCAGCTCCTGCCCATCGTGGGGGCCGACCCCGAGATGGACATGCTGTCCCTCGATCCCCGACCCGTGGTCGTGGTCTCGGACGGCGATCTGCCCATCGGGCTCGCGGTGGACGCCATCAGCGACATCGTCCAGGAGGAGCTGAAGGTCGAGGTCCACAGCGCCACACCCGGGATTCTGGGAACCGCGGTCGTGGCCGGACGTGCCACGGAGCTGGTGGACATCGACCACCACGTGGGCCAGGCCCACAGGGGTTGGCGAAGCGGCCTGACCGGAAACGAAGGAGCTCGCGTGCTCGTCGTGGACGATTCACCGTTCTTCCTGAACCTGCTCACGCCGGTGCTGAGGGCCGAGGGCTATCGGGTCTCGGTGAGTCACGACGGCCAGCACGCCCTGACCCGCCTCAACCGAGGAGAACGGTTCGACCTGGTCGTGAGCGATATCGACATGCCCCAGGTCGACGGTTTCCAGCTGGCCCGATTCGTCCGGGCCGACGGCCGGTGGGAGGGAGTGCCGATGGTCGCGTTGACCTCGCGGGACTCGGACGCGGATCGCGCCACCGGCATCGAAGCCGGGTTCGATCGCTATCTCAAGAAATTCGACCAGGAAGCCGTGCTCGACGCCATTCGTGAGGTGCTCGGAACGGTGAGTGAGTCCGAGGAGGTGTTGGTATGAGCGGGCACGGCGCCGGACCCGGCGACAGTCATCTCCGGCTGGAAGGCTTCGTAACCTTCCTGCTGGAGAACCAATGGCTGGGGATTCCCGTGGTGCTGGTCCAGGAGGTTCTGGTCGAGCAGCGGGTGTCTCCCGTTCCCCTCTCACCCGAAGAGGTGGCGGGGTTCCTCAACCTGAGGGGCCAGATCGTCACCGCCATCGAGCTGCGGGCCCGGTTGGGCCTGGCACCCCGGACCGACCAGGCGGCCATGAACGTCGTCGTCCGGGACGAAGACGAGCTGTACAGCCTGATCGTGGACGAGGTGGGCGACGTCGTCCAGGTGGGAATGGACCAGGTCGAGGCCACCCCTCAGACCCTGGACCCGGTCTGGAAGCAGTGTTCCCGGGGGGTGATCCGGCTGGACGAGGGTCTGCTGCTGGTGCTCGACGTGGATCGTGTCCTGCGGAAAGACGCGATCCGAGCCGCCTGATCCAACCGGGACGCAGGTGCCCGCTCGAAGGGGTTCAGCGATCCCCGGACCGGTCGATACTCCAATCAATGGGCTTGCCTCGAAGCGGCAAACGGCGGGCCCGCCCCGACGCGTGCGCCACCGTGCACACGACCAACCATCGCCGGCGACACGGAGGTCGCCGGTGCCGATCAGCACCCAAGGAACGGAGCTGTTGAGCTGATGAAGACGTACGCCTTCCTGGGCCGGATCCTGGCCCCCCTGGCGGCCATGATGGCGCTGTCGATCCTCATGCCGACACGGGTGAGTGGGCAGGCCGTGTACGCGCCGAGCGAGCTGTCCGAGATGCCCAAGATCGCCAACATGAACCAGGCGCAGAAGGTCATCAAGAACTCGTATCCCGACGGGCTACGCAGCAGCAACGTGGTCGGTAAAGTCCAGATTCAGTTCGTGGTGCTCGAGGACGGTTCGGTCGATCCCGCGTCGGTTTCAGTGGTGAATGCCACGGTGGCCGAGCTCGGGGACGCCGCCGCCAACGCCGTGAAGCAGATCAAGTTCAAGCCTGGGAAGAAGGACGGAGCGGCCGTTCGCTCCCGCGTGGTCATCCCCATCGCCTATGGCGGGGACGACTAGCGGACGGAGACCGCCGGTCCCATTCGACCTCTACGGTCCATCGAGGCTCGGCCACTGAAGGGGTCGGGCCTCTGTTCGCAGGGGCCGGCACCCTTCCGGATGGCCCCCGGATCCGATCAGGAGCCGGTGGGCGGTGAAGTACCGGGACCCAGGTAGTCCCGGCGGAAACGGTCGTGGGTCGCTGCTTCGGCTGGACTCCCCAGCGATTCCGTCGTTCCGGCGACGACCCACACCACGTCGCCCGCCAGATCGAACAGGATCGGGACGTCGTGTCCCGTCACGGCCACGCCACAGCCCGAGGCCGACAGGCGGGCCAGACCGGAGGCGACCAGCTCCTGATCGAGAGGGGCGAGACCCGCGAAGGGCTCGTCGGCGAGAAGGCAGGTCGGCTGTCGCGTCAGCGCGAGCCCCAGGGCGACCCGAGCGCGTTCCCCGCCCGACAGGGCGTGGGGGTAGTCGTCCAGCAGCGTGCCGAGCCGCAGCAACTCGACCGCCGCTTCCATGGCTTCCCCGCCGAAGCGCCGGACCACGGCCCGGAAGTAATCCACAACGAGGAACCGGGACGACAGTGGCGCCTGCTGGTGGAGGTAGTACAGTCCGTGCCGGGCCATCACCGCCAGTCGGGGACGTTCCCAGATGCGGTCGGCGAAGCGGATCGTGCCGAAGTCGGGGGCCTTCACGCCGGCGACGAGGTCCAGGAGCGTGGATTTGCCCGAGCCGTTCCGGCCCATGATGGCTGTCACCCGGCCGGGCACGGCGTCGAACGAGGCGCCCTTGAGCACCTGGTGGCGCCCGAACCGCTTGCCGAGCGAGTCCGCCGACAGCACCGGCGGGGTCACGGCGTGACCACCACGATCAGGACCACCAGCAGGATCTCCAGAACAGTCACGGTGACCACGATCAGCGCGGTCAGGTCCAGCCGTGACGTCCCCAGGTTGGCCAGGAACTGGTCCTCCCGCCGCGCCTTCGCGTCCAGGAGGATGGCGGCCACCACCATGACGTAGAGGAAGAGGAGCGCAACGGGTCGCAGGGTCAGCGCGCCCCGGAGGCCCGGCGGGGAACCCATCGGACTCATCTGTTGGCCCGCCACGGCCACCGCTCGAAGGACGATCCAGACGAGAACGGTCCGGACGACGAGCGCCCGGGCGAAGACCCGGTCCACCCTGAGGCTAGGGATTGCCACCACCCGCCCTCCGTACGTCTCGCCCCTGGAGATCCACCACCGACCGGACCGTGCCCCCCACTTCGTGGAATCCTACCAGGTCCTTGTGGATCCGCCGGCTGCGCATGCGATAGGCGTGGATCTGGGGCATGCGGATGGCCCACTGACGAACGATCCAGGCTCCGGTGATCAGCTCCTCGAAGTCGACGAACCCACCGAGTTCGTCCGTGGACACGCCCAGGTCCAGCCGGGTGTACCCGAACTCGAGACGCCGGAGCTTCAACGTGTTTCGATCCAGGTCGAGAAATCCCTGGATGTCGGGGACGTCGCCTTCGGCCAGCGGCTCGAACGCGATCCGGACGTCGGACGTGTCGCCGGGGTCGTCCATGCGGAAGCAGTGGGCGTTCACGAACGTGGACGAAAGGAGCACGGCGGCGTCGGGAGCGAAGTAGTCCCGGCCAGCCACGTCGTCGCCCTGGACGTAACCCTCGTCGGCCAACTCCTGGGCGGGCAGACTCCTGAACGGGTTGGCGCCCTCACCCGAGCGGGTCTGGACCTGCTCGTCGACGACGGACAGGTCGTCCGGATCCAGCGTGCGGAAGACGTGTTCGACCTCGTACGAGAGCCCGCCCTCGGCCACCGTCCACCGGGCCGCTTCGAGGGCCTTGCGGGCCTCGTCCCAGAACCCGGCCACCACCGTGGCGTCTTCGGCGTCCAGCGTGCGGCAGTTCCGGTCCGGATCCGCCGTGACGCCCCGCACTCGAATGGGGCTGAGGCCCGCCTCCAACTCCAGGGTACGGGCTTCGCCGAATGCCAGGTCGAAGACCTCCGTCACGACGGTTTCATGGCCGATGTGCCGTGTGACGACGCGGTAGGGGCCCGGACGCTCGGACCGAAACCGGAATCGCCCGTCCGGGTCGGTGAGCGTGGTTTCCACGATCCCGCCGTCAGGCCGCTCGAGTCGCACCAACGCGGCGGGGATGGTCTGGCCGGTGGATCCGTCCCGAAGGGTGCCTCGCACCGTCTGGGCATCGAGCTCGGAGGCGGCCCCGAGCATCCCCAGGATCAACATGAACAAGGGACCGAACCACCCCGGGGCAAGGCCGCGGCCTCCGCCATGCGCCTCCGCCACGCCGGAGATCCGGGTCCCGGTCAGGTCGCGTCGGCGTCGATCCACTTCTTGACCCGCGGCGGCTCGTAGTCCACAAACCCGTCCACCAGCTCCGACACCGACGTGGCCAGGCGGAGCAGACGACGGTGGGGTTCGCGTATGAACCGTTCCCGAACCCCGTGATCGATCAGGTCCCGCAAGGGACCGTAGTACCCGTCGACGTCCAGGACGCCCACCGGCTTTTCGTGGGCGCCGAGCTGGGCCCAGGTGAGGATCTCGAAGAGCTCCTCGAACGTGCCCAGCCCTCCGGGGAGCGCGACGAACCCGTCGGAAAGGTCCGCCATCATCGCTTTGCGCTGGTGCATGGTGTCCACCACGTGTAGCTCGGAAAGACCCTCGTGAGCCACTTCGCGACGGAAGAGGGCGCCCGGAATCACGCCGATGACCCGTCCGCCGGCCTCCAGGGCCGCATCCGCGGCGGCTCCCATGAGCCCCACGGCGCCACCACCGTACACCATGTCCACGCCTCGCACCGCAAGCTCAGTCCCTACGTCCTGCGCAGCGGCCACGTACGCCGGCCGCGCTCCCGGGTTGGATCCGGCGAACACGCAGATTCGTTTCAGGACCGTATCCCCCTACCGGCGCAGGAGAGCCACGAGAGCTTCGTTGCCCTCCACGTCCAGGAACGTGTCCCACTCCAGGAAGTAGCCTTCGACATCGTATCCCACGAAAGTGCGCACGCGTCCGCTTTCGTCGCCGATCTCCTCGGTTCGGAAGCGGAAATCCTCGATTCCCTGCATGCGGGTGAACCAGGGTTCCACGTCGTCCACGAAGAATGAGACGGTGACACCCTTCTCGGGGGTGGCCTGGTGGAGCCCCCGGGTTCCGTCCACGAGCCCGAGGAATCCCGTCCCAGAGGCTGGATAGACCTTGGCCCACCCCTGGTCTACGATCATCTCCAGGCCGAGTGCGGTTTCGTAGAAGGCCTGGGCCCCGGGAATGTCGTCATAGTACAGCCACAGCACCGTGGCCTGGACCCCCAGGTCGACGGGTCGCGCAGCGGTGGCGCCGGCTCCGGGCCGCAGTGGCGTGACGTCAGCGAGGACCGGCATCAAGGCGACGTTCTCTTCGTGGGGGTTGAAGCGCTCGAACTCGAGGTAGTACCCCTCCGGGTCGATGGCCACGAACCCGTCGTGGGCACGACCGGCCCCGACGTTCAATTCCCCCCGCATCGGAACACCGGCCTCCGTCAGATAGGCGTACCAGGCTTCCACCTCCTCGGTGACGACCGCCAGGGTGACGCTCTTGGGCTCGTCGGCCGAGTGCATGCCTCGCTCCGCGTCGACCAGGGTCAGGTAGGAGCTGGGGGCGACACGCAGGATCTTCGCGAAGCCGAAGTCGGAGACCGTCTCGAAAGCCAGGACATCCGAGTAGAAGCGCCAGGCCGCATCCACGTCCTCGTAGTAGTAGAACGCGTTGGTCGCGGTGATGCCGGGATGAGCCGCAGCATCCGAGGAGACGCCCTCGGTTCCGTCCGCGCCCGGGTCCACCCCGTCCGAGGATTCGGCGTCTGAGGCAGGCCCGCATGCCAGCGCGCTGCCGAGAGCGAAGGCCAGCGTCAGGCTGAGGCCGATGGGCGAGGACGGAGAAGCGGACCTGGTCATGGACCCTCCGGGTGAGAAACGTTCGACGACGGATGCAATGTCGGGCTCGCCGGTGGGAGCGGCAATCGGGCGTCACCGCGTCGCAGGCGTCCGGTGGGTCGGTGGGAACGGGACGGAGGGGACCGAACCCACCTTGGCGTACTCGGGCCAGCGGCTACATTCGGCCCGTGACGGACGGGCCGCTCGAACCGGTCCGGGCCGTGGTCGTTCTCCGCCCTCCTGCGTACGGTCGAGTCCATGTCTGCCATCCGCGATTTCATGCTGCGCAACTACCGCCATTTCAACGCCCGCGAGACGGTCGCCGCCGCCCGGGCCTACGAGGCGCACATCGATGCCGGGGGGGCGATGCTGGTTTCGCTGGCGGGGGCCATGTCCACGGCCGAGCTCGGGATTTCTCTGGCCCGCATGATCCGAGAGGGCAAGGTCCACGCGATCTCGTGCACGGGCGCCAACCTGGAGGAAGACCTCTTCAACCTGCTTGCCCAGGACGAGTACGAGACCGTTACCGACTGGCGTGGACTGTCCGCCGAGGACGAGCGGGCCCTCTACGAACGGGGCATGAATCGGGTCACGGACACGTGTATCCCGGAGATCGTGATGCGACAGGTGGAGGCACGGCTCGTGGCGTCCTGGTCGGCCGCGTGCCAGGCGGGTCAGACCCGGACCCCGGCCGAATTCCTGCTGGCTCTGCTCGGGTCGGGAGAGCTGGAGGGCCGATACCAGGCCGATCCGGCCGACTCATGGCTCGTGGCGGCGGGCGAGGCGGGCATTCCCGTGTTCGCGCCCGGCTGGGAGGACTCGACCATGGGTAACATCTTCGCGGCCAACGTGTTGGTGGGCCGGGTGCCCCATCACGGGTGCGTCACCACGGGCACGGAGCAGTTCCAACATCTGCTGGAGTGGTACCTGTCCCGGACCACCAGCCCGGAGGACCGGCCAGCGCCCGGCTTCTTCCAGATCGGCGGCGGCATCGCGGGGGACTTCGCGATCTGTGCCGTGCCCTGCCTGATCCAGGACCTGGAGATGGACGTGCCGTTCTGGGGATACTTCGCCCAGATCACCGACGCCGACCCGTCGTACGGGGGGTACTCGGGGGCCTTGGCCAACGAGAAGATCACCTGGGGGAAGCTGGCCGTCGACACGCCCAGGTTCGGGATCAACAGCGATGCGTCCATCGTGGCGCCGCTGATCTTCGCCTGGGTCCTGGGGGACTGAGGCCCGCATGGGTTGGATTCGGACCCACCGTTCGGCCATCGTCTTCGAAGCTGGGGGCCGGGTCAGGGCCGGGTGAGGGGTCAGCGCACGGCGTCGCCCAGGTCCAGCAGCACGTCCTCCAGCTCGGCTTTGAGTCGGATCATCTGGAAACGACCCAGTCGCTTACCCAGCCACGAGATGACGTGGAGTAGCGCTAGCATCGGAAGTCCGATCCACACGCTCCAGAGGGCCCAGGCGTTGGTCCCCGACGCCCACTGGACGTATCCGAAGATGGCGCCGAACACCACCAGCGACGCCACGCAGCCGTACAGGAACATGAAGAACGTCCAGACGCTGGGGTACGGCGCGAACCGGCCGAAGAGGGTGCAGCCGTGGGGCTCCTCGTCGACCCGCACGGACAGGTACGGCGACCAGATGCGGCGATCGGTCTGGGGCACGTAGAGCTCGGCCCATCGGCCCTTGCCCCGCCATCGACCGCTCAGCTCAGGCCGGGACACCATTGCGTTGCGGAGCATCTGGATCGTTTCGGCCCGGGGCAGCGCCACGGGCACCGTGAACGTGGGCCTCAGTTGGCCCGTATCGAGAGTCTCCTGGCCGGTCACGGCACCAGGTCGGCCAGTCCGGCTTCCGACACCACCACCAGAAGGGCCCGTTGGATGGCGAGGTGCCCATCCACGTTCATCCATCCCTCCTGGGGTGAGTGGCCGCCGAATCCGGCGCCTCCACGGCCCAGGGTGACGGCCGGCACACCCAGGCTGATCGGAATGTTCGAATTGGTCGAAGACCGGCTGATCTGCCCCTCCACGCCGTAGTGTGCCGTGGCGGCCAGCGCCCGCTGGATCAGGGGAAGAGAGGCATCCAGTTCGCCGGAGGGCCGGTCCCCGATCTTGTCGGCGTCCAGCTCCAGGGCGGGGCCCTCCCGGCGCAGGGCGTTCTCCTCGGCCAGTCCCCGGCGCATGGCGTCCAAAAAGGCCTGTTCGATGATGCCGAGGCTCGCTGGACTCTGGGAGCGCATGTCCACCTCCATCCAGGCCTCGAAGGGGATCGAGTTGACCGAGGTGCCGCCTCCAACGCGGCCCACGTTGTAGCTGGTCCGGGGACCGCTGCGGGTGAGCGTATCGGCCGCGTCCTGGAAGTATCGGACCGCCCGGGCCATGGCGTGGGCAGGATTCGCGAGACCGAAGGCGCCCCAGGAGTGCCCGCCCGGGCCCTCGAAGGTGACCCGGTACCGTACCGAGCCGAGTCCCTGGGTCACCAGGCGAGCCAGGCCGCCGCCGTCGATCTCGATCCAGGCGTCGATGGGGTCGGCACCCTCTCGGAACAGGTACTTCATGCCCCGAAGGTCGCCCAGGCCCTCTTCGCCGACGGTGCCGATGAACAGCACGTCGTCCCGAGTCCGGATCCCGGCTTCATCCATGGCCCGCAAGGCCGTGAGCACCACCGTCAGGCCCCGGGTGTCGTCGCCGATGCCGGGAGCGAACAGGGTATCGCCCCGCATGCGCACGGTGACGTCGGTTCCTTCGGGGAACACGGTGTCCAGGTGCCCGCCGAGGGCGACCGTTCGCCCGCCCCCCGTGCCCCGGCGGAGGCCGATGGCGTTGCCCTCCTCGTCGATCCAGACCGAATCCGCTCCGTATTCCGCCAGCAGCTCGGCGAACCGGGCCGCCCGGATCTCTTCCATGAAAGGCGGGGCCGGGATTTCGGTCAGCTCGATGAGGGTTTCGATGGTCCACGGGTCCAGGGCCTCGACCCGTTCGAGGGCTTCGGCCACGGTGGCCTGGGCCGCCAGGGCCTCCATCTCGGTTCGATATTGGGGCTCGAGGCTCTGCGCGGCGGCGGCCGAAACGCAGACGAAACCGGCGAGCGACAGGAAGAATGCGGATCGGATCATCAAAGCCGGGTCTCCGGAGTCGGGGGAATCGGTTCGAATGCTGGGCGGTCGAGGGGCACCACGGTCGGGGTCAGAACGGAAGACCGTCGTCCGACCCGCCCGCCGGGGGCTCGGGCCAGGGTTCGTCGGACGGTGGAGCCGCGGCCGCGTTGTCGTCGGCCTTCTCGATCTTCCAGGCCTTCACGTCCGTGTACCAGCGCCCGTTGAATTCCCGACTCTGGATGTCGATGTAGGCCGTGACGGTTTCGCCGGCCTGGATCCCGAAGCGATCGATGTTGTCGCCCCACTGGACGATGCAGATCTGCTTCGGATACTCCCCTTCAGTCTCCAGGATGAACTCCTGCTTGCGCCAGGTGCCGTTCTTGCCCTGACCGGACTGCTCCTGGAGCAGCTCCTTCACACGCCCCGTAATCTTTAGATCCATCGGTGCTCCTGGGTGTCTCGTTGGTTGTGGCGGGGGCAGTGGAAGAGTGGGGGCCCGCCCCGGGCTCTTCAAGAGGGTGGCTGGAAGAACCGGCCCCGCGCTGGCGAAGAATAACGGAAAGGACCGCAGATGGGTGGGCCCCCCGGCTCGCCGGTCGGGAGCTTCCAGGCCCGAACCCCAACCCATGTCCCTTTCCGGTTACATTACGCCCCTGAGGAGCCTCGGTTCACGAGACGCTCCGGTCTTCGCGAGGCGAGAGGCCTCGCCCCCGAGTGCGCTGACACGAAGCGCCCGGTTCAAGTGCCCGCACCACCACCAAAGCTGGTCTGAGAATGGATATCCGTAACGTCGCCATCATCGCCCACGTGGACCACGGGAAGACGACCCTGGTCGACGAGATGCTCCGCCAGGCGGGGGCGTTCCGTGAGGGCCAGGAAGTGATGGAGCGGGTCATGGACTCGAATCCCCTGGAGCGGGAGCGGGGGATCACCATTCTGGCGAAGAACACCGCGGTCACATGGGGCGACCACAAGGTCAACATCGTGGACACCCCCGGGCACGCCGACTTCGGTGGCGAGGTGGAGCGCATTCTGCGGATGGTAGACGGCGTAATCCTCCTCGTCGACGCCGCCGAGGGGCCCATGCCCCAGACCCGGTTCGTGACCCGCAAGGCCCTGGACCTGGGCCTGATGCCGGTGGTCGTTGTCAACAAGGTCGATCGGCCCGACGCCAGGCCGCTGGAAGTGCACGACGAAGTGCTCGAGTTGTTCATGGACCTGCACGCCACGGACGAGCAGCTCGACGCGCCGTTCCTCTACACGTCGGGGCGGGACGGATGGGCGTCTCGCGAGCCGGACCAGCGCACCGACGACCTGACCGTTCTGTTCGATACCATTCTGGAGTCGGTTCCACCGCCGAGCGTCGACGGGGACGGCCCGTTCCAGATGCTGGTCTCGACCCTGGACTTCTCGCCGTACGTCGGACGAATCGCAGTGGGTCGCATCGAGCGGGGCCAGGTGGCGGTGGGCCAGCGGGTCTTGCTGCTACCCCTCGGAGATCCGGGTCTGGTCGATGCCTCCGAGGCGGAGGAGGCCCGGGTGGTCAAGCTGTACGCGTTCGACGGCCTCAGCCGGGTGGACGTGCCCGAGGCCGAGGCCGGTGACATCGTGGCGTTGGCCGGCCTGGAAGGGGTTGAAATCGGGAAGACCCTCACCGATCCGGCGACACCGGATCGGCTGAGGGGCATCGCCGTGGAAGAGCCCACCCTGTCGGTGGACTTCAGCGTGAACAACTCACCGTTGGCCGGTCAGGTGGGGAAGTACGTCACGTCCCGCCAGGTCAGGGAGCGGCTCTTCAAGGAGTTGGAGCAGAACGTGGCGCTCCGGGTGGAAGAGACCGAAAACCCGGACACCCTGACCGTGTCGGGGCGGGGCGAGCTCCACCTGACGATTCTCATGGAGACGATGCGCCGGGAAGGCTACGAGTTCCAGGTGTCCCGGCCCCGGGTGATCACCCGGCGTAATGGGTCGGGCGCGCTTGAAGAGCCCTACGAAGAGGCGATCATCGAGGTCCCCTCCGACATGGTCGGAGTCGTGATGGAGAAGCTGGGTCCCCGGAAGGGTGAGATGGTGGACATGAACCCGACCGACCGGGGACCCGTGCGGCTCCGCTTCCGGATTCCAGCTCGGGGTCTGTTCGGCTATCGCTCGGAGTTCCTCACGGACACCAGAGGCGAAGGCACGCTCAACCACACCTTCAAGGAATACGGGCCCTGGGCGGGTGACCTGCAGGGCCGACCCAAGGGGGTGCTGGTGGCGGACCGGGCCGGTTCGTCCGTGGGCTTCGCCCTGTTCAACCTCCAGGAGCGGGGAACGATGTTCGTGTCTCCCGGCGAGGTCGCCTACGAGGGTATGCTGGTCGGAGAGCACGCCCGCCCGGGCGACCTGGATGTCAACGTGACGAAGGGCAAGAAGCTCACCAACATGCGGACGACGGCGTCCGACGAGAACATCCGACTGGAGCCCCCGCGGCAGATCACGCTGGAGCTGGCCCTCGAGTTCATCGAGCCGGACGAGCTGATCGAGGTGACGCCGGACGACATCCGGCTACGGAAGCGCTATCTGGACCGGCACGAGCGCAAGAAGGCGGCCCGGGGTCCGAAGTAGGCGGGTACGGGCTCTGGTGCTGTGACCCCTACGCGTTACTCGCCCGAGCCCAGATCCAGGCTCCAGCGCACGCCCCACCGGGACTCCTGGACCACCAGCTGCCGCCCCAGGCCCCGCTTCATGTTCAGGACCACCGGCCCCTGAAGGTTGACCGTCGGGGCCTCGTCGTCCGAACGGGGCAAGGTGAGAATCGCCAGCACGGCGATCTCGGACCCGTCCTCCGGCTCGAGCACGCCCACTTCGGCGTCGGTCAGGTCCACGAAGAAGCCGTCGACCAGGGGAAAGGGGTCGGCCAGCAGGAACGTGAGGGCGCTGAACTCCATGGACTGGAGCCAGTAGAACCCGTCGCGCTCGGAAGGTACCAGGGCGAAGGAGCGGGCCTCTGGAAACCCAAGGAGGCCCTCTGGGAACGTGAACGCCTCGTGGGCCGGGACCGAGATCGGGCCCAAAAGGTCGGAGGCCACGTCCAGGTGCTGCTGGTGATCGGTCACGGTCGATCCGCTGAGGCTCATCGAAGGTAGTCGGTAATCGTGGTGCTGAAGATACGGGCGTTGGCCGCCAGGGCCGCTTCATACGCGGATTGGCGGTTCACGAGCTCCGTCACGGCCTTTTCGAGTTCGGCGTCTTGAAGATCCGAACGCAGTGTCTGGAGGTTGACCTCGAGCGCGTCCACGTTGGACGAGGTCACGTCGAGCTGACGCATCCGCGCTCCCAGTTCTCCGGTCAGGTCCTGCACCTGGTCGAACGCGTTCGAGATGTCCGTGATGGACTGGCGGACTTCGTCCGGGTCGTCGTTGTTGAGCGCCGTCGAGAGCCGATCGAACGCGTCCATGACACCGCTGTCGACGAAGATCTCCTGGGCCGCGTGGTTGGTGGTCACGAGGCGTCCTTCCGAGATCTCGACCTTGTGGTCTCCGGACGGGGGACGGAGCGGATCGGGCCCCGAGGTGGGGATCGGTTCGCTGTCCGCGTAGTTGCCGCCGAAGACGAACACACCCGCGAGCTTGGTGTTGGCCAGGCTCCGCACGAACTCCCGAAGTTGCTCGACTTCCTTCGCCGACGTCTGGCGTGTCTGAGCCGAGGCCGAATCGCTCCCTTGTGAGACGGCCAGTTCCTTGGCCCGTATCATCGTATTGGTCAGCTGGTCCATGACGCCGTCCTGGACGCTCATCCGGGACGACGCAGAGGCCAGATTGCGCCTGTATTGCTCCAGCGCTCTCAAGCTGCTGCTGGACGACATGATCGATCCCATGGCCACGGGATCGTCCGACCCCTTGGCCACGCGAAGTCCAGTCACCACCTGCCGATTCGCGTCGGAGATGCGACGTAGATTGCCCTGGAGACCGTCCAGGGCCTGCTTCTGAAGGATGCCGTTCGTGATTCGCAAGCGGATCACCGTCCGGTTGATGGAGTCCAGCCCCCGCCGCTTTGCTACTACATTGGGTGCGGGGTACGTTGGCGAGTATCGGAGGCTGAGAAGCCCGACTTTAACGCGCGCTGCTCACGTACCCCGGAAACCGACAGCGCGAACGTCCCCAGATCGAGACGGCATGGCCACGGTTCTCTGCGTCGACGACGAAGCCTCGTCAGTCCTCATTCTCGAAGACGCTCTCCAGCGAGCGAACCACAAGACCGTGGGCGTGCACAACGTCCAGGCCGCCCTCAACGTGCTGTCCCGTGGGGGTGTCGATCTGGTCATCTCCGACTACAGGATGCCCGGCACCACGGGCCTGGAGTTCCTGGCGATGTTGGAGAGGGAGGGCTACGACGTCCCGTTGATCATGGTCACCGGGTACGGCTCGATCGAGCACGCCGTGGCCTCGATCAAGGCGGGGGCGGTGGACTACATCACCAAGCCCATCCGTCCGCAGCAGTTGGAGCTCGCTGTGGACCAGGCCCTGGAGTTCGTACGGCTCCGCCGCGAGAACGCACAGCTCCGGGAAGAGGTGACCCAGCTCCGCTCCGCCCGGGAGATCATCGGCGAGAGCCCGTCTCTCCAGCGCATCCTGGACACGGTTTCCGTCGTCGCGCCCACCAAGGCCACCATCCTGCTCCAGGGCGAATCGGGCACCGGGAAGGAACTCCTGTCCCGGACCGTGCACAACCTGAGCGACCGCCGTGACGGTCCCTTCATCTCGATCAACTGCGCCGCCCTGCCCGACAGCCTGGTGGAGAGCACGCTGTTCGGCCATGAAAAGGGCGCGTTCACCGGTGCCGTGAAGCAGGTCAAGGGCGCCTTCGAGCGGGCCCACCGGGGCACGTTGCTCCTGGACGAGATCAGCGAGATGCGCCTGGACCTCCAGGCCAAGCTGCTTCGCGTTCTCCAGGAACAGGAGTTCGAGCGGGTCGGGGGCACCGCGCCGATCCAGGTGGACGTGCGCATCATCGCCACCACGAATCGCGACCTCGAGGCCCACGTGCGGGAGGGGAATTTCCGCGAGGATCTCTTCTACCGGTTGAGTGTCGTGCCCGTGCTGGTGCCGCCCCTCCGGGACCGCCTGGAAGACATTCCCGTGCTCGTGCACCACTTCGTGCAGCGCACCGCTGCCGACCTGGGCAAGGACATCCAGGCCGTTGCCCCCGAGACGCTGGATCTGCTTCAGCAATATGCCTGGCCCGGCAACGTTCGGGAGCTGTCCCACGCGGTGGAGCGTGCCGTCATCCTGAGTCGCACGGACGTTCTGACCCCCGAGGCCTTCGATTCGCGCAGGTTCGGCCTGGCGCCCTCGGCCGTCGGATCGGTCGCCGCGCAGGCGAATCCGCCGCCCAGCACCGCCGGGGCCGGATCGTCCAGCGGCACCGCGCCCGTGTTCGTGCAGTCCCTGAACATCTCCGAGGTCGAGGAGCTGCTGATCGAGAAAGCCCTCCAGGCCACGGATCAGAATCGAACCAAGGCAGCCGACCTGCTCGGCATCAGCGTTCGGACCCTCCGGAACAAGCTCAACAAACCCGGCGGTTCCTGACCCACCACTCGTGACCAACTCGGCAATATCGTCCGCATTCACCTCGGCAAGACCTGCCGGAAAAGGATGCCGGGCACCCTCGACACCCGGGTCTGATTCTACGCCCGTTCCCCTCCGTCCACCCCTGGACACAATTCCGTAACACGTTGCAAAACAACTTCTTGGAGATCTGGCCACCGTCTGGAACGGCGGTTTCGTAGCCGTCCGTCCCGGTCCGTGGAACACCGTTTGCGAAGTGCCCCACTCGAACTCGTGTGTCCGTACGGAGGAGTGACGAAATGCTCTCGAGACTGATCGGAAGCGAAACGACCGCTGGGCAGCTGAAGTCCGCGCTGGGGGAATCCTCCCGCGTGGTACGGGGCATCGCGCATCGGGTCTCCAACGCGGCCACGCCGAATCGCGACGGGTTCGCGGACGCCCTCGACGCCGCCACCGCGGCCGAGGGCCAGCCGGTGGACCTGGAGAAGGAGATGGTGGCGCTCTCTGGTGAGCAGCTTCGCTACGAGGCCGCGACATCCCTCCTCAGCAAGGTCTACCAGCAAATCAAAGCCAGCATCCGCGAGGGCTAGGATGACCGCCGCGACCCAACGAGAAGAGGAGAGCACCCGTGCCGATTGAGGACCGACTGCCCCTGGTGGGCCGGATCCGTCCGTTCTTCCGGTCGATGGGGATCACCGCCAGCGGGTTGTCCGCACAGCGCGCCCGCATCGATACGGTGGCCGCGAATCTGGCGAACGCAGAGACGACCCGGACTGCTGACGGCGGTCCGTATCAGCGGCGTGTCGTACAGCTGGAAGAGGTCACGTTCCCCGACCTGGTCCAGAACGCCGAGGAGGCTCTGGACGACGACCCGACCCTGCGCATGGGTGGAGTCCGAGTCGCCGGCGTGGCCGAGGACGCTTCGGAAGGCCCCCTCGTCTACGAGCCCGGGCATCCCGACGCGGACGAGAACGGCTACGTGCGGTACCCCAACGTGAGCATCACCGACGAGATGGTCGAGATGATGGAAGCTCGCCGCCTCTATGAAGCCAACGCCTCCGTGCTCCAGGCCGTAAAGGGCCTGTTGCGCAGAGCCACCCAGATCTGACGGAGTCGTCTGAATGTCCATCAACGGGATCGGCAGCGTCTACTCGAACCTGGGCATCGTGCCCGGAGCCGACCGGACGCCGTCCAACGACGAATCCCAGGCCGGGCGCCTGCAGCGGCCGGCGGCTCAGCCGTCCACGGCGGACGCCCCGCGACGGGCGGCCGAAGCGGTACCGGCCGAGCCACCAGCGGGCACGGATCCCGAACTCTGGTCCGTGCTCAGCACGGAGGAGCGGGCGTTCTTCGCCCGAGCCCGGGCATTGGGCCCACTGACCTACGCACCCGGACGTCCCACCGACGGGCAGGCTGCCGCGCCGGTTCGGGGTGGTCGGGTCGACCTGAAGGTGTGACGCCATGGCAAACGGAATCGAAGGAGTCGGAGCGGGCCGCCTGGCCACGCAGAACATCGAGCGGCCGGGACAGCGCGGGGGCGGAGACGCCGCTGGCGCTTCGTTCGCGGATACGCTGAAAGACGCGCTGGGCGAAGTCTCCCAGCTCCAGGACAACGCGCAGGACGCAATCGGCGCTTTCCTCCGAGGCGAGCCCGTCGAACTGCACGACGTCATGACGGCCGCGGAAGAGGCGGGAATCGCGTTGGACATGCTCATCGAAATCCGCAACAAGCTCACCGATGCGTACCGCACGGTGATGCAGATGCAGAGCTAAGAGAGGAACAGCCCCCAGCCCATGTCCGATGCCTTGACGTTGTTCATCAATCGAGCCGGCGGGAATCGACGCGGTCTTCTGGTCCTGGTCGGCGTTGGGGCCGTGGCCGTGATCTTCGGTTTCTCACGGTGGGCCATGGCCCCGGCCTGGGCCCCGGTGGCCCAGGGACTTCCGATGGAGAACATCGGCGGGATCACCGCCCGGCTGGCGGAAGAAGGGGTAGAGTATCGCCTCGCGGCCGGTGGCTCCGCCGTCACTGTGCCCGAATCCGACCTGGCTCGGGCGCGGGTGCTCCTGGCGACGGAAGGACTGACCGGAACCGGTCGTCCTGGTTTCGAGCTCTTCGACCAGCCCTCCTGGGGCATGACCGATTTCACTCAGCGGGTGAACTACCGCAGGGCCCTGGAAGGGGAGCTGGAACGGACCATCGGCACCATGAAGGGCGTGGACGGAGCCCAGGTGCATCTAGCACTCCAGGAGTCGTCCTTCCTCCGGCGCACGAGCCGCCCGGCCGAAGCGTCCGTGGTGGTTTCGCTCCGCTCCGGCATGCGTCCGGATGACGGCATGGTCCAGGGCATCAGCTCACTGGTGGCCAGCAGCGTCGAGGGTATGGACCCGGACAACGTGACGGTACTGGACGACGGCGGCCGGCTGCTGTCGTCGGGCCCGGACCTGAACACGGCGGAGGGACTCACCGACCGTCAACTGGACATCCGCCAGGACGTGGAAGAGTACCTGGAGGCCAAGGCCCTCGACCTCGTCACACCGATCGTCGGCAACGGCAACGCTGACGTCCGGGTGAGCGTGGACCTGAACTTCGATCGCATCGATCGGACCATCCAGACCTTCGACCCGGACCAGCAGGTGACGCTCTCGGAGGACCGGAGCGAGATCGTTCCTTCGACGGATGAACAGGGCGCGGCTTCCGTCACGACCAACACCACGTTCGACGTGGGACAGAGCGTCGAGACCCTGAGCCGGGGTGGAGCCCGGATCCAGCGGGTCAGCGTCGCCGTGCTGGTGAATGATCGGCCGGTGGTTCCGGAGGACGGCGAGGGCGCGATCACCTACGAGCCCCGTTCCGCGGTCGAGCTGGCACGGGTCGAGTCCCTGGTCCGGAACGCCGTCGGTGTGAACGAGACCCGGGGCGACGCCATCAGCGTGGTGTCTGTGCCGTTCGATCTGGCCCTGCCCGAGGACCTGGGCCCGGAAGAGGCCCTGGACATCGCCGGCGTGATCTACGCGGCCCAGCGTCCCGCCGTCGCCCTGTTCGGTCTGCTCATGACGCTCTTCCTGGTCAACCGACTGGTGGGGGCCATCAAGGCACTCCCGGCCCCCAGGCAGGAATCGCTGCCGGCGTCCGAGTTGCAGCCGGCCCCGATGATGCCGGCGGCCAACCCCGCCCTACAGGTCGAACCCCACGTCGCCCAGGCGCCACCTCCGGGCATTCCTCAGCCTCGCAAAGTCGAGGTGACCGATCCGAGCATGACAGCCCGGGTCGTGAAGGCCTGGATGAACGAGGCCTAGGGAGCGCGATATGAGCACTGCACTGGCCATTCCAGATCGGGTCTCGCAGGCCCTGGACGAGATGACCGGCCGACAGAAGGTGGCCATCCTGCTCATGGCCATCGGCGAAGAGGCCTCTGGAGCGATCACGAAAACGCTGGCCCCGGACGAAGTCGAGGCCATCTCGTTCGAGATCGCTCGGATGGACAAGGTCGATCCGACCGTCGTCGAGGCCGTCATCGAAGAGTGGCAGCATACCGAGCAGGCGGCGTTCTCGCTGGCTCAGGGTGGTGTCGACTTCGCCCGCAGGGTGCTCGAAAAAGCGTTCGGCCCCCAGAAGGCGGCCACGGTGCTCAAGCGCATCGAGGAACAGCTCCATGACACCGTCACTCTCACTCATCTCCGGTCGGCCGACCCACAGCAGCTGGGCGCCCTCATCCGGAACGAGCACCCCCAGATCATCGCGCTCGTGCTCGCGTATCTGGATCCGTCGCAGACCGCGGCCGTGATCAAGGACGTGGACTCAGTGGCGGGGTCGGACATCCTCATGCGCATGGCCCGGATGGAGAAGGTCCTGCCCGACGTGCTCCGGGTGATCGAGGCGTCACTGGGCACCGATTCCGACCTGTCACTGGGCGGCAGAGGCACGGCGGCGGGTGGTCCGGCGGCCGTAGCGGAGGTGCTCAACCTCATGTCGGCCGGAGTGGAGAAGGAGCTGCTCGACGGCCTCGCCGAGCGCGACCCCGATCTGAGCGACCAGATCAAGGACCTGATGTTCGTGTTCGAAGACATGGTCCACCTGGACGACAAGGCCGTGGGCAGGCTGCTGCGTGACGTGGACACCCGGGAGTTGGCTCTGGCGCTGAAGGTCGCCTCGGACGAGCTGAAGGAACGCATTCTCGGGACGCTGTCGTCCCGCGCCAGGGACTCCCTGGTCGAGGAGATGGAGTTCCTCGGGCCCCAGCGGGTCAGCGACGTCGAAGCCGCACAGGGCAACATCGTGAAGCTCGCACGGGCCCTCGAAGAGGCCGGCGAACTGGTGATCGGAGGGTCGGATGACATGGTCGTCGAATAGGTCGCCCGGTCGAGCCGGCCTGACCGAAGCGGACGTTGCCAGCGAGACCGAACTGTCGGTCTGGACTGAACTGAAGGGTCCGGCCGAGCTGGAGGCTCAGGCCAGACAAGAGGCCGCCGAACAGGAGTCGGCCCAGCGGGAGGCGCGCCACCGGGAAGAGGTGGAAGACGCGTATCGACGAGGGATGACAGAAGGGCGCCAGGCAGGCGAACAGCGAGCCCACCTGGAACTGGCCGCCGCCACCCAGGCCGCGGAGGCCGCGTTGGCGGGTCTGATCGAGGCCGAAAAGAGCTACCAACGAGAACTGACCGAGAGCCTGACCGCTCTCGCAGTGGTCATCGCACGGAAGATCGTCGAGCGCGAGCTCACGACGGACCCGGATACGGTGACGACGCTGGTTCACACGGTCGTGGCCCAGTTTCCCATGGACCAGAGCGTCAAGATCCGACTGAATCCAGACGATCTAGCCCATATCGTCGAGTCCGCCGAAGCGGGAGTAGAAGGGAGCGAGTTCGCTGCGATCCGCGAAATTCGCTGGGTGCCCGACGACAGCGTGGTCCACGGCGGATGCGTGGTGGAGGGCCCGGACCGGGTCGTGGACGGTCGGGTGGACCGGGCGCTCGAGCGGCTGTTCTGGGCGGTGAAAGATGCTTGAGACCCTGATATCAGCGGCCGACGCCACCCCCCGGTTCGCCCAATATGGGCGGGTTTCCCGGGTCGTGGGGCTGGTCATCGAGGCTACCGGTCTGGACGTGGCCCTGGGCGAGCTCTGCCGGATCCAGAGCTTCGCCCACGGCAACACGGTGCTGGCCGAGGTGGTGGGCTTTCACGAGCGGGGCATCCTACTCATGCCCCTGGGCGAGCTGGGAGGCGTCCACCCCGGTAGCGCGGTGGAGCCCCTCGGGAGGTCGTTCGGCGTGGATGTGGGGCCCGGTGTGCTGGGTCGGATTCTCGACGGACTGGGCAGCCCGATGGACGGGAAAGGACCGGTGGGACCCACCGAGCGTGTGTCCCTGGCCGCCAATCCGCCCAACCCCCTCGATCGTCGTTCCATTACCGAGCCCTTCACGACCGGTGTTCGTGCCCTGGACGGCCTGCTCACCATGGGTAGCGGGCAGCGGGTGGGGATCTTCGCCGGGTCGGGTGTGGGAAAGAGCACCCTGCTCGGCCAGGTGGCCCGCCACGCGTCCGCGGACGTCAACGTCATCGCCCTGCTGGGTGAACGAGGCCGTGAGGTCCGGGACTTCATCGAACACTCTCTCGGTCCGGAGGGCTTGGCGCGCTCGGTCCTGGTGGTCGCCACCGGTGACCAGTCGGCCCTCGTCCGGGCCCGGGGCGCCCTCGTTGCCACTGCGATTGCCGAGTACTTTCGGGACAAGGGCAAGCAGGTCCTACTGATGGTGGACTCGGTGACCCGGGTCGCCATGGCGTGGCGCGAAATCGGACTCGCCGTCGGAGAGCCACCCACCACGCGGGGCTATCCGCCCTCGGTGTTCGCTGCCCTGCCACGCCTGCTGGAGCGGGCCGGCAACGGCTCGACGGGGGGGATCACGGGCATCTATACCGTGCTCGTCGAAGGCGACGACTTCAACGAACCGGTGGCCGACCACGTCCGCGCCGTGCTGGACGGGCATGTGATCCTCACCCGAGAGCTCGCCGCCGCGAACCACTTTCCCGCCATCGACGTGCTCGGAAGCGCGAGTCGTGTCCGGGACCAGATCCTACCGGCGGAGCACAAAGACGCCGCCAACCTGTTCGGCAGCATGCTGGCTGCCTACCGGGACAAGCAGGACCTGATCTCGGTGGGTGCCTATCAGGTGGGCTCGGACCCGCTGGTGGACGTGGCGCTCCGATTGAAGGACCAGATCAATCGCTTTCTCCGACAGGACCCGAGTCAGCGGACCGAATTCGAAGAAACCCGGAACCGCCTGATGCAGATGGTTCTCCAGATCCACCAGGACCGATGAGGCAGCCGTGAGACCCTTCAAGTTCGGATTGGACAAGGTGCTCAACCTGCGCCGCGAGCTCGAGCAGAAGAAGGCCCAGGTGCTGGCCCAGGCTCGGACCCGGGAAGAGGGAGCCAATGCCGCTCGCCGGGCGCTCGTGGAGCGGCGGGACGAGGGCCGGCAGCGGCTGGCCGTCGCGAGCCAGGACGGGGGCGCCGTCGGGCACATCCAGAACATGGACTACGTGATCGCCTGCGTGGACGACCAGATCGCGGAAGCGAACGTAGCCTGCGATCAGGCCGCCGAAGAGGTCACTGAGTCGCTGCGCGAATTCCGGACCGCCTACGCGGAGCGGAAGAGCCTGGACCATTTGAGGGACCGGAAAGAGGCGGTCTGGCGTGAGCGGGCCCAGCGTAAAGAACAGAACGAAATGGACGAAGTGGCGACCACCCGGCACGTCCGGGCCGAGTCCACGGCGTCGAGCCAGGAGCCGAGAAACAGATGAGAGTGGTCATCTTCGCGATGGTCGGCTTGACCATCGGATTGGGCGCGGGCGGCGGGATCGGAGGCCTGCGGACCAAGGGCCAGATCCTGGAGGTTCGGGCCGATTCGCTCGAGCAGGCCCTGGCGGACTCGGCACTGGCGGCGACTCATGCGGCCGACGAGGAACCCGAGGGCGACGGCCACGAGGCCCTGCCCGAAGACGCGGTGTCCCATGCGTCTCAGGATCACGATCCTGACGAAGAAGCCGAGGCCCACGACGTGGACCTCGAGCCCTACGCGGCTGAGCCGGTCCAGACCGAGGTCCCGATCAAGGACCCGACCGACGTTCCAAGCAAGGACCCGACCGAGGTCCCGACCAAGGAGCCGAGCGAGGAGGGCCTGGAGCGGCTGGGCAAGATCTTCATGGCCATGAAGCCCCGGGACGCGGCTGCGGTTCTGACCTATTTGAACGACGCGGAGGTAGAGGCCATTCTCTTCCAGCTCCGGGAGAAGAACGCGGCCGAGATCCTGGGCAGCTTCCCCCCTGATCGGGCGGCGGTGCTCAGCAGGTCTGTGCTCGAGAAGTCCGGAGGGGTCGAATGACGATTCCTGGACTGGGGGTTCTCGCGAGCCTCACCGAAGGCCTCATGGGTTCGTCCGCGACCGAACGCGGCGGCAGGGAAGAGGCCGGGCGGGAAACCGACGGCCGGTTCCTGGACGCCCTCGTGGGTGCCCTGGTTTCCGACTCGACGGAGCCGGGCCCGCACAGGCCGCTGTCTGCTCTGTTCGAGGGACTCGTTGGGCACGGTGGAGAAGAGGCCACGGGCGACGCCGGAACCGGGGAACCCGAGACCGAAGGTGACGTGAAAGGCGCGGAGACGCTCGACGGGGCGGAGGTCCCGAGCCACGCCCAGACCGACGGAGCGGACGGAGAGCGTGCGGAGGGGCCGGCGCGACAGCGGTCGACGGCCGTTCTGGAGTCTGCCGCGCCGGGACGGCCCCCATCCCCCACGTCCGACCGAGGGGTTCCCGGGGACCCGACCCTCCCGGCGCGGGCTTCCGAATCCGCTCCAGGTGGGCTGGTTCCCGGCGCCCGCGTCGACGGCCCGGCTCTCGACTTCGTGCGGGCGGCCCGGAGCGGCGTCGACGCGGCAAGCGCCGCCTCGAGGTCGAACCCGGTCCGAGGAACCGACCCCGGGAGCCTGGAACGATCCACGGACGAGCCCGCAACGTCGGGCGTCGAACCGGCCTCCATTGATACGAACGAGGCGACCGGGGTGGACGAGGGGAGCGACGGGGTCGGCGCGGTCGAGGACACCGCGACCCGGCCCGGGCCCGGCGCCGCGTCGTTGGACGTGGAGACGCCGAATCGGGATCTGGAGAACCTGGATCCCACGCTTCGAGACGGCATTGGACGGGTGGCCGACCGCATGCAACGTGAGTTCGGCCACACGGTGGAGGTCGTGGAAGGGTACCGGACGCCTGAACGCCAGGCACACCTGTACGAGAAGGGCCGAAGCCGGCCGGGGCCGGTGGTCACGTGGACCCAGGAATCGCGACACACCCTGGGCCGGGCAGCGGATCTGAGGGTGGACGGGGGATGGACGGACCCGGTGGCCTATGGGCGCCTCCAGCGCGTCGCCCAGGAAGAAGGACTGGTCACGCTGGGATCTCGAGACCTGGGGCACGTGCAGTTGCCCGCCGAGGGGCCGGCGTCCAGGACCTCGGCGCCGTTGCAGGCTTCCGCTCAGCCGCTACCCACCGCCGCCGAAGCCGGGTACGGCGGCTCGAGTCTGGCTCGGGTGGCCTCCGTGGCTTCGGTGGCCCGTGCGGCGGCAGTGGCGCGGCCCGCCGGCGTCGCCCAGCCCGGCCGGCGCTTCGAACCCGGCGGTTCAACCAGGCCGACTCTGCCAGACGGAGAAACGCCCACCGTAACGCCCGGGGATTCGCGCCTGGAGATCTCGAACGGCGCTGTTCGAGCGGCAGACGCCGTCTCTGACGGCCGGGCCGGGATCGGGCAGGCGGACCCTGCTCTCGTGGCGAGGGCGGACGTGTCCGCTACGGCTGAACGGAACCCGGGATCCAGTGGCCTCGAGGCGGCTCGCCCCGAGGATTGGGCCGCGGAACAGAAAGCGGCGCTGACCTCTGCGCTGGTGGAGCCCGCCCAGACCGCAGAGGGCGACCTGAACAGCTTCGCGAACGAGCTCCTGGCCGACGTCACCGCTCGGGTGGGCATGATGGACGCCTCCACGATCCGTGAGGTCTCGGCGACCTCCGGCTCGGACATGCTGGCCAGGGTGGAGAAGATCGAGCAGCTCCGGGAGGCCGCAGGCCTGGCCGGTCCGGGCGAAATCCGGCTGGACCTAGACGAGCGGGACGGATTGGGCGCTCGGATCCGTATGGCACTCCGGGGTCCGAAGGTGGGCGCCGTGATCGACATGGACGATCCGGTGGTCGCCCGACGGATGCAGGCCCGGATCTCGGAGCTGCACAAAGCCATGGAAGCACGTGGCTTGGATCCGGTCGCGCTCGACGTCCGCGCCATTCGAGCGGTCGGGGACGCGGCCGAGACGGTCGGCGCCTCAACGAGCGTCGCCGACCCCCGCCGCGTGGCAGCTGGGTCTTCCGGCGATCGGCCGGAGTCCGACACGGACCGAAGAGAACACAATGGTGGCGAGCACTCGGACCGGCGGGAGTTCCGCGAATTCCGGGACGGCTCACGCAGGGATCATCGACGGGAGAACCATCATGATTGACGATATCGGCAGCGTTTTCGTGCCCAACGCCGGGGGCGTTCCTGCTCCCAGCCTCACGCCCACCAATCCGGGCGGGGACCTGGGCAAGGACGAGTTTCTTCAGCTTCTCGTTGCGCAGCTGCGTTACCAGGATCCGATGAATCCGGCGAACCCAGAGGAATTCGCCAGTCAGTTGGCCCAGTTCAGCTCGCTGGAGCAGATGCTCAACATCAGCGAAAGCATCGACGCCATGGCGGTCTCCAACGCGGGCCTGGCCGACGAGGTCCGAGCCGGCACCGCACTGACGGCCATCGGTCAGACCGTGCACGCCCTGGGCGACCAGGTCGTCGTGGGCGAGGACCCCTCGGAAGCCACCGTGTCGTTCGCGGTCGGCCCGACCGGTGGGGCGGCAGTGCTCAAGATCTACACCCAGGACGGCCGCGAGGTGGGTACCCGAGAGTTGGGTGCCATCGACGGCGGCAAGAACACCATTTCGCTCGGGGAAGCAGGCGAGGGCCTGGATCCGGGCGTCTACCGGTACGAGGTCGAGGTCACGTTCCAGGGCGAGCCCGTGGGCGTCCAGACCCTGACCACGGCCACAATCGACGGAGTTCGCTTCGGAGGTCCCTTCGGTCCGGTTCTGACCACGATCGAGGGTCTCGAGATTCCCCTGCCCGACATCTTGGAGATCGTCGGCCAGGACTGAGGCGAGGCCGCGCAGCGGCGTCTCTCAGGCACCATCATTCAAGGAGTATGACCATGATGCGATCCCTCTTTGCCGGTGTTTCCGGTCTCCGGAACCACCAGGTGAAAATGGACGTGATCGGTAACAACATCGCCAACGTGAACACGGTGGGCTTCAAGGCCTCCCGCGTGACGTTCGAGGAGGCCTTCGCCCAGCTGGTGCAGGGTGCGAGCCGTCCGCCGGGCGCCACGAGCGTCAGCGGTGGTGTGAATCCGATCCAGGTTGGACTCGGCATGAACATCGGGTCCATCGACCTCCTGTTCACCCAGGGCAACCTGGAGTCGACGGGCGTGAACACGGACCTGGCCATCCAGGGCGATTCGTTCTTCGTCGTGTCCGACGGGGTGGGCAATTCCTACACCCGCTCCGGTAACTTCCAGTTGGACGCCAACGGCCGGCTGGTGGCATCCACCAACGGCTTCATCGTCCAGGGCCGCCTGGCGGTCGACGGGGTGCTGACCGACACCATCCAGGACATCCAGCTGCCCTTCGGTCAGAAGGCCGCTGCCAAGGCCAGCGAAAACCTGTCGCTCGCCGGCAATCTGGACGCCGACGCCGCAGTCGGTGACCTCCGGGAAACCACGATCACGGTCTTCGACGCCATGGGTGCCCGGGACGAGGTGACCATTTCGTTCACCAAGGCCAGCCCCACGACCTGGGACTACTCGATCGCGGTCAGCGGGGGCACCGTGGTTTCGGGCGACACCGGAACCCTGACCTTCGATAACGAGGGTCGGATCGTGACGCCGCCCGTGGTTCCGTTCGAGTTCACGCCGGCCAGCGGCGCTGCCAACGTGTCCATGGAGATCAACTGGGGCACGGACGGCGAAATCGACGGCCTGAGCCAGTTCGCCGCTCCGTCCACCGCCGTGCTCAAGGAGCAGGACGGGTACACCATGGGTGATCTGGAGCGATTCTCCATCGACCCGACCGGCACGATCACGGGTGCGTTCACGAACGGCGTGACGCTCACCCTCGGTCAGGTCGCCTTGGCTGACTTCAACAACCCGGCCGGCTTGATCCGGATCGGCGACAACATGTACACGGTCTCGGCCAATTCCGGCTCTCCTGTCCTGGGCTTCGCCGGTGAGGGAAGTCAGTCGACGATCACGGCGGGAGCCCTGGAGATGTCCAACGTGGACCTGGCCCAGGAATTCACCAGCATGATCACCGCCCAGAGGGGCTTCCAGTCCAACGCCCGGGTGATCACCACCTCGGACGAGATGCTCCAGGAGCTAGTTTCCCTGAAGCGGTAATCCGAACCTGATCCCGTCGGTCCGACCGGCAGGATCATGATGTAACGTCCCGCCCCTCCTCCGTTTCGACGGGGGAGGGGCGGCGTCCGTCGGGCTCCCGCGCCCGGCAAGATCCTCCGAAAGCCGCTCTGGCGCACCCGGCAGGTTCTTCCGCTCAGGGTGCGAACCCGAGCGACACTCCCCGGTTCGAGCGCCCTCGTCACAGCGACATAAAGCGTTATAAAATAACGCGATACGTCATCTCAAGTCTCGCCGCGCTCCGTTCACGACCCGTTGGTACGGCATCTGCCTCTGGGTCGGGTCGTTCCAAGCGCGCCGCACCCAGACGAACGCCAAGAGGAAGCGCACATGAGCGAGTCACCCCCGGACGGGGCCGCCACCGAAGAGACGGCAGAAGGCCAGAAGCCGAAGAAGGGGAAGAAGGCGGTCCTGATCGCGGCACTGTTGGGCCTGGGCGGTGGTGCCGCCGGAGGCCTGGTGGTGTTGGGTCCGGCCATCGGCACGAGCATGGCGGCCTCGGCGCCCCTGCCTGGTGCCGAGGCGGCCGCGGACGACGGTCACGGTGGTGGTGGCGACGACGGTCACGGGGGCGGTGGAGCCGAGGGCGGCGGCGGGGCCGATGCGCTCCACGTCATCGACAACCTGGTGGTCAATCCCTCGGACTCGGAGGGGACTCGCTTCCTTCTCGCCTCGGTGGCCCTGGTGCCCGGTGACCCGGGTCTCGGCGACGAGCTGACGGCCCGGGACGTGGAGTTGAGAGACGCGCTGATCCGGGTCCTCGGGGGCAAAACCGTGGACCAGCTCGTCGACATCGGCCAGCGGGCTGCTTTGGCGGACGAGCTCAAGGCGGCGGTCGAATCGATCGTCGGCGATCACACGATTCGCCGGCTGTTCATTCCCCAGTACGTGATCCAGTAGGCGCGCCGTGAGCAACGACAGCCTTTCACAGAACGAGATCGACCTCCTTTTCAGCTCTGGAGGCGAACCGGAAGCGGTTCCTCGCGGAGCCGATCCGTCCAATGAGGTCCAGGTCTACGACTTTCGTCGGCCACACCGGATCTCGAAGGACCGGAAGCGCTCTCTCGTGGCCATGTACGGACTCTTGGCCAAGAGCCTGGAAGGATGGCTGAACGGCCGGGTGCGAGACCAGATCGAGCTGCACCTCCAGAGCGTAGAGCAGCTCACGTTCGGTGAGTTCATGCTGGCGCTGCCTTCCCCCTGCGCGTCCTACATCGTGGACGTCACGGGCTCGGGGCAGCAGGGCGTGATCGATATGGGGCACGAGTTCGCCTACTTCAACGTGGATCGGCTCCTCGGCGGCAGCGGCAAGCCGGTGATGCCACAGCGGTCGCTGACGCCCATCGAGCGTGAGCTGGTGCGGGTCGTGGCGGACCGGGTGGCGTTCCAACTCACCGACGCGTGGCGCGACTACGTGTCGCTCCAGCTCAAGGTCGGGGGGTTCGAATCGATCCCCGAAATGCTGCAGGTGGCCAACCGGGAAGACCCGGTGCTGGTGGCGAACATCCATGTGAACATGGGTGAGGTCAGCTCACTGCTCCTGCTGTGCCTGCCCTTCGCCGCACTGGAGAAGTTCTTCACCGGCGCCGAGAATCGGCGCCAACAGCAGTCCCAGGGTTCGCCCGAAGAGGTCGCCACCGACCGGACGCGCCTGGAAGGCTCGGTGCGCGGCGCGAAGCTGGTGCTGGGGGCCAGGCTCCCGACCTTCTCGCTGCCGATCGGCGACCTGAAGTCCATGAAGGTGGGTGGCGTCCTCAACACGGGACTCCCCCTGAACTCCAAGCTCCACGTGTACGTGTCGGACCAGAAGCGGTTCAAAGCCACGCCGGGTCGAAGCGGCAACCGCATGGCCGTACGCATCGAGGAGTTGTTGGAACCCCAACCGGAACACGTAATCGACCCGGAACGCGAGAGGATCTGAGGTGACGACCGAAGAGCAAGGCGGGGGCCAGGCCCCCGAACGACAGATGAGCGAGGTGGAGATGGAAGCCGCCACGCAGGAGGCGATGGAGGCTGAGGGGTCGGACGTCCAGGACGTCGAGCCCGCGCCCCAGTTCGAAGAAATCCCAGCAACCGGACCGACGGGCGATCCGGCAGCGCTTTCGCTGCTGTACGACCTGACGCTTCCGGTGGCCATCGAGCTGGGCCGGACCCGCATGTCGGTCCAGGACCTCCTTGCCCTGGGCCGGGGGAGCGTCATCCAGCTGGATCGCCTGGCAGGCGAGCCAGTGGACGTCTTCGTAGGCGACCGTCGATTCGCCGAGGGCGAAGTGGTCGTCGTGGGCGAACAGTTCGGCGTTCGGATTACGCGCATCATCGCGCCCCCGGTGAAGGCCGTGGAGGCCGCTTGACGGGAGCGTCCTTGATCGGGGTCGGCTCGGCGTTGGCGTTCGTGCTCGGCCTCATCGCACTCCTGACCCGCGCGCTGAAGGGGTTCGCCCCCGGCTCGTCGACCGGAGCCGCGCCGGAGTTGGAGGTCCTGGCCCGGACCGCGCTGGCGCCCAAGCAGGGCGTTGCCGCCATCCGATTCGCCGGTCGCAGGGCGCTGGTTTCCTACGGCGAAGGCGGAGTCCGCCTCCTGCTGGAGGACGAGGCGCCCGAGGCCGATCGGGTGGACCAGACGGCTCCCCGTTCCTCGGTCTCGGAGTCCGCGTTCGCGGGCTTGCTGGCCGAGGCCACCGGCCGGACCGGTTCGCCCCTGGCGACCGCTTCCGAGCGCCCGTCCGCCTCGGCGCCGACAAGCCGGCGTGTGCGCGGAGCGATGAACCGGATGCGCCGGGCTCTTCGCGTCACCGGCATGGCCGTCGTTCTGGCTTTTGGTCCGGGACTGGGTACAGGCGAAGCCGTAGCCCAGCAAGCGAGCCCGCCCACGGCCGGGGCCCTCGGCGGCCCGGTGAACGCCGCGACGTCCGGTGCAGCCACGGCCGCACCCGTTGCCGGATCCGGTCAGACCACCGGACAGCCAGCGGACCGAGCGGTCGAGGACCTCCTGGCGTCGGCCCTCACGTCCATGGGGCTCGGCGGCGCCCCCGCCGACCAGGCGAGGCCGATGCTCTCCGGTCCAGTGGGGACCGTGATCTTCCTGGGCTTCCTGACCCTGCTCCCCACCCTGCTTCTGCTCATGACCAGCTTCACCAGGATCCTGGTGGTGCTGCATCTGTTGAAGCAGGCCATCGGGACTCAGACGGCGCCGCCTGCTCACCTGCTGGCGGCGATGGCTCTGTTGCTCACGGGTTTCGTCATGGGACCGACCCTGAGCCGGGTCAACAGCACGGCGCTCACGCCTTGGATGGACGGTCAAATCGACGAAGCGGCCATGCTCCAGCAAGCGAGCCTCCCCTTCCGCGACTTCATGTTGGAGAGTGCCCGGGAAGCCGACCTTGCGGCCTTCGTCGACATGAGCGGTTCCGAGCCCGAGACCGTGGATGACATTCCACTCGTGGTGCTCACCTCGGCGTTCGTGACCAGCGAGCTGACCAACGCGTTCAAGATGGGGTTCGCCCTCTTCTTGCCGTTCATCATCATCGACATCGTGGTCGCGTCCATCCTGATGAGCATGGGCATGTTCATGCTGCCCCCGGTCATGGTGTCGCTCCCCTTCAAGCTCCTGTTGTTCGTGCTCGTGGACGGGTGGTCGCTGGTGGTGGGCAGCCTGGTCCAGAGCTTCGGCTGAGAGGACGGAAACCATGCCGATTGCGCAGGTTCTCGACTTGGCCCGGGACGCGGCCTGGTTGTCGCTGACCCTGGCGGGTCCGCTGCTCCTGGTGGCCCTGTTGGTCGGCTTGCTGGTGAGCATCGTGCAGGCCGTGACCTCGATCCAGGAGCAGACGCTGGCATTCGTGCCCAAGCTGTTCGCCGTGGGCGCCGTGTTCCTCATGCTCCTGGCCTGGATGCTCCAGTCCATGATGCAGTACACGACCGAGCTGTTCCGGTCCCTGCCCTCGCTGGTGGGCTGACATGACCTGGGGCCCCGACCTCTTTCACGGCACGGCGCTGCTCGGGATGCGCATGACGGGGCTGATGCTCACGGCTCCCATGTTCAGCGCCCGGTTGCTCCCCGGCCGGGTGCGCACCGCGGCCCTCGTGGTCATGACCGTCGCCTTGATTCCCGCCGCGCTGGCAACCGCCGTGACCGCGCCTCGCGTGAGTCCCGAGACGATTCTGTCGGAGGGACTCGTGGGCGTGGTGCTGGGTCTGGGCGCCACGGTCTTCGTCGCGGCGGCCGAGTCGGCCGGTGACCTGCTGGCCGTCCAGATGGGACTGTCGGCGGGCAACGTGCTCGATCCGTTGAGCAACACCCAGATGCCCGTGATCGGACAGTTCCTGGGGCTCTTCGTGCTGGCCATGATCCTGGCCGTCGGTGGCCACGTGGTCATCCTCGGCGCCCTGTCTCGCTCGCTGGAGCTCATGCCGGTGGGTGGGGTGCTGGACTACCGGGCGGGGTTCCTGGAGGCCATGACCTTCGGAACCCACATGTTCCTGCTGGGCCTCCGATTCGCCGCTCCAGTCGTGGCGGCCATGATGATCGGTAATGCAGCGATGGGCATCGTGGCCCGGACCGTGCCCCAGCTGAACGTGCTCATGGTGGCGTTCCCCGTGCAGATCGCCATCGGGCTGTTCATGCTCGCCGCCACCCTGCCCGTCATGGCCACCTTCTTCAGCGGTTGGAACGACGGGTACGTGGACCTGGTGTCCGGCGTCCTGGAGCGTCTCGCGGGATCGGGGGGGGGGCGCTAGATGTCGGACGAGAGCTTTCAGGAGAAGAATCAGGCGCCGACTCCGAAGCGGCGACAGGATGCCCTCAAGAAGGGACAGGTCCCCCGGAGTCAGGAAGTCACGACCGCATTCCTCCTCCTTGCCGCGGCCGGGCTCCTGCAGGTCGGTGGTGAAACGCTGTCCCGCGGCATGCTCGACCTTTTCGGCGTGATCTCGCTGCAGGCCCCGGCCATGCCGGTGGGGGTGCAGGGCGTGACGGGCTGGCTCAGGGGCATCGGACTACAGGCGTTCCTGGCCGTGGCCCCGATCCTCTGCGGGCTCGCCGCCATGGCGGTCTTCGTCGGCGCCGTGCAGGCTCGGGGCGTGCTGACCGTCGAGCCCCTGAAGCCCAACTGGTCCAAGCTGAACCCCCTGAAGAACATCAAGCAGCTCTGGGGAATGCGGGCCGTCGCCGAGCTGGCCAAGTCCCTGCTCAAGCTGGGAATCGTGTCTGGCGCGGTCTACGTCGCCCTCAATCGGGCACTGGACGACCTTCCCGCCCTTGGGCAGCAGGAGCCCCTGGCCCTGCTCCTCATGATCCAATCCTCGACGGTACGCCTGCTGGCGGCGGTCGGTGGCTCCTTCCTGTTGCTGGCACTGGCGGACTACGGATTCCAGGTCTGGCAGCACGAGAAGCAGCTCAAGATGAGCCGGGAAGAGATCAAGCGGGAAACCAAGGAATCCGAGGGCGACCAGGTCGTGAAGGTCCGCCGCAGGACCATGGCTCGACAGATGACCCGTCGGCGCATGCTGCTCTCGGTGAGCGAGGCGGACGTGGTGGTGACCAACCCCACGCACATCGCCGTGGCCCTGAAATACGATCCCACGGTCTCTTCCGCGCCCATCGTGCTGGCCATGGGGGTGCGGAAGGTGGCCAAGAAGATCCGGAAGCTGGCAATGGACAGTGGAGTCCCCATCGTGGAAAACAAGCCGCTGGCCAGGGCGCTCTTCGCCACGGCCCGGGTCGGCCTGCCGATTCCCATTGAGTTGTACGTGGCCGTGGCCGAGGTGCTGGCCTTCGTGATCCGTCAGCGTGACGACCGGACCGCGTGGGCCGGAAGCGGCGTGGCATGACGACCCAGACCGTGGCCCATAGCGGGCAGAGCCTGACCGGCGGCATCGCGTTCAACATGAAGAAGCACGGCGAGGTCATTGTCGTCGTGGGCATCGTGTGTGTCGTGGGCCTGCTGGTCATGCCCCTGCCCCCGATGATCCTGGACCTGTTCCTGGCCATGAGCATCGCGTCGGCCCTGGTCGTCCTTCTAGTCGCCCTGAACACGGACAAGCCGCTCCAGTTCAGCTCGTTCCCGTCGCTCCTGCTGCTACTGACCCTGTACCGGCTGGCCCTCAACGTGAGCTCCACCCGGTTGATCCTGGGCAAGGGCGAGGGCGGCAACGTCATCGAGTCGTTCGGCGCCTTCGTGATCGGTGGGAACTACGCGGTCGGCGTGGTCATCTTCCTGATCCTCGTGGGCATCAACTTCATCGTGATCACCAAGGGTGCCGGCCGGGTCGCCGAAGTGGCTGCACGGTTCACCCTCGATGCCATGCCGGGCCGGCAGATGAGCATCGACGGCGATCTGAGCGCCGGCTTGATCGACGACACGGAAGCGAAGCGCCGACGAGAGGAGGTCTCTCAGGAGGCGGACTTCTACGGTGCCATGGACGGTGCCGCGAAATTCGTCCGTGGAGACGCGATCGCCGGTCTGCTCATCACCGGAATCAACATCGTCGGCGGCCTCTTCGTCGGTGTAGTGCAGCGGGGGCTTCCTGCAGCCCGAGCTGCGTCGGAGTACACGATCCTGACTGTGGGTGACGGTCTTGTGAGCCAGATCCCCGCCCTGATCATCTCGGTCGCGGCGGGTATCATGGTGACGTCGTCGTCCGGGGGGCACCGAGTCGCGGAGGCGGTGATGAGCCAGGTAGGACGCTCGTCCAAGCCCTGGTGGATCGCGGCGGGGTTCCTCGGCACGCTGGCCGTGGTACCGGGCCTGCCCACGATACCCTTCCTCGCCCTCGCCGGCGGTTCGGCGTTCGCCGCGCGTTCCCTGACCGGGAAGGACGACGAGTCCGACGGCCCGGCTGCCGTGACTGCGGGGCCGTCCACCGAGGTCCAGGAGTTACCGCCGGAGAACCAGAGTCCGGTGCACGACCTGCTGCAGATCGATCCCGTGGAGCTGGAGATCGGGTATGCCTTGATTCCACTGGTCGACGACGCTCAAGGCGGTGATCTGCTGGAACGCATCAAGCTGTTGCGGAAGCAGGCCGCTCTGGACCTGGGCATTCTCGTGCCGCCGATCCGCATCCGGGACGACGTCCGACTCCAGGCCAACGAGTACGTCGTGAAAGTCCGGGGCAGCGAAGTCGCCCGGGGCGAGGTCATGCCTCGGATGCAGCTTGCCCTGGATACCGGGAGCGTCGTGGCCCAGGTGGAAGGCATCGACACCGTCGATCCGAGCTTCGGCATGCCGGCGCGGTGGGTGACGAACACCCGGAGGGTCGAAGCGGAGGCCAACGGATACGTGGTCGTCGAGCCGTCCACGGTGGTGGCGACCCATCTAATGGAGAGCCTCAAGACCAACGCCGACGACCTGCTTGGCCGTCAGGACGTCCAGGAGATGGTGGACACGCTCAAGGAGACCCATCCGGCGCTGGTGGAGGAAGTGGTGCCGAACCGGATTCCGCTGGGTGTGCTGCACCGGGTTCTCCAGCGGCTTCTGAAAGAGCGGATTCCGATCCGGAACCTGGTGACTATTCTCGAGGTTCTGGCCGACGTGTCGGACCAGACGAAGGACCCCGAGGCTCTCACGGAACACGTGCGTCGGGCCCTGGCGAACGTCATCGGCGAGATCTACGTGACCCAGGACGGGTCCGTTCGCGCAATCACGATCGGCCCCAGGCTGGAAGCCTCGCTCATGGGGCTCTTCAGCCCTCGGGGCGCCGGCGCCGCCCAGGCCATGATGAACCCCGAGACCCTCACCGGGCTGCTCGGGCAACTGGACAAGATCAGCCGGAGCAGCTCGGACGACGGACGATCCCTTCCGGTGGTCACCCCACCGGGACTGCGGGTCGGGGTCCGGCGTCTGATCGAACCGGTGTTACCGAACGTACCTGTGCTCTCGCTGGCGGAACTCCCGTCCCAGGTGAGCCTGCGCAGCGTCGCAACATGGGAGATGGACGATGCGGCTTGAGACATTTCGCGGAACTGAGCTCCATAGGGTCGTGGGTCAGGTACGACGGAGCATGGGCTCCGACGCCATGATCATCCGGACGGAGGAACGTATTTCGGCCGGGCACGAGATCGTCGAGGTCGTCGCGGCGCCCGGAGCGGCGATCGACGCGCTCAAGGCCCGCCTCGACGGCGGATTGGCCGCGGCTCGACGGGTCAAGGAGGGTCGTCCCCGGATCGGCCCCTACGTGTTGGCTCTGGTGGGTCCGACCGGAGCCGGCAAGACGTCGACCGCCATCAAGGTCGCCCTGCACCCCAGGGCGTTGGGGCGGCGGAAAGTCGGCCTGATCACCCTGGACACGTTTCGACCCGGAGCGGTCGAGGAACTCCAGACCTACGCCGAGATCGCCGGGCTCCCGCTGGAGGTGATCTACCACAGCCAGGAGCTGCCGGCGGCGATGCAGCGCCTCCGGACCTGTGACGTCATCGTGGTCGATACGCCGGGGCGCAGCCCGAGCGCCGAGGGCGAGAGCGTCGCATGGCGTTCCATCCTCGAGGCGATCGCTCCCGACGAGGTTCACCTGGTGCTGCAGGCGGGCGTCAGGGTCGACGTGGCCCGTCGCATGCAGCAGGCTCTGGCGGGTTGCGGCCCCACCCACGTGCTGTTCACGAAGCTGGACGAAACCGGTGGAGACGCCGGGCTGGCGGAGCTGGCCGAGGCGATCGGGCTGCCGACCCGGTGGTTGTCGGACGGCCAAGAGGTGCCCGGCAACCTCCAGCCTGCCGGACCCCGGATTCTCGCGGCGCTGGGCCTGAAGCCCGACACCGAAGCCGCGCTGCAGGCCACCGGGTGAATCTGCCCGTGGATTCGTTGAAGGCCTTCGTGGCCGGAACGGGCCGGGGGGCTCAGATCGAGCCTCGCCCGGGCGTCGTCGTCGTGGGCGCCGGCAAGGGCGGCGTGGGTACGTCGACCATCGCGGCTCTCGCGGCCATGGCCGGAGCCGAGAGGGGCCTACGGGTACTTCTCGTGGACGCCGACGAGAATGTTGGGGCCCAGGCGCTGCTCTTCGGCCTTCCGCCAGCAGGGCCCGGGATCGGCGCGCTCCGGGGCGGCGACGTCACTCCCGATGAGCTCCTGGTGAAGGTGGCCCCCGGGCTGATCCTGCTTCCCGGAGGCGGGGGCGAGGACCTGGGAACCACCGCTTCCGGGGTGGCCCATCGGCGGGTGCTGCTCGCCCGGGTATCCTCGCTGTTCGACGGCTTCGACATGGTGGTCCTGGATGGTGGCTCCCGTCTCGAGTCCGTCCTGGCCGCCTGCCGTACCGGAGCGGAGCGGCTGCTCGCCGTCACGGCGCCGGACCGAATCGCGCTGGCGGCCGGGTACGCACTGTTCAAGGTGGTTCGGGCCCGGTTCCCCGGACTGCCGGTCGAGGTGGTGGTGAATCGGGCCACGACGTCCCAGGGCGGCGACGTGTTCAACGTTGTTCGGGACGCCGCGGCCGTCTTTCTGGAGACGCCGGTCGGGTTCACGGGCGCCGTTCCTTCGGACCCGGTCCTGGAAGAGGTGGTCCAGTCGGGTCGATCCCTCCTGCCCTCCTCTCGGGCACTCGAGGCCCTGGACGCGGTTCGCCCCTGGGTGACCCGCCTGGCGCCTCGAAGCGAAGCTTCGCCCATTCCCCTGATCCGACAGGGCTGATTCCCCGGCGGTCCGCCCCAGCGACAGCCACGTCGTCCTGGTCCACGGTCGAGTCCGACCGCTACACCCTCCCGACCCATCCGGAACGTTCTTCCCCGGCAATACGCGCCGGGGGTCACCCGGAATATCCTTCCGGGCTAGCGTCCGCCGTCCGATGCCACAGCTACCCGCGGAGCACGTCACAATCCCCGTAATACATTACCACACAACGGGTTACAGAATCACTAAAGCGGTCGACCGAGCGGTCCCCGGTTTGGTACGGCATGTGCCTAGAGCATCGGTGTCGGAGGAATCGATCGTTGAAGCACCAAGCGAGACGGATAGGGGACATGGAATCGACAACGCTGTGGGAAGACTTCCAGGAAGCAGGGAGCCAGGACGCTCGGGACGCGCTCCTGACCAAGCACCTGCGACTCGTGCACCACGTGGCGCGGCAGTTGATGAAGACGAGCCGCCTGGACGCCGAATTCGACGAGCTCGTAAGCGCCGGTACCATTGGGCTTATCAAGGCGGTCGAGAATTTCGAGCCCGCCCGAGGACTGGCCTTCAGCACCTTCGCTGCCCCGCGTATCCGCGGCGCGATCCTGGACGACTTCCGTCGCAGGGATCACGCGCCCCGGTCCATCCGGCGCAAGCAACGCGACCTGTCCCAGGCGCGAGAGCACCTGATGGCGAGCCTGGATCGGGCGCCCACCGACGAGGAGCTCGCAAAAGAGATGGGCATCGAGGTGGACAAGCTGTGGAAGTGGAAGCGCGACACGGAGCGGGCGGTTCACGTTTCTCTCGATCGTCCGCTGGACCCCTCCGCCCCCCGGAGCACCACGCCGGAACAGATCATCACGGACGAGACCGGCGATGACATCGAGGGCACCATCGGATTCGGCGAAGAGGTGGGCATCCTCCGGGACGAGATCCTCAAGCTGAAAGAGCAGGAGCGGATCGTGCTTTCCCTGTATTACTTCGAAGAATTGAAGCTCCACGAGATCGCCACCGTGCTGGGCGTGACCGAATCCCGGATTTCGCAGATCCGGTCGAAGGCCGTGAAGAGCCTGCGGTCCCGGATGGGCCACCTCCGGGAACGGGTCGCGGTCTGATCATGTCGACACTCACGACCCTCTTGGCCCTGCTGGTGCTCCAGTCCGGACCTTCCGACGCAAGCCCCGCGGCGGGAGTACCGGCGCCGGTGCAGGAGGCCGGGCAGCAAGAGGTGTCGGAGGACCCGTCGCAGCCAGGCACCCTGCCCAGGGCGGTCGTGGCCGAGCTGATCCGGCAGGCCATGGGCGAGCCCGAGGACGAGGCCGCCTGGCGCGGACTGGCCCAGGCGCTTCCGACCCTGTCCGAGGGCGGGTTCGATCCAGGACTGGACCGAGCGGCATCGCTGGCGGATTCAATGGCGGTGCTGGCGGAGTCCGGATCGGCGCAGGTCGAGGCCGGGGACGGACTCGAGCCCGATACCACCGGCGAGGCGCCGACCGAAGCGTCGCTTCTCGTCGCGGTCGACTCTGATCCGCTGGACCCCGGCGCCGGACCCGACGCGTCTCGTCCTGAGGCACGGCCCACGGGGTCGAGCACGACGGGCCTGACGGGCGCCGAGTCCCGGTCGGCCCGCGCGCTGGCCGCCTCGTGGGCTGCTCGCGCCGAGCGTCTGATCGACGGAGCCCCCGGAGCGCTGCGGCCCGCCGCCGACGCCGCTCGCGCCAAGGCCGAGGCTCTCCCGCAGGGATCCCTTCCCGCGGCCGGAGCGCTCACGCTATTGGGCGGGCTGCTCATCGGCGTCCGTCGTACCCGAACGCGTCGTGCGCGACGGGCCGAGCCCGTCCTCGCCGAAGACGCAAGGGCAGTCGAGACCCCTGGCGCTGCCGACCCGAGGCTCTGGACCGTACGGAGCCTGGCGGCGAGCGGGCTGCCCCTGACCGAGATCGCCCGGAAGACCGGCCTGGCCCAGGACGCGCTGACGTTCATGCTCTCGCCTTCGGCCAGGCAGGACGACGGCGCCACACCCGTTTCGGGGTCACCGGCGCAGACGTCACAGGTGCCGTCGGCGAGCCTGCCTGGTCCCCCTTCGGCGGCATCCCGGTTCCGGGATGGACGCCTGACGTACTGAGGAGGCGAAGATGAAACCCCCCGGCCTCGAAAGCGCGGCCCGCGCCCTGAGATACTGGGAGCGTCGGCAGTCGGCGATGAGCCACAATCTGGCCAACCTGTCTACCCGTGGCTTCAAGGGAGAACGGGTCTTCGCCCAGCTCCTCGAGCAACGTGCGGCAGCGCCGGCGGCGCAGAGCGCCACCGACTTCCAGCAGGGCTCGTTGACCCCGACCGGTCAGCCTCTGGATATGGCCCTGGAAGGACCCGGGTTCTTCGTCGTCTCGACGCCGAGCGGCGAGCGACTGACCCGGGGTGGAGGGTTCACCCTGGACGAGACCGGAACCCTCGTGGACGTGGCCGGCAATCCCGTGCTGGACCGCGGAGGCCAGTCCATCGTCCTGCCCCCGGGGCAGGTCGAGGCGACCGCCGAGGGCGAGATCCGGGTCGAAGGCGCGTCCGTGAGCCGGCTCCGGCTGGAGCGAGCCCCTGAGGGACCCGCGATGGAGCGAGAGGGAAGCCTCTACTTCGTGCCCGGCGAAAACCGGGAGGAGCTGCTGCCGGGCCAGGTCAAGGTCCGCCAGGGCCAGCTCGAGGAGAGCAACGTCAACTCGGTCGGCGCCCTCGTGGACATGATCGAGATCCAGCGGTCCTACCAGGCCGTGCAACGCTCCGTGGTCACGATCGACCAGGTGATGGAGACCATCGCCAACGACCTGGGCCGCCTGGGCTGACGCATTCTCCGCCTCGGGGGCCCGTGCCACCGACGCGTACTGACGAAAAGGAGCATTGAACCATGTCTGATCCCGGACTCAAGACGGCAGCAACCGGAATGATGGCGCAGCAGACCCGCGTTGAGGTCATCGCCAACAACCTGGCCAACGTGAACACCACCGGCTTCAAGCGCAGCCGTGCCCACTTCGAGGACCTCCTCTACCAGACCCAGCAGGCGACCCAGACCGTGCAGACCGCGGACGCCGAGACCCTGGAAGCGGTCCAGGTGGGGCGGGGCACCCGCCTTGCGGCCGTGGAGCGAATCTCATCCCAGGGTCCGCTCGAAACCACGGGCCGGCCGCTGGACATGGCCATCGAAGGCCAGGGCTTCTTCCAGGTCGAGCTTCCCGACGGCCAGACCGCCTACACGCGGGACGGCAGTTTCAACGTGTCCGACCAGGGCGTGCTCGTGAACCACGGCGGTTACACCGTGGCCCCGGGAGTCACCATTCCGGAAGACGCCGTCGAGATGGGCATCTCGAAGACGGGCATCGTTTCCGTAACTGTAGCGGGGAGCGGAGAGTCCATCGAGATCGGACGCATCGAGCTGGCGCGCTTCACCAACCCGCCCGGGCTGCGGGCCATCGGCGAGAACCTCTTCCAGGAGACCACCGCCTCCGGATCTCCCTCACGGGGATACCCGAGGGAAGACGGTTTCGGCATGACCCTCCAGGGTCACCTGGAAGGAAGCAACGTAGAGATCGTGCAGGAGATGGTGGAGATGATCACGGCCATGCGGGCCTACGAGATCAACTCCAAGGCGATCCAGACCAGCGAAGACATGTCGCAGACCGCCACCAACATGATCCGCTAGCAAGATGGGGCCTCTTCTCCCTCTCGTGCTGTCGGCCCTGTGGGTTTCGGCTCCACCGCCCAATACGGGCGCGCCGATCGATCGATCCGGCGCGTACGACTCGGTGCGCGTGGATCCGAGCGACGCCCTGGAGGCGGCGGTGCGGGAAGCCGTCGCCCGGCGTTGGGCGATCACACCGACCGACGTCGTGCTGGACTGGGGTCCCATCGGGGAGCCATGGCCCGACACCCTTCCCGGATCCGTCGATCTGCTCGGATCCGGAGTGGGCGGATACTGGGTGCTATCGGTACCGAGCACGGATGGGGCCGAGCGTCGCGCCCGGATTCGAGCCGGAGTCCGTACGCCACGAGCGATCGCGGCGGTGGACCTGAAACGGAACGCGGTGCTGGTTGCGGGCGACATCGCACTCGAAGACCAGGTCGAGTGGGGTCCGCCGAAGGAACGCGAGGCGTCTCCGACCGAGGGATGGGTGACCCGCCGGATCATCCGGGCTGGCGAACCGCTGCGAAGGCCTGCCGTGACACCGCCCGCCGCAGTGCATTCCGGCGATCCCATCCAGGCCGTATGGCGCCGGTCGGGCGTGGAGGTGGTGCTCGAGGGAATCGCGGCCGGTTCGGCCTCGGCAGGAGAGAAAGTCTACGTCCGGACGCCCGACGGGCACCGCTACCGGGGGACCGTCGTGTCGCCGGGTCGGGTGCTCCTGGAGTCCGGCACACCGAGAGATCGATGATCCGTTTTCACACGTGGGTCCTGTCGGCAGGGATGGCCCTGATGGCGACGATGCCGAGCACCGGCACCGCCCAGGCGCCGGACAGCGCGGCCGCCGCGGGGGCTCAGGTCCAGCCCCAGCAGGCCTCGAGCTCCGTCGGCGCTGGTCCGGCTCGGCGCAAGGTGCGCCAGTCGTGGACCAGCAGCCGTACGCCTCTGATGGAAGGCGACATCCTGACGATCCTCATCGACGAGCACACCCTGGCGACCGCGGATCTCAGGGATCTGCGCGACTCGGACCGAGCCCGGGACTTCGATCTGCTGCTCGGCCTGCCCGGAGGCGCCATCGGAGGTGCGTTCGGGCTGGACAACGACGCCACGGAGCGGAGCCGAGGCGAGGCGGCTCGGCGCGAGCGCTTCTCGGCCGAAATCTCGGCTCGTGTCGTCGAGGTGGGACCCGGAGGACTGGCTCGCATCGAGGGTGTGAAGCAGGTCCAGATCGACCAGCACAGCCAATCCATCACCGTTCGGGGATGGGTGCGCTCGGCGGACGTGTCCCTGCTGAACACCGTGCAATCCTGGCGCGTCGCCAACGCCGAGGTGCTCTACGAATCGAACGGCGAGCTGCAGAAAGCCCCGGGGGGCTTCCTGGCCAAGCTGTTCGACTACATCTGGTAAAACCGGCGATCGAGGACGAGAAAGAATGTCTGATAGCGGACAGAATCCAAAGCGGAGCGGAGACCGGGGAGCGACCTCAAGCGTCTTCCGATTCCTGCCGATCCTTCTTGCAATCGGGATCCTCGTGTTCCTGGTCGGCGCGCGAATCGCCGAAGGGCAGGAGTCGCGTATCCGGGATCTGACGGTCGTCGAACAGGACATTCCCGTTCGTCTGATGGGATACGGTCTCGTCACGGGCCTGGACGGCACCGGTGACAGGGTCATCGGCGGGTTCAGCTCCGGCCACACGGTTCGCTCGATCGCGAATCTGCTTCGGCGGTTCGGTGTCGAGGTCCCGGAGGAGATCCTCCGGACCCGGAACGTGGCGGCAGTGCTGGTGACGGCGGAGGTGTCGCCGTACTTGCGCCCCGGTGGGCGGACCGAAGTCCACGTCTCGAGCGTGGGCGACGCAGTGTCTCTTCGCGGAGGAGTGCTTTGGATGACGCCACTCGTTACGGAAGTGGACGGAGAACCGGTGGCCACGGCCCAGGGGTCCGTACTCGTGAGTGAGGCCACGGACTTCGCGTCGTCTGGATACTCGGTGGAAACGACGGCCCGGATCCCGGAGGGCGGCCTGCTGGAACAGCCCCTCGGTGCGCCGGACTTTCGCACGTCGTCCGTGCTATATCTGAAGGACCCGGACCTGGGCACTGCGGCACGGATCGCCCAGGCCATCGACGACGCGCTGGGCACCGGAACCGCCACAGTCCAGGACCCGGGTGCGGTGATCCTGAATCTGGTCGACGACGGCGCCGCCAGTCTGGCGCTGGCCCTGTCCCAGATCGGGGACCTCTCGGTGGTGCGGGAGAGGTCGGCACGGGTGATCATCGACGGCCGTGACGGTACGGTCGTAGCCGGAGGCGGCATGGTGGTCGGCGAGGCCGTCGTGAGTCATGGCGCAATGACCCTGTCGATCGGAGGAGCGGCCCCCGCCGGAACCGGGGCGCCCGGCGACCTGCGGGTCGCGGAAGGCACGAGCGTGCAGGACGTGGCGGCGGCACTCCACGCGGTGGCGGCGCCACCCCGGGCGATCGCCGCGGTCTTCGAGTCCTTGAAGGAAATCGGCGCCATCTCGGCCGAGGTGGTGATCCGATGAGCGACGGCATCGGCGGCGCGGCGAGGGCTGGGGACGGGGTCTTCGAGGCTCTGAAGGACGGACGTATCCAGGGCAAGAAGGAACGCCTGAGAGCGGCCACGACCATGCTCGAGAGCTCGTTCTACAACGAGATGTTCAAGGCCATGAGGGACACGGTTCCCGAGGGCGGCGTTCTGAGCGGCGGAAGCGGCGAAGAGATGTTCTCGTCCATGCTCGATCAGCACGTGGCGGACGCGGCGGCGTCCCGGGTCGAGCGGGGACTCGCGGAGGCCCTCTACAGGCAGCTCGCGGGCCCGGCGGGGGTGGAGGAAGCGACGGGGGAGCCGCCCAGGGAGGCACAAGGAATGGAAGCCGTTGATTCGAGCGCAAAGGAGAGCGCCCCGTGATCGCTAGCGAAACAGTGGCCGACGAACCGTCGAGCGTGGATCGGCCGTGGGAGGGCACGGCCCTACTCGTGGATACCCTTCGGACCGAGTCGCGGCTCTTGTCGAACCTGGCGCAGGTGCTTCGCCAGCAGCGCTCCGGTGTCGCCTCGGACGATCTTCAGTCCGTGGACGACAGCGTCTACAGCGCCCAGCGGATCCTCCTGACGCTTTCTGAAGCCCGTCGCCGCAGACGTTCGCTGATGCAGCTGATGGGTGGGGCCGGGGACACGGACCTGGACGACCTGGAACGGGCCCTGGGGCCGTTGATGGACGAGGGCGTGGCCGAAGCTCGGTCGGCCCTCAAGGCCGCGGCCAGGGAGCTTTCCGCGGAGCTCGACATCAACCGTAGGGTGCTTCAAAGCGCGATCCGGACCGGCGAGACCTACGTGAAGGCGCTCTACGGGGCGTCGAGCGAGGGGGTCTACACACCCCAGGCGGACACGCCGAAGACCGGGCAGCCGGGATCCGGGCTACTCTTGAACAGGCAGGTCTGACATGCCTTCGCTCGGCAGCATTCTATCCATCGCCAGCTCGTCGCTTCGTGCCCAGCACGAAGCCATGAACGTGACGGCGCACAACATCGCGAACGCCGGAACCGAGGGATACGTGCGGCAGGTCCCGGTCCTGGTCGAACCGGACGCGCTGGTTCTGCCCAACGGGGTTTTCGGATCCGGTGTCGAGGTCATGAACGTGGTCCAGGTCCGGGACGTCTACATCGACCAGACCTATAGACGAGAGCTCGGTGTCGCTTCCGAGAACAGCATGCGCAGCGGGTTGCTCGGCCGTATGGAGGGCATCCTGGGCGAACCGGGAGACACCGGGCTCGGCTCGAGCCTGGATCGGTTCTTCTCGGCCTTCTCGGAGCTGGCAACCAACCCCACGAACAACGGGGTTCGCACGACCGTCCGCGAGGCGGGTCGTGAGCTGGCGGACCACTTCAATCGACTGGCCGCCGGGCTGGATGTGGTGCGGCAGGACGCCGAGGACCGGCTCCTCACCAGCGTCAAGCGCATCAACGAGCTGAGCGCGGAGGTGGCGGGCCTGAACGAACGGATCGTGGCCGCTGAGTCTGGAGGTCGCACGGCGGGCGACCTGCGCAACGCGCGGGCGCGGGCCATCGACGAGCTGGCTGGCTATCTGCCGGTGCAGGTGACCCAGCGCGACAACGGGAGCGTCGGCCTGCTCACGTCCGGCATCAGCCTGGTGGATGGAGCCAACCACAACACCCTGGAGATCCGGAACGCAGGCGGACAGCTCAGCGTTGCGGTGACCACCCAGGTCACGACCATGAACGGGGTGGGCGGGTCGGTTGGGGGGCTGCTCCAGGTCCTGAATTCCGATTTACCCGGCTACCGTACCCGCCTGGACGACCTGGCGGGCGCCGTCGTCACCGAGGTCAACTCGATCCACGCCACCGGCCGGAACCCCGACGGAAACACGGGGGTGGACTTCTTCGACGGGACGGCGCTGACCGCCTCCTCCATGGCGCTCTCCGCCGACGTGATCGCCGGAACCGGGGCGATCGCCGCGGGCACGGAGGACGGGTCCGGGCAGTACCAGTCCGGGGCCAACGACGTGGCGTTGGCGCTGGCTCAGCTCCGGGACGCGGACGATCCCACTCTCGGGACCACCTACGGTGAGTACCTGGGCGAACTGGTGTCGGACCTGGGTCTGGCTGTACGTTCTTCGGACGCGGCGGTAGAGGTGAGCACGACTCTGGTGAACCAGGCCGACATCCAGCGACAGTCCATATCGGGCGTCAGCGTGGACGAAGAGATGGTCAAGTTGATCCAGTTTCAGGCGGCCTATCAGGCGGCTGCCCGGGTGATCACCACGGCGGACGAGATGCTTCAGACGCTCCTCAGCATCTGATCCTCGATCCCCACCCCATCCGGGCCTGCCCCGGCAGACCTTCATATAGGCTTCAAGGATGTTGATCCTGAGCCGGCGTCCTGGCGACGCCATTCTCATCGACGGTGGTATCCGCATCGTGGTCCTGGCTGCGGACAATGGGAGCGTACGCCTGGGCATCGAGGCTCCGGGCTCGGTCGGCATCGTCCGCGAAGAAATCGTGAACCGGATCGCCGACGAGAACCGGCGAGCGGGCGCGACCCCCGAGGACCGGTCCTGGATCAAGGGCCTGGAGCCCCGGGCCGGCAGCGGACGCGACGACCAGCAGGCGCCGGCTCCGGAGTCGGAGAAGGAAGGGAAGGACGGCGACTAGGTCTTCGGACCCGTCGTCCCCCGAATCAGGCCTGTGCCCGCCGCGCCTGACCCAAGGACGGAAAGCGTAGCCTCATCCTGTTCGGCGCGTCTCCGTCGAGCCGCCCGCCCTGAACCACCACTGCCTCCCGCAACGACTCCCTGGCGTGCTCCTTCGGAGCTTCGTCGTGGGGTCCATGATCGGTGTCGAAGCCACCTCCCTCGACGGTCAACTCGAGCTCCCCTTCCGGAGACATCCCGGTCGAGACCACGGTGCGGGCGTCCGGACCCCCACCTCGTCGGACCGTCGACAGCACGAGCAGGACGATCCGTGAGAAGGCCGCCCAGTTGACCAGGATCGGGGGCGCTCCAGGGTGGCTGACCATCTCGACGGCTCCTCCCTCAACACCTCGTTCTGCGTCCAGTATGGTCGTCAGGGCGGGCAGGAGGTCTCCGACCACCAGGGGCTCGGCCGCGCCGTCCGGGTCTCCCAGGAGCAGGCGAAGGCGTCCCGCCAGGTCCGAGAGACGGCCGACCTCGTCCTCGATGTGAGCGGACATGTCCATGTCGTCGTCCATGGTGAGGAGGGTCGCCAGGCCCCCAAGCGCCGACGCACGGCCGTTGAGGTCGTGCACGACACCCGCGAGCAGGCGATCCAGGAGTCCAAGCCAACCCGCTCCGATCAGCGCTCGATAGGTGGGGCCAATCACCGCTTCCGGAACGTTCATTTTGCCTGAATTCGGGGGGGGAGGAGTGAAGTAGACGTCCCGTCGAGCCGATACTCTTCGAACGCAGACCACGTCCGGTGCTACCCAATCGGCTCGGAGCGTGTGTCGCGCAACTAATGAGTACGAAGCGGCAGGGCTCGGCGACAAGGACGTCGCCATGGGCGCCGCGATCGCATCGACAGGGAAGTCATAGTGTTCGTAATCATCGGCCTGGTCGTTGTATTTGGCAGCATCATCACCGGCTACCTCATGCACCATGGGGAACTGGCGGTGTTGTGGCAGGTGAACGAGTTCGTGATCATCGGCGGTTGTGGGCTGGGTGCGATGATCGCCGCCAACAAACCCTCCGTCATCAAAGGCGTCTTCGCCGCGACGCTTGGACTCGTAAAGCCCAATCCGTACAACCGGACATCGTACCGGGAATTGCTCCAGGTGCTGTACAGCATCTTCTACGCGGCCCGGAAGGAAGGCCTCGTGGGCATCGAGTCCCACGTCGAGGACCCCCACTCCAGCGAACTCTTCCAGAAGTACCCGAGCTTCCACAAGAACCACCACGCGGTGTCGTTCTTGGCGGACACGATGAAGGTGCTCCTGACGGGCGCCGTCGAAGATCATCACCTGTCCGAGATCCTGGAGATGGACCTGGATCAGCACCACCACGAAGCCATGGTGGTGCCCCAGGTGGTGACCACGACGGCCGACGCAATGCCGGGGTTCGGCATCGTCGCTGCGGTGCTCGGCGTGATCATCACGATGGGGAAGATCGGAGGTTCGCCGGAGGCGATCGGCCAGAGCGTGGCCGCGGCCTTGGTAGGGACGTTCCTGGGCATCCTGCTCGCCTACGGCGTGTTTCAGCCCATGGCGCAGGCCCTGGAGGCGCGCGTGACGGCGGAGAGCGCCTACATGATGTGCATCCGCACGGCGCTGTTGTCGTTCGCACGGGGCGACCCACCCATCACGTCGGTGGAGTTCGCCAGGCGCAACATCGAGCCGGAAGACCGGCCCTCCTTCAGTGAGCTCGAAGAGCTGACCCGCAGGAAGAGCGACTGATGTCCGACGGTAAGAAGATCATCATCATCAAGAAGAAGAAGGCCGGGCACCACGGCCACCACGGTGGCTCGTGGAAAGTGGCCTACGCCGACTTCGTAACGGCAATGATGGCCTTCTTCCTGGTGATGTGGATCATGGGCATGGACGAGGGCGTCAAGGACATGGTGCAGGGATACTTCACGAACCCGGTGGGCTTCAAGCGAGCCTATTCCGGCGGATTGAACATTTTGTCCCAGGGCTCCTCGCCGATCGCATCGGACGTCCAGGGCTTGATGATCCTGTCTCGCCGGGAGCAACGCGAGGCCTTCGAGCGGACGGCCGGAGAGATCCGTACGGAGCTCACCGGCAGGGGACTCCTGGCTGACTCCGGGGCGGCCATCGAGGTTGTGGTGACCGACGAGGGCCTACGGATCGAGCTGATGGAGACCGACGACGAGGCGATCTTCTTCTCGTCCGGCTCCGCCACGTTGACGAACCGTCTGGATCAGGTGCTCAACACGGTCGCCGAGGAGCTCGACCGGCTGCCCAACCCGGTGGTGATCGAGGGCCATACGGATGCGGCGCCCTTCGGAAGGGCGGACTACACCAACTGGGAGTTGTCCGTGGACCGGGCCAACGCGGCCCGCCGGGCCTTGTTGGCGGGTGGTTTGGGCGGTGACCGTATCGCGGAGGTGCGTGGGTACGCCGAGACCAGACCCAAGTCACCCACCGAGCCCTTCGACCCCCGGAACCGCAGAATCTCGCTGTTGCTCCCGTTCCGAGAGGAGATCCGCCTGGAGGTGGTCACGCCCGGCGACCGGATCATGGACGGGGCGGCGGATCTGATCGAGGCGGAGTCGGAAGCGCCAGGTGCGACCGCCACGGCGGAGACGACGGACGAGACCTCGACCCAGGGAGCGGGCACGCCGGGAGGTGGCGGTGTCTGAGATGACCTTACCCAGGCTCTTCCAGGTCCTGTCCCGGCTCCAGAACCGGGCCGCCCGCAGCCTCGGCGGACGGGGCCGATGCGTCCTGCTGGATCGGGCCGGTGACCCGGGGTGTGAGGTCGTCGAGCCTCGCTTGCTGGATCCGGCCGTGGTCGAGGCGCTGAGCGGAGCTTGTGGGACTGCCCTGTTGTCCGCCGTGCGTCGGACCGGCACGCCGCTTCAGATCGCCACCGAACAGCTGCCCACCGAAGCCTGTGAGCTCGCGGCATCCCTTTCGGTGGCGGGAGTCGAACGACTGGCGCTTCTGCCCCTGGGGTGGGGCGGAGGAGTGGCGGGCGTCCTCGTGCTGACGAACCCCGAGGTCGAACCCCCGGGCGTCGAGGCAGGGCAAGAAGGACCGCTGCACGTTGGAGTGGACACCAGCGACCTGGCCGCGTTGTGGGTGGAGGCGGGGGCACTCATGCTCGGCCAGATCGTCGAGCGGGGTATGGAAGAGGGTGGGCCCGTTCCCCACGGAGGGATCGTCGTCGACGACGCCGACCGGATTCTCTTCGCGTTCGGGGCCGCGTGGGATCTGCCCGGCTGGGCCCACGAGGAGCTGATGGGTCAGCCGATCGCACGGTTGCCGCTCGGCGAAGCCCTGACGGCCCTTGCCCGGAACAACGCCACCGGCGCCCGATGGTCGGAGCACGGCGTCTGGACCGAGTGGGACGAAATCCCCGTGGCCGTGGGAGGGCAGCGGCTGGCCGGAGGAGTCCAGCTGGTATTGCTCCGTGATCAGCGGCTGGACGCATCGGAAGGAGGCGCGGCCACCCGGGAGCTGGCCGAGCTACTCCTCGAGCTGGTTCACGCGATCGACGATTCGACAGCCGAGGACCCCGAGGAGCGACCGGCCCTGACCCCGGCCCTGCAGCGCATCGTCGCCGGGGCCCGAGACGCGCTCGTCTTCGGCGATCGCGCGGGCGCGCCACGGCATCTCGATCTCAATCGGACCTTCCGCGGATGGATGACGACCCACGCCGGCTCCTTGCGCAAAGAGGGCGTGCGGGTGCTGTCCCTCCTGGCTCCCGAGCTGTCGGCCGCCGACGGTGACCGAACGGATCTCGGGGCGGCGCTCCGGGGACTCCTGGACCACGCGAGGGACGCCTTGAGGCCCCACGGGGGCACGATCACCCTCCGGACCTGGGAAGACGACGGGTATCTCCACGCCGCCGTATCCGACGACGCCTCCGGAGCGGGTCGGGGTGCACCTTCTGTCGGATTCGTGCCCCTCTACCCGGGCGTCCGCGACGAGGATCGGACCGGCGCCCGGCTGGCGCGGGCTCGACGACGGCTCGAGGGCATCGAGGGGAGGCTCGACATCGATGTGCGGCCACGAGTCTGGACGCGCCGGACGGTGCTGGTCCCGGCGGCGGCATCCAGTGTGGAAGCAGATTCGCTGATCCCCGAGGCGATGCAGGTCGAACCCACGATCGGCGGACGGCTGGTCGAGCAGACGGCCTCCGAGCCGACGGTCGAATCCCCTCCGGCGACCAGCGGCGCCTCCGACGGGGCCCGTCCAGCGTCCCAAACACTCCGTGTGCTCGTGGTGGACGACAACGCGGCCCTGCGGAGGATCGTTCGCAAGTACCTGGAGCGTCGAGGTCATAGGGTCAGCGAGGCCGCCGATGGAGACGAAGCGCTGGCCCTGGTGAAAGAGCACGGCTTCGACCGGTTGCTGATCGATCTCCACATGCCCGGCCGGACCGGCCGTGACGTCTTCGAGGCCCTGGCCGACCTGGATCCGGAGCTCCAATCCGGAGCCGTGTTCATGTCGGGCGGCAGCACGGAGTCCGATCTGCTCCGCTTCCTGGCCGGGTGCGGCAGGCCCGAGATCCAGAAGCCCTTCGACTTGAAGGACGTGGCCCAGGCGGTAGAGGGCTAGGTCGTAGCCGAGCCGTCAGTCAACGGCTTCGTCGGGTCTCGGAAGCCGGATCCCGAACACGGTGTCTCTGCCGGGCCGACTCTGGACGTCGATCAGCCCACCGCTCTGCTTGACGATCCCGCATAGAGTCGCCAGGCCCGGACCGGTTCCCCGACCCACCGACCCGGTCGTGAAGAAGGCTCGAAGACCGGCAAAGGCGTTTCCTGGTCCATCCCGGCTCCGTCGTCCCGTACGGTCAGGACGCTGTGGCATTCGGGGATTCCTGGGTGTTGGCCACCATTCTGGGACGCGGAGAACCGAAGGTTCTTCGCAGACAAGGAGGCAGAAAAAAGGGAGGAGGGTGACAGCGTCGGGTGGGCCCTACCCCTCGTTCATCGCCATGCGGCTGCCGGCCCAGGTGACCGCGTCCAGGTAAACGTCGGAGATCGCCTGGGGATCGGCTCCGATGGACCTGAGCTCTTCCTCGGCACGGTCCCATTCGGCGAGCTCGTACGATTGGACGGCCTTGAGGACCGCGCCACCAGGCCCCTTCTGCTCCAGGATCGCGTCGACCACCGCGTCGGACAGGCTGATCTGGGCGAGCACGTCTTCCATGGGCGAGTGAAGCAGCGTGTCCAGATGGGAGAAGAGCCCGACGAGGAACATGGCCCCGGCGGGGGGCACGCCCCTCCGCGCCCCGCCCTGGAGCGTGTCGGAGACCAACTCGCACATCCGGCCCCGAAGGAGCGCCGACTTCACGATCTCGCTCTGGACCTCGCCGGTACCCTTGCGGCCGGACAGCAGCAGAAGCGAGCACCACCGGTAGAGCGGCTCCCGGCCCAGCAGCCGCAGGGCGTGGGTGATCGAATCCACCCCCCGGCCCCCCATGGCTGCGGAGTTGACCATGCGGAGCAGCTTGAAGGTCAGCCCCGGATCGGAGCGGAAGGCCTCCTGGATCATGCTGTCCGTGGAGTTCATGTCCCGGAGCATGTTCAGCAGTCGAACGACCGTGATCGACTCGGTGGACAGGTCGCGCTTGCTCAGGGTCTCGGGCCGGAAGTAGTGGAATCCCTGGAACAATTCGAAGCCCAGCTCGACGCAACGGGCGTGGGCTTCCGCTGACTCCACCTTCTCCGCCAGCAGCGTGACCTGGTACGGACGGAGCGTGGCCACCTGATGGCCAAGCAGGTCGGCATCGGTGGAAAGGACGTCGACCTTGACGATCTCGGCCAGCTGAAGCAGTGGCCCGTAGGAGGGATCGTAGACGAAATCGTCCATGGCGAGCCTGAACCCCCGGTCCACCAGGTTCCGGCATGCGACGATCACTTCGGGGTCGGGCTTGATGGTCTCGACCAGCTCCAGGACGACGTTCTCCGGATCCAACAGGTCGGCCAATCCGTCCATCAGCATGCTGCGAGAGACGTTGATGAAGGCCTTGCGACCGCCCGTCAGCTGGCCCAGCCCGAGCCCGAGGACCGTATCGACCATGACCTGCGACGACATTCCGTTGCCGGACCCGTTCGCGGCCGTGGGCGTGGTCGAGTCGTTGCGGTACAGCAGCTCGTACCCCAGCACGTTGTTCCGCGAATCGAAGATTGGCTGACGGGCGACGAAAATGTCCATCTGGATCCCGGTCCTTGACCTAACGATTGGAGAAGGGTCAGCCGGGTCCCTCCTCCACTTCGCGCACCATCGCCGAGAAGTCGAAGGGCTTGCGGACGAGCTTCACGTCCCGGCCGATCTCAGTAGTAGTCTCGGCTCCAATCGCTCCGGTCATTAGGATCGTCCGAGCCGCCCGATCAGGATAGCGTGCGATCTCCGCGAGCACGCTGGAGCCGCCACCGGGCATGTTGCGATCGACCAGGGCAACATCGAAACGGTGCTCGCCGAGCAGGGTGATGGCCGAGGGCGCGTCGTCGGCGGTCAGCACCGTGTGGCCTCTGCCCGTCAACAGCCGATCCAGCGCCCGCCGGATCAAAGCTTCGTCGTCCGCGACCAGGACCGTGAGCAGAACGTCGGCCGTCTCGACAGGACGTCGCCGCCGTGGGGTACGGCGGTCACCCCGGGGCGGGGGAGACTCACGTTCCATCAAAGAACTCCGGAGTTAGGTCAGGCGGGAGGGTTGCCCAAGCTACCGGATCCGCGGTCGGTGGACCAGAACGTCGCCCCCGTCGTCCGGGCCCCTGTCGCCCGTGGCCCCAGAGACGCCCCTAGCGGTTCCCGCGTGCGCGCGGACAGGACCTCTGCAGGCCAGAACATCCGTTTCTCCAACCGCTAAACCTTTGGGACGCATCGCCGATACTCCCAACCAAGCGGCCGAATGGGAACGGCCCTGACAGGGCAAGGATGCCCGATCTTCACTCTCTATGGATAGGAGACTTCCCATGCGTATCAACACCAACACCTCTGCGATCAACACGCTGAGACAGCTCGGCAAGAGCAGCGCCGGGTTCGCCCGTTCCGTCGGACGTCTTTCGTCGGGCATGCGGATCAACCGGGCTGCGGACGATGCCGCTGGACTGGGTATCGCCAACCGCCTGAGCGCGGACATCCGCTCGCTCAAGCAGGCCAGCCGGAACGCCGAGCAGGCCAACTCGCTCCTGCAGGTGGCTGAAGGTGCCGCCCAGACCGTCCAGGGTGTCCTGGAGCGGATGAAGGAGCTGGCCACCCAGTCCGGTTCGGACAACACGGACGCAACTGGCCGCACGCAGATCCAGGCCGAGTTCACGCAGCTCCGCGCCGAGATCACGCGTGTCGTGGACACCACCAAGTTCCAGGGCAAGGCCCTTCTGAACGACACGTTCGGGAACTCGGTGAACGGTGCCAGCACCGCGCTCACCGCCGGCAGCGGCGTGTACGCGGCGAACATCGACGGTACCGCGGCTGGTACGTACACGATCGACCAGAGCGTGGCGAACGAGATGACGCTCGACAACGGCGCGGGTGTGACCCAGACCGTGACCGGTCTGGTCGCTGGCAAGCAGTCGATCAGCTTCGATCAGTTCGGCATCACGCTCGAGACCGACGCCAACTTCACGGTTGGTGCTGGTGGATCCGCCGATGCGGATACCGTGATCGTCGACCAGGGCGCGGGCGGGGGCTCCTTCATGGTGAGCTCGTCCGGTGCCTACACCAGCAACGATCTGGTCTCGCTCAACTCGCTGGACCTGACCGTCGCTACGCTGGGCATCGACACGGACGATCTGTCCACCTCGGCCGGCGCGCAGGCTGCGCTGACCAACATCGACGGCGCGATCGACCAGCTGTCGACCGTCTTCGGCGACATCGGTGCGGCACAGAACCGCATCGACTTCTCGTTCGCGAACGTGAACATCACGGTCGAGAACTTCCAGGCTGCCGAGTCCGTCATTCGTGACGTCGACATGGCCGCCGAGGTCACGGAGATGACCAAGTACCAGATCCTGCAGCAGGCTGGCACCGCCATGCTGACGCAGGCCAACTCCGCCCCGCAGGGGGTCCTTCGGCTCCTCGGGTAACCGTAGGAGACGCCGAAAGGCGTAAGGCCAGGAGTTCGGAGCCGGGGGCACGTGCCCCCGGCTCCACCCCTCCCGGGCTCGGATAGTCCTGAGCCTGGGGCTTTGTACAACGGTCCGCGCAGACGTATGACGGACCTTCGAGAGGGTCGCGGTAGGCAGGACGCCCGGCCCCAGGGAGCAGAATCATGGATCCCATCGCCACGTTCAGCGGTCTAGCCACCGGCATCGATTTCCGGACGCTGGTGGACGAGATCATCCGGGCGGAGTCCCGGCCGGTGACCATGGCCCAGACTCGCATCGCCGAGCTGGAGCGACGGTCGGCCGCCTGGGATGACTTTCGCTCGAGGGTGAAGAGCGTCGACGACCTGGTCAAAGGCCTGGCCGACGGCACGGCCTTCGATACGCATATCACGTCGGTTACCGGCCAGGGGCTCAAAGCCACGGCTTCAGCGAGCGCATCGCCCGGAAGCTACGAGGTGGAAGTGCTCCAGCTCGCCACCAACGAGAAGCTGGGCAGCGACGTGTTCGCGTCCCGGTCGGACGCGCTGGGCTTGTCCGGCGAGTTCGTCGTTGGGGGACGCACGGTCAGCGTCGCCACGTCGGACTCCCTGGACGACATCGCCCGAATCCTCAATGCCGCGAACAGCGGCCTGAGCCGCTCGGGCGCCACGGCGTCGGTGATCCAGGTGGGGGCCGACCAGTTCAAGCTCGTTCTCAACTCGGACCAGTCCGGGTCGGAGGGGATCGACCTGGCGGACGGGCCCGATGGGCTCCTGCGCAGCCTCGGCTTTCTCGACGACACGGTGGCGATCAAGCACACCACCTCGGACGGTGCCATGAGCGGCATCTTCGGAGACAAGACCTCGGACGTAGCGACGCTACTGAGCCTGCTCGGACCACCGGCCGCCGGAGCCGTGACCATCGGCACCACCCTGGTGACCCTCGATCTGTCCACGATGTCCCTGGCGGACATCGCCCAGCAAATCGAGGATGCGGCGACGGCCCAGGGTACCAACATCTCCGCTTCCGTGCTGGAAGAGGTGGCCGAGGACGGCTCGTCCACGTTCCGCCTGGACATCAGCGGGACCACGAGCTTCGCCGACAACAACCGGATTCTCGAGACGCTCGGCGTGCTGGCCGGAGGCCGGGGAGCCGTGGCCCAGGAAGTCCAGGGCAACGCGTTCACCGACGGCGACGCCGTGACGACCGCGACCGGGGCGACCCAGCTATCCGACCTCTTTCTCGGCGGCAGCAGCGCCGGCGTGCAGGTCGGAGACTCGCTGAGCATCACTGGCACCCGGGGCGACGGCTCCACGTTCATCACCACGTTCACCGTGGGAGCGGGCGACACGCTTCAGGATCTGGTGGACGACCTGAACAGCGCCGTCGACGGGTTCAAGGCGGGCGGAGGTCGCACGGCCACGGCGTCGATATCGGCCGACGGCCGCCTGATGGTCACCGACGACACGACTGGCGAGAGCCGCCTGGGCCTGAGCATCGTGGCCAACAACGAGGGCGGCGGCGCGCTGGACCTGGGTGACTTCGACGTGACCGCAGCCGGCCGCTCACGCCAGATCACCGCTGGGCAGGACGCCCAGCTCCTGGTCGACGGCGCGTACGTGGAGCAGTCCAGCAATACGGTCACCGACGTCATCAAGGGCGTGACGCTGGAGCTCAGCGAGGTTTCGGGAAGCCCCGTCAGCATCGACGTGGCTCTGAACGTCGGTGGCGTCGTCACCGCGGTCGGGGATCTCGTGGACGCTTTCAACGCGATCACGGACTTCGTTTCGGATCAGGCGAGCGGAGCGGGCGCGGAAGAGGGAACGCTGGAGCGACCCCTGGCAGGGGACAGTGTGCTTCGAGACATGCGCGCCAGCATTCGCCGGGCCCTGGAGTCGACCATCGACGCTGCCGTCGGCGGCTCGTACCAGCGTCTTGGCGACCTGGGTATCGAGGTCAACAAGGAAGGCAAGTACGACTTCGACAAATCGGCCTTCACCGACGCGATGAACGCGGATCCGCTGGCGGTGGAACGCCTCCTGGGCACCTTCGGCGAGGCGAACGTCTCGACGCTCAAGTACGTCTCGTCCGGAGATGGGACCCAGTCCGGGACCCACGCCGTCGAGATCACTCAGGCCGCCACCCAGGCGGCGATCACAGCTGCGGGCTTCGGAGGCACGTACGTCGACGACGGGACGCCGGACACGCTGACGATCCGGGACCTGGGCTCGAACTACGCCTACTACGTGTCGCTGAGCAACGGCATGAGCCTGTCGGACATCATCGACGCGCTGAACACCGAGTTCGCTACCCGGACCACCCACGAGATCCAGGCGAACGCAGCCGTCTATGGCGACGCCATCGGAACGGTGGCGACCGATACGACCCTGTTGGCGGACTTGCACGACGCGGGCGGCACGAACATGGGCGTGGCCGAGGGAGACACGCTCACGATCTCCGGCACCCAGTCCGACGGAGGATCGTTCTTCCATGAGATCACCCTGACCGACGTTCAGGCCGCCGGTATGACGCTGGGCGACCTCAGGGCCGAGATCCAGGACCAGGTCGGGACGGACGTCTCCGTATCGATCCAGAACGGACAGCTCACCGTCACCCGCGACGAGCCGGGCGCGAGCCAGCTCACCCTGTCCGTGAGCTCGGACAACCTGGGCGGCGGCACGCTGAGCTTCGGGGCCCTGGACGTGACGACCACGGGCCGGGGCGTCTCGAGCATCGTGGCGTCCGACGACGGTGGACAACTGAGGCTCACGCACGAGGACTACGGTTCGCTGGCGGGCTTCGAGGTCTCGTACACGGCCGGCGGCACCGACGGGACCGCGTCCCTGGGCCTCGCCGCGAACACCTATGCGGGCCTGGACGTGCAGGGCACCATCGGCGGCTTGTCGGCGACGGGCAGCGGTCAACTTCTGTCCGCGGACGACGACACTGCGTTGGAAGGGCTGGTGGTCCAGTACACCGGAGCCACCACCGGATCCATCGGCGACATGACATTCAGCCGGGGGATCGCGGCCCTGGTCCAGCAGGCGACCGACGTGATTCTGGGCACCGAGGCCGGAAGCATCGACTCGGTGATCGAACGACTGGACGCCCGCGTGGAGGCGCAGGACTCACGAATCGAACTCATGGAGACTCGGCTCGAGCGGCGACGAGCGATGCTCGTCCGTCGCTTCAGCAGGCTCGAAGAAGTCATGGCGAGGGCGCAGAACCAGCAAGCCTGGCTCGCGTCCTGCCTGGGCAGCCTGCCCGAGGTCAGCACGGCGGCGCATCAGCCGACCGGTGGCTAAGTCGAACGAGTCACGGACCCCATCGAGGTAGCCAATGACGTACGGACACAATGTAGCCGCCTACCGTGAGACCCAGGTGATGCGGTCCAAGGAGCAGATCGTTCCGCTCCTGTACCATCACCTCCTGGTGAATCTCCGGAAGGCCGCCGCTCAGATTCAGGCCAAGGACTACGAAGGCAAGGCCGAGAGCCTGACCAAGGCCTCGGAGATCCTGTTCGAGCTGATGGGTTCCCTGGACTTCGAGGCCGGGGGCGAGCTCTCGGTCCAGTTGCAGTCGCTGTACATGTTCTGGCTGGAACAGATCCGGGTCGTGGGCCGGTCGCTGGATACGACCCTGCTCGAGCGGATCATCGAGATGGTGGGCGAGCTGCACGAGTCGTGGGTCCAGGCCGCCGCGGCGGTAGAAGCGACGGGCGGAGTCCGCGGGGACGTGGCCTGAGCCATGGGCGCGCTGGCGGTCAAGCCGCTCACGACGTCACCCGCGGGGCTGGCCGCTCGGCTCGCGACGCTCCGACGCTACGCGGTCCTCGTCCTTCATCAGGCGGAAGCCCTGGAAGACGAGAACCTGGAGCGATTCGAGGCGTTGGCCGAAGAGCGGGCCCGGATCCAGGAGGCGCTGGACGGCGACGTTCCCGACTGGACCGGAGCAGGATCGCCGGCGATGGCCCGGCAGATCGCCCAGGTGCGTCAGGCGCTGGAGGCGGCCCAGGCGGCCGATCGAGCGATCCAGGCGAGCCTCGGGCACCTCAGGAAGAGCACAGCGGGCGAAATCCGATCGATGGGGGCCCGAGAGCCCAAGCTGCGCAGGTATCTGGAAGAGGACGGACCGGGCGGAACCGGTCGATCGAGGATCAACATCAAGCTGTAGCGGCCGAGCCGGATGGGGGACAAGAGGGGACCGTTCCCGCCCACCATCGAGGCTCGGCAAACATCACGGATCCGGCCTCGCGCCGGGCTAAAGTAAAGGCTCCGGGTTGCCGAGATTTCACAAGACAACCGGAGGAGAACCAACATGAGCATCCACAACATCACGTCAGGGGCGATTCGGACGGGCGTTGCCCGGGATCCCGAGAAGGCCGACGGGGCTGGCCGCGACGGCGAAGACGTACGGGCACTGTCCCAGGTCGAGCGGGTGGATCGGGTCGAGATCTCCGAACAGGGTCGGGCAATGGCCGAGGCCGAGGGCGCCCAGAAGACCCGCGGATCGCAGTCGCCAGATCGATTGGCGAGCATCAACGACCGGATCGAGGACGGCACCTACAACACGGCTGAAATGGCTGAAGAAGTGGCGAGCCGCATCCTGGCTTCGGGTGACCTTTAACCGAGCGGAAGCCCGATGAAATTCCTGGTTGTCGACGACTCGGCAACGATGCGCCGCATCGTGGTGAACTCACTCCGTCGCATCGGCTTCGACGCAAGTTGCGAGGCCGCGGACGGAGCAGAGGCCCTGGACCAGTTCGACGAGTCCATCGACTTCGTCATCACAGACTGGAACATGCCGAACATGGGAGGGCTCGACTTCGTTCGAGCGCTGCGGGCGCGTCCCGACGGGACGAAGATCCCCATCCTGATGGTCACGACGCGTAGTGTGCGCGAAGACATCGTCCAGGCCGCCCAGGCCGGCGTCAACAACTACGTGGTGAAGCCGTTTACACCCCAGGTGTTGAAGGAGAAGATCGACCAGGTACTCGGTGCCGCGGCGAAGGCCGTCTGATGCAGGCCGCGAAGCGGAAGGACCGGAACGGCGTGCTGAACGACTCCGAAGCCACGCTTCGTCAGGTGGAAAGCGCCCTGACGGACCTCGGCGAGGTCGCGCCGCCTCAGTCGCAGAGCGGAGACGAATCCCTCGAGTCCCTCCTCAGCCGGATGGACGATCGCCCCTTGGGCCTCGGAGAGCTCGTCGAGGTCCTGATGCGGGCCTACAGCGAGATCATGGGCGTGATCGACGGTCTCCGGAAGAGCCGGGGGCTGTTGGAGAACGCGGCGATGAAGCGTCTAAAGCGGACGCACGAGAAGCTGCAGGAGGTGTCTTCGGCAACAGAGGTCGCGGCGTCGGGAATGCTGGACGGTCTCGACCGGGCGCTCGTTCTGGTGGACACCCTGGAGGCGACGGAAGAGGAGTCCGATGACGCTGCCGCCCACACCCGGTCCGAGATCCGGGAAGAGCTGCACGGACTGATGTCCTTGCTGCAATTCCAGGACATCACGGCCCAGCAGCTTGGGTATGCGGGGCAGGTGTTGGAGGACCTCGAGGATCGTCTGCTCAAGGTCGCGTCCATCTTCGATATGCGTCGCTTCGGCGTACCGGAGGCGGAGACGGCGCAGCCGGCTGGGCGGGACGGGGAGCACCAAGTCCACGACCCCGAGGCTTCGACGCTCAACGCCGACAGCCGCCAGGCCGTCGCAGACGAGATCTTCAAGTAGGCCGCGTCGCCCCTGGTGGGCGGGACCAGACCTTGTCCTCCGATCACGGACCGAATCGACGAGCGGCACCCGAGGGAATCGGAGTGCCGGGTAGCCGTCTGACCCTGCCGGTGTTGGTGCTCGCCCTGGTCGGTTGGGTTACGGAGGGTCCCATCGGGCCTGCTCGGACCCTTGCCTCGGCCCAGGATCCGGAGATCACGATCGCGGTTCGCCCCACGACGATCCGGGCGGGGCAGACCGCGCTGGTCACCGTGACCGTACGCGCCCGAGAGGCGCCACCCCAGGCCATCGATCTGGCCCCGGATTCCACACTCGAGATCCTCAGCTACGCGGACGGCTATTCGACGGCCGTCGGAGATGGCGGTGCGAGGGAGCTCGTCCTGGAGCGCCGATTCGAGGTTCAGGCCACCGCGCCGGGCACGCTGGCCCTGCGACCCTGGGTGGTCCGGATGGACGGCACGGACGCGCCAGCGCCAACGGCGACCCTGACGGTCGGAGATCCGGGTCTGGCATGGAGGGCACCTCCTGATCGGCCGCGGCGTCGCTCCAACCGCCGGGACGACGTCCTGGCCGAGGGCGTGCCTCCGGCGTCTTCGCCGGACACCAGGGAGGTCATGCCCGGAGGGATCACGCACCCGGTGTATCCTGTCGGGCCCCGGTATGCGTTGCCCTATCCGGGCATGGCATACCCAGGTACCGGATCGCCCGGTGTCGGGTCGCCCGGGGCGTATCCCGGTGCGTCCATGCCCTACGGCGCAGCGATCCCGTACCCCGGCGGTCCGATGTGGCAGGGCGGTCCGACCCCCCCCTACCCGGGCATGGCGGGCCCGTATCCGCCCTACGCGGGTTCCGCAGCGAATGCACCGTCTCCGGGAGTGTCGACGCCACGGGGCGGGCGCTCCAGTCCCGTTCCCGGCCAGACCGGATGGTCCCAGGGCGGACAATCGGCTTACGCTCCTAGCGGCGGCGAATGGGCGGGATCGGCCGAGTCCGATCCGTGGTGGCCGGAGATGGTTCCGGAGCTGCCACGGTTCACGGACATCGTCGAGGACGTGTCCGGAATGGTGCGCCTGGGTACGGGGCTTACCCCTCTTTCGGTCTTCGTCGGACAGCAGATCACCCACGTGGCCACTTCGTACTATCTGGCCGGCTGGGACAGGGTGTTGTGGCGGGCTCGATACCTTCCCCCCGACGCTCCGGGACTGTGGGCCGTGGACCTTCCCGAGGTCACCACCGCGCCGGCTGCCCTCAGGGGCGAGGTGTCCGAATCCGTGACGTTCCGGAGGGCGTTCTTCGGACGCGAGCCGGGGGTTTACGAAGTGGGGCCTGCTCGGCTCACATTCGACGAGCTCGGGGCCGGTCCCGGTCCGTACGGTCGATCGGACACCCTCTATTCCGCGCCGGACGCCGTGGAGGTCATGCCGATTCCGGCTCGCGCCGCGCCACCTGACTGGACCGGAGCGGTCGGACGGATCAGCGTCCAGGCGTTCCTCGACCCGAACGTGGTGGTGGAGGGGCAGCCCAGCGTGCTGACGGTTCGGGTCAGTGGGGTTGGCAACGTCGTGGACTTCCCACCGCCCCTTCTGGATTCGATCTATGGGTCCGACGTGCGGCCCGGGGGCGAATGGGCCCTTCCAGAGGTTCACGACGGAGTGCTCGGCGGTGTGAAGACGTTTCGATTCTGGGTGATTCCCTGGCAGGCGGGAGCGATCCCCGTAGGCCCGATCCTCTACTCCTACTTCGATCCTTACGTGGGAGACTTCGGTCGTGTCGCCACAGCCGAGCTCGTCCTGGAGGTGATGCCGTACGAGTACCGGGAACCCTGAGGCCCATCCGTCGGTTTTAGTGTACCGTTACGCAAATCCTCAGCCCATTCGACGGCACCCGGCATCCGGCGACTCTTCGTTTCCCCTCCTTGGACCACTCGCTCCGCGAGCGGTGCCCGCTATGGCTACGACGCGTCGTGGCGCCTCGATTCGCCGGCGCCGGGACCGCCTCGGTGGGCCGGGGACTTCGGCAACGGCACACCACGTGCACGCTGGACACGAACTCGACGTTGCACCCCGGCCGGCACGCGCCCCGTTCTGCGGGGTTCGCGGCCGCCCCAGGGCCTCTAGCCTGAAGAAGATCGACATGTTGAAGGATCGATATGACGCGGCTCCCACCTTCGAGGAATACCTGGAGGGCGTCGAGAAGAACCGAGAACTATGGCACGCGTTCTTCGACCGGGCGCGGGTCCCGGAGGACCTGGTGGAACAGCTTCAGGCCCTGCCCGAGCTGCGGATCCTGGTGCTGTCGGAGGATTGGTGTGGGGACGCGGTCAACACGCTGCCGCTCGTCGCCCGCATGGCAGAGGCCGCACCCAACATCGAGCTGCGGGTGATCGGCCGCGATGACAATCCCGACTTGATGGACAGCCACATGACCGGCGCAAGCCGGTCGATTCCGGTGGTGATCGTCTACGACGGCGATTTCAACGAGCTGGCCTGGTGGGGACCCCGCCCGACGGACCTGCAGCGCTGGGTCATCGACGAGGGCCTCTCCATGCCCTCCAAGGACCGGTATCGCCAGATCCGCCGGTGGTATGCCGTGGATCGTGGTCGGACGACTATGCAAGAGGTCCTGGACAAGCTGTATTCCTCGCTGCGTCGCACCGCCGCCTGACGCCGTCTCGTTCCGTTGAAAGACCCCCGGGCGATCCGTTCGCCCGGGGGTTTTTCGCATTCTGTGCCCCAGAAGCTCGCCTGCGCACCCATCCCGGGGTCCTTTCTGCGTGATCTCTCAAATTGTTGTGAAACAACGAGTTGATCGGGGTCACAACTCCAGAAATGATAGTCTGCTGATCGGACCGTCTCTCGAATGACGCAGGTCTGAGCCGGATGTGAGCCCTCTAGCCCATTGTTCTCGGGAGCACCGCAACGAACGCGGTGCCGGACCCGAGAAGGATGGGAGACCATGAGAGCCAGACAACAGACCCAGCTAGCACTTCTGTGGGCCCTGGGCGTCTTGGTTTTCCTGAAGATCCTGTTGGGCGGCATCGAGGGATGGACCGAGATCGCGGTTCTAGTGGGCGAGGTCATGTAACGCGAAACGAACCAGGGCGTCAGACGCCCGTCATGAAGGGAGAGCAGGATGAGTACGGAACGAACCACCGAAGACCTGGAGAGGCACGGTACGGCAACGGCTTTACAGGCCCTGGGCATCGTGGGCGTCTATCTGGCCATCGTCGTGGCCCTGATGTACCCACTGGCCCAGGCAGCAGGATACCTGCTCTGAGGGCTCTCGCTCCTCGCCGACCGTCGGAACCGAACGTCAACGAAGAGAGGCACCGAAATGAGAGAGAATCGTCATCGAGCGCGGAACCCGCCCCGGAGGGGCTCGGTGCGGGCCCCCCACGCACCCTGGTGCTCGGCACGACCCCGGTACGGAGCACCAGTCCGTCGAGCTCGGCCCCCCAGATGTTGAACACGAGATGGTTGCCCGAATGACGACACCGCTCAAGCGGCTGAGCAGGGCCCTCGCGATGCCGGCCCTGCTCACCTGACCCGACAGACACTTCGGAAGCCAGCGCCCACACGAAACAAGGAGATTGCCAACGAGAGACCGAGGAATCCCCTCCCAAAACGCCGGGCATGGCCCGGTCCAGCCAGGCGCGGCCGAACCCCTTGCCGGCCGCCCTCAGCCCCCAAAGCCGGGGGTCCCGCCAAACCAGCCCTCCGAATTCGAGGGGCACCCGCCCGGGTGCCCCTCGCCTCTCTTCAGGCCCCCCCCATCGATCCCGGTTGGAAAGTCCGGAGCAGCGTTACCGTACGGTTCTTTCGATCTGCACCCCGAGGCGTATCTTTGGCGCCCAGAGGAGTACCGAAGCTGAACGCCCCCGACGGCAGTATCGCCAACCATGGACAGTCCAACCTGACCCGTGAATCCATGAATGATCCAGACGACGATCGAGCGGATGCGTTCGGTCGTTTCTTTCTGCCTGGACCGACCGAGGTCCGCCACCCGGTCCTGAGGGCCCAGGACCAACCCGTCATCGGGCACCGGGGTCCCGAGATCCAGGCGCTGATGGGACGGCTCCAGGATGGCCTCAGGCCCCTCTTCGGCACTCGAAGGGCCGTCTTTCTCTCCACGTCGTCCGCTTCCGGTCTGATGGAGGCCGCCATCCGGAACGGGGTCCGCCGGAAGGTGCTATGCCTCGTCAACGGTGCCTTCTCGTCCAGGTTCGCCGGGATCGCGGCCAGTTGCGGGGTGGACGTCGACGTCTTCGAGGTGCCCTGGGGTGACGTGCACGACCCGGACTCGGTGGCGACCCGCCTGGCCGAGGGCAACCACGACGCTGTCACCGTCGTCCACTCTGAGACTTCCACCGGTGCGCTCCAGGACCTGGATGCCCTCGCCCCCGTGGTGACCGCCCGTTCGGACACGATGCTCCTGGTGGATTCCGTAACGGGGGCCGGAGGGGCGCCGGTGAGCGCGGACGCCCGGCGTCTGGACTTCGTATTGACCGGCTCCCAGAAGGCGCTCGCGCTCCCCCCGGGCCTGGCCTTCGGCCTGGCTTCGGAACGCCTGATGGAGCGGTCCGCGGGGCTGAGTGGAAAAGGGCGCTACTTCGACCTGTGGGAATTCAAGAAGCAGTTGGACAAGCTTCAGACTCCGACGACCCCGGCCGTGACATTGATGTACGCCCTGGACGAGCAGCTGAGGCACATCGCGGAAGAGGGTGTCGAAGAGCGTTGGGCCCGGCATACGAGGATGGCCGAGTACACGTGGTCATGGGTCGGCAGGCTCGGAGACCGCCACGGTCTCGACGTCTCCGTGCTCGCGCCCCACGGCTTCCGGTCCGCCACGGTGACCTGCGTGGCCCTGCCGCCGGATTTACCCGGGTCGGTGCTGGTGACCGGCATGAAGGAGCGGGGGTACGTCATCGGCGGTGGGTACGGTAAGCTCAAGAACGAAACGATTCGAATCGGACACATGGGTGACCACACACTCCAGGAGCTCGAGGAGCTGCTCGACGTCCTGGAAGACGTGGTCCTGACCTCAAAACGGGTGCTCGCCTGACCTATGCCGCAAATGTCAGCGCCCCAGAACGGGGCCAAGAAACACACGGTCGTGATCGCCGACAAGGTGTCCCCGGCGGGGTTGCGAGTGCTGGAGAGCGACGCCCGCTTCAAGCTCGTGCTGGCGGCTGGATGGGAGCCCGAACAGCTGGCCGAAGCCCTGCAGGACGCCGACGCCATCATCGTGCGCTCGACGACCAAGGTCACGGATGCCCTGATGGCTCAGGCCCCGGGGTTGCGGGTGGTGGGCCGAGCCGGCGTCGGGGTGGACAACATCGACCTGGAGGCGGCCACGGCCCGGGGTGTTCCGGTCCTCAACGCTCCGGAAGGCAACACCGTCTCTGCGGCGGAGCTGACCTTCGCTTTGATCCAGGCCACGGCCCGGCGGGTTCCGTCCGCGGATCGATCCGTCCGCGCCGGTGAGTGGGCACGGTCGCGGTTCGCCGGCACGGAGCTTCGGGGGAAAACCCTGGGGCTCGTGGGCGCCGGTCGCATCGGCGGCGAGGTGGCGAAGCGCGCCCGGGGTTTCGGGATGAACGTGATCGTGCACGATCCGTTTCTGACCGATGAGCGGGCCACGCGTCTCGGGGTGGAGCGGGGGGAGCTGGAAGAAGTCCTCACGAGCGCTGATGTGTTGTCGCTGCACGTTCCCCTGACGCCCACGACCGAGGGCATGATCGGTGCAGCGGAGCTCGGGCGGATGAAGTCCACGTCTTTCCTGGTCAACGTGTCCAGGGGTGGGGTGGTCGACGAACCCGCCCTGGCCCAGGCACTGGCAGACGGGGAGCTGGCGGGGGCCGCCCTGGACGTGTTCGCCAGCGAACCCCTGGAGGACGATTCTCCGCTCCGGGATGCGCCGAACCTGGTGCTGACCCCTCACCTGGGTGCCTCGACGGCCGAAGCGCAGGAGCTGGTGGCCGGCGAGATCGCCGAGGCCGTGAAGGCCGCATTGCTGTTCGGCGATCTCACCCGCGCCGTGAATGCGCCCGCCATCGGGGGCGAGGAGTTGCGGCGGATGCGCCCGCTGCTGGGGTTGGCTCGCAAGGCCGGTCTCCTGGCGAACGGCCTCGTCACCGGAGGGCTTTTGAGCGTGGAGGTCCGGTATTCCGGGGGGGCCGAGAACGGTCTCAAATCGTTGATGGCGTCGGTCCTCGTGGGTTTGCTGGCCCGTGCCCACGGCGCCGATGCGGTCAACTTCGTGAACGCCACGCACCTGGCCCGCACGCGGGGCATCCGACTGTCCACCACCCGCACCGAACGGCTGTCCCAGTACTCGGAGTTTCTGCGAATCAGGATCGAGGCCGAGGGGCGGAGCACCGAGGTGGGCGCCGCGCTGCTGGAGGGCAAACACCCTCGCCTGGTCCGGATCGACGACTACCGGGTCGACGTGATTCCCGAGGGCTGCCTGGTCGTGCTCCGCAACAAGGACGTGCCCGGCGTGATCGGCCGGGTGGGCACCCTGCTCGGTGGGGCTGGGCTCAACATCGCGGAGTACCACCAGGCTCGTAGGCCTGACGGTGCGGACGCCCTCGCCACGGTCTCCGTGGAAGGCGCGGTCGGGGCCGGGCTCCTCACAGAGTTGAGGGCGATGCCCGAGATCACAGACGCCCGGGTGGCGAATCTCGACTGATTCCGGGGTGCCCTGGAGGTCGAGCGTCCAGCCCAGGCGGACACTTCTCTGCCTGTCCCGGCGGCGGACCTGACCTTCATCACGGGTCCAGCCTTCACCGGTCCGTCATCAGGCGGCCGGCCCCGCCGACGTGCTAGGGAATGACCCCGTAGCGCCGGAGCACCTCGACGGTGGCGTCGATGGGCAGCGCATCCGCCGTCTCGCCCATGCCCGACACCGTGGTCGCCTTCAAGACCGAGTTGTAGATGGCCTCCTCGGTGGACTCCACGACGGCCTGGAACAGGCCCGACATGCGGTTGTTGGGAAGATCCTCGAGGTCCCGTAGCTGGGCGTCGCGGCTCCTGCGCACTCCCTGGGCGGTGGAGAACGCGATGACGTAGTCTCCGGACCCGTTGCTGGCGAACGAGCCCGTCCGGGCCAGGCCCATCAACGCGCGTCGGGCCAGGCGGTCCAGGTTCCGGGCGGAGAGGGGCGCGTCCGTGGCCACCACCATCATGATCGAACCGTCATGTTGTTCGGGAGCGCCACCACCCTCGATCACGTCCTGGAAGTAGTATCGGCCCAGCTCCTGGCCCACGGGGGCTCCGTCGATGCTCAGGATCCCCCCGAAGTTGGACTGGACCAGCACCCCGACGGTGAACCCGCCGAGCGAGCTGGGCAGGACCCGGCTGCTGGTGCCGATGCCCCCCTTCCAGCCGAAGGCCCGTGTGCCCCGGCCGGCCCCCACCGAGCCTTCGGCCACCGGTCCACCGCTCGCCGACTCGAGGGCCCGCCGGACATGGTCCGGCGTGATCGGTCTGCTCCGGATGTCGTTGAGCCCTCCGTCGTTGGTCTCACCCACCGTGGCGTTGAGAGACCGAACGTCCTGCATGCCGTCCCGCGCCAGCATCCAGGCCACGAGGGCGTCCGCCGCCTTCCAGACACATAGCGTACAGGTCAACAGAATCGGCGTCTCCAGCTCGCCCAGCTCACGGACCTGGGTGACCCCGAGAAGCTTGCCGTACCCGTTGCCGACCACGATCGCCGCAGGAACCCGGTCCTGGTAGAGGTTGCCGCCGTGGGGGAGGATCGCGGTGATCCCGGTGTTGACCCGGTCGCCCTCCGTGACGGTTTCCTGTCCCACCAACACGCCTTCGACGTCGGTGATGGCGTTCTGGGAGCCGGGGGCGAAGACTCCCACTTCGATGCCCAGGTCCCGGGCTCGGGGCCGTTCTGATTCCTGAGCCCCCACCAACCGGGGCGTCACGAGACACAGTGAAAGTACGGCGAGCGTGAGGGTCCGGGTCATGCCGGTACGACGTCGAGCACGAGCAGCGCCATGAGCAGAGGGTGGTAGGCGAGGGTGCCGAGGAAGACACGACGTGCCGTCCGGTCGTTCATGTTCCGCGCCGCCGGAAGGCAAAGGCCCAGCATCCCAAGGCTGAGGACGAGAACCCCCCAGAAGTAGATCTCGCCGGTCATGCCCAGCACCGTGGGCGACAGGCTCACCGGCACCAGGGCGGAGGCATACAGCAGGAGGTGCTTCCCGATCTTCCAACCCTCTTCGTCGGAGGGCGGGATGAGGTAGAACCCGACGCGGGCGTAGTCCTCGCGGAGCAGCCAGCCCAGCGACAGCACGTGGGGGAGCTGCCAAAGGAACATGACCCCGAAAAGGGCGAGACCGGGGCCGGACACGGTGCCCGCTCCCGCCGTCCAGCCGATCAGGACCGGCAATGCGCCCGGGACCGCTCCGGCCGGCGTAGCCAGATAGGAGCGGCTCTTCAGTGGCGTATAGACCATCGTGTAGGCCACCGCCGACAGCACCGTCAGTCCGGCCGGTGCCCACCCGACCGTGGCAGCGAGGTACGCGACGCCCACGGCGAACAGCACGAGTCCGAGGGCTCGGGCTTCGCCGGCCGTGACCCGCCCGGACGGAATCGGCCGGGAACGGGTCCGGAGCATGATCCCGTCCGGCTCCCGCTCGATGTACTGGTTCAGAGCCAGGGCGCCGGCGGTGGCGAGAAGCGTCCCGAGAAGGGTGTGAACGAGATCCAGCGGTACGATCCGGCCGCCCACGGCCATGAAATACCCCACCCCGGACGTGATCATGACGAACACCGCGATCCCCGGTTTCGTCAGCTCCAGGAATGCCGAGAACCGGGATGAGGAGGGGGCTGCCTCGTCAACGGTGGCGTTCCTAGCCAAGGCCGTGCCTTCGGGGTGGGTCTGTCATCGTCCGAAGTTGCCATTGGCCAATGGGGCTGGCAAGCGCGGTCGGGGACCCCGAGGCCGGGAAACGGTGGTTCGGAAGAAGCGCTCCACTCCTTCCCGATCGTGAAATTGCCCCGCGTCCGCCGACGTATGAGTCAGGGCCCGCGCCACCGGTGCGCCCAGGTTCCCCAACGGTCCTACGATCGGTATCCTTTTGGGGAGCCACGGGACCCTTGAACCTGGACATACCACCGCACGGACCGTATGAAAAGCGCCGCTTCCATCCTGTTCCTCACCGCGCTCGCGAGCGTGACACCCCGGGGCGGTACAGCCCAGTCGGGCGCGGCCTGGGATGCGTACAGGAGCGGCATCGAATCGGCCCAATCCGGAGACACCGTCGCGGCCATCTCGTTCATGGGCGAAGCCACGTCCATCGACGACTCCTTCGCCCCGGCCTACTTCCAGAAGGGCCTTCTCCTGTTCCGGCGATCCACGAAGGACGGCGCCTACCTGGAGGATCGGCTCGAGGCCCAGACGGCCTTCGAGGCGGCCATTCGCACCGATCCCGAGAACCCCAAGTACTGGCTCGAGCTGGGCAAGCTTCTGCTCATGCAGGAAATCCGCATCGACGCGAGCCGGGTGTTCCAGCGTGCGCTGGAGTTGGCCGAGCGAGCCGATGCCGAGACCCTGGCCGAGCTCCACTATCAGATGGCCCTCTTCCGCGAGGTCCAGTGGCTCCGCTTCCGGGATCGGCACCGGCTGCCCATGGGCATCGATCGGCTGGACGCGGCCCTGGCGTTCGCCGAGCCCCGCTACGTCTGGAACATGCTGGATCGGTCGGTGACGTGGGCCGGGCAGGGTGCGGCCGCGCGGGACGAGATGGTCCAGCATCTGGGGAAGGCCCTGGAAGCCGACCCGGGGCACGTCGGCGCCGCGTCCCAGCTGCTCGCCTACTACTACGATCAGGGCTACCTGGACGAGTTCACCGTCGAAGCCCGACGGTTCGCTCGGGCCGCGCCTACCGAGCCCAAAGCCTATCTGGCCCTGGGTCTCGGGCTGCACGCCATGGGGCGCGAGGACGAGGCCGCCGGTTCGTTCCAGTTCGCGCTGGAGCTGATGCCGCCCGAGATCGCCGAGGAGTTCCTCTCGATCTCGCGCATCCTGACGAAGGACGACGCGGAGGCCTACGCCGGTCTGACCCCGGACGCGCGGCAGGAAGCGCGGCGCCGATTCTGGCTCGCTTCGGATCCGTTGTTCCTGACACCGTCCAACGAATTCAGGGCCGAGTACATGGCCCGCATGGCGTACGCGGATCTCCGGTACGGCGTGGCCGAGTACAAGTTGCCCGGGTGGCAGACGGACAAGGGCATCATCTACGTGCGGTACGGCGCCCCGCCCCGGAAGGCGACCTATTCACCCACCAACCTCGGCGAACAGGCGGCCGGGGACTTCATGCAGACCGGACGGGTCACCGAGGTGTGGGCGTACGGGTACCGGGGCCCGGTGTTCGTGTTCAGTCAGAATCCGGGGTATCGACGGGCCAGGTTCGCAGGAGACTTCCGGTTCTACGCGGATGATTACCGATCCATGCAGCCGACGCGAATGACCGCGCCGTCCCTCCCCACGCCCGTGGGCATGGCGACCCAGGTGGCCCGGTTCCGCGGGGCCGCCGACGCCATGGCCCTGGAAGTCCATTCGCTGCTGCCGCTGGACACCCTGGGCGAGATCGCCGGGGTCGTCGAAACCACGCTCGAATCCGGTCTGTTCGTCGTGACCGAGGACGGCGTGGAAGTTCGTCGGCTCACGGAAACGGAGAACCTGGGTGTAGGCGAGCGGGCCGAGCGCACCGTGAGGCGGTGGCGCACCGACGTGCCTGCAGGCGCCGGATACCTGCTGGCCGCCGAGGTGAGGGACCCGATCACCTGGGCCACGGCCACGGCGAGGGAGAGCGTCGCGCCCCGGGCGTTCCCCGCCGGCGAGCCGTCCCTGAGCGATGTGCTGCTCGCCAACTCCGTGGAGCCGCTGGTCGAGAGACCGATCGCCCGGCACGAGTTCGACATCGACGCCGAGCCCACGATGGCGTTCGACGAGGACCAGCCGGTCCACCTCTATTTCGAGTTGTACAACCTGCTGCCCGACGACGAGCAGTTCGCGTCGTACGAGCTGGAGCTCGTGGTCTACCTCCAGGAGATCTTCCGTGAAGGACTGATCAGCTCCATCACGGGATCGGTGGCCGACGCCTTCGGCCTCACGCCCGAGGGAGGCCGTTCCGTGGAGCTGCGTGTGGACCGGGAGGCCCGCGTGCTGGCCCGAGACATGCTTCCGGAGTACTTCAGTATCACGCTGGACGACCCCGTACCGGGCCGCTACTCGATCGAGCTCGAGGTCACGGACCGCAACTCTGGCCGGATCATGAGCACGAACCGAGCTTTCGAGATCCGATTGCCCTGACGGCCTCCGCCGCCCTCGTGAGCCGCAGGCGGACACCCCCCACATCCAACCCTGGACGTATGGCTCCGTCTTCTCCTCGTACCCGCCCGGCGCCCGGTCGGACCCGCGGCCGCTCGCTGATCCTGGCGCTGGCTCTGACCCTGGTTGGGTTCGTGCCGGCCCATGCCCAGACCGAACAGCCGCCGGAAGGCTCCCGCAAGTGGATCTTCGGTGTGGGGGGGGCGGTGCTGGTCGGGGTGCCCGCCTACCTGGCGGAGGACTTCGGCGTGGGAAGCTGCTCGTCCAGCAACTGCTTCGCCCCGATCGCCGCGGCCGTCGGTGGCATCGTGGGGTTCATGCTCGGAGCCGAGCTCGACAAGTCAGCCGCACGGAAGTGGGTGGCGGGTCCCAAGGTCGATTTGAGCGGGGTGCCGTACGACGTGCCGCTGGTGGTGGACTACATGACCCCCATCACAGACGGCGTGGCCCTGTTGGGCGAGGCGGGCCTGGCCAGGGCCAACCCCGTGGTCGGTGTCACCGCTACGTACGCGGCCCGAGGGCTCCTCGCGGCGGTGGTGGCAGCCGAGCACGAGGCACTGTTGGCCACGTCTGCGAGCGCCATTCTCTCCTTCGATCAGAATGCGAGCACGCGGGGCGCCCGACGGGCCTTTGGCGAGGGGGGCGCCGCTCTGGCCGGAGACGGCGGGAGCCGGCTCGTGCTGGGGGGCGAAGGGACGCTTCGACTGCTCGACCTGTCCGGCAAAGGAATCGACGTGACCATGATCGAGGCGGTTTCGGCCACGGAGCCCGTGCCGGCTCGGGCCCTGGTGTGGTCCTCCGCTGACGTGATCTGGGAAGTGGCGGAGAGCCGACTGGTGGCCCGCTCCACCGAGACACTGGCGGAGCTGGGCACTGCTGCGCTTCCGGGGCCGGCCCGGGCGCTCAGCGTGGACGGGACGCTGGGGGTGGCGGCGGGAGGGGAGTCGGGGGTCAGCGTGCTGGACCTCTCCGATCCGGCCCGTCCGGTGGTCTCGGCCGTGTACGAGGGCGTTCGCTACGCCTTCGACGCGGAGCTGTCCGGCACCCGGGTCTACATCGCCGCGGGTGAGCAGGGACTGGTGATCCTCGATCTCGGAGCGCCGGAAACGCCGGTCGTCGCCGGGGTCGTGGGAAACCTCGGGTTGCCCTACGCAGTAGTAAGGAGTGGCAGCAGTCTTTATGTGCTGGATCGGGACAATGCCGAGCTCCACGTGATCCCGACCCCCGGTGGTACGACGACCCCGGAGCACTAGGCAGGTTTCTTCATTGTTTTCCGGGACGGGCCGGGGCCCTTCCGCAGTGGATGTCGATGCAGCCCACGCACAATCTCAGCCTCGATGAGCGAAGGAACGCCGGCAAGAAGATCGGGAGGAACGCTCTCCTGATCTCGTTGCTGTTCCATGCCGTCGTGTTCTTCTTCTGGCGGACCAACGGCCCCCTCATGAGTCCGTTTGCCGCCGCGGGACCGAGGGCCGGAGACAACCGGGCCGCGGGTGGATCCATGACGTCCATGGCCATCCGGATCCCGCCGCCCAGGCCCATCGTACCACCCCGGATTCCCCTGCCCACCGTGACTCCGGACATCATGGAGTTCGAGCCCGAGGTCGATCAGTCGCCCATGGACGTCATCGGCGACCGGCCGGGCAACAGCCCGGGTCCGCCGGGGATCGAAGGCGGGACCGGACAGGGCGACGGAGGCACCGCCGAGGAGGGTCTGTTCCGGCTCGTCCCCCCGTCCCCCCGGGGCATGATCATGCCCCCGGCCAACGACAAGCTGAAGGGACGGGAAGTCGAGGTGTGGGTCTTCGTGGACGAGCGGGGCCGGGTCGTACCGGATTCGACTCGTCTCGAGCCGCCCACCTCGGACGGAGACTTCAACCGTCGGTTGATCCAGGAAGCCGCCCAATGGGTCTTTGAACCGGCTCGGCAGGGAGGCAAGGCCGTCGCCTCGTGGTTCCCCTACACGATCGCCATGTAGGCGGGCGGGGCCCCCTCTTGTAGCTTCACCCCTATGAAAACCAGTTCCAAGCGCATCCTGTGGGTCGACGACGAGATCGATCTGCTCCGGCCCCATCTGCTCTTCCTTCAGAGCCGAGGCTATCACGTGGACGCCATCCCCAACGGGGACGACGCTCTCGCCCTGCTCCGGGAAAACGCCTACGACCTGGTGCTTCTGGACGAGCAGATGCCGGGCCGCACCGGACTCGAAGTCCTGGAGATCCTCCGACGGGAAGACCCCCACGCCCGCGTGGTGATGGTGACGAAGTCGGAGGAGGATCGGACCATGACCGAGGCCATCGGGCGGAGGGTCGACGACTACCTCGTCAAACCCACCAGCCCTCGTCAGGTGCTGTCGGTGGTCACGCGGATCCTCGAGGGCTCGTCGATCCGGCAACAGCAGGTGGCCCAGGACTTCGCCGCCCGGTTCCGTACCCTGTCGCTGCTTCGGGAGGACGCGAACAGCCCCGAGAGCTTCGCCGCCGTATACCAGGAGCTCGTGGACTGGCACACGCGCCTCGAAGCCGCCGGGGAAGCCGGCCTGCTGGACACCGTGCACTCGATGCTCATCGAGCTGCGTAGGGACTTCGGGGAGTGGGCGTGCCGCGAATACCCGAAGTGGGTGCGACGCAAGGAGGACCGTCCGGTCCTGTCCATCGATCTGGTGGAGCGCTACCTCAAGCCCGAGCTGGGCGATCGTCCCGTCTTCTTCGTGATCCTGGACTGCATGCGGCTCGACCAGTGGCGGGCGATCGCCCCGGTCTTGGCGCCGTACTTCGAAATCGAAGAGTCGCTGTACTATTCGATCTTGCCCACGGCCACTCCGTACGCCCGCAACGCGATCTTCAGCGGATATTATCCCGACGAGATCGCCACCCATCATCCTGGATGGTGGAACTCGTCGGATGACGAGGGCAGTCTGAACCAGTACGAGGCGGAGCTCCTCGGCGAGCAGCTCAAACGCCTGACCGGCCGCCCGGTACCGCTCCACTACGAGAAGATCTTCACCGATCGCGATGCGGACCTGGTCCGGGCGCGTATCAAGTCCGCCCTGGGCAAAGCGTCGGTCATCGCACTCGTGTTCAACTTCGTGGACCTCATGACCCACGGGCGAAGCGAGTCGCCGGTGCTCATGGAGGTGGCGAAGGACGAGGCCGCGCTCCGGGACCTGACCCGAGGCTGGTTCGAACGCTCCACCCTGTACAAGGTGCTGAGAGAAGCGGCGTCGTCGGGATACAAGGTCGTGCTCACGACCGACCACGGGTCCATCCTCTGTCAACGTCCGGCGACGATCTACGCCCGCCGGGACGCCACGTCCAACCTCCGGTACAAGTTCGGTGGCGATCTCCGGGCCGAGGACCCCGACGCCGTGCTCACCACGAAGGACCCCATGGACCTCCGCCTGCCGCGGGGGCGACTGGGCACGACCTACGTGCTGGCCCTGGAAGACCACTTCCTGGTGTACCCGACGAAGCTCCGGGAATACCAGGCCCGATACCGGAACTCGTTCCTACATGGCGGAATCTCGCCCGAGGAGATGATCATCCCCGTCTCCACGCTGACGCCCCGGCCCCGATAGCCACGGTGAAGCTCTACCTGCGCATCCTCGGCTACCTGGGGCCTCACAAGGGCGTTCTGAGCCTGGCGGTCCTTTCGATCGTTGCGTTCAGCGCCCTGGACGCGTTTTCGTTCGCCCTGCTGATTCCGTTTCTCCAGGCCCTCTTCCGGGACCCCGGCCAGGAGGGCAGCGTGGTGGCCGGACCCGAGGCCGAGCCCGGGCTCCTGGATCGAATCCTGGACGCCACCGTGGGTCGGGTCGTGGAGCTTCAGGGAACCCCCCAGGAGGCGATCCAGGGCATCATCGTCTTCATTCTGGCGATCTTCGCCTTGAAGAACGTCTTCGCGTTCTTCCAGACCTACCTGATCGCTCGGGTGGAACAGGGCGTGACCCGGGACATGAGGAACCAGGTATACCGCCACATCCTCGACCTCGACCTGGCGTTCTTCGGAAAGACCCGGACGGGTCAGATCATCTCCCGGCTCACCACCGATGTCGAGCAGCTGCGTCGACTGGTCACCCAGGAAGCGACGAAGTTCATCTCCAACACGTTCGCGTTCCTTGGCACGCTCGTGCTGATGTTGCTCATCTCGCCCAAGCTGACCGCGGCCGCCTTCCTGGTGGTGCCGGCGGCCATGGCCGTGGCCGGCCCGATGCTCAAGCGCCTCCGAAGGGGCGACCGCCGGGTCCTGGACCTGGCGGGCGAGATCAGCTCGCACCTGCAAGAGACCTTGACGGGCATTCGGCTGGTCAAGGCGTCCGGGGCCGAAGAAACGGAGCGGACCCGCTTCGGCGCGCTGACCCAGGACTACTTCAAGACCTACCTGCGCACGGAGCGGCTCCGGGCGCTCGTGCCGCCGCTGACGGAGATGCTGACGGCTCTGGGCACGGTGATACTGCTGTGGTACGGGTCGAGGCTCGTGCTGACCACCCAGGAAGTCACCGGCGAAGCGTTCATCGTCTTCCTGGGCCTGAGCCTCCGGCTCTACTCACCGGTCAAGTTCATGAGCAAGTTCCCTACCGCCATTCAGCCCGGACTGGTGGCGGGCGATCGGGTGTTCGAGTTCCTGGACGCACCGGTGGAAATCCGGGACTCGGTGGACTCGGTGCCGTTCCCCGGCCTGAAGCGGGACATCGAGTTCGGGGACGTCGGCTTCGAGTACCGGCCGGGCCTGCCCGTCCTGACCGACGTTTCGTTCCGGGCGCCTGCCGGGTCCGTGATCGCCCTCGTGGGGCCGAGCGGAGCGGGCAAGACGACGATCGTAGACCTCCTGGGTCGATTCTACGACGTCACGGACGGCGCCATCCGGATCGACGGCACCGACATCCGGAAGGTCACGTTGGCCAGCTTGCGGGCCAACCTCGGCGTCGTGTCCCAGGAGACCGTCCTGTTCCACGACACCGTGCGCTCGAACATTGCCTACGGGACGGATCGGGCCACGTTCTCGGACGTGGAGATCGCGGCGAAGGCGGCCCACGCCCACGAGTTCATCATGGAGCTTCCGGACGGGTACGAAACCGTCGTTGGAGAGCGGGGAATGCAGCTCTCCGGGGGGCAGAGACAGCGCCTCGCCATCGCTCGGGCGATCCTGCGCGATCCGCCGATCCTGATCTTCGACGAGGCCACCAGCGCCCTGGACACCGAATCCGAGCGTCTGGTGCAGGAAGCCATCGAGCATCTCCTGGAAGGGCGCACGGTGTTCGTGATCGCCCACCGCCTGTCCACCGTGCAGCGATCGGACCAGATCCTGGTTCTGGAAGGAGGGCGAATCGTGGAGCGAGGCGTCCACGCCGAGCTCCTGGCCATGGGAGGCCTGTACCATCGCCTCCACGAGCTCCAGTTCCGGGACCCACCCGGGGGGCCCCTGGCACTCCTGTCCGAGGAACCCGCGCCCGTGCCGAATGTAGTAGAGGGCGACTGAGACAACGGGCCATTCGGACCCGATCGTACCCATTCGGACGCGGCACGACGTGATCTACATCTGCATTCCAGCGCGCGACGAAGAGCAGACCATCGGGGTCCTGCTCTGGAAGATCCGCAAGGTCATGCGGGAATTCGGGCGGGACTATCACGTCATGGTCCTCGACGACGCTTCGACCGACGGCACCGCGGCGGCTCTGGCCAGGTATGAGCGTTCGCTGCCGCTCACGGTCTTCCACGCGGAAAGCCCGGTGGGGTATCACGGCGCTGTGGATCGTCTGCTCCGTGAGGCGGTAAAAGCGGCACGGTATCCGAAGCGGGACGCGGTCGTCATGCTCCAGGGCGACTTCACGGAGAGCCCGGAGTACATCGTCCCGCTGGTGAAGACACTGGAGGGTGGCTCGGACATCGTCGCGGGTGCGGTGGACACGGAAGATGTGGCATATCCTCGCAACCTCAAGTGGACGCGACGGGCGGCGACCCTGTTGATGGGAGGAGCGCTTCGGTCCGCCCCGGTTTCGGATCCCCTCTGCGGGTTCAGGGCATACCGGATCATCGTCTTGAAGAAGGCGCTGCGGGCCGCCGGATCCGAACCCTTGCTCGACGCCGAGGGGTGGGGTGCGAACGTCCAGTTGCTGGGAGTCGTGGCGCCCCACGCGCGCCGCATCGAAGAGGTCCCACTCCACCTTCAGTTCGACGTGCGGGCCCGAGAAACCCGCTTTCGGCTGGGGCGGACATTGAAGGAGCTGTACAGGGTGCGTAGTCGAAGAATCTGGGACGGGGTGGAGTCGCAAGCATGAAACGATGGACGATGGTCCTGGGGGCCGGGCTGATGATTCCCGTCGCTGCGCCGGCCGCCGGTCAGAACGGAGACTCGACGACGGCGGTGGAAACCCCTGTCGCCGAGGCTTCGAACTACGACTTCGCGGCGCCGGTTCCGTTCGGACCGGGCGAGGCGCTGGAGTATCAGGTCAAGATCGGCATGTTCGGAGTCGGGTCCGGCCACATGCTGGTCTTCAGCGTGGACAATGTCCGTGGGCATCCCACGTACCACGTCCAGATGGGGTTGGACGGCGGGCTGGCTTTCGCCAAGGTGCACGACGTGTTCCAGTCCTGGATCGACATCCGGAACCTGGTGAGCCGTCGCTTCATCAAGGACCAGAACGAAGTAGGGTACGTGAAGTACCAGCACTTCGAGTTCTTCCCCGAGGAGCGACGCTTCGAGCGGGGTGACAACGACGAAACCGGCACCTTGCCCACGTCGCTGCCTCTCGACGACATCAGCTTCGTCTACTTCGTGCGGTCCCTGCCGCTGGAGGTGGGCAAGGAATACACCTTCCACCGGTATTACGAGGAGAACGGCAACCCGGTGAAGATCCGGGTCCTGCGGAAGGACCGGGTCAAGGTTCCGGCGGGTGAGTTCAACACCATCGTCGTCGAGCCGATCATCCGCTCGTCCGGTCTCTGGGGCGAAGGTGGTGAGGCCGAGATCCACTTCTCGGACGACGACAAGCGCTACGTGGTCTACATGAAGTCGGACATCCCCAACTTCCCCGGCTCGTTGTCCCTGCACCTGCGCGACATCGAACCCGGCACCACGTTGAAGCCGCTACCCGGACAGGGCGATCGCGATCGCCCCTAGGTCGGGTCGACGTACCGGTCCAGGGCCAACTCCACCTTCTCCAGCACACCCTGCACCGTGACGCGCTTCATGCCGTCCCGGTACTCCATGCTGGCCGGATAGTCCTCGTCCGGTGTCTTCGCGTACCCGTCGACCACCAGGTCCATGTACTTCCGATAGGGTCCGGTGCGCTTGGGGTTGGTGTAGCCGTACAGCCCGACAACCGGCGTGTCGAGGGCCCTCGAGATGTGGAGGGGGCCCGTGTCGGGACTGATGGTCAGGGCGCTCCCGTCCAGGATCTGGACCAGGCGGGCCAGGTCGTTACCCAGGGTGTCGATCGGGGTGGCCCGGGTCGAGGCCAGGATACGGTCCGCGATCGACCGTTCCATGGGCGACGGTCCACCCACCAGCACCGGCTGGAGTCCCCGTTCGAACTGGATGTGCTCGAGCACACGTGCATAGCCTTCCGCGGACCAGTTCTTCTCCGGTTTGCTGGTGCCCACGACCACTGCGCACGCCGATCGGTCGACGGCGGCGAAGAAGGTCCTTTGCGCCTCGCGCTCCTCGTCGTTCATGGGAATGCCCCACTCCACCGGTTGGGGATCCACGCCCAGGTACTGGACGAACTCCAGGTACTGGTCCTGGACGTGCTGCACGGGGTGGGGAGGGATGCGCTCGTTGGTGAACAGCCAGTTCAGGTCCCGGGCGCGGGCCCGGTCGAAGCCCAGCTTACGGTCCGCCGGCACCAGGGCCGTGATCAGCCCGGCTTTGAAATAGACCTGGAGACCGATGCTCAGGTCGAACCGGCGCCCGGTGAAATGTCGCCGGAGGTCCGTGTAGGCCCGCCGGGCGGCCGGCCCCCGACGTCTGTGGAACAGGACGAACTCGTCGATGGAGGGATGGCCGCGGACCAGCTGATGGGGAACCGGCTGAATGACCCAGGTGATCGAGGCGTCCGGCCAGGCCCGCTTCAGCGCGTTGGATACCGGCAACACATGGACCGCGTCGCCGATCGCGCTGAGCATGACGATGCAGATCTCCCGGGGCGGGTCCGCAGTCATGCGTGGGCGCCCCGTGCCGAGTCTTCGAGCAAGGCCAATTCCGGGGGCGGGATCTGGAGGCCGGTGCGCTTCTCGAACTTCCGCAGCGAACGCACCAGCCTCGAGAGCATGGGCTCGGGCGATCCACCCGCCCGCTTCACGCTCGTTCGATCCAGGTCGAGGACGTAGGCGGTCGGAGCGCCGCCGGACCATTGGAGCAGGATGTTCTTCGCGTTGAGATCCGGGTGACTCACGCCCGCTCGAGCCATCTTCGCGACCAGGACTCCCGTCTCTCGCAGTGCGTCTTTCCGTTCACTCGTCCCTGCCAGACCTCGCCGCTCGGGGTCGAACAGGACGTCGGAGAGCTCTTCGGCCTCCGGGATCAGCTCCGTGACGAGGTCGCACCGATAGAACAGTCCCCCGCGATAGACGGCGGCTGCCACGACCCGGGGCGTGGGGATCCCACGCCCTCGAACCATCTGACTGGCCACGGCCTCGCGGAATGGCCGGGGCACGCCCCGGGCCAGGTAACGATCGCCGAGCAGCGGCCCGAACGCGCCCCCTCGCAGGTAGTGGCGGACCACCCACACACCGGCCGTAGTGGGCATGGCGTACACAGGTCCACGACCCGACCAGTGGGCGCCCCCCAGCCTGGAGGCGGCCGCGTGGAGTGTGGGCGCGGTGCTGAGCACCGACTGGACCCAGCCGCGAGCTTCCGGGCGTACCCAACAGACCGCGGGCCCCCGCTTGAAGGTCTCGAAGCCGAGCGCGGGCTCTCGGGCGATCTTCACACGAGGATCCTACGGCGCGGCCGACCGGACCGCGTCATGAAGCGCCGGTCTCAGGCTCGGCTTCGAGCACGAAGAGGGGTGGCCCTGGAAGGCGTTGCCCCTTGACCTGGATCGAGAGCTCGTATCTGCCCGGCTCCGGGAAAATCACTCCCTCCAGGGGCATGATCAGCTGGGTCCGGGGTGGGGGCCGATTCGTCGGCCTGGCGTCCACGTCGGTTTCACCATTCACCGTGAGGCAGGGTTGGCCCGAAGGTGCGTTCAGGTCCACCCTGAACTGGAAGCGGCCATGGTCATCGTGATTCCAACCGACGGTCACCACCAGGACCATCCGGTCCTGGGTCGCGGGGAAGCCCGGAGCGTACAGCTCGTTGAACACCCCATGGATGTCCAACCGACCCATGGGATCGGGTCGGGCGTCCTGACACAAGAGACAGAGGTTCAACTCCATGGACGTTCGATCGCTCGAGCTGTTGGCGTATGGGATGGTCGGGGGGCGCCGATTACGCGTCCGGACGCTCCCCCCAGCCGCCACCTCCCGGTGAACGGACACTGATCACATCTCCGGCGCGCGCGTGCAAGGTAACCTTTCCAGCGAGGGGCGTTTCGTCTTCGCCTCGGATCAGCAGGTTGCGGCCAGGCGTACCGTCCGATCCGCCCTGGGCCCCGCTCGGCCCCCGGTCCCGACGCTCGCTGAGCAAGGTGACCTGCCCGTCGGTCAGCAGCATCAGATCACGGCGCAGTCCGTCGCCGCCACGGTGGAGGCCCGGGCCACCGCTCCCCCGCCGCACGGAGTAATGGGAGATCCGAAAAGGGTACGCGTGCTCCAGTGCCTCGATCGGCGTGTTGCGTGTGTTGGTCATGTGGGTGTGCACCGCCGAAAGCCCGGGGCCGTCGGGCCCCGCGCCCATGCCACCGCCAACCGTTTCGTAGTAGGCGAACGGCTCGCCGTTGCGGGGGTCGATCCCACCCACCGTGGTGTTGTTCATCGTGCCCTGGGAAAGGGCGGGGAGTACGTCCGGAAGTGCCTCGGCAAAGGCCCGGATCAGGACGTCGGTGATGCGCTGGCTGGTCTCCACGTTGCCGGCGGCCACGCTGGCCGGCAGGGATGCGTTCACGAGGCTGGCTGCTGGAAGAACGAGCTCGACGCCCTTCATGGATCCACCCCCGGCCGGCAGCTCCTCGCCGAGCACCGCTTCCACGACGCACCGCACCACGTATCGCACGGCGGACGCCGTGATCGCCGAAACCGCGTTGATCCCTCCCGGCACCTGAGGCGCCGTCCCCGTAAAATCCACGACCAGGCCGTCGTCCCTCACTTCGAGCCGGACCCTGATCGGCACCGGCCCGCTGCCGAAACCGTCGTCGTCCATCCAGTCTTCCGCGCTGAACTCGCCCTTCGGCATGGCGGCGACGCCCCGGGCGACGAGTCGGTCGGCATAGGCCACCAGTGCGTCCATGGCGCCCTCCACCTCGTCCGCACCTAGGCGCTCCGCCATCTCGATCAGTCGACTTCGACCGGTATGCAGAGCGGCCAGTTGGGCATCCAGGTCCCCGGCCCGTTCGTCGGGCGTACGCACGTTGGCCAGGATCAGGCGCCACGCCGCCTCGTCGAGCACCCCATCCCGGTACAGACGAATCGGTGGGATGCGCAGCCCCTCCTGGAAGATCTCTCGGGCCAACGGCATCGAACCGGGAGTCATGCCGCCGACGTCCGAGTGGTGAGCGCGGGAGGCCACGTAGCCCATCAGCCGCATCGATCCACCCGGTTCGCTCCAGTAGATCGGCGCGAGCAGCGTAATGTCCGGCAGGTGGGTGCCTCCCCGGAAGGGATCGTTGAGACAGGCCACGTCGCCGGGCTCCAGGTGCCCCAGCTGCTCGAGAGCCGCCTCGACGCTCATCGGCATCGCGCCCAGGTGGACGGGCATGTGGTCGCCCATGGCAACGGCGATCTTCCGAGGAGAAAACAGGGCACAAGAGTAGTCGCGTCGCTCCTTGATGTTGGGCGAGAAGGACGCTCGGCGCAGCGCTGCACCCATCTCTTCGGTCAAGGCCGAGAACAGATGCCGAAAGACTTCGAGTGATACTGGGTCGGGCGGTGTCGGCCCCATGGATCCGTCCTGTCGAACCGTGTAACCATCGGATTTTGCTTCACTGAGCCCTTTCATTATCTTCCAACGCGAAATCATGTTCCACGCTGAGTTCCCGAAGGACGGTGTCCGATCGGGTTTAGCGGATACAGGAGGTAGCGAGTGACGCGACAGAAGATTCTAGACAGGGCTCGGGACGAGCTCTTCAGCCACGTCAACCGATGTGGCGTGCTCCAAGCTGCTGCTGACGACCAGGAGCAGTGGATGAACGAGACGATCGAATATCTGGGCGAGCGGTTCCCTGACCTCACCGACGGTGACCTCCGGGAATTGTACGACGTAGGGATTCGTTTCTGCCAGCCGGCCATTCCGCATGGTTCGAAAGCCTCCATGATCCCCGACGTTACGGCCGAGGTCGAGGGCACGGAGCCAGTGGTCGAGACCGCTGAAGCGGTGGAGGCAGTGGAAGCGGCTTGATGCCGCGAGGATAGATCGTCCGCCGACGCGCCGCCGAGTCCCCTCGCCGCGCGTCGAGGATTGACGAAGGAACGGAGGCGGAGCACCCCCACAAGGGTCTCCGCCTCTTCCTTTGCGCCCGGGTCACCCATACGGAAGGCCTCGGGGACCGGCAAAAAAAACGCCCGCCGGTTGGGCGGGCGGGAGCTGGAGCACTCGACAACGCCCCCCAAAGGCAGTTGATACCGACTCCTCACTCCTGACGCGCCCTTCCTGGGACGGGCGACGCTGAGGAAGAGTGTCGGCCCCTCTTCCGATCGACTTAACCGGTGGGTTTCGACGTCCCGATCGGCGGGTGGCGCGGTTTCGTAAACGCTTGTATACTGGCCGCGCCGGCGCGGGTGGCACGGTACCGACACCCCTCCGAAACGGGGTCTCGACCAACGCCCTGCAAGCGGGAGAGAGCAGCCCGGGGACACCAACGGGCGACAGTGGAGAGTGTATGGGGAGAGCACCGAAGAAGGCGGACACAGGGGGGCGGCCCAGCGGTCTCCCCCTGCCGGATCCAAAGGGGGCGTTGAAGGCCTTCTATGCGGGAACGAGGCTGGAGTCGCCGGTGGGAGGATTCCTCGAGGTGCTGGGCGTGCACAGCCTCGAGGACGGGTCGGCCACGGTGATCCTCGAATGCAGCACGTCGTCCATTCGGTTCGAGCTTCCCATCAAAGCGGCCACGCGGACCGAGAAAGCCAAGGTCAAGCAGGCCCTGGCCGACGGAAGCGACCCGACGTGCCCGCGACACGGATCCGAGCAGCGGCTGTTCCGGGAGGGATCGCTGCTCGTGTGCCATCTCTGTGGCATTCCGTTCGGCAAGGCCGCGTAGCAGGCCGAGCCCCGGATATCGTGGTGCCTCGGCAACAAACACCTGTATCTGGTACCCCGGATCACCGGGCATTAGATTGCGGACGTAACCCGGTCGGAGCCCGCCTCAGCGGGCGGCCATTGCCAGGGAGTAGTGTCCATGCCGGATCCGTTCCTCAGTTCAGAGGAATACGACGAAAGAGCGCACAAGCTCTACAACGACGGTGACTATGACGGGGCCCTCGAGATGTTGAAAGAGGGCCTTTCGTTGTATCCGAACGCTGTCGAGCTTTACGTGGGGCTCGGATACGCGCGGCTGGCCCGGGAGGAGTTCGCCTGGGCGCGCCAGGCGTTCGAGCGGGCCGCCGTGCTCGACCCCGCCCACGAGGATGCCTTGGTAGGGCTGGGCGAGACTCTGCTCCGCTTTGGCGAGCGGGAGACGGCCCTGCGCCTCTTCCGGAGGGTGGCCGACATGGGCTACGACGACGACGTCGAGCTCATGCTCACCATCGGGCGTGCCCTCTACAGGGAGGCCATGTACGCGGAGTGTCGGGACGTGTTCGCGAAGGCCGCCGCGGGTCGACCCGAGAACGCAGAGGCGGCTGCCTCGCTCGGGTACGCCCTGCACCGACTCGGTGACGAGGTGGGTGCCGGTCGGCAGATCCGACGAGCCCTGCGGCTGGACCCGGAGCTCCACGAGGCCCGGATCTACCTGGGGCACCTGCTCTACGATCGGGGAGACTGGGAAGGTGCGCTTCGAGAGTTCGAGGGTGTGCCCCCGAACGAGCACTGGGACGCGCTGGCCGTGTGGCGCCTGGTGGAGTTGAAGCGGGCGCTTTGGCAGATGGAGGCCGGCGACCCGCGCCTGGCGCCCTGGGAAACGAGGCTGACCGAGCTGGAGGCCTTCGACGATCCCATCGACCGGATGTTGGCCGAGGTGGAGGCCCGCGTGGGGGGCGGTCCGTTCCCGTTCGAAGATCCCAGCCAGCTCGAGCTGTTCGACAAGGGCGGAGACGACGGGGTGCATAAGGTCCGCCAGCCCGACGGCCGTATCTATCACGGCACCTGGCACGAGATCGTCCGGCAGATGCGGGATCAGGCCGGGTTCTCCCACGAGACGATCACCCACTACATGCGCCGTCTCGCTGAGCGTTGGCACGACCAGTTCGGCATCGAGATCGCGTTCAACGACCCTGAGAGCTTCGTCCGGGACGCGATTCGCGCCGGTATGCTCCTGCAGGAAGACGAAGGCTGAGGACGCCTGCATGGCCCTGGACGAAATCCTGCTCGCGAACTTCCACCGCGCACTCGTCGGCGAGATCCGGCGCACCCGGCCCGGATACCTGAAGAGCGCATTCCCCGTCGCCGACATCTACGAGGACCTGGTCCCGTACCGCACCCATCGCAACGTCATCGGCGTCGCCATGAACGGCGATTACGAGGACGTGTTGCTGCGGCTGCTGGGTGGTCAGGGGGACTACCTGGTGCTCGAGTCGGAGCGGGCCCTCCGGGAGATCAGAAGGGAGCTGAAGTCCTCGAATCCCAACACGTCTCTGTTTCGGGAATTCGCGAACGCGGACGTGCGGCTCAACCCCGAATCCCTGGTCGCCGACGATCTGGATGCCCGCACCAACGGCGATGCGGATCCGGTGCCCGTCACGGACCTGGCGCCCGAAGTCGAGACGGCCACAGCCGAGGCGGAAGAAGCCGAGGCGGTCACAGCCGAGGGGCCCACAGCCGAGGTGCCCACAGCCGGGGCGGACGACACCGAGGCGGAAGAAGCCGAGGCGGACGAAACTCCGACCGAGTCGCGGGAGAGTCCGGTACACGAACCGCCGGCCGATCCGCAGCCCGCAGCGGCGGCCCTGACGGACGCCCCTCCTCCGACGGATGAAATCTCCACAACCGAAACGGAAGATCCCGTGGATCCAGCAGTGGCGGAACCGAACGAGGAGGAGGCGGTGGCGGCGGCCTGTCGGTGGTGTTCCGGAACGTTGCCCGAGCGAGAGGGTGTGAAGTTCTGTCCGCACTGTGGGGGCGACATTCGCCTGGTGCCGTGCGCGGCCTGTGGCGAGGCCCTCGAGGTGTCCTGGCGGTACTGCGTGTCGTGCGGCGTCGCGGTCGCCACTCCTTGAGCGCGTCGGGTCCCCGGGGCCCGACACACGGTTTCGCCATCGTCCCAAGGATCTCTCGGCCGCTCTTGGCCGCCGCGGTCGTCGTCTGTGTTGGCGGAGCATGCCGCGCAGACACGGCGGAAGACCCGATCCTGGACGAGGAGTTGATCTCCGAGCTCGGCCTCGCGGGAGACGAGACCGTTTATACGGTCACCCTGGGGGGGCAGGCCACCGAAGAGACCGTCCGGCCCGGTGAATTGGTGGTGCGACCGGGCGATATCGTCGAGTTCGTGACGGTCGACCGGCGGATTCACACGTTGCGGTTTCCGGCCGACAGTCTGGGGCCTGCAGGGTGGGAGTTCCTGCGGTCGACGGAGCAGGATACGAGCCCGCCCCTCGTCGGGCAGGGCAGTCGATTCGTCGTCACTTTCGAAAACGCGCCGCCGGGCCGATACCCTTTCGTAAGCCGTGGCTATGGAGAAGAAGCGGGTGGGACCATCATCGTCCGACAAAACAACTAGGGTCGCGGTGATCCCTGGGGACGGGATCGGCATCGAGGTCACCGCGGAAGCGGTGCGGGTGCTGAATCGGATCTCCGACCTCGAAGGGCTGCGCATCGAGCCTGTTCACTGGAATCTGGGTGCCGAGCGATACCTCGCAGAAGGCGTGGGGATGTCGGACGAGGACTTCCGGGCCCTGAGCGAAGAGCACCACGCCATCCTCCTGGGTGCGCTGGGCGACCCCCGTGTACCGGATCACGCGCACATACGCGAGATCCTCTTGGGACTACGGTTCAATCTGGACCTCTACGTGAACTTCCGTCCTGCCGAAGTGCTGGTGGCGGACATGTGCCCGCTGAAGGGTGCTGCGGACCGCAGGATCCGGATCGAGGTGTTCCGCGAGAACACGGAGGGCATGTACGTCCACATGGGCGGCACCTTCAAGGAGGGAACGCCGGACGAGGTCACCATCCAGGAGAGCGTCAACACACGCAAAGGCGTCGAACGGATCACCCGGGCGGCGTTCGAATACGCGGCGGACAAGGGACGCGGTCGGGTGACTCTGGTGGACAAGGCGAACGCAATGCCCATCGAAGGATCCCTCTGGCGTCGGGTGTTCGGGGAGATCGGAGCGGGATACCCGGATATCGAGCAGGACGCGGTCTACGTGGACGCCATGGCCATGGACCTGGTCCGGCGGCCCGAACGCTATGAAGTCGTCGTCACGTCCAATCTCTTCGGCGACATCATCAGCGACTTGGCTGCAGCCGTGACCGGGGGCCTCGGTCTGGCCGCGTCGGCCAACGTCCACCCCGGTAGACACGGGCTGTTCGAGCCTGTCCACGGTTCCGCTCCCGACATCGCTGGAACCGGGATGGCCAATCCCGTCGCCGCCATTCGGTGCGTTGCGTTGCTGCTCGACTTCCTGGGCGAGCCGAAGGCGGCGGAGCGAGTGGAGGGTGCGGTACTGAGGTCCATCGAGGCCGGCGAGACGACGCCGGACCTGGGTGGCACCCGGACCACGGAAGAGGTGGGCACCTGGATTGCGGGCGCCCTGAGCGAGGCATAACCGGGCTGAGAGTCCACGAACATGCAGAGGAGAACGCAGAGCATGGCGGAACGCCGAACGATCGGCCAGATCCTGATGAGCTTCGGGCGCATCACGGACGACGATGTGGAGAAGGCGCTCGAATACCAGCGGAAGAACGGTGGGTACTTCGGCCAGGCCCTGATGGCGTTGGGATACGTGTCCCCCGAAGAGCTCGAGTGGGGACTCGCGGCTCAGTTCGACCTTCCCTACGTGTTCCCGGAGCTCGAATCCATCGACCTCGAAGCCGCGGCCCTCGTGTCAGCCGACTGGGCTCTGACCCATTTGACGCTACCGATCATGCGAACGGCCGACGCGCTCACGGTGATCGTGGACTCGCCCATCAAGACCGAAGCCGTCGATCAGCTCCAGGCCCGGACCGAACGACGCATCGAGTTGGCTCTGGCTCCCGCGGGCAAGATCCGGGAGCTGATCCAGAAGGTCTACGGCGACGAGCGTTCCGTCGACGACGCCCCACGTTCCGTGGCCACCCTGGGCGACGTGCTCGGAGGAGCCATGGAAGCGGGAGCCGAGCGGTTCGGGATCTCGGTGCGTGGCGCGTGGGCCCACGGCTGGTACAGTGATCGAGGCACGATGCGGAGAATGGCCCTGACCGGCGGATGGGCGGAGACGCTGAACGAGATCGTCACGCCGTCGCCCCGGGACCAGGTCGGCGACGCGACCCATCGGATCTGGGAGGCCCAATTGGCCTGGGAGGGCATCGCATCGGCGGTGGAGGTCCACTATCTGGCCAACGACGGGGGCGTGGAATACCTGTTCCGTCCCGAGAAGGTGCAGGCGAGGTTGCTGGAGCGGTTCCCCGCGCCGCCCGCTGGGGTGGTGTCGGAGGCGCGCCTCCTGGCCCGGTCCGGCTCGGCTCGGTTTGCCGTAACGGGTCAACCCGATGCGATGGTTGCGGCCATGTTTCCGTACCTGCCCGCGCTCCTTTTCGAGGACTCCTGGCGGAGCGTCCACCTGACGGCTACGGGGTCCGAGACGCCCGACGACGTGTTCTCGCTGCGACTGGACCCGGCGTCCGCAGACGCGGCATCGACCGTCGACGAGGTGCGGGGATTCCACTTCGACGCGGCCACGCTCTCGTTCCCGGGCAACCCTGAAGACTGGGTCTCCAGCGTGATCGACGTCGCGGCGACCACATTCGTCCACTGGGAGGGACTGACGGACCGAAGCGTCCCGGCCAATAAAGGGATCCGCTGGGAGCTCAAGCTCGAATCACCTGCGGAGGGGCACGTCGAGTGGTCGTTGAGTCCACTGCGCGGCTGAGCCGCCGCCCCGGCATCCGGCACATGAACGATTCATCCAGAACTCCAGCTCGAGTGAACGAGTAACCAATGGCACAGATCGACCAGTTCCTGAAAGTACTCGTGGAGCATGGGGGATCCGATCTCCATCTCACCACCGGATCGCCTCCTGTGATGCGGGTCCACGGTCACATGCAGCGCGTCAAGTTTCGTGAGCTCTCGGCCAAGGACATGGAGACGCTGGTCTACGAGATCATGGACGAGGACTGGCGTATGCGCTTCCTCGACCAGCTCGATTTCGACTTCGCCTACGAGATCGACGGCTTGGCGCGATTTCGGTGCAACGTCTTCTGGCAGCGGAAGGGTCTGGGCGCCGTCCTTCGGACGATTCCCTCAACGGTGCTGACGGCGGACCAGCTCGGATTGCCCGACGCGGTGCGCAAGTTCTGCATGCTCACGAAGGGGCTCGTCCTCGTCACCGGCCCCACGGGATCGGGCAAAAGCACGACCCAGGCGGCGATGGTGGACCTGGTCAACGAACAGCGCGCGGACCACGTGTTGACCATTGAAGATCCCATCGAGTTCACCCACGCGAACAAGAAGTGTCTCGTGAACCAGCGCGAGGTGGGGAGCAACACCCGCAGCTTCGCGAACGCCCTGCGGGCCGCGCTCCGAGAGGATCCGGACGTGATTCTCGTGGGCGAGATGCGGGACCGGGAAACCATCGAGTTGGGCATCACGGCAGCCGAGACGGGGCACCTGGTCTTCGGCACGCTTCATACGAATTCCGCACCCAAAACGGTGGACCGGATCATCGACGTGTTCCCCGCGGACCAGCAGGAGCAGATCCGGGCCATGCTGGCCGATACGCTGAAGGGTGTGATCTCGCAGGTCCTGCTGCGCCGCAAGGGCGGCAAGGGTCGGGTGGCCGCCATGGAGATCATGGTCGGTAGCCCCGCGGTCTCGAACCTGATCCGCGAGGGCAAGATCCACCAGATTCCGTCGATCATCCAGACCGGGAAGAAGGACGGAATGCAGCTGCTCGACCAGCACATCATGGAGTTCCTGATGGCGAGCGAGATCGACGCCACCGAGGCCTACATGCGGTCGAACAACAAGCAGACCTTCAAGCAATACCTGGACGAACAGCCCGTCGAAGAGTTCGCCTGATCCGTCCCGTCGGACCCCCGTCCGGCAGGTGAACCCACAGCGCCTCCGGGTGTAGGCAAAGCTCCGATCTTCGAACGATCGTTCGGTTGGAGCTCGCCGGCTCCACATCCACACCACCGGTTCACCCGGAGTTGAGCGCTGATGGGAACGCAGGGTCAGAACAAGGACGTCGTGGTCCTCTCCGGCAAACGCACCGGATTCGGGACCTTCGGGGGCAGTCTGAAGGGCTTCACCGCGACCGACCTGGGGGTGGTGAGCGGCCGAGCGGCCATGGAGGCGGCCGGTGTGGACCCGGCGGACGTGGATCACGTCGTGTACGGCAACGCGCTCCAGACATCGGCCGATGCCATCTACCTGGCCCGGCACGTCGGACTCCGAGCGGGCGTACCGCAAGAGATCCCGGCGCTGACGCTCAACCGGCTCTGCGGGTCCGGCTTCCAGGCTCTGGTCACCGGGGCACAGCAGATCCTGCTCGACGAAGCGCAGGTTGTCCTGGCCGGTGGGACCGAGTCCATGAGCCAGGCACCCCACGTTCTGAGGGGCGCCCGTTGGGGCTCCCTCCGTCTCGGGGATCCCAGCAAGTACTTCGAGGACTCGCTCTGGCAGGCCCTCCTCGACACCAACTGCGACCTGACCATGGCCCAGACGGCCGAGGAGCTGGCGGACCGGTACCAGGTGACCCGTGAAGAGGTCGACAGAGTGGCGCTGGTCAGTCAGCAGCGCGCCAAGTCCGCGTGGGACGAAGGCAGGTTCGCAGCCGAGATCACGCCGGTGACGGTCCGGACACGGAAGGGCGAGGTGGAATACGCCGCCGATGAGCACATGCGCCCGGACACCACGATGGAGATACTGGGCAAGCTGCGTCCCTACTTCCGCAAGGACGGTCTCGTCACCGCGGGCAACGCCAGCGGGATCGGCGACGGCTCCGCCAGCGCCGTCCTGGCCAGCGCGGATTGGGCACGCGAGCGGAGCATCGAGCCCCTGGGGCGCATCGTATCCTGGTCGTTCGTCGGTGTCGATCCCCACATCATGGGCATCGGCCCCGCTCCCGCTGCCCGTGGCGCCCTAGAGCGCGCGGGCATGTCCCTGGATCAGATGGACCTGGTGGAGGTCAACGAGGCCTTCGCGCCCCAATACAAGTCGGTAGAGAAGGAGCTGGGGCTGGATCCGGACAAGACCAACGTGAACGGCGGCGCCATCGCGATCACGCATCCCCTGGCGGCATCCGGAGCACGCATTACGATCCACCTGCTGCACGAGCTCAGGCGCCGTGGTGGCCGCTACGGTCTGGGCTCGGCCTGCATCGGCGGCGGTCAGGGCGGCGCCGTGATCGTAGAGGCCTACTAGCTGACGTCCGAACCGGACGTCGCTCGGCCGACCATCGTTCCATCGGGCACAGACCCGTTTCCGAACCGCGACCCCATGGACCCAGGCAAGAGTCTCACCCGCAGAGAGTTCGAAGACGTCATGCGCCGCGCCACGGAGCTGGCCGCGGAGGGAGCCGACGCCGACGAGCTTCTTCTCGATGAGACGGAGCTGCTGAGGATCGCCGGGGAGGTCGGCCTCCCCGAGCAGCACGTGCGGCAGGCGCTCGCCGAGGTCCGGACGACCGTGCCGCAGGGCGGCGGGGTGCTGGGGCGCCTGTTTGGTCCCGCCACGGTCGCGGCGGCCCGAGTGGTTCCCGGGTCAAGAGAGGCGCTGAGCGCAGCGATCGATGAGTTCATGGTGGCCGGGCAACTGCTGCAACCGGTGCGTCGGGGAACGGACCTGCTGTCCTACCGGCCCGCCGTGGACTGGGCGTCCCAGATCGCACGGGCGGCCAGTGCCACCTCCAAGCGCCACTACGTGGCTTCGGCGAAGAGCGTTGAGGTGAAGATCGAGGCGATGGCCGAAGAGCGGGTCTTCGTTCAATTCGACGTGGATCCCGGCACGCGGGGGGATCACATGGCCGGCGCATTCCTGGGCGGTGGCGCGGCGGGCGTGGCCGCGGGCGTGGGATTGGGCATCGTGACCGCCGGGGCGGCACCCGTGGCTCTCGCCGTGGCCGCTGGAGTGATCGTGGGCGGGGCGATCAGCTCGAGCATCGTCTGGGCCACGGGCCGGGCACACCGTCGCCGCCTGCAAGACGTACGGGACGAGGTCGAGGGGATTCTCGACCGACTCGAATCCGGAGACACCCTGGAGCCGCCGCCGCCTTCGTGGCGCCGGTGGGTACGACGCCACTTCCATGGCGTCGCACGCGATCTTCGAGGTGATCGGGAGTGAATCGTTATACCGGTCCCCGGACCGGTCCATCGGAAATGACGGAGGAGAGGCTGTGAAGATAGAAAAGGTGGGTGTGGTCGGTTGTGGACTCATGGGAAGCGGCATCGCAGAGGTGGCTGCCAAGAGCGGCTTCGACGTCGTCGTGCGTGAGGTGAACGACGAAGCGCTGGCTGCAGGGTCCAAGCGGATCCGAAAGTCCCTGGATCGTGCGGTCGACAAGGGCAAGCTCGACGCTGGCGATCGGGACGCCGCCTGGGCGCGCATCACGTTCACGACGTCGGTGGAGGATCTGGCGGACCGGGATCTGGTCATCGAAGCCATCGTCGAGGTGCTGGAGGCGAAGAACGAGCTGTTCGGCGCCCTGGACGAGCTCTGCGGCCCGAAGACCATCTTCGCGTCGAACACCAGCTCTCTCACGGTGACGGACATGGCAGCCGCAACCGCCCGCCCCGAGCGCTTCGTCGGGCTGCACTTCTTCAATCCGGTTCCGGTCATGAAGCTGGTCGAGGTCGTGCGCACGATCGCAACCAGCGAGGAGGTCTTCGAGAGCGCCTTCGAATTCGCACGCGGCCTGGGCAAGACGCCCATCGCAGCGAAGGACAACTCGGGCTTCGTGGTCAACCTCCTGCTCGTCCCCTATATGCTCGACGCGATTCGACAGCTCGAGCGGGGGGTGGCCAGCATCGAGGACATCGACAAGGGCATGGTCCTGGGGTGCGGTTACCCGATGGGACCGTTTACCCTGTGCGACTTCGTCGGCATCGATACGCTCTACAAGATCAGCGAGATCATGTTTGACGAATACCGGGAGGAGCGCTACGCTCCTCCTCCCCTGCTCAAGCGCATCGTTTCCATGGGGCGCTTCGGCCGAAAGGCCGGCAAGGGATTCTATGATTGGACCGGAGAGAAGCCCGTAGCACTGCCGGTTTGACGTCCGGGACAGCCCCGGCCCGTCATCCGAGTCGACGGGTCGGGCGCCCCAGGCGTTCAGGGATTCCGGTCCCGGGGTGAGGTATGATTGTCGCGTTGGTACGCGAAAAGAGCCTGGTCGACGCTGTCCTGGCCGCGGCTTCTCCCGAAGAAGACGTCTTCTTCGGTATGGGAGACGGGCTGGAGGCCCTGTATCACGGCTTCCCACGTCTCTTGATTCTCGGCGATGGGCGTGAAAGCCCCCTTCCCAGCCAGGTGGGCGTTCCCAACGTTCCCGTACTGCGAATCGGCAACGAGGCTGCTTCCGGGGGCTGGTGGCGGGGTGGGGGTGTGCCCCGGCCAGGCCGCCTGACCGATCTGATGAGCGACGCAGTCGACTCGGGTTCATGGGTGGACGACCTGTTCGGCGCCATGGTCGCGGCGAGCGGTGCCGGGCTTCCGAGAGCGTTCCGGGGCTTCTGCCGTCGCGTCCTGGAGTACCCAGCCCACTACGTGGACCTCCACGCCATGGCCCGCCTTACCGGGCTGTCCCGGGGGGCCCTGAAGGCGCGCTTCCGAAGGCGGGGTCTGCGTTCGCCGGCCGAGCACATTCGATGGCTCAGGGTACTGGCGGCCGGAAAGGTCCTGGGTGGGTCCGACGTGACGACCGTCGAGGCCGCCTACCGGCTTGGGTACACGTCCAATGGCAACCTGTGTCGCGTGACCCAGGGGATCGCGGATGTGAGCCCGGCAGAGCTCCGGGACCCCGCCGTGCGAACACGGGTCCTGCTGGGCTTCGTGGAGCGGTTCGTCCTGGATCCGGATCTCGGGGCCCGGTGGTCCCGGTTCGAGCCGATCTTCTTCCGGGCCCGGGTGGCCTGATCCGGGGGGCCGACCCCCTCCCCTGCCGGGGGTGGGGAATACGAAAAGCGGCTCCCACCCCTGGAGGGTGGGAGCCGTTCGTTTTTTCCGGACGTACGGTGCCCGGGAGCCGAACCGAACCGCTTGCTAGGAGCGGTTCCGGCGCTGACGTCGGCGCTCGCGGCGGATCGCCGCTTCTCGCTTCCGCTTCCGCTGGGCGCTCGGCTTCTCGTAGAACCGGCGCTTCCGGAGCTCGGAGTAGAGCCCGGATCGCTGGACCTTACGCTTGAAACGCCTGAGCGCACGCTCGAGGCTCTCGTTGTCCTGAACCATCACTTCCAACGGAATCACACTCCATTCGGCTTGGCACTGTGTACGTAAGCTCTGAAAGCTAAAAACAGCGGGAACATCGGGCAAGGCCAGTCCGACCCGACTCCAGGTTGGACGCGTTGTGGTCCGAAAACTGCAGTCTCGAGTCACGGGTCCCGGGGCTCGTCGGTCGAGCGTCGCGCGTTGCGTGCGGGGCCTCGGGGAATTCCTTGCGACTTCGGGAAACATATTGTTATCCTGAACCCCTCGCCTCGGGGGTTGGCCCCTCCGGGGCGAGCGCGTCTGAGGCCGCAGGGTTGCGGACGCGAGTGAGGGCGTGGGCTCTCGGCCCCGTCCGACGGACCGACAGAGAAGAAGAAAAAAGCGAGAGATCCCGGCTGGCACCGGGGTCTCTCGCTCGAGGCACGGGTTTGGCGACCCGATGCTCCCTGAATGTCTGACGGGAAGCTAGTGGTCTCCAGCGGCGCGTGCAAGGATCGGGGTGTGCCCCGGTTCCACGCCCTTCGTGCTACCGCATATCGAACGCACGGGGGCGTGTACATGCAGACGCAGAAATCTCTCTACCAGCCGGTTGGTTCGGATCGACGACCCGACGCAATGGCCGACGTGCCGGGCGTCTGCGAGTTGCCGCTCACCCGAGCCGTGGTCCAATACCGCGACGTCCACGAGGTCCACCACACCGGTGGGCGCATCCAGGACATCGGTCTCGGTCTGGTGCTGGAGGGCCGCTTCGCGTCCTCGGCCGAGGTGATCGATCTCGGGAGCTCCGCGGTCAAGCGTCTCGACCTGAGCGCCGAGCTCGTTGTGTTGGACTGGGTCTACGAACCCACGTTGGAACACGTCCACGAGTTGGTTCGTCTGGCCGCTGAAGACGCGAACGAAACCGCCGCCGCGGACCTCGGCAGCTATTGCTTCAACCTCGCCCTGGCCGTGCTCGATCGGGTGGGGTACGGACCGCTCACCCGGGCCTCGATGCTACGGATCGGTTTCCGCGACATCTGCCGGGACCTGGACCTACACGAAGGCACGTCCGTCCGTATCCTGATGGGTCCGGGTCGCCTGGCGCGAGCCCACATGGACTACGACGGAGCCACCCTGGCCTTCCGCACCGCCTCCCATGGGCCGGATCCGATGCTCGAAGACGCCCTCTCCGCGGCGTTTCCCCGGGAGGACATTCGCAGGGTCGTGTCCGAAGCGGGAGCGACTTCGGTCTCGTACCAGGTGCGGTTCTCCTTGCCCCTGACGCTGTCTGAAGCCCGGGAGACGCTCCACCGCGTCCGACAGGGCCTGTCACATCTGCTGGCCCGCTTCGAGGTGGAGCGATACCAGTCGGTCGAGGGCCAGCTGCGCACCTTCGGGGTTCGCCAGACCCTGGCCAGGCTCCATCAGCGCGACGCACGCCTACGGAGCGTTCCGGTCCGCCGGAGCCCGCTCTCCAATTCCGTGGTGCACTAGGGCTCCCGTGTCGACGTTGGAGAGAGGGCCGGGCAGCGTGGAGAGTCCCAGGCGGTGGCGACTGACGGAAGCGGGCACCGATGCGGTGGCACCGACCCTGGCCCAGCGCTATGCCTGGTACTGCGACCGACAGGTCTCGATGCTGCTCGCCCTCCTGTCCCGGGAGGGGCTGCGCGACCTGTACGCGACCGCCCGTCAATGGGCGACCGATCGGCGGGAGCACGAATCGAAGGATCCCATGGCGACCCTGCGACGGTACTGCCGGGTCCTTCTACCTCTCCCGCCGTTCGAGGTGTGGGAGCTGGACTTCCGGGCCAACCGCGGGGCCTATCTGGAAGACGACCTCGATCCACCGGGCCTTCGTTCCCGAGGCGCTCCGGTCACCGTCGAGACCCGTTCCGTGGTGCACCTCGACCGGCCCTGGACAGTGGAGCTCCGACTCTTCAGCGACGGCGACGTGTGGCGAGGCTTCATGGTGTTTCGTTCGGGCGTGGGTCCCGCCTTCAGCACGGCGGACGTTTTTTGTGAGGCGACGCCGCAACACATTCGCGAACGCTTCCAGGAATTCGCACCGGACACGCTCGCGGCTTTCCTCCGCTCCGCGCTACCTTGATTGTTGTGCAGGCAACAATGTCGTCAGGCCCGGATTCGGCGTTGACGCAGCAGAATCAAGCCTGTTTCCGGTCCCACCCCACCCAGAGCGGCAGACTCCACGTTTTTTCAAAAAAGCTGTAACCGAATCGTGACGATTTTCTGATCGACCGACCGCGAAATCCTGCACGAAGCCTAGGGTTTCGGAAAAAAAATATGAAAAAACGCGATTCTGGATTTCGCTCGGAACAAGTGGATACGTCGTTTCGGGTTGTTTTGTAAGTCTTTTATGGACAGTAACTTACACATAATGGCGTTCCGGGCAGGAACTCCGAGATTATCCTTGCGCCTCCGAAATTCGCCTTTTATTATGATCCCGCCGCAGCAATGGGCGCTCCGAGGTCGTTCGATCCGGAGGCCCGTCGCCAGAGGCTGGCTGGCGTGTAATTTCCTTTTCTTTTTGATCGCACTCGCGAGGCGAGGTACGTCCATGTGGGAAACGTGTTCCGTGCAGTTGAACGTCCGCCTTCCGAGGGATGTTGCGGCCCAGGCGGAGGAGGTTCAGAAGACGGACCCGGAGTTCCTCAGTCGGGTTGTCCTGTACGGGCTCACGCGCCGCTCGATCTACCGGCATCTGCGTGAGCAGTCTCCCACCCCCCAGACCGAGGTACGGAGTCAACCGGTCGTTTCCTGACGTTGACAAGAATCTTGACGCTCATGTCCCGGGCGGGTTACTCGTAGGTCGATCAACCCTCCTGGTGTCGGCTGGCTGCCGTCACTTTCCGCGGTCCCGGGGGGCTGAGCGTGAGCGAGCCCACGGAAAAAGAAAACATGGACGGTGCGGAGTCCGAGGCGCTGCTTCGGGCGAAGTACCACGACTACTGTTCGGCCCAGGTTGCCGACACGCTTCTCCTGCTGAGCCCGGACGAGATCTTCGTCCTCGCTCAACAGGCGGCAGAGGCGTCGGGACTGCGGGCTGAGTTGTCGTACGACCGGGCTGTGCAGCTCGCGACCGCCACCGTATTCGATCGGCTGTCGCTCCCGCCCTTCGAGGCCTGGCTCGCCGACTACCGATCCAACCCGGACCGGTATGACCCGCATTTCATGGGCCTCTGGCGTTCCGACGTCCGGGACTCCTGACGTCCGTGGCGGAGCCGGGTTGGAAGGCCCTGGAAGACGAGGGTACGTGCGGGGCTCCCCGCACCATCCAGGCCGATGGACCTCTCATCCCACAGCGCTGTATGCGAATGGCGTCGGACCCACGTTGCGCTCTTCCTCCGAGCCTTCATGACGCATAGGAAACCCGAGAACACGGAGCCAGCGGATCGGATGTCCGCAGAGGTCTCCCTTGGAGGCGGACCCGAGCCGGGCCCAGTCGCCGAGGCGTTCGCCCGAACGTTGGGTCTGCTCGTGCCCACCCTTGGCGACTACGCCTTCCTCCACGTCCAGTCGGGCGCGGGCCTCGTCGCGGCCGGGATTCGTCATCGGGATCCGGGACTCGAGCCTGCGTTGGCCCGACTGCTTCAGGACGTTCGTGGACGCATGACGGCGGAGGGCAGCCCGATCGCCCGGGCCTTCGCTTCGGGAGAGGCGCAGCTCTCCGATGTGGGTCCGGGGCCGTCCGCCACGCCTTCGTCGGCCGACGTAGCGAGCGTGCTGGGGCCTCGGTCCTTTGTGGCCGTTCCCGTCGGACCGGAGGGTGATCTCGTGGGGGTGCTCACGGTCGCGCGGTTCGAGACCGAGGAGCCGTTCGGTCCCGGAGACCTGGCATTGACACGGGTGATCGCGGGCCAGTTGGCGACGGCCCTGGATCTCGCTCGGCGGTTGGAACGAGCCCAGGCCCGGGCCACCGAGGCCGAGGGGGCGGCGGAGCGCGAACGGGCAGCGGCGGACGAGGCGCGTCAGCGGACGATGCGGCATCTGGCCCAGGTCGAACGAGACCGGGACGAAGCGCTCGCCGAGCTGGAGCGTCATCGGGAGCAGACCCGTACCACCGGTCAGCGCTTCGAAGCCCGCTTGCTCGACGCCGTCGGAGAAGCGGTGATCGCCACCGATCTGGATGGCCGGATCATCTACTGGAACCGCTCCGCCGAACGCCTTTACGGTTGGTCCAGGGGCGAGGCGCTGGGGCGAGACCTCGGAGACACGGCCCCGGCGGTCACGTCCCGCAGCCAGGCGTCAGCGGCCATGGCGCGTATGATGGCGGGCGAGAGTTGGTCCGGAGAGTTGGCCGTCCGCCGAAAAGACGGCACGACGTTTCCCGCTTCGTTGACCGGAACTCCGATCTTCGGCGACGACGGCAAGCCCGTTGGCTTGATCAGCATCTCCACCGATCTGACCGGTCAGAAGACCCTCGAGGAACGACTGCTCCAGTCTCAGCGGGCCCAAGCGGTCGGCAGGGTCGCCGGCGGCGTCGCCCACGAGTTCAACAACTGCCTGACCAGCATCTCGGGGTATGCCGAGCTGATCCGACGAGAGCTGGAACAGGACGATCCCCTGATCGAGGACCTGGAGGCGATCGAGGCGTCGTCCCGGCGGGCGGCGGCCCTGATCCACCAACTCCTCGCCTACAGCCGTAGACAGGTTCTCCGGCCTCGCGTGGTGTCGTTGAACGGGGTCGTCCGGGGCATGAGCTCGGTGATCCGATCCTTGCTGGGAGAGAAGATCCAGGTCTCCCTGGACCTGACCGCGGACCCGGACACCGCCCGGGTCGACCAGGGTCAGCTCGAGCAGGTCGTGACCAACCTGGTTCTGAACGCCCAGGAAGCGATCCGCGACGCGGGTCGAGTCGGCATCCGAACCGAGACCATCGAGCTCACGCAAGCGGACGCGGACCGCTACAGCTACCCGGTCACGACCGGACCCTACGTGAGCTTGATCGTCGAAGACGACGGCGTCGGCATGGACGCCGAGACGCTGAAGCACGCCTTCGAGCCGTTCTACACCACCAAGGAGGACGGCCTGGGCGCCGGCCTGGGTCTGTCCACCACCTACGGTGTCATGAAGCAGAGCGGCGGGTATGTCTGGGTCGACTCCAGCCCGTCCAGGGGGACGACCGTGCGGCTCGTTCTGCCCCTGGCCCCGGTGGAGGAACCGGAGGCTCCCACCCCGACCGCTGCATCGTCATCGCAAGCGGGATGCGTGATCCTGCTCGTGGAGGACGATTCGGCGGTCCGGGATCTGGCGTTGCGGATCCTGAGTCAGGACGGCCATGAGGTGCTGGAGGCGGAGGATGGCACGGCGGCGCTGCTCCTCTGGGACCAGCACGGGGACCGGGTGGACCTGGTCGTCACGGACGTGGTGATGCCCAAGATGAGCGGTCGGGCCCTGGTGGACCGCCTCCGGGTCTTCAGGCCTGAGCTGCCGGCGCTTTTCATGTCCGGATACACCGACGACGCCGTGGCCCTGCACGGGATCACCGAAGGCCGGGATCCGTTCCTGGGCAAGCCCTTCTCTTCAGAGGCCCTGTCGGCCAAGGTCCGCGACCTCCTTTCCGAAGGGGTCGCCGGCTAGCGTCGCGTCCGAAACCCGACGGTGCGCGAGTCCGTGGCGGCCGTCCCTCAGCCCAGGATCTGGGGTGCCGATACTCGACCCATCGGGAATCCTGGGGCTCAGCTATGGCGCTAAACATATGTTTGCTTCGGGGGGCGGCGACGCATAGGTTGGAGGCGAAGGGTTCCCGCCCATACTTTGGAGAACCGCGCCGTGGGGTCCCCCTGGTTCTTCTGAGAGAAACCGAAGGTCCAGACTGCCGGGATGAAGTGAACATGCTCCGCGCCTTTCTATGCACGACCGCGATTCTCGCCGTGACCCCGACCACGACGTGGGGGCAGGAGCTTCCCGGATCCGGTCGTGATCCCGTGCTCCTGGCCGAGCTAGGGAGGCCCGCACCGACCGACGCCGACGTCCGTCTCGCAATGGACGCCCTGGACTACGCGGCCGAGCTCCGGAACGCGGACGAGTTCGTCCTGGCGAGCGAGGCCCTCGCTCCCGTGGCGGAGTTGCTGCCGACCCTGACCGAGTGGATCTCCCTGATCCAGGCGGAAGCCATCGCCGAAACCGGGGACACCACCGCTACCTACGCCCTCATTGCGGCGGTGGACGCGGACTCCGACCTACACGCTCGGTTCGCCTGGCTGCCCGAGGCCCGGGCCCTGGAAGTGGCGGGTGCACCCTCACGGGCCAAGGACGTGGCCCGGGCTGCTGCGCACCGGCTCGAGGGTGAAGGCGAGCGCTCCCTCGCATGGTTGCGGACGGGTCAGCTGGCTGCCTTGGCCGGAGATGAGCCCGCGGCCCGCCAGGCGTTCGTCAACGCCATCCAAGCCGACCGCGGATCGAAACACGCCTCCCGGGCCGCCGATGATCTGGCCGCTCTGGGCGGGCTGAACGCGGTGGAGTCGTACTCCGTTGCGAGGGTGCGGGTCATCCAGGGCGAGTGGCGACAGGCCATTGCCGGGCTGTCGGCCGCGCCGGACGTGGACGGACTCGCTTCCGAAGACCGGTACCAGGCAGGTCTGGACCTGGGTCGGGCCTACTTCTTCACCAAGCAGTACGCCACGGCCGAGACCGCATTCCAGGCCATCGTTGAGGACGACGGCACGCCGGGCCCCTTCGCCGCCCGGGCCCTGTACTTCGTCGGACGCTCGGCATACCGCCAGGGCCGCCGCACCGAGGGCCGGGAAGCGCTGGAAGCGGTGGCGGTCCGGTACCCGGACGCACGGGCGGCCCGGGACGCCCTGTACCTGCTCGCGGATCTGGACCACGACGCCGGCCGCATGACGGACGCCCTGCGGTACTACGAAGACATCCTGGATCTGGCTCCGACCACCCGAGAGGCCGACCTGGCCGGCATGCGACTGGGTAGTTGGAATTATCAGAACGGCGCGTTGACGGACGCGGCAGAGATCTTCGACCGACGCCGGGCCGAGGCCGGGAGCACCGATTCTCAGCAGCAGGCGTCCTTCTGGGCGGCCATCGCTTATCACGAGCTCGGCCGAGACGACCTGGCGCTCGAGAGGCTGACGGAGACCTACGAGGCCGATCCCCTGTCGTATTACGGGTCGCAGGCGGCTGCGCAGATCGACGCCCCCCTGCTCACCGAGGAGCTGGCGGACGGTCCTACGACACCGGAGATGGAGGCGCTCACGGGGCCGTTGAGCAACGCCGTGGCCCGCCTGCTGGTCCACATGAAGGTCCCGACCCCCGGCTCCTTCGCCTTCGAGCTGGAGCGCATCAAGGATCACTTCGGGACCTACCAGGGCGGCAGGTACGCCCTGGCCGAGGCGCTGATCGCCGGCGGCTTGCCGATCCAGGGCATCGTGGCGGGACGGGAGATCCAGCGCGCCGGTGACGGCTGGGATCTGCGCCTTCTGCGAATCATATACCCGTTCCCCCATCGGGCCGTCATCCTCCGCGAAGCCGAGCGCCGGCGGGTGAACCCCTATCTGGCCGCCGGGCTCATTCGTCAGGAGTCCATGTTCGACGAGGACATCAAGAGCCGGGCCGGAGCCATCGGAATGATGCAGGTGATGCCCGCGACCGGGGCCGAACTGGCACGAGGCGTCGGTATCGACGGGTACAGCACGGCTCGGCTGGCCGAGGCGGACGTGAACGTGACGCTGGGGATGACCTTCCTGTCGGAGATGCTCGAGCGCTACGACGGGGCCGTCGTGGACGCGCTCGTCGCCTACAACGCAGGACCGACGCGTATCCGGCGGTGGCGGAATATGCCCGAGTATCAGGACCAGAACCTGTTCACCGAGCGGATCCCCTTTCGGGAAACCCGCGAGTACGTGAAGGTGGTGCAGAGGAACGCCCTGATCTACGAGAGTCTCTACGGTTGCGACGGCGAGTCACCGTGTCTGGGCACATCGCCGACTCAAGTTCGGGGCCTGGTGGAGTCGGACGCGCCGGAGCCGGAGCCCGTGCCCTGAACCTCCTCGATCCGACCCCTGCGGCGGAGGGTGGATGAAGCGTCTGCTGAGCTGGATTACGACCCTGGTGCTGCTCGGCGTGGTTACCGTCGTCGTGCTGGTCTCGTGGGTCTACCTGTCGAGCGAGCGGCGTCTGCTCCGGTTGTACGACGTGCCCGCTCGCCAGCTCGAGGTCGCGACCACCGGCGCGGACCTGGACCGGGGGGCCCACCTGAGTCGCATCTGGGGCTGCTCGGACTGTCATGGAGAGGACCTGGCCGGCGGCGTCGTCGTGGACGCGCCACCGATGCTGCTCGTGGCACCCAACCTGACGTCCGGTCGGGGAAGCACGACCTCGGCGTTCGAAGACCAGGACTGGGTCCGGGCGATCCGCCACGGTGTGCGACCCGACGGTCGTCCACTGGTCTTCATGCCCTCCCAGGAGTACTGGGTGCTCTCCGATGCGGACCTGGGCGCGATGGTGGCCTATTTGAAGAGCGTGCCCCCCGTGGACGGCGTCCAGTCGCCGTCCATGGTGAGAGGGTTGGGACGATTCCTCTTCGTCACCGGAAGGCTACCGCTCGTCCCTGCCGAGCTGATCAACCACGAAGCGCCCAGGCCTCCCGCGCCGGCCGTCGCCAAGTCGGCCGCGTACGGCGAATACCTCTCGAACGGATGCCTGGGGTGTCACGGCCAGGACCTGGCCGGAGGGCCCATACCCGGTGGACCGCCGGACTGGCCACCGGCCACGAACCTCACGCAGGATCCCACCGTGGGATTGGGTGGTTGGTCGAAGGAGAACTTCGTCACCGCCATGCGCACCGGGAAGCGGCCGGACGGCTCGGACATCGATCCGCTGATGCCCTGGCAGAACACGGCGCGCATGACCGACCTGGAATTGGGCGCCCTGTGGGCCTATCTGAGCTCCGTGCCGGGAACGGCCGCCGATCCCGTTGCGCCCGAGGGAGCCCCCTGACGACAGGCCGGGGCCCCGGCCGGGAACGCCTGGATACGAGAAGAGGCCGCCGCCCGATCCGGGCGGCGGCCTCTTTCTGGTCTCTACGATCCGCGGTGCGGGAACGCTCGGCCTAGAACGGCAGATCGTCGTCCGGCTGGCTGATCGGGGGCGCAGGAGCGGCCTGGGGCGCGGGCTCTCGACGGGCGAACCCACCGCCACCGCCACCGGCGCCTTCGCCGCCCGTGCTGCCGAGCATCACCATTTCGTTGACGACGATGTCGGTCCAGTACTTCACGTTGCCCTGGTCGTCCTGGGTCTGAGAGTACTCGATCCGGCCCTCCACGTAGATCCTGTCGCCCTTCTTGACCCACTGCTCCACGATGTCCGCGAGCCGGCCGAAGAAGGTGAGACGATGCCACTCGGTGCGCTCTTGCTGCTGGCCGGACCGGTCCTGGAAGCTCCGGTTCGTGGCCAGCGAGAGCTTGGCCACCCGGGCGCCCGATGCGGTTGCGCGAATCTCGGGATCGCTGCCCACGTTGCCGATGAGCATGACCTTGTTGAGTGAACGGCTCATGGCTTCTCCGCTCCTGCGTAACGCCGTTGTCGATTGAGTCGAAAAACAGTGCCGGAACGTACCGCGAGGAGGGGTTGGGCGCCATGGTTGCAGCGGCCCGGGATACGGGTGGGATCGCTGGAGACTTCGGTGCACCTGCGCTAGCTTTCAGGGCCGGGCCGCATGCCCGGTGGATCGCATTGTGACCGCACTGACCGAGGACCGTGTTTTGGCCGATACCGACTTCATCCGCATCGAGCGTGACGACGAGCTGGCGATCGTCTACATCGACCGGCAGGACAAGCTCAACGCTCTCAACTCGAACGTCATCACTGAGCTGGGCCGAGCGTTCTCCGAGCTGCAGAAAGACCCGGACCTACGGGGCGTAATCCTCACTGGGGCCGGCGAAAAGGCGTTTGTCGCCGGAGCCGACATCGGGGTCCTCTCTCAGATGGACAGCCTGAATGCGGTCCGTGTCAGCCGCGAAGGCCAGGAGGTCTTCCTGTTCATCGAGCGTTTCCCCGTTCCGGTGATGGCCGCGATCGGTGGATACGCCCTCGGCGGTGGATTGGAGCTGGCCCTGGCCTGTCACATGCGTATGGCCTCGGACAACGCGAAGATGGGCCTTCCAGAAGTCGGCCTGGGCATCATTCCGGGATACGGCGGCACGATCCGCTTGACCCGCCTGGTGGGCCTGGGGCGCGCGATCGAGTTGACGCTCAGCGGGGACATGATCGGAGCCGAGGAGGCGAAGACGCTGGGGCTCGTGGGTGACGTCGTGCCCCGGGATTCGCTGCTCGACGAAGCGAGGGCCAGGATGCGCAAGGTCACCAAGAACGGCCCCATCGCGGTGCGGATGGCTCTCGAGTCCATCTACGGTGCGCTGGACGCCTCGACTCCGGACGCCCTGAGCTTCGAGTCCACGTTGTTCGGGGTCCTGGCCTCGACAGAAGACATGAAGGAAGGCATGGGTGCCTTCATGGAGAAGCGGAAGCCAGAGTTCAAGGGTCGATAGTCCCCAACGTGGCCGCTGATCCCGATTCAGGCTGGAACAGCCGGGAAGTACCGATGAGAAGGATGTGGACCCCCCTCGCTCTGGCGTTGACGTTCGCCGTGGGTGTGGGCGCGTGCGTCGACGGGCGGCTTCGGCCGCCCACGGCCGTGGAAGAGGACGGTGGCCGCCGCGACCCGAGCGGGCCTCCGCTGGTCTTCATCACGGCTCCCCAGGACGGCCAGGACCTGCCTACGCCCCTCTGGCTGAACGGATCGGGCGTTCAGGTCACGTACGGAGGCGAGTACCGAGACGGGGACGCGCTGCGGGTCATGGCCTTCCTGAACTACCCCGACTACTCCGAAAACCTGCCATTCTTCGTGAACGCGTTCACGATCGCCGGCCAGCCGGAAGGGTCGATGTTCATCCGGGGTCAGGCCGATCAGTTTCGGGACGCGATCGGCGTCACGATCCTGCTCGAGATCCACGACCCGGAAGGCTATTTGATCTCGGTCGATTCGGTGTCGACGGAGCTGCGCTGAAGCCGTCGGCGGCGCAGGTGCGGATTCGGGTCCCGACAACCCACCAAACCCCTTGTGCCGCAACGGTTTTTCCCATGCCTTCCGGGGTGGCGAACAGAGGCCTGAACCGCTAGATTTCCTCATGCTGTTCCAGCCCTCCCCGATCCTTCGCCCGTGCACCTGAGTCGGCTCCTGATCCGGCATTTCCGGAACCTGGGAAAGCAGGAGCTGTCCTTCCCGCCGGACGGCGTCGCGATCATCGGTGAAAACGCCCAGGGAAAGTCGAATCTGCTCGAGGCGATCTACTATCTCGAGACGTTTCGGTCCTTCCGGGGCGGCAAGGACGAACAGCTGGTGGCTTTCGACGAAGAGGCGTTCCGCGTCGCGGGCACGCTCGGAGATGGCGAGGGCGCAGAGCGCCCGGTGGAAGTCACCGCCGCGTTTCAGAGGCGGGGCAAGCGGAAGAAGATCACGGTGGACGGCGTCGAGCCTCCCCGGGTGGGCGATGCGCTCGGCAGGTTGGCGGCGGTCGTGTTCTCACCCGCCGACGTGGCCTTGATCAACGAGGGGCCCGGTGCCCGGCGGCGGTTTCTGGACATCGTGCTGAGTTTGAACCAGCCCGGCTACCTCGGGGCACTGCAGCAGTTCAGGCATGTCCTGTCTCAGCGGAACGCGAGCCTGAAAGCGGAGCAGCCGCCCGCAGCGATTCAGGTGTGGGACGAGCCGCTGATCCGTTCTGGGGCCCAGGTCCTCAAGGCGCGCGGCGATTGGGTCGCGCGGTGGGCCCGCACGTTCGCCGAGTACCACGAGCACGTGGCGGGGGGGCAGTCGGCGCGGGTCGCACACCGACCTGGTGTACCCACGCTGGGGCTCGACGAATGTCAGGCACTGGACCTGGATCAGGTTGTCGAGCGGTTCCGGGAGGCGCTGTGCGGCTCGGCCGATCGGGAACGGCGAACGGGCAGCACCGCGGTCGGTCCTCAACGGGATGAGCTGCGAATCACGTTGATCGGCGCGGAGGACGCCATCGACGTACGGGACTACGGGTCCGGGGGGCAGCGCCGCACGGCGGCCCTGGCCCTGCGACTGACGGAGGCCGAGACCCTCCGGCACGCCCGGTCGGCGGAGCCTCTGGTTCTGATGGACGACGCGTTCGCCGAGTTGGACGCCGGAAGGAGTGAGAGGATCCTGGATCTGATCGGCTCCGATGCGGCCAGTCAGGTAATTCTCACGGCTCCGAAGGAGTCGGACGTGCGGGTACGAAAGGACACGCTGGTCCGCTGGCACATGGCCGGCGGCGTGGTGCACACATGAGAGGCAGAAAGCCGGACGGTCCAGTCCCTGTCGGCCAGGTGTTGGACGACGTCCTCCGGGCGGCCGGCGTGCACGAGCAGGTGCAACGCGCGTCCGCCGTGGACGAATGGGCGGACAAGGTCGGAGACGCCATTGCGAAGGTGGCCCGGCCGCGTATGGTGAGCGGGTCCGCGCTGGTGGTGGAGGTCCGCTCCAGCGCGTGGTTGAACGAACTGAACATGATGCGGGAAGAGATCTTGCGCCGACTGAACCGGGGACGAAACGAGGCGCCCATCGAGGGCCTCCGCTTCGTGCTCGCGGAGGGGCCCGACGCCCCGCGTCCGGATGCGGGACCCAACAGAGGAACCCAGGGGAGCTAGATGAGCGAGAAGGAAAAGCCCACCGAGTACACAGCCGGACAGATCCAGGTCCTCAAGGGCCTGGAGGCGGTTCGGAAGCGGCCGGGGATGTACATCGGATCGACCTCGGGTCGGGGTCTCCATCACCTCGTATACGAGGTCGTGGACAACTCCATCGACGAGGCGATGGCCGGCTACTGCTCCCAGGTCGTCGTCACGATCCACGAGGACGATTCCATCACGGTCGAGGACGACGGTCGCGGTATTCCCGTCGACATCCACCCCACCGAAAAGGTGCCGGGCGTCGAGTTGGCCATGACCACGCTCCACGCCGGCGGGAAGTTCGACAAGAACACCTACAAGGTTTCGGGCGGACTGCACGGGGTGGGCGTGAGCGTGGTCAACGCCCTTTCCGAGTCCCTGGAAGTGGAGATCAAGCGGGGCGGCCAGCGGTATCGGCAGACGTACGCCCGGGGCATCAAGAACACGGACCTCGAGACTCTCGGTACGTCGGGCGGCGAAACCGGTACCCGCGTCACGTTCACGCCGGACCACGAGATCTTCACCGAAACCCGCTACAACTTCGACACGTTGTCCAATCGACTCCGGGAGCTTGCCTTCCTGAACAAGGGCATCCGGATCGTCCTGAAGGACGAGCGCACCGGTAACGGTCCGGTCGAGGAGATATACCGATACGAGGGCGGACTGGCGGAGTACGTGGCGTTCCTGCGGGGGAGTCGTCACGCCCTCCACGAAGCGGTGGTCTACTTCGAGGCCAGCCGGCCCGAAGCCGAGATCGAGCTGGCCATGCAGTACGACGACGGCTTCAGCGAGAACACCCATACGTTCGTCAACAACATCAACACCCACGAGGGCGGCTCGCACCTGACGGGCTTGAAGGCCGCGCTCACCCGGACCATCAACGACTATGCCCGGCGCAACGGCATCTTCAAGAAGGACGACGAGAGCCTCTCCGGCGACGACGTTCGTGAAGGCCTCACGTGCGTGCTCAGCATCAAGGTCATGGAGCCCCAGTTCGAGGGGCAAACCAAGACCAAGCTCGGCAACTCGGAGGTCCGGGGCGCCGTGGAGGCGGCGGTCAACGAGCACCTGGGCATCTTCCTCGACGAGAATCCCAAGGCCGCCAAGATCATCATCGAGAAGTCGCTGCAAGCCTCCCGGGCTCGGGAGGCGGCGCGCAAGGCCCGGGACCTGGCCCGTAAGAAGAGTGCGCTCGAAAGCGGGGTGTTGCCGGGCAAGCTGGCGGACTGCTCGATCAACGACCCGACGCTCACCGAGCTCTACCTGGTCGAGGGCGACTCGGCCGGTGGATCCGCGAAGCAGGGAAGGGACCGTTCCTTCCAGGCCATCCTGCCCCTGAAGGGCAAGATCCTCAACGTGGAGAAGGCCCGGATCGACAAGGTGCTCTCGAACGACGAGATCCGGGCGATGATCACGGCGATCGGTGCCGGGATCCGGGACGACTTCGAGTTGGACAAGGTCCGGTACCACAAGATCATCGTCATGACCGACGCGGACGTGGACGGCGCCCACATCCGAACCCTGCTGCTGACGTTCTTCTTCCGCCAGATGCGAGACCTCATAGAGGCGGGCTACGTCTACATCGCTCAGCCTCCGCTCTTCCGGTTGCAGAAGGGCAAGAAGGTGTTCTACGCCTACACGGACGACGAGCGGGCAGAGTACATGGACCGCCTGACCAACGGGAAGGAAGGGGCCACCGGGGTCAACATCCAGCGCTACAAGGGTCTGGGCGAGATGAACCCGGATCAGCTCTGGAAGACGACGATGGACCCCGAGGCGCGGACCATTCTCCAGGTGCGGGTCGAGGACGCGGCCATCGCGTCCCGCCTGTTCGACGAGCTCATGGGCGGAGACGTGGAGCCCCGTCGACGGTTCATCGAGAAGAACGCCAGGTATGTGAAGAACCTGGACGTGTAACGTCCAGGAGGGACTGCAACCGTCTCCCAAGAGACGAGATCGACGGACTTCTCGGCAGACGGCGGCGACCCGCCGCCGCCTAGGTCATCGTGTTGCGGCTGGGTGGGGCGTCGGGACTCAGGACCTGGGCGATCTGATCCAGGAGCTCGCCGGGTGAGAACGGCTTCGGGATGAAGCTGTTCGCGTCCTCCTGGGCACGAAGCGGGATTCGCGTGTCGTCCACGTACCCCGACATGTAGAGGAGCCGAGCGTCGGGTCGGACCACGGCCAGTCGCTCGGCCATCTCGGGCCCGTTCATCACGGGCATCCGGACGTCGCTCAGCACCAGGTGGATGGGGCCGGTGAACTGGGTCGCCTGCTCGAGCGCCGTGGCTCCGTTCTCCGCCGAAAGCACGCTGTATCCGCCCCGTTCGAGCACCCGGCACACCATGTCCCGGACCGAGCGCTCGTCCTCCACCACGAGGATCGTACGGTGTCCGGCCCGATCGGTCGCCACGTCCTGGGGCGGAGCGACGGCCTCCTGCAGTGGCTCCGTCAGTCGCATGAGCACCGTAAACGTGGTGCCCCCTCCGATGGTGCTGTCGACCGTGATGTGTCCGCCACTCTGGGTGACGATCCCGTAGACGGTCGAGAGTCCCAGCCCCGTGCCCTTGCCTTCGGGCTTGGTGGTGAAGAACGGCTCGAAGATCCGCTGCTTGACCTCTTCGGACATGCCGACGCCGGTGTCGGAGACCGACAGCAGGGCGTAGCTGCCCGGGTTCACCCCCGGAAACCGTCGGACCTGCCCGGCGCCCAACGTCTCGAAACGGGTTCGGACCCGGAGCGTGCCCCCGTCGGGCATGGCATCCCGACCGTTGAGCACCAGGTTCATCAGCACCTGCTCGAGTTGCCCCGGGCCGATCAGGATCTTGCCCACGGAGTCGGCCAGGTCGAGCTCCAGCTCGGCGTCGCCACCGATCAGGCGCAGTAGCATACGCTCCAGATCCTCGATCACCCCGTTGAGGTCGGTAGGGACCGGGTCGGCCGTTTCCTTCCTGCTGAAGGCGAGCAGCTGGCGTGTGAGGGCCGCGGCACGCTCGCCGGACGCGAGGATCTCGCTGGCCGACTCATGGATGGGGTGGTCCTCCGCCACGTCCTCCATGACGAACCGAGCTTCGCCGTTGATCACGGTCAGCAGGTTGTTGAAGTCGTGGGCCACCCCTCCGGCAAGCCTCCCGATGGCCTGCATCTTCTGGGCCTGGCGGAACTGGGTTTCGAGAGCGCGGTGCTCGGTCACGTCTTCTGCGATGACCTCGAACACCTGCTCACCGTCTTCGCCCACGAAGGCGCTGCCCGTCAGGCGGACCGAGATGCGCGTGCCGTCCCGTCGCCTCCAGCCGACTTCCCACCTGTGGACGCCCGACTCCTCGGCGCAAGCGCGTTGGATGGACTCGAACATCGCGGGATCTTCGTACAGCTCCGCGACGGGCACCGACCTGAGAGAGTCCAGGTCCGGGTATCCCAGCATCGACGCGATGGCCGGGTTCACTTCCATGAACCGGCCTCTGGAGTCCGCCAGGTAGATTCCGAAGGCGGCGTGCTCGAGAATGGAGCGAAAACGCTGTTCCGCCTCCCGAATCTCGGATTCGGCCTTCGAGCGGGCGCTCAGCATGAGGTTGAACTGATCCGCAACCTGCACCACTTCCAGCGGACCCTCGAGTGGGATCGGGGCATCGCCGCCCAGCGCCGCGGCCTGCGTGCCCTTCACGAGGCCGTCGAGGGAGCGGTCGATGCGCCGGTAGATGGAGATGGCGGCCGTGGCCACCAACAACAGCGCGATCAGCGCCGCGAAGGCGATCTGGAGCGCGGTGGCCCGCACTGGAGCGTAGATCCAGTCGGTGCTGACGCCGGCGTAGACCCGCCAATCCACCTCGTCGAGATTGACCCAGGCCCACACCCGGTCGATCCCCTCGGCGCCTAGGGTTCTGGATTTGCCGGTGGGGCTGGCGCTGTGCTGGGCCCCCATGCCGCTATGCGGGAGCTTGCGGCCGACCCAGGCGTCCGCATCCTCGGAGCGGGCCACGACCGTGCCGTCGTAATCCTGGAGGGTGATCAGCGCCCCCTCGGGCAGATGGGCGGACGTGAGTAGGCGGTCGAACCGCACGAGGTCGACGGCCGCGCCAAGCGCCCCGACGAAGTGCCCACTCTCGTCATGGATCGGGTACGCAACAACCGTGATCCACCGGCCGGAGATGGGACCCATCATCGGGTCGCCCACGCTGAACCGCTCGGTGGTGCGAACGGTTTCCCACCAGCGCCTGCCTGCGGCCGAGACGGTGTTGGAGGCGGGCAGGGCCGAACAGTAGGGCCGCCCCTCGACGGCTATGAACGCGTTGGCGAAGTCCGGGAACAGGTGGGCCAGGTCGTCGACGGTTGCCTGGCACACGTCCAGGTCCAGTTCATGGAGCGGGCGCTCGGCGACCAGCCCACGCAGCAGCTCTTCCGAGTCCCGGAAGAATGTGCGGACGTTGTTCGCCGTGCCGTTGGCCAGGCTAAGTGTCGTCTGCTCGGCCCTGCGCTCCAGCTCGTGGACCTCGGACAGCAGCGCATAGCCGGCCACGAACGTCAGCGGAAGCGCGACGGCCACGACCAGCATCACCAATTGGGATCGCACGGAGCGATGTCGCTTCATGCGCTTTTGTACCGACAACGCAGCCTCGAGAGACGTTGGGGTAACCAAACCGGTTTTCGCGGGCGGAGTCAGCTGTAAACCGCCCGAGCAATGGGGTTCCGGCGTCCGGACACACCCCTGGGATTCAGTATCGGAGAGGTGGCGGAGAACTGAAGTTGCAGAACTGTTACCTGCTGGACCCACACCCGGGGATTCGATACGTTGGCGGCGACGGCGAGTGAGGTGAAGCCGGCCTCAGGAGTTCCGGCTCCAGGCTTTCCCCCCCAGGCTTTGCCTCGCTCGTCCGTCGTTTTTTTGTTGGGATCCACCCGAGGAACGAGGTCAGAAGAATGCGCTGGTGTCGCCACCTGCTTCCGGTACTGGCCGTGGTCGTCGGCCTCGGCGCCGTCGCCACCCCAGCTGTCGCCCAGCAGGTGACGGTCGTCCGAGCCGACCGGATGCTGGATGTCCTGTCCGGCGAGATCGTGAACGATGCGGTGGTCGTCGTCCGAGGCTCGACGATCGAAGCGGTCAACCCGTCCAGCGTGCCGGACGGCGCCATGGAAATCGATCTCGGTGACGTGACCCTGGCTCCCGGTTTCATCGACACGCACACGCACCTGGCGGGCCAGATCGGACCCGAGTCGTTCACGGCCGCCGTCCGTGATGTCGAGTCCGACGGTGCCTATAACGCCGCGTACTATGGCCACAAGACCCTCGCGGCCGGGTTCACCACGGTGCGGGACTTCGGCGGCGACGTCACCGTAGCCCTGGCCCGTGCCGTGCAGGCCGGGAAGATCGCCGCGCCCTGGGTCATTCCCTCTCGGAACCCGCTCGGGATCACGGGAGGCCACTGCGACGCTACCGGCTGGAAGCCGGGCGTGCTCGAGACCACCTGGATGGACGGCGTCGCAGACGGGGTCGACGAGGTCCTGAAGTCCGTGCGCTACCAGATCAAGCACGGCGCCCAGGTGATCAAGACCTGCGCGACGGCGGGCGTACTCTCGTTCGAAGAGAGCGTCGGTGCTCAGCAGTACACGTTCGAGGAGCTGGAGGCCATGGTACAGGAGGCCGCTCGGCACGACATCAAGGTGGCTGCCCACGCCCACGGCACCGCGGGCATCAAGGCGGCGGTTCAGGCCGGGGTCGCGTCCATCGAGCATGGCTCGATCCTGGACGACGAAGCCATCGCCCTGATGATCGAGCACGGCACGTATCTGGTTCCCACCACCTACCTGTCCGACGTGATCGACATGGACGCCCTCCCCCCACCGATCAGGGCCAAGGCCGAGACCGTGCTGCCCATGGCTCAGGAAAGCGTGACCCGTGCCATCGCAGCCGGGGTGAAGATCGCGTTCGGAACCGACGCGGGCGTGTATCCTCACGGAGAGAACGCCCGTGAGTTCGCCACGCTGGTGAACGACCGGGGCATGGACCCGCTGGAGGCCCTTCGATCGGCCACCCTGCACGCCGCCGATCTTCTCGGAAAGGCCGACCGGGGCACCATCTCGGCGGGGGTGCTGGCGGACCTGGTGGCCATGGAGGGCAACCCCCTGGAGGACATCACGGCCACGGAGAGGGTCACGTTCGTCATGCGGGGCGGCACGGTGTTCAGGCGACCCCACCCCTGATCCAACGTCCGAGTCGATATGGGGATGGCTGATCGTCTGTCAGTCAGTTCTCCAGCTCGATGCCCTCGGCGGTCTCGGCCGTCAGGACCGCGTCAGCCGGGAGCAGGTCGCGGGAGTCGAGCAGGTAGGCAGTGACCGCCCAATAGTCGGCTTCCGGGAGGATGCCCGGATCGTCTTCCGGCATCGAATAGCTGACGTAGTCGTAGACCGCCCACGCGTTGTTGTAGCTGGCCAGCAGATCCGGATCCAGGATCGTTCCGCTGCCGTCGTCCTCTTCGTGGCACTCCCAACAGATCTGCCGGTAGAGCTCCTCGCCGCACGCCCGCTGCTCCTCGGCGGTGGTGCCGGCGGGATCCGGGCACTCGACGGCGTCCTGGGTGGACGGGTAGCCGGGGTGACCGGGGCCGGCGGCATCGGCGGCGCCGGCGGCGAACGCCACGAGGGCGGCGGCGCCGAGACCCAGGAGAGGGCCCGAGCGCATCAAGCCGCTACCAAGCCGCGGCGACGTGGCGCGTCCAGGGGCAGTCTCATTCGTTTCCACGGAAGTGCCTCTTTGAGCTGTTTCAAGGTTTCGGTACCGACGAACCGGTCGCGCGAGGCCACCCCGCAGCCACGGTCCGTCCAGGGGAGGTCCCATGGTGGGAGGGGTGCCGACTCCCCGCAACCGACGACCCCGTTTGTATGGAAAGAGGCCCGGCCGAGTTCCCACCCCCGCCCGAGGGTGCAAGGGAGCGTTGGTGTGGTGCGTTCCAGGTCCTCTAGCTACCGAGAGTGTCGAGGCGCTGGATCCAACGAGGCGCGACGACGAGGAATCGCAGCGCCATTTCGAAGAGGAGCAACGAAGTCGGGCCGGATGCATCGGCGCTCGAATAGCAGCGGACTTGGCACACACCACACTAAAAGGCGAAACCCAGGTCGAGATGCACCCGTCCGCCATCCTCGCTCCAGGCGTAGGCCGCGGAGAGGATGTTCCGATCGTTGATCAGCCCGAGCCAGATTCCCACGCCCAGCCCGGAGTGCCAATCACCGGGCGAGGCGCCGTCCAGCCAGACCCGCCCCACGTCGGCCAGGGCGAGCAGGCCTACGAGCTCCGGCACCAGGATCCGGGCTGTCCCCACCTGCACCCGGAGCTCCGCGCTGCCGTAGACGGCTGCGTCGCCGGCGTACCGTTGGGACGGGAGTCCGCGAAGGTTGTCCCCGCCCAGGAATGCCGCTTCATACCAGGGGAAGTCACCCCAGATCTTCCGGCCTCCGGCCCGAAACGCCAGGAGGGACACCCGTTCCCGGGCCAGGGGCACGTAGCCCCGCCACTCCCCGTCCACGAAACCGAACGTCTCGGTCACGTCGGCCAAGGGCGGGTAGAGGCTGGCGAAGAGCTCCGCGGACATGCCCCGGAGACCCTCCTGAGCCGACGCGGTATGCCAGCGGCCACCCGTGCGTAGGCCCAACTGCCACAGGCTGCCCGCTCCATAGAGGTCCGGAACGGTGCTGATGAACCGCCCGTCGTTGTCGCCGGTCCGGTTGTAGAGGGCCTGGGGCGCGAAAAACAACTCCAGGGTCTGCCCCACCGTGGTGCCCACACCGAATTCCACCCCCACCCTACTTTGCTCGACGTTGTAGAAGTCCTCCGACTCCGGCGCGGCGACATCGTTTCCCGCGCCATAGAAGTGGACCACGTCGAATTGGGTCCCGCCGGCCGCCAGGTAGAGGTGAGCCGGGCTGGCCTCGAGGCGATAGTCGAGATCGAGCAGGGCTTCCAGCTTTCCAGTGGTGGAAACGGAGAAAACGCCCTTTACGAACGTCCGGTAGGGGTCCCGGCGGAACCCGAACCGGGTACGGCTCGCTCCCACACCGAGAAGAAGGCCGTAGTCGGAGCTGAAACCGAAGTTGCCGGCGGCCAGGATGGCGTGACCCCAATCCCGCCTGGGCGCCGGGTTCTCCTCGGACCACTCCCATTCGTCATAGGGTCGGGTCCGGACGTCCAGGCGCGATGCGTCTCCCTGGACGCCCAGATCCCCTCGGGAATCGTAGACGACGAGGCCCCTCGTCGGGGTCTCGAGGACCACGGAATCGTCGCCGCCGCCCGTCACCACACGCACGGTGAAGGGCAGCCGTGCCTCACCGGACAGTCGAACGACGTCGTCGCCGCCGTAGAGCCGAACCCGGAGCTCGCTGGTTTCCAGCACCGAAAAGGTACGGGACACATAGGGACGGTCGGGAGCCTCCTGGGTGGCGATACTCAGGTGCACCCGCCCCTGGCTGTCCTGCACCAGCGAGAGAATCTCGTCGTCGTCACTCGCGTGGAGGTCCACCTCCTTCGCCAGCTGATCGTAGTATCGGTTCGCGGCGACCCGAAGGCTGTCCCGCCGTCCCCGGAGACCCCTTCGGAGCATATCTCCGTTCAGCGGCTCGATCTCGGGGGGGAGCCGGTCGACCGCCCCGTCGATGGTTTCGTCGGTCACCCGCCGTTGGATGTCCAGCGCCACGGAGTCGAAGACGGCCCGTTCGACCCCGGCCAGGAACCGCCGGTCCATCTCCCGGCCCGACCAGCTCAGGCTGAAGACGCTGACATAGTCCTCGGTGAACCCGACGAGCTGTGGCACGAAGAACCGGGCATTGCTGGGCAACGCTCCGTCCAAGCGAGCGAACGCCTGGTCCCGGTCCCGGGGAATCGGGCGCCAGCCGCCACCGTCGAATTGGGCCCAGCGCCATTGATCCCGGTGCCGGTCCCAGTCGCCCAGCAGGAAGTCCACCAGGCGCGCCTGAAGGTACGCGGCCTCGTCGACCCGGTCGGAGGCATCTTCCTCGAGCCGCTCGAACAACCGCTCGGTCCCGATCACGCGGTCGGCTCCGTAGAAGGCCGCCACGTCGCTGTCGTTCTCGTCCGGCCGCTCTTCGATGAATCCCAGGACGCCGGCGAAGTCCTCACGAAACTCGCCCAGGGCCGGGTCGTCGGGCATGGCGTACAGGCGGGGATCCGCGTGGAGGACGCCCACCGCTCCGAGAATGGAGTCGGCGACCGCGGCCCCGTACGGGTGCTGGGAGCTGATCTGGTCCTGCACGACGTCTGCCGCCAGGGACTCCCGGAGCTCGTCTGGCAGAACGGCCGTGGGATCCTTGTTGATGGACCGAAAGCTGTATTCCCGGCCGTCGGCACCCGCGAAGCGCAGTGAGAGGGTCTGCAGTCCGCCACCCCGGCGCAGCGGCGTGAGTCCGCCGGCGAAGGACGTCAGATCCAGAACCGGCACGCGCACCGGCGTCGCCCAGGTCTGTCGATAATCTGTACCCCAGACGAACCGCCACACAGACCCGGCCAGGTAGTCGGTGTTGGCGGCTTGGGTTACGGAATCGGGCGCCTGGGCCTGGGCTTTCCGGCCGGGGAAGACCAGAAGCAGGGCGAGCAGGGCAATGCGGATGGGAGTCGAGGTCATCGTGCACCCAGTCTGAGGCACGGAGGCCGAGTTCGCCACGGCTGTGGCCCGAAACGGTTGGCTTGCCCGGCCGGACTCGGCGACCGACCATACTCCGGTTCACTGGATCCAAGCCCCCCTCGCGCACCCGGGAGCCTCTTGTGCCGAACTCGTCCCTCCAGCTCGAACACATGACCTGGCCCGAGGTGGATGAGGCCTTGAGAGGGGGCGCCGACACCGTGATCGTGCCCTGCGGCGCCGTGGAGCAGCATGGTCCTCACCTGCCGCTGTTCATGGATGCAGAGCACGGGACGTGGCTGGGGCGGGAGGTCGCCAACCGCATGGAGAACACGCTGGTGGCACCGACGATCCGCGTCGGTTGCTCTCGTCACCACATGGCGTTTCCCGGCTCTCTGACGCTGGAGATCGAGACGTTCGTCGCCGTCTGCCGAGACTACTGCCGAAGCCTGGCCCATCACGGGTTCACCCGGATCTGCATGTTGCCCACCCACGGCGGAAACTTCGGACCCCTGGACGACGCACTGGACGAGCTGAACGAAGCGGTGGGTCCAGATTGCGTCGTGCACGCCTACACCGATCTCCTGGGTCTCATGGACATCTGGAAAGAGGCGGTGGCATCGGTGGGTGGCCCAGCCGGAAACGTGGGTGGCCACGCCGACGTCGCCGAGTCGTCACTGATGCTGGTGATGCACCCCGACCTGGTGCGGGTCGACCTGGCCACGGAAGGCTACTTCCCGGATCAGACGGCCGAGTCGTATGCCCGCCTGATCCGGGACGGGTTCAGAGCGGTCACGCCCACTGGGATCCTGGGCGACGCACGAGGGATGAGTCGGGAGGCTGGGCTCGCGTGCCTGCACGCGCTCGCGGCGGCAGCGGCGGCCTATTTCGAGTCCTGCGGTCCCGATTGAGCCGCCCACCCGGGAACGAGATTCCACCGGCGCCGGCCCGAGGGGCTGGATCCGAGCCGGCGGGGTGGGGCGAGACCGACCTCAGTCCCCCGCGACCCGCTCCGGGGTTGATTCGGGCACCGGAGCCAGGCCGTCATCCCACCAGATGTGATACGTAGCCGTGGTGAGGACCTGAGGTTGCCGTGCCCGTTCTGGGCCGCGGGCGGGTCGCGTCGGATGGGTCACCCCGGGTCGCGCCGGCAGCGGCGCGCGCTGCCGCACGTCCTTCGGCTCCGGGATCTGCGGACCGATCGGTAGGCTCGGTCGCGCCTCGTACCGGAGGCCGAGCGCTCGGAACGCCACGACGAACAAGGGCCCGGCTATCAGCCAAACGAGCCCGAGGGCTACCCAATCCTGGATCTGCATTCTGGCCTCATGGGAACGAATGTTTGCATAAACATTTGTTTTCACCCAGGATCGATGCAAGCCTTTTTTTCGCCCAGTGTCGAGGCGTGGTGGCCGGCAGCGCCGCACCACCAACACCGCAGTCAGAGTTCGCCGTCCAGGATGCGGGCCAGGACGCCGGAGTCGATGTTGCCCCCGGATACCACGCAAACGATCGTGCCCGAGCCTGCTCGCCCCGCCAGCGCTGCGGCGACCGATGCCGCACCCGCGCCCTCCGCGACGACATGAGCGGTAGACGCCAGTTCGCGGATGGCAGACGCGACCTCGTCGAGTCCCGACACCAGGGATCCCGCCAGAACGTCCCGGGCCAGGGGCCACATTTCCGGGAGCATCCCGCCGGCCCCGATTCCGTCGACGAAGCTGGCGATGTAGTCGACGGGAACCGGCTCACCGGCCTGCAGCGCGGCGGACAGTGGCGCGGCCGTGGCCACCTCGGCGGCGAACACCGGCACCGACGGTCGCAGCTCCCCGAGGGCACAAGCGATCCCGCAAGACAGGCCACCGCCACCGAACGGCACCACCACCGTGTCGACCTCCGGTAGGTCTTCGAGGATCTCGAGACCCACGGTGCCGTTCCCCGCGATCACCGCCGGATCGCTGACCGGATGCACGAAAAGCCCTTCGAGCCCCGGGTACGTTCGCTCCTCGAGAACACGCCACCACCGCTCGAAGGGCACGGGCACCACGATCCCCCCCAGCCGTTCGATGGCCTCGACTTTCGTCCGCGGGGCATGGTCCGGAACCACGACGTGGCAGGGGACACCCAGCCTGTGGGCGTTCCACGCGACGCCCTGCGCCATGTTCCCAGCACTGGCCGTCACAACCCCCGCAGCCAATTGGGCCGGGTCGGCCAACGCCATGGCGTTGCTTGCGCCCCGAATCTTGAACGAGCCGATCGGTTGCAGGTTCTCCAGCTTGAGCCAGATGTGGCCCGGACCGTCCGCCCGCAGCGGCACGAGAGGCGTTCGCACGGCGGCGTCGGCAATGCGGCGCCGGGCAGCGAGGATCGAGTCCAGGGGCACGGGGGTGACAGGTCGCATTCAGAGAAGCTCCGAATCGAGTCGACCCCGGTCAAACCCCGGGCCGGTGCTGCTTGACCCACGGCCCGTGCGCACGCCTTGTAAGGGCGATCCTCTCAACCCCACGGTCCGGGCTCCTTTGCGCCTGTCGGCTACCTCCCCGGCACGTGCCGGTGCCGGATCGATCACTCTGCAAGGATGAGCCGCCAGCCGATGCCCAATCGGGCTCAAAGCGCACAGCCGCGGAACCCGTCCGCCCAGGAGCCGAGTGGCACCCTAGGCACGTTCGGCGGCGTGTTCACGCCGTCGATCCTGACGATCCTCGGCGTCATCATGTACCTGCGATTCGGCTGGGTCGTGGGCAACGTGGGACTCCTGGGCACGCTGGCCATCGTCACCATCTCGACGGGGATCACCTTCCTGACGGCCCTGTCCATTGCGGCCATCGCCACCGATCGGCGGGTACGGGTCGGTGGCGCGTATTACATGATCAGCCGGGCGCTGGGCATCGAAACGGGCGGGGCGGTGGGCATTCCCCTGTACCTGGCCCAGGCGCTGTCCATCGCCCTGTACACCGTCGGGTTCGCCGAGTCGGTCGCCCAGGCCTTCCCTGGCACCAACGAGAAGCTCGTCGGTCTGGTCACGACGGTTCTGGTGGGGATACTGGCCATTCGATCGGCGAAGGTAGCGATCCGGGCCCAGTACTTCATCATGGGGGCGATCGCCCTGTCGCTGATTTCGCTCGTGTTCGGGCACAGCGTCGGAACGGGAGGCGGCGTCAGCGGCACCGTGGAGGATCCGGCCGGGTTCTGGGTGGTATTCGCGGTGTTCTTCCCTGCCGTCACGGGCATCATGGCCGGCGTGAACATGTCCGGCGATCTGAAGGATCCGGCCCGCTCGATTCCCAAGGGGACGCTGGCGGCCGTAGGCGCGGGATACGTCATCTACATGACCCTGCCCATCCTGCTGGCTTTCCGCGCGGACCCCGCCTCCCTGGTCTCCGATCCGCTGATCATGCGCCGCATGGCGGTGTGGGGGAACGCCATCCTGCTCGGCGTATGGGGTGCGACCCTGTCCTCGGCGGTGGGGAGCGTGCTGGCGGCACCTCGGGTGTTGCAGGCCCTGGCCCACGACGGGGTGCTGCCCCGGAGCTTCCAGTGGCTGGCCAAAGGAGGGGGTCCGAACGACGAACCGAGACTCGGCACCGCGTTCACGGTGGGCGTGGCCCTGGCCGCGGTGATGCTGGGGAATCTCAACGTCATCGCTCCGATTCTCACGATGTTCTTCCTGACCACCTACCTGGTGCTGAACGTCGCGGCGGGCACCGAAGGGCTGCTCAAGAGCCCCTCCTACCGACCCTCGTTCCGGGTCCACTGGTCCCTGTCCCTGCTCGGGGCGCTGGGATGCCTGTTCGCCATGTTCCTGGTGAATCCGGTCGCCACTGTGCTCGCGGCGGTCGTAGTGTTGGCGATCTTCCTGTGGCTGGAACGCCGGGGCCTGCAGGCGGCCTTCGGAGACGTGCGCCGGGGGTTGTGGCTGGCCCTTATCCGGGGTGGCGTCCTTCGCCTCGGCGCCGCTGACGACTCCAAGAACTGGCGCCCCCATCTGCTCGTGCTCTCCGGAGCGCCCACGCAACGATGGAACATGATCGACCTCGCCGAAGCGGTGTCCCACAGCAGGGGGCTGATCACCGTGGCCAGTATCCTGCCGGTGGGGTCCAGGGACGTGGGCCAGCTGGCTCGTCTCGAGGGCACGATTCGGGAATATCTGGGTCGCCGGGGTGTGGAGGCTCTCGTCCGCCTCACCGCCGCCCCCAATCCTTTCGAGGGTGCAGTCCAGCTCATCCAGACGTACGGACTCGGAGCGCTGCAGCCGAACACCGTGCTCCTCGGCGACAGTGAACGGGAAGAGAGCCGTGTCCGGTACGCCGAGATGATCCGCGCCTTCCACCAGATGCGTCGGAACGTGTTGATTCTCCATGAATCGGAGGAGGGTGGGTTCGGCGAGAAGAGGCGGATCGACGTGTGGTGGGGAGGCCTGGAAAAGAACGGCGGTCTCATGCTGATCCTGGCCTACCTGCTCCGGACCCACGTGGGGTGGCGAGACGCGGAGATCCGCCTGAAGCTGGTGGTGCCCAACGAGACGGCGGCCGAGGCGGCCCGGACGAACCTGGACGATCTCGTGGGCGGCCTGCGCATTGGAGCCGAGCCCGAGGTCCTGGTGTCCGGGGGACGCCCGTTCGAGGAGATCCTGCGCGAGTCCTCGGCAGGGGCGGACTTGATCTTCATGGGCATGGCTGAGCCGAGGGACGATTTCCCGGCGTACATGACCCGGATGCAGGGGCTCACCAGGGGCCTGCCCACGACGATCACGGTGCTGGCGGCCCAGGACGTGGCATTCGCCGACGTGCTGCGGTAGGGAGCGGCTGCAGGGCGATCGGGGCTGATCCCCGGAAGGATGGGCTGCCTGGAGACCGGTCCGAAGACCTACTCGCGCACCGCCTCTTCCACGTATCCACCAGCGACGCCGAGCACGACGAGCACGAGTCCCATCCAGCCGAACACCGACAGCCCCTGACCGAAGAAGGTCAGTGCGAGCAGCGCGGCGAACACAGGCTCGATGGTGGCCGCCACGGCGGCCGGTGCCGCCTCGATCCGCCGCAGCGCCTGGAAGAAGAACAGGTTGGCCAGGATGATCGTGCCGAGGCTCAGGCTCAACACGTACACCCACGCGCCCCCGGACTGGGGCACCGCCGGGGTCTGTCCGGTGGCGACGAGCACCAGTCCGAGGATCAGCGTTCCGCCCAGGATCTCGTAGAAGAGGACGGGGGCGACGCCATACCGGGGAACGGCCCACCGGGCGATGAGGGTCGTGCCGGCGTAGGCCAGGGCCGCCAGCAGGCCTCCTACGACTCCCGCCCCGAGGCCCGGCAGCCCCACTCCGCCACCCTGACCGCCCTGCACCGTGAGGAACGCTCCGACCGCGACCATTACCGCCAGGGTCAGCCGAAGAATCGTGAGCCCTTCGTCCAGGAGGGGCACCGCCAGGATCGCGACGATCACGGGAGCCGTGTAGAGGAGGGCTGCCGCACCCGCCACTCCGGTGCCCGCGATGGCGAACTGGTATGCCACCTCGAACAGCGCGACGAGGGCGCCACCACCCAGTCCCACGGCGAGCAGGCCCCGACCGTCGATTCGGAAGTCCTTCGCCCGGATCAGCGCGTAGGGGGTCAGAGCCACGACGGCGATCGCGATACGCCAGAAGCCTACTCCCGTAACCTCGGCGCCCTCCGCGTACAGAGCGGTGCTCAACGGACCTGTCGTGGCCCAGAGGGTTCCGGCGGCGAGGGCGGAAGCATACCCGATCAGGCGGGTTCGCGATGGATCCACGGCGAGGGTCTCCGTGCGAGCTGCGCTGGGGTCAGAAAGGACCGGTGACCGCGATCGTACTCGCGGAGGCAGGGCAAGCTCGGCTTCAGGGTGGTTTCGGGCAACCGGACCTTCCGGCGGGCGTGGCGCCTTGAAGGAACGCCATGGGACCTCGATCTTCTTCGCCCACTTCCGGTGTGAGGGTAGACGACGATGACAGAGCAGGGCTCGACCGAGCGACCGGCTCGGAGATGCCGGAGTTGGCTATGGGTCGCTGCGGTGCTCGCGGCGCCGGCGGCGGCGGGGGGGCAGACCGCCGACGAGATGGCGGAGGCCGGACGGTTGATCCAGGAGGCGTTCGACGCCCGGTCCGCCGAGGACCTGGATGCCTATCTGGACCGACTCACCCGTGCCGAGGCGCTCCGACCCGGCCACCCCGAGCTTCTCTACATGATCGCGGGCGCCTACGCCCTCCGTGACGAGACGGATCAGGCGGTTGCCCATTTGGACCGGGTGGCACGGATGGGACTCGGGCTACAGGCCGACGCGGACCCCGATTTCGTGACGCTGGCCGACGATCCGGCTTTCCAGGACGTGGTGGCTCGCATCCAGGCGAACCGGGACCCTCGCGGCACCGCCCGCACCGCGTTCATCATCCCGGGTGAAGCCGATTTCGTACCCGAGGGCATCGCCTTCGACGACCGGGACCGCGCGTACTTCATCGGTAGTGTTCACAAGCGCAAGATCCTGCGTGTGGACAGCTCCGGTGTAATCACCGAGTTCGCCGCGCCCGGAGAGGGGGGGTTGATGAGTGCCATGGGCATGCTCGTCGATACCCATCGTCGAGCACTCTGGGTCGCGACGGCGGGTGTGCCTGAGACATCGGGAATCACGGACGAAGAGCGGGGTCGATCCGCCCTGTTCCGGTACGACCTCGACACCCGTGCGCTGATGGTCACGTACCACTTCTCGAACCGCGACGAACAACGCGTGGTCGGGGACCTCTCGATGGCCGAAGACGGTGACGTGTATGCGTCCGACGCCCGGGGCTCGGGAATCTATCGGCTGCGGGCGAACGGCGACTTCCTCGAAACCTTCGTGCAACCCGGGGTGTTTCGATCGCCCCAGGGCATGGCGGTGTCTGCCGACCAGCGCGCACTCTACATCGCGGACTATTCGAAGGGAATCTTCCGGGTCAATCGGCTGACCCGGGAGGCGCGACGAATGCCCTACCCCACCGATGCGACCCTTCTCGGGATCGACGGACTGGTGCGGCACGGCGACGCCCTGCTCGCCATTCAGAACGGGACGGCGCCTCACCGAATTCTGCGCCTGGACCTCTCGCCGGACGGCACGTCGATCACCCGTGTCGGTGTGCTGGCTTCGAACCTGCCCGAATGGGACGAGCCGACCCTGGGCTTGATGGTGGACGGTCGGCTGTACTACGTGGCGAACAGCCAGTGGAATCGGTTCGTGGACGGCGAGTTGCCTGCGGAGAGCGAGTTGGCGGATCCCCGAATCATGTGGCTGGATCCCGGCTGACCCGCCGGGCCGCTACCGGACCGTCTCTTCGTCTCCCTCGACCGACTCCTCGGACGGAGCGGGGGGCACCGGGTCGGGGAGGCCGTCGGCCGGAGCCCCGTTCGCGATCGTGTCCACCGATCCTTCTCCGGGGCCCAGGCCCAGGGTTACACCGTGACCCGCGTCTTTCACCTGCCCGGTGCCCGGGTCGATGACGCTGTGCCACCCGGTTGTGACTCCGGGCAGCGCGGCCGGCGCATCGCTCTCCGGAGCGTCGGCGCCCAGGGACATCCCGATGACCACGGCTCCGTGATCCTCCTCGGCGGCTCGGGCCTCGTCGGCCAGTGCCCACGCCCGTTCCTGCTCCACCACGTCCAGCTCCTTCACGAGCAGGGCGTGCATGTGAGCGAGCATCCCGCTCCTGCGCTTGTCCAGGCGTTCAAGGATACGATGTCGTTCCTCGATCTGGATCTGGATCTTCGTGCTGATCCGTAGGAGCTCCAGGCGCGTCGACTCCTCGAGCTCGCTCGCGGCGTCTTCGGCCAATTCCCGAATCCGGGTGGCATCGTCGTTGGCCAGGGCCCGCAGAGATTCCGCCTCTCGTTCCGCCCGGGCACGGAGCTCTTCAGCGTCGCGCTTGACGTCTTCACGGATCAAGCGGGCGTCGGCCTCGGCTTGCTCGAGGACGGCTCGAGCCCGGGAGCGCTGCTTGTCCGTGTCCCGCTTCGCCCGGTCCCGGAGCATCCGGGCTTCTCGGGCGATGGCGTCCCGATCCTTCTTCGACTTGGCCAGGGCGTCTTCCCGCATGGCCTCGAGCTTGCTTTCCAGCTCGTCCTTCTCCACCTCGACCCACGCCTCGGCGCGCTCGAGCACGGAGGCGGCCTCGGCGGTTGCCTTGTTCCGCACCCGGGCGATGGTCTGCTCCGTCTCCTCCAACTTGGCCTCGGCCTCGGAAAGGGCCGTGGCCCGGGTGATCGACGCGTACTCGTCGGCCGAGCTCCGAACCCCTTCGGCGTAATCGTCTGCGATCTGACGAACGGTGTCGGCGTTGGCCCGGGTGGCGACGCCGTAGGTCTCGGCATCCGCCCGCTCGTTCGTCGCGTATTCGTCTGCGGACCGTCGGGTGGCTTCGGCGTACTCGTCCACATCGCGTCGAGTCGACTCCGCGTATTCGTCCGCATCACGGCGGGTGGATCCGACGTAGGCGTCCGCAGCCTCCGTCGCGGCTTTCGCGTTGGCTTCGGCCTCCGCCTGCAGGGCTGCCCCGGCCTCTTCGAGCCGGGCATATTCCTCCCGGGCGGCAGAAAGGAGCTTGCCGGCCTCACGAGCGGCTTGCTGCCGGATCTTGTCCGCGTGGGCCGAGGCCTCGTCCTTGGTCTCGGATCGCAGCGTCTGGGCCGTGACCAGCGCCTCCTGGACCGCCCAGGCCCGACCTTCGTGGAAGAAGACCTTCTTCGCCAGGTGGTTTACGCGTTCGGAGAGGTCGCTGTTGTGGGCGTCGAGCTCAGCGATTCGATCGGCCAGGCGGGTCAGCAGCGCGTCGACCTCGTCGGCGTCGTACCCGCGTACGGAGCGGCTCAGCAAGGGTCCAAGGGCCCGAATCGCGTCGGGAGACAGGTCGGCCGGATCAGGGGCAGATTGCTCGCGTGAACCGCCGGCCTCGTCCATAAGCGCTCGTCGCCAGGTGTGGGAGGGCGGGGTCGAGTCCACCCCGCAGTCCTATAGATACGCACGGCGACGCCCCGTGGGAAGATGCACGGGGGCGGGACGCCGTCGGGGACCTGCGGAGGATGTCGGGCAAGCCCATTCGGGAACCCGCGGTGTATGCAGTCCGGTCCCCTTCCACGGGCCGGGCGAAGCCCCGAGCCCGCTTTTTTCTCGATGTCCAGGTCACACGGATCAGGAGGGGATGATGAGAGCTCTTCGTTTGGTGCTCGTCGCGGCCGCGGCGGTGTTCTTCTCGGTGGATGGGGCGGAGGGTCAGCGCCGGGGTCAGGTCGAGTTGAGTCCGATCGTGGGATACCAGTGGGGTGGCGGTGGCGCGGTCCAGAGGGGCGACCTCATCGGTCAGCTGAGCGCCGAGCCTTCCATCGCGTACGGGCTGGCAGCCGATTTCGCGGTCCAGCGAGGTGCCTGGTTCGAGGCGATGGTGTACGCCCAGCCCACGACGCTCACCTTCGAGGGCGCCACGCCGGAGGAACGCATTCAGGTCGACATGACCAACTGGTACTTCCACGTGGGTGGGCTCTTCGAGGCCATGAACTCCGGGACCACCAAACCGTTCGCCATGATCAGCCTCGGGGCGACCCAGATGAACCCGGCCGAGGTGGCCAGCGAGTGGTTCTTCTCGTTCGCCTTCGGCGGGGGCGTGAAAGCCTACGTTTCGGAGCGGGTAGCCCTTCGACTGCAAGCGCGGGCCTGGGTGAGCGTAATCTCCGGCGGAAGCGGGTTCTACCTCGGCACCGGTGGCTTCGGAGCGACGACGTGGGTCGGGGACACCTCGACGCAGGGCGAGCTCTCGGCAGGCCTTTCTTTCGTGCTCTGATCCTGGGAACCGGCCTGGGAGGCACCCACCGGCGAGAATCCGTTCCGGTGCCATGCCCGGGTACGGTCCGCCACGTCGGTCTTGACCTCCCTGTGCGCTGCGACCTATGATGGGGCGTTCGAAAAATAATTTTCACTACACCCCCGACATCCCCCGACATGAGCCAAAACGCCCGACACTTCTATGGCCAGTTCAGCAGACGAGAACGCGAGATCATGGACTCCGTGTATCGCCTGGGTGAGGCCAGCGCAGCAGACGTAGCCCGTCATCTCGGCGACGAGGACGGATACGATTCGATCCGCGTCATCCTGGGGATCTTGGAGAAGAAGGGATACCTGCAGCACCGACGAGAGGGAAAGCGCCACATCTACCTGCCGACGGTCTCCCGAGAGAAGGCCACGCGCTCGGCGTTGTCCCACGTCATGAGGACCTTCTTCGCGGGGTCGCCGTCCAGCGCGATCCTGGCACTGCTGGACATGTCTTCGGAGAACCTCTCGCCCGAGGAGCTGGACGAGATCGCGTCGAAGATCGAGTCGGCGTCGAAGGTGAAGGGCTGAACGACAGAAGCAACGGCCCGAGGTGAAGGGTTGGGCGACCGAAGCGACGGCCCGAGGTGAAGGGTTGGGCGGCACAAGCGCAGGTCGAGAGTGAAGGGCTGAGCGACACAAGCGACGAAGGTGTGGAGTCATGGACCTCATAGATCCCGCGTTGCTGCCCGGCTGGGCGGCTGAGATCGGGGCCACGCTTCTGCTGAAAGGCAGCTTCCTGCTGGGGGTGGCCTGGCTGCTCACGGGCGGGGTGCGACGCGGGTCCGCGGCGACCCGGTACGCGGTGTGGATCATCGCGGTCGTCGGCCTGTTGATCCTGCCGGTGCTGCCGATCGCCCTCCCGGGCACGAATCTGGGCTGGGTCACTGGCCCGGCGCCCATGTCCCACGTCGAAGTCGGCGCGCCCGACATGGCTGCCCTGGGTGTCCCGGAGGACGCCGTTCCCACCTGGTCGGCACCGGGACAGGACCCCCTGCCCGCGGCCGGCGGAGTCCTGACGACCTCACGGGTCGCCGGGGTTCTTTTAGCGATCTGGGCGGCGGGAGCGCTGGCGCTCCTGGCTCGGTTGCTCTTCGACTGGATCCGGGTACGGTCCATCACGGCCCGGGCGGGGAGGTACGGCATTCGGCGCGACCTAAACCGGCGGGGCCTGGTCCTCGCCCGGCGACAGGGAGTCCAGCGGAGGATTCGGGTCGTTCTGAGCGACGAGATGCGTGTGCCCGTCACGTGGGGCATCGTCAGACCCGTCGTGCTGCTCCCGATGGAGGCCGCGACCTGGTCCCGGCAACACCTGGATGCCGTTCTCCTTCACGAGCTCGCCCACGTGCGTCGGTGGGACTACCTGACCCACCTCGTTTGCGAAGCCACCCGGGCCCTGTATTGGCCGAATCCATTCACCTGGATGGCGTATCGGCGGGCGCGGATGGAGCGGGAACGGGCCTGCGACGATGCGGTGCTTCGGTTCGGTACGGAGTCCACGGACTACGCGCGGCTCCTGCTGGGCCTGGCCCAGGGGTTGTCCGGCAGCGGGATCGCTCGTGGCGCCTTGGCGATGGCTCGTCCGTCGATGTTGCGGGTCCGGATCAACGACGTGCTCGACGCGGCTCTGGACCGGCGCCCCACGGCTCGGTTCAACGTAGCCGGAGCGCTGATGGTGCTGGCTCTGGTGTCGGTCTCCGTGGGCACGTTGCGCGTCTGGGCCAGCCCGCCTCGAACCGAGTCGGAGTGGATCGCTGCGCTGGAGGATCCGGACGTTGAAATGCGGTTCGCCGCGGTCCGGATGCTGGAGCACATCGGAACCGACCCGGCCATCGACGGCCTCACGAAGGCGCTCACGGACGAGAGCGAGCTCGTGCGCAGAACGTCCGTCTGGGCCCTCGGTCAGGTTGCGGATGCGCGGGTCGTGCCGGCCCTGGTCGACGTGGTGACCGGGAGCCACGGTGACCTTCACCAGAAAAGGATCGCGGCGACTGCTCTCCGCACCATCGACGCCCGGGCGGCGCGCCTGGCGGTGGAGGGGCAGATGTTGGACCGGGGGCCGGCGACCCGGACCGTCCCTGGACTGATCGACGGCAACGATCCGCTGGTCTGGGAACCGATGGTCCGGGTGCTCCTCGAGGGCAGCGATCCGGACGCTCGCGCCCGTGCAGCCGCCGCCCTGGTGGACCTGCGCTGCGAGGCCGCGATTCCGGAGCTCATCCGGGCGACGGAGGATCCGTCTCCCGACGTCCGACTGGCCGCCGCGAAAGCCCTGGGCGGGTTCGATGACTGGTCGGCCAAGCGGGCGTTGGCACGACTGCTGGACGATGTGGATGTCGACGTGCGGACGACCGCGGAGGAGGCTCTGGGCTGTGGGGTCTCGGGGCCGCCTTGACCGATCGGCCCGGGAAACGGCGT